>VFQQ010002256.1_pt1 | contig 22578 bp, 35 predicted proteins | sample 3512341 | NCBI WGS metagenome assembly VFQQ01 (sample SAMN10412373, study PRJNA504923) | tailings metagenome | isolation source: Relicate 2 Philex TSF1 revegetated site | place: Philippines: Tuba, Benguet | collected 2017-08-29 | reverse complement strand
TGCAGGTGAGGCAGGTGCATGTGTTGGGTGTAAAGGTGGCGCAGTTGGGCTTCTGGCAGTCCTCGCAGGTGGCTCCGTTCAAGGAGAAACCGCCGTTGCACGTCTCGCAGCCATCGCAGGCGTTGGTGAGAGGGGTGGCGCAGTTGTCCGCCACACACTGCGGCAGGGTGGGGTCGGGGAAGGGCAGGTGAACATTGCAGTGCTGCATTGCACTGCAGATAAGTCGTATCCTGCTCTCCCGGGGGTTGCTCCATGCACACATGCATGCACACGAGCCTCACCGGTGTGAGACAGTCGGTGCCCTTGAAGCCGGGCTTGCATGTTGCGCAGTCGCACGTGTTCTCATCAAACGTTGCGCAGTTGGGCTTGTTGCACACGTTGCAACGGTTGTTGGCATCTTTTGAGTACCCACTCTGGCAGGTGAGGCAGCCGTCGCACACGTTGCTCTCCGGCGTCGCGCAGTTGGGTGGCGCCGGGCACTGCATGGAGTGAGGCAGCAAGCCGGCATGTAAGCGGCAGAGCAAACAGGCGACAGACCGTCGGCTCCAGTGCCGAACAACCTGCCATAACCTACTGCAGGGAAGCAAGGCGCATGCCACTGCCTCACTGCCGCCCTGGTTGCTGCGCCACACAGGGCAACACGCATGCCGGCCTAAAGCTCTCACCGCATTGCAGTCGCCTGTGGCAGGGACGATCTGGAACCCAGCCGCACACGTCTTGCAGCTGCAGGTGCCCAGGCTGCCTGGCCCGGGGGCGGGGGTGTCTGCATACTCTGTGCACTCGCTTGCGGTGGGGTTGGTGCACTGCAACAGAGCAGGTGATAGTGAGGGAGGAGTCGGTGCTGAGCGCTCTTGCCCAACTGGTGTCGGCAGTTGCAGAGAGCGGGATCCCGCTCCACTGGACGCAACTCCTGCATCGCGATGTCCCATATTGCAAGCATGGACCACCTCGTACAGCTTATTAGGGAGCCAGTCTGGGGGCCCAACCCCACTTACCGCAGGGCACCGCCTCTGCCAATTGAGGGGGCCAAAGCCAGAGCGGCACTTGCGGCAGCGGCACGAGTTGGGGTCATATTCCGCGCACTTGGTGGCCGCCTGGTCTCCAGTGCACTGCGCAGGGGCATGAAGCAAAAGCAGAGCTACTTACTTGTTTGTTGCGCTGCTATGGGGGGCACAGAAGCTGTTCGTTGCTGCCCCAATGGTTCAACCAGCTGCCAAAGGGGCGGTCGACATATCCCAGCCTTGCCGCAACTTACCGGGATGCAGTCGCCGTAGTAGTTGCGCACAAAGCCGGGGGCGCAGACGGCGCAGGAGCAGGTGCCCTTGCCGCCCCACACCCAGTATGGCGAGTAGGTGAGGCACTCGGTGTCACGGGCGGGGTCGGTGCTGCGAGGGATGAGTGCAGGGGAGGCCAAGGGTTTGGTTTCTCAACAGATTGGTTTCTCAACAGTTGAAGATGGCTAGCATCATCAGCAGACCTTGCCGTGGCACACGACTGGTCAGCGCTGTAATGAGCGCTCAGTAAGCACGCAGGCAATATTACTCGTAAATGCATGGCCCCCGCATGCCCGGCTGCAATGCTCACCAGGGCAGGCACGCTCCAGCGCTCAGCATATAGCCGGGGTTGCAGGCAGTGCAGAAGCAGGGCACGCCTGCCTTGTACGCTGCGGCAGGTGCATGGGGGCGGGGGGCAGGCGGCAATGGAGGAAGCTTAGAGAAACTGTGGGGACATGTGCCAGGCCAGTGCTCAATCATCACATCGCAGGCAATCATCTGCCTCATGCGTAGTGGCGAGTGAGTGGCCAGCGCCTGCAGCAAACAACTCACACTTGCAGACCGTGGCGTCGTGGGCCTCGTCGCAGGTGTTGGGAGGGCAGCGCTTGTCCCAGGTGAGCGGGCCGAACTTGGGGGCGCTGCAGGAGACGGCAGCAGCAGAGCAGCTGTGGGCAGTTGCTAGGAAGTGCACTGAGAAGAAGATTCAATCAGCTGTGAATGAGGCCGGTGTGCCACAGTGTTCTCTGCATGCCGTGCAGGTTGCTTGCAGTTGCAGGGTGGCCACTCACCACTGCGTGCAGCGGCAGCTGTTGCGCTCAAAGCCCAGGCAGGCATCAGCATTCTGGCCGTCTCCGGTACACTGCAAGGCGAGGGACACAGCGTTGCTTTTCTGAGTTGGTCGACAGCTTGGCGTTTGGCTGGCAGAAAGCAAGCGAGTCAGCTAGCTTGAATCCGACCAACTTTGTGGCGGTCGCAGGCGGTGGCAAAGAAGCAGGTGCTTGTGCGCAGACCAGTTCCCCTCCTACTGCCCGCCCACCTGCATGCAGTCTCCAGTGTAGATACGTGCGTAGCCGCTAGCACAGACAGAGCAGGCGCAGGAGCCCAGGGCGGGGGTGCCGCGCTGGCCTGGAACAGAGCCGTAAGCCGCACATTCCTCGCCGGGGGCGGGGTCGGTGCATTGGGGGCAGGCACCGGCTGTGACCGGCCCATAGCCTGCGGCGGGGAGGGGTGGGGTGGCTGGTCAGTTTGTGAGCAGAATAAAGCACAAGCGGGACGGCCAGCACCAATCTCCCCCGCAAGGCTGGCTGCAGCTAGAGCTGCACAGCTGGCCGGCGCACGGCGTTAATTGATTGTATCATCAGCGCTGCACCCCATGCCCATCCCCCCATACCCATCCCGCACCTGGCTTGCAGGCTGTGCAGGTGCAGGTGTTAGTCAGGTACGTGCGGCAGACCTCCGGGCTCTGATCGTCCACACACTGCGGTTGGGCAGAGGGAGGACAATGGTTGGGCAGGCTGTTGGTGGCGGATTGTATGTCAGGCATGGGCCGACACCAGAGTTTAGCTTGCAAGGGCAGCCCTCCTGAGGTGATGCCCGCTCACCGGAATGCATGCCCCGGTGGCAGCATCAAGGGAGAAGCCAGGCTTGCAGCGGGTACTGCAGATGGGCGGATGGCCGGCAGGGAGAGAAGATCGGCGGCTAGCCGTTCTCACAACCTTACTAAGCTGTTGATGGCCCCTCAAAGTTGGGATTGAGTCGGAGCAGCAGGTGCCAGCCCACCATGCAACCACTTCCCTGAGTCACCCTCAACTCAATACAGCATGCGCCCCAATGGCGGGCTGTGCTCTTTACAGCATGTGCCCCAATGGCAGGCAGCGCTCTGGTCTCACCAGGTGCAGGTGCCCGCCTGATAGCTCTGGCACTCTGCGAGCGTTTGGCCGGCATCGGTGCACTGCGGGCAGCAGGCAAGTGGAGCATGAGCTGAGAGACCTGACATCATCACTTGTGAGGCAGAATTTTGGCGGCGCCACCCTCCGTCGAGTACTGTCCACCGCCTCCTCTGGCTTGCCTTGGCGCAGCCTCCGTTGCCATCGGACGTGTACCCTGGCCGGCAGAGGCTGCAGGTGCAGGCAGCTGAGAAGCGGGTGCAGCCCTCTACGGTGCACTGCAGTAAAGAAGGGACCAGCAGCAGCAGTGGTTGGCAGCTATGCACCTTGGTATGGCACCCAGCAGCTTGGCAAGCCGAGTTAGAAACGGATTTTAAGCTCGACAAGAGCTTGGTAAGCAGTAGATGCAGCCCTCAATCAACACCTGCAGGCGGCAGCTGCTCTTATGCTCCCCATACTGACCGGCAGGCACTGTCCCCTGAGGTTGGGCGTGGGGCCGTAGCCAGGCTTGCTGCATGCGATGGGGGGCACCAGCGACAGAGGTGTCACAAAGACAGCACGTGCTGAAGGAGCGCATGTCGCCAGGTGAGATACCCTGCACAGTTGCAGCAGTGCAGCAGTGCCTGTCGGAATGGCGACCTCCCTACCGCCGATACAGTTGTCCCTGCTCACCACTCTCGGCATGCGCAGGCGTTTGCAACCGCATACGTCAGACTGCAGGAGGGGCACGGCAGCGGGCCGGATGAGGTCTGCATGCATCCTTCCGCTCCCCTCAAAGAGAATGCTAGTCTAGCTCTTGAGGAGCTCCACGGCTGCGGCCGTGCCAGCAGGCTGCCGCCAATCGGCTGCTGCCAAGCATCAAACCCACTGCCCGGCGCACCAGGCAGAGGACGTCTGGCCCGTCTTTGTGCAAGGGGTGCACACATTGTACCTATTCTTCTCGTAACCAGCTCGGCCTGAAACAGGATGGGCAGTGATGAGGTGAAAGGTGGCGGGCGATGGGGTTGGCACTGGGGTGGGACGGCAGGGGGCACAAGAGGCCCTTGCTGGGCAGCAAGCAGCGGCAGCAGCAGCAGCAGCGGCGGCGGCGACAACCGCAGACTTACAGACGGAGCACTGGTAGGGCTTGTAGGGCTGGCAGGTCTGGCAGTTGGGTGTGTAGCAGCCGTACCTCGGCAGGGCGGCGGCGGATGGGTAGGCGAGGCCTGCATGCAAGGGTGGGGTGGGTGGCGGCGGTTGGTGCCGCCTCAGGCACGTCTGGGGAAGGGGGAAATGCTTGCAAACAGATCCATGATGTGCGCTAGTCAGCAGCACCCTGCAGCATGGCGTGTTTGCTGGGGTGGCATGGGATTGGCAAGGGCAAGGACGGGCGCATGTGCCAGTTGCCAGGCCAGCTCCGCGGCGAGCGGCACCCACTGGCGACCCCAAGTGGCCCATCCCGGAGGCCCTGCTGGTGCCCTCATGCTGACTGCGGCGTTGGAGTTGCAAATTGGGCGGCAGCGGGGGCGCCGGCGGCGAGCGAGCACCAAGTCCCCGTGCCGGGACGGGCCGCCCGCTCGTGCCGCACCGCGGCACCCCTTCACAGAGGATTCTGGGCGTAAGAGGATCCGTTTACACGCGGGCTCACCGGCAAGGCACAGCGCCAGCGCAAGCAAGCGCGAGCAGCGCGCAGCCATCACGGGAGGCGATGCAGGCTGGTTGGATGGATTGAGCAGCTCGAAAATAAAGTGGAATGGCAGGTTGCAAGCCGGAGCGTGCATCAAGGACTCATGGCCCCATTAGGCCAGTGCAGCACCACCCCCCGGTCGGCGTCCGCTTCGCCCCAGCGGCATGCCAATAGCATCTGCAAGCTGCTGGGGATGAAAGATGAGCGCCAGCGTCCAAGCGCCGCCGTCCTGCAAATCAGCTGCTGCCGCCGCTGCAGCTGCCGTCCTGCAGGGATGTGGCAGCGCACTCTTGCGCCATATGAGCTCGCTTTCCCTCTCCTCACACCAAGTTCACGAGCGGGTAGCGATGTGATGTCATGCAAGAATTGAAACTTGGAGCGGGAAGGTCTGTTTTGCATGCCGCCGCTGGGTTGTGAAGACATGCGCTGCCTGCCGCTAAGCGTCCCAGGGATACCTGCCATTGCACATGCCATGTGCTCCTGCTGCCAAGCTGCCCTCCAACACCGCGACTATGTGCGCTTAGATGCGGGAGAAATGGCAACGGCCGATTAAGTTCCACCTTCTGCCGCCAAGCGGCTGTCGGTTACAAGCCCAGCGGGAGGCTTGGGGGCCATGCATGCGCAGCAGCAGGTGCAGCAGCAGCAGCAGCCGCAGCCGCAGCAGCAGTGCGGCGGCAGGTCTTGCTGGCCAAAGCAGAAATAACACGCATTCACAAACCACAGTGTCAGCCTCAGAGCACCGCGCAGCGTGCCCCATCAGCCAGCGTACCGGCCAGCCTGTGCCAGCCGCCGGCCGCCGTTGGCAGCAACGTCCGCTCCCTGCCCCGCCTGCTGTGCAAAGCCGCTGCCGTCGGTCTGCTGGCCCTGTGCAGCGGGCGCGCCTGGCGGCTGCTGGCCGCCGGGCAGCCCCTGGCCGCTCTGCACGGCCTGCAGCCCCTCCTGAATCCAGTCGTAGTAAACCGGCACCTTGGTAAAGACGCCAGGCAGCGCGTTGCCGCCGCACTCGCCGGCGCCACCTGACACGATGCCCACCTGCATGAGTTGGGTGCGCGACACTGCAAGGGATGTGAACCAGGGAACTAACTACAGGCTGGATGTGCGCAGCTGCTGCAGCATGCTCGACCAGGAGCTGCCTTGCGCTTTCATTGATGCTGATTGATGCTGCACAGCGCCCCATGTGTCCCCCCATGTGTCCCTACCTGCTTGTGCGTGGCAGGGTCGTCGGGGCTGGGCGTGAGCAGCAGCGGGCCGCCGCTGTCACCATTGCAGGGCAGCGGCGGGACCCCAGCCAAATAGCCGGCACAGATGGCGATGGAAGGGTCCACATGCTCGCCGTAGCCGCCCACATCTGTGTACTCTTCCGCACATCTGCGCAGAAATGGAAAGGGAGGGGGTAGGCGCAAGAATCAATGGAATGAAGGAGCGAACCCGCCCGTGCCGGCAGCAACCGGCTGAGCAGCCGAGGCGGCAGCAGCAGCAGCAGCAGCAGCAGGCCTGCAGCATTCAGCCATGCCTTTCACACCCACCCGCCCTTGCCTCACCGCTTGTCCGACACCAGCGGCAGCACCGTCTCTTGCAGGCGGGTGGGGAAGGAGCGGGGGCTGCGGCCGGCATCGGTTGCCCCCCATCCAATCGACCGCAATTCAAGTCCCGCCTGCGCCACCGCCTGCCAGTCTGTTTCGCTGGCCAGGCCCACGGGCGCCAGGCTGTCGATGGGGCTGTCCAGCAGCAGCAGGGCCAGGTCGCCCGCAGAGAAGGCTGACTCATCGATTGTGAGGTCGGAGGCGGTTGTGTCGGGAGCCTGCACCGACTTGCCCTCGGCTGCCATGCGCTCGCCGATGGACACGGCCTCCTTAGAGCCGGGGTGCTGCAGTGATAGCAGGAGGAAGGGATGGAGTGGAGGGAGCGTGAGTCGTCGCAGCACAGCTGCCCACAGCTGCGCCCAGCACTGCTGAAGCAAACGGGGGCACCGCGGCTGCCTGCCACTCCAGACACAGAGCGCCGCTGACACACATAGAACCGCCGCCAGACCCGCGCCTGTGATTGCAGACGCAAAGCCCCAGCCCTTCCTCTTCCCAACACGATCGGCAGCAGGCGCACCAGCAGGACTTGGCTGACGCGGCGGAACTGGGCGGGGCCGCTGCTGGTCCCAAGGCGTACTGCGCCGCACAGCACGGCCAGCCCGCGCCGCACCACGCCTCGCGCCTCATCACCCACGCAGTGTGCTGCGGTGAGCACGACTTGCGGGGCGACGAGGGTGGCACCACAGCCCTAAGGGGAGGAAGGGGAGGAAGGCGAGGGGGCACCCGGAACGTCGGTGTGAAGGTTAGGCGGTAGGGGTGCTGGATAGCAAAGAGCAGTCCGCCGCTGCCTGACCAGGCAGCCACGCTCATTTTGTATGCCTCTGGTGATGTTCGCTAATGTCAGCTGCGCCGCGGCGAGCATGGAAGCAGCGGTGCCGCTCTGTTGCTTTGCCTAGCTGCTGCCACCCTCCGTCCCCAACCCCCATCGCTCACTTGGAGGTCTTTCTCGATTGTGTCGGCGCTCTTGGAGGCCCGCCCTAGCGCACACATGTAAGGGTACCGGCCGGCGGGTGCATCTGAGCCGCCAGAGATGAGGGACCGCCGCTCGACGGGGTGAGGAGTGGCGGCGGCAGCGGCAGTGTTGGGCGGCGGCAGGCGAGCCGCCGCCGCCGCCGCCGCCTGCAGGGCCAGCAGGCTGGCCACGAGAACGACAAGCTTGCGCAGCATGTTTGCAGGGGATCACGGTTAGGTGGAGCGCCCGGCAGAGGCGGACTCTGAAGTGCCACGCGGTTCGGGAATGTTCAGGGCGAAGGTAGCCCAGGGCGTGCGTAAGGTGCCAGCAGTTGCAGAGTTGTTAACGAATTGAACTGAGATGCACCCCCGTTACTCCAGGCCGCGGCCCAGCTGCTTCCGACACAGCTCCTCGGCATGAGGGCATGGGGCTCTGATTGCCAGCTTTTCTTTTCTTGCTTTGCTTGCGCAGGCGATTCCACTCACCATGCGGGTGTGCCTGTACTACCGCCGCCGCCCGTCGTGCCAGTTATGCCGCCGCCTGCTCGTGCCGCTGGCTCAGAAGTTCTGATTTACAGTGAAAAGAGATGACCTATCTGTCTACCTGGTTGATGCAAGAAAAGCCTAGCCTATTCAATCCCCTCTGGGGCTTATTGGCAATGCCCAAAAAGTGGTGCACGTGATGGTCCGGGGCGGGGGGCATTGCGGCGGCGTGATCACAGCGCTTGGGTCAGCGGAACGGATGGGGCGCACGGAGCAGGATGCCATAACAATAGGCACCGAGGAGTGAAGTAGATGAGATAGGGCTGGGTGCGGTGGAGAAGAGAGACAGGGTAGAGAAAAGAATGGATGAATGGAGGCACACTGTGCCGCTGAAAAATCCAAGAGACATGTGGGGAAAGCGAGGCCGCTTAGTAGCAGTGCGGTTGCATGCGGCGTCATCGATGAGCGTATCCGAGCAGTGCATGTCGCGCAACTGCTGCCTTATTGTCTTATTGCCACTCTTGCCAGTCACTGCTGCTAGGGCCTGTCCAGGCTGCCGCTGCGCTGGAGGCGGTCTGAGTTGGGCGGCGCAAACAGGCTGCTTGACCGGGAGCGGTCCCCCGCCCCGCTGCCCAACGATACGATGCTGTTGCCACGGCTGCGTCCAGCCTCGCTGCCACAGCTGGCCACCGAGCGCAGGCTGTTGGAGCGACTGCGAGCGGAGCCGCCTCGGCTGCCCTCACGGCTGGCTCGTGGCCAGCGCACCTTGTTCAGCATGGTCTTGGTCTGCCGCCGAATGGCGGCTACCACCCGGCCCACCGCGCCGGCGGGCCTGGGCAGGGGGGCAGGCATGGGGCCAGCCGGCTGACGGCCCGCGCTAGGCCCGCTGCGCACGCTGCTGTGCACGCTGCGCTTTGTCGCGTCTGTGCTGCCGCTGCTGTACAGCGCGGCAACCAGGGCGGCCTCGGCCGCCAGAGCTGCCTCTATTCCGCGCGGCGGCGCCGGCGGAAGGCGAGCGTCAAAGGGCGAAGGAGGCAGCCCCACGGGCAGCATCGGTACATCTGGAACGCTGTTGCCGCCGACAGCTGGCACAGCAGGCACAGCGGGCACAGCAGGCACAGCAGCTACGGTGCTGGATGTGCTGCGAGCGCTGCCCATGGCTGAGGCGGTGGCTGTGGCCAGGCTGCTGCGGCTGGAAAACCCGTCCAGCACCGAGCAGGCGCTGCCCGTCAGGGGCAGCTGCTTGGTGGGTATGGGCGTAGCGGCGGCAGCGGGCCCCGCCACCGCCAGACGGGAGGCGGGAGGCGCGACTGGGCGTGCCGCCTTTGTCAGAATGGGCATGCTGGCGGTGCGGTTGAGGCTGGCAGCCAGGAACGGGTTTGGGGGCTGCAGGGAGGTGAGGCGCCGTAGGCGTTCTGCCTGCCGCTCGTGCTGCTGGATCCAGTTGTGGTTGAGCAGCTGGGCGGCGCTGGGGCGGCGCGTCGGGTCGTGCACCAGGATGGTGCGCACAAAGTCGGCCCAGGGGCTGAGCATTTGGTGGCGCGGAAAGCGGGTGGGAAGCACGTCGCACTGCGGGGATGGGGGATTGGGATTGGGGGAGGGAGGGGCAATGAGGCGCAGAGCCAGGAAATGCCGAGCATCCGACGTGCAAGTAACACCTTGAGTCCGCCGGCCAGTCCAGCAACAAGCATGGGAACATGCCAATGGAACACAGCTGTAAGCATGGTCCAGTACTGTGCCAGGCACCACCCCGCTGCCTTGCCTGCTGGATGAGCTTCTCCGTCTCCTTGGTGCACTCATTGAAGAAGGGGGTGGCCCCACCCATCATCAGCTCATAAGCAAGCACGCCCACTGCCCACACGTCCACCTGGGCGGGTAGAACAAATGGATGGGGCAGGTCGAGGAACAGGTGAGGAAGAGCGGGGGCTGGGTGAGCTCTATAGCGCAGGACTGGCTGCCTTCCTTGGCTGTTTCACGCAATGCTCCGTCTCACTCAGCCAGTTCACGCAGCCTCCACCCAGCATGCCAACAGCGCTCACGCCTGCCCGGCCTCCCACACCCTTTCACCTGCTGGTTGTAGGGCTCGAAGCCGCGGCGGCGCAGCTCTGTGGCTGTGTGTGTTGAGGACTCGTCCAGCTCCTCGCTCACCGGGTTGCGCAGCACCTGCCATTGCGTGGATATGGGGTGGGGGCGCAGGGACAGGAGTGATTGGACCAACAACACAGTTCAGTGGCCGTACAGCACGGCACACACGCTCATGGCTGGAGGTTCCAGGCACTGGCGGCAAATTGAGAAGTGCGCTACCAACAGCAGTTCGCCAGCTGCTGCAGCAGGCAGGCTGTGCACACGGCCGAGCAAATCACCTCGGGGCTCATGTAGTCGAGGGTGCCCGCCCGAAGAAAGGGCAGCTCGCGCTGCTGCTGGATGGCCAGCCCGAAATCGCCCACCAGCAGCTCATCTGCGAGGATGGATGGGAAGCAGCGGGTAGGATGTGGTGGGAGTGGGGGGCAGGTGAAAGAGGGCGAGGGGCAGGTCACTGGCATGTCGGCTGTACGGCGGGGGTGAGCAACGGAAGACCAGCAGCAGAGCCAGCACACAGCACACGCCAAGATGCTCGCACCGTCTGTGGACAGGAACAGGTTCTCGGGCTTGATGTCGCGGTGCACCACGTCGGCCTCGTGCAGCGCGCTCAGCGTGCGCAGCAGGGGTGTTATCACCTGCAGCAGGCGGGGAATGAGAATGGTGGGTGTGGGAATGAGAATGGAGGGTGTGATGGCCAATGCAAGCAGCAGTGTTTGGCAGCAGGTGCGGATTGCTGAGCTCCAAACCCAAAGCATAACGCCCCAACAAGCCTGGCGCCCCAGCAGCCTCAGATCACCTTGGTGCACACCCAGTGCTCGTCCGGCTGCTGCCCCGTCTTCCACAGCTGAGTGCAGCGCTGGTACAGGTCCCCGCCTGGAGCCCACTCCATCACAATGTGCACGTAACTGCAGCAGGTGGGGCAGGGTGGGGGCAGCGGAGCAGGTCAAAAGGCTGGCATGGCGGCCGGGCGGCAGGCAGCTCAAACCATGCTGCACTCTGCGGTGCTTGGTGGGGCAGGGCTGCTTGCGATGCTGCCGCCTAGTGATGGCGGCAGCACGCAGCGGCAGGTGGCCTGCAAAGCAGCCCATGCAGCCACACAACTTAGCAGAAGCACTGTAGCTCACCGCTCGTTCTCAAAGTGGCCCAGGATCTGGGTGACGCCCGCCAGCCCCCGCAGCTGGTACATCAGCGCTATCTGAGCGGCAAAGGCAGGCAGGTGGAGACGTGTGAGGCAGAGCAGGTCATGGCGACAGCAGGGGAGCCGCGGCGGCGGCTGGTTTGCCAAACAGCCTGGCTTGGCGGACAAACTGGGCTGCCGCCAAGGTGCCCAGGCAGTCACCAGCTGCACTAGCGCCACCGGCACAACCAGCAGCCTGGCTCCCCTCAGCGCTGCGCACCTCGCGCCGCATCTTGTGGTCTGCTTTGCCGTCCATCTTGGCCTTGCTGTATCGCTTCAGAATGACTGGAGCGCCGCTGGCCAGGCACACACCCTTGAACACGCTCGACTGCCTGCAGCACCGAGATTGAAATGATAACCTGGTGAAAGATACACGCGGCAGCCTGAGCACAGCAAAGGCTTGAGCTTGTGACCGGGCAGTGCCGTGCGCCGAGCGTAACTGCCCAGCCAATGGGGGGTTGCCACAGCCCTCTGCATAGTGCGGCGGCTCACAGGCTGACCCTGCCACTCACTTGCTGTAGTACACCTCGTTGATCTGGCCGAACTGCATGAGCGAGCGGTAGCCACGCGGGGCGGGGATGGGGCGCATTGCGGCCCCTGCAGCTGGGCCGGCGGCGGCAGCGGCGGCAGCGGGCGGCGGCGCCACCGGCGGCACCGCACCCTTGGCCGCCTGCTGCTGCGCTGTCTGGTGACCTCCATGCTGCTGCACGTCGGTAGCTGGGCCCGCCGCCACGCTCAGGTGCACCACCACCGCGTCGCGGGTGTGAGCCGCCTTGATCGTGAACCTGCGAGCGAACGGGGCTACCGTTGTTTGCTGGCAGTAATTTGAAATTTAATGGGGCAAGAAAGGCGCGAGCAAGGCCCTGCCCGCGCACCCGTCATTGGCGGGCTGCTGGCCGTCGGCGCTGCCCTCCTGGTCCAGCCCTCCAGCCTTGATAGAGGTAGAGGACGACTTCAGAGAGTTCTGCAGGCTCGGCAGCAGCATGGCTGCCGCGCAGCCGCCTGCACCTCCCAGCTGCGGGCGGAGGGCAGCAGGCACAGTGGGCCCTTTCCCAGCAGGCAGAAATGTGCGGCTTGGGCCACTGTTCGCGACTAAAGGCTTGCAAGTGTGATCTGGTGCGTAACTGGAGCGAATGTGGTCGATGAAGCACCTATTCTAGGGTGCCTCACCCCTGGGAATTCCGCCGCCCGCGCGCTTTTGGCCGCTCGCCTCCCACAGCGCCCATGTTCTCTCGGGCACGCAAGGGTGCTTACAGGTGCTGCATGAATTGGCAACTGGTTTGTGGAGAACTAAGATGCAACGAGATTGGGGTTGCTGGCCAGAAGGCTTGCAAGCCAGAGTGAGCGGCGGCGTGGCTCGGGATACCTGCTGCACGTGCGGCCAAGAGCAGTCCGTGATAGCGCCGCAAGCTGCCGGTCTCTAGGCTCCCATTTGCTGCCACGGTGCTCGGCATCCGCTTGCAAGGGCCAGCAGCGCTGAGTGGCCGCAAGCCCAGGGCACATGCCCAAAGAATCAGGGCTGGTCGTTGATGCGGGAGGAATCACCCACGGCGGTGAACATGCGCTCGTACCAGCTGCCAATCTGGGAGTTCTGTGAGGCAGCGGGACAGGGTTGAAGGGGAGGAAGAAGTCCGTCAGCTGCAGCATGGTGGCAGCAGCGGCGGCAGCGGGATATGGCAGCAGGACGAGCAGCGGCAGCGGCAACGCAAGCAGCAGGTGGACCTGCAGCAGCACCAGCAGAGACAGCAGCAGCAGACAGAGCAGCAGCAGCAGCATACACATCAGCGGTAGCGGCAGCAGCGGAGACAGCAGCAGCAGCAGCAGCGGAGACAGCAGCAGCAGCAGCAGCAGCAGCAGCAGCAGCCCACAAACAACAGCAGCGCGCCTGCATGAGGTCGTTGAAGGTGTCTGTGCCGGGCACTGCCCGCACCACCAACCATCCAGGCAAGAGCACCAGCGCAGCCCACAAACAACAGCAGCGCGCCTGCATGAGGTCGTTGAAGGTGTCTGTGCCGGTCACCGAGCGCACCACGCCAAACACGGCCAGGTCAGCCAGGTCTGGCTTGTCGCCGCCCAGAAATGGCCGCCCCTTGAGCGCAGCCACCCAGTCGTTGGCGGACTGGGGGGCGAGGAGGGGGTGGGGGTGAGGGTTGGGCCGTCAGCAGGGACGGCAGGGTAGGGGGTAAGAGGTTGGCCAGGGGTGTGGCCTCAGGTTGCATGTGCAGGCTGGCTGTGCAGCACTTGCAAGCTGTCGGATGGCAGCCAGCCCAGCATGCGCACATTCATCGCACACGAGGGAGCAGGTTTAACGTTCCACTGTTCGCAGCAATACACAGCAAAGCTGCCCACCTCGTACAGCACCTCCCGCACGTCCCCCTCCACGCCGTACTTCTTCTTCAGCTTGCCGCTGATGCCCCACATGAGCGTGGCGCCGCACACGCGCGCTGCAGGGCAAAGGAGCGCAAGCGCATTGCGTGGCAGGGTCACAAGCAGCGGCAGCTGATGCCCCACACGAGCATGGCGCCGCACACGCGCGCTGCGGGGCAGGCAGCGGCACCAGTCAGCGGCTTTGTCGTGTGGCAGCGGCAACAGCGGGAGATGCAGGGTAGCTGTTCTGCATTTGAGTTTGCTGCTGGCCGGGTGCACAGCGTTGGCAGCACGCCCGCACACCAAGCAGCGCTCACGCCCGCCGCTGCCTCCCACCAACCCCCGCCGCCGCTCACCGGCCTCGCGCGACGCCCACCCAAAGTTGCCGCGCTCGCTGATGTAGTCAAAGGTCTGGAACGCCTCGCGCATGTTGCGGTAGATGTTCACGGTGATGACCTGCGGGGGCGTGTTGGAAATGACGATTGATCCATTCAACAGGGCGCGCAGCGGGCTCCGTCAAAGCCTGCCTCAACTGCTCCCTCAACTGCCGCTGCCCAGCTATCAGAGTGCAGTGCGCATGTCTCCCTGGCGGCCAGCACACCAGTACCAGATTCTTGCGCACAGCAGCAGGTCCCCTTCATAATCGCATCTGCCCTCAGAAGCAGCACCCACCGCCAACCCACCTTGACGAACCAGTCGTCCACCCACCGCCGCCACTTCTCCTCTTCTGCCGCGCTAGCGGGGGCCAGCGCGCTTGGCGCCCTGCCGCCCGCCTGCTGCTGCTTGGGCTTGCTGCTGCCAAAGAGCGCAGCCAGGAAGCCGCCGCTCTCTCCCTCGTCCTTGCTGCTGGCCTTGCTGCCCTTGCTGCTGCCGCCGCTCAGCGCACCCGCATCAATCTCCGCTGCTAGCCGGCTGATGATTGCGCTGCTGTCGTTGACCTGTGCATGAACCAGGTGCGGAGCATTGCGTCGGCGTAAGCAACACCCTGAGCGGGACGGCAGCCTGCTTTGCAGGCCATCCGCGACCAGCCCGCTGCCCCACCCACCACCTGCCATGACGAGCGCCGCCCAACTTCTTGCAGCTTCATATACGACCCTGCCACAGCTTGATGTGACACCTCCTCTCGACGCCAATCCAACCGCCACCAAACAGCCAGCCAGCCTGCTTGCCTGCTGGCCGTCGATCAGGATGACTGGCACCTTTTTGTACTCGCTCCACTTGAGCTCCGCCTTGGTCAGAGGATTCACCTCCACGCAGCGGTAGGGGATCTGCAGCAGGCGCAGCAGGCACAGCAGGCACAGCATGTCATGGTCTCCATGCACAGCATGCAGCGGCTCTATTGCAGCCGTCGCAACGCAGCAACGCTGGCGATGAGCTTGGCGCGTTCACAGCCGGCCAGCCATGCCTCGGCAGAGCAGCAGCTCGCACGAGGGTGGGGACCCCCAGCGCAGGTGCGCAGTCACAGCCAACTTTCGCAGCCTTCCTCTCCTCCTCAACGCACCTTATAGTAGTCCAGGAAGGCCTTGACCTTGCAGCAGAAGGGGCACACGTCGTACTGGTACACAATGATCTCCTTGGGCAGCCGCCCAGCCACCGCCGCCGGCCGCTCGTACCGGTCCTCGGGCTGTGGGGGAGCGTTGGGGAGCGGGGGGAGAGGAGTCACAAATGTCGTGTGAGTTGCTCATGAGCCTGGCACTGGAGCCGGGGCGAGTGCGTGACAAGACTGCCAGGCAGGCAGGCGGCCATGCCGGCCAAGCAGGCAGCGGTGGCACCGGCATGTGCCGTGGCGGCGGCGGGGCGGCCGCCTGGCAGCTGCGTGGTCGGGCTGCTGCACCCAACTCATGTCCTCACCGCAATGTCGCCGCCCTTGCCCTTCTCCGCCTTCCATGGCGCCTCGGCATGCGCTGTCAGCGGCTGGGCAGCAAAGCCGTAGCCAGCGGCGGCGGCAGCGGCGGCGGCAGCAAGACCCAAAGCTGCGCGCGGCCGGCTGCTGGCGGCGGACTCTGCTGCAACCCTGCATGTTGTGGGCGGTGCGGGGCGCGGCCGGGTGGAGGGTAGGCCCACCGACCGTGCGGGAAGCGAAGGGCTTGGCCCGGTGGGCCAGTGCGCCAGCCGTTTGCAACCCACCTGGTTGCTCCATGCAGCTGCCGCAGCTGGCGGCCCAGGGCCTCGGCGGCCGGCAAGCCTCGCCGTCTAAGCGCGGCCTGGAGCGCTGCTCGCATCCCGATCGCGCTGCTGAATGCTTGAAACGAATGATCGGTGCAATTGGGATGGCGCCCTATTCCAATCACGCCACTTCTGCCGACATGGGCAAGTTGCATTTGCAGCCGGGCGCTTGCACCGCCTGTCCGGCTGTTCCAAATCCAGCCAGCGTTTGATCGGAACTCACGAGCACGTCGGAGCAGCCACAAACTCTTTGGCAGTCGACTAGCCGAAACTGTGGAGGCGCCGGCTGCGCTCCAGCGGCCTCCCCGTCCCGCTCCGGCGGCTTTAATCAGGTCAGGGAGGTGAGAGCGCTGCCTTGAAGCCGACATGGGGGCTCTTTGCACTGCTCGAGCCATGTTGACCTGCACATTGCTCCAGCCAGTCTTCACCAACGGCAGCCTCCCTTGCAATGCCCTTACCGAACTGCAGGTAGCCGCCATGGGCAACTGTCTCGGCACGCCGCAGGAGACGGGCGGCGTCGGCGGCCCCGCCGCCGCCTCCCATCCTGGCATGCCCGCCAAGCTGCCCTCCAAGCCTGGCACGCCCGCCGCAAAGCCTGGCACACCCGGCAGCGCGGTGCACGTGCAGGCGGGGGGCAGCGGCGCGCAGGTGGCGCCCGCTCCCACGCCAGCGGGGCCGCCGCGGCCTGACGCTGCCAAAATGCACCAGATGCGCAAGCGCATTGCGGTGGCGGCTGAGGCCATTTCCAGCGCAGCAGACATTGAGATCCCGGTCATCCCAAAGACCGACTATGCGGAGCGCCTCATAGGTGGGAAGGAGCAGAGAGAGGTGCTGGCTGGGGTGTGGAGTGAGCAGGCGGTGTGGAGGGGGAGACATGCGGCCAGCAGCTGCCCCGGCTGCCAGTTGTGCGTCAGAGACAAGCTAGCGAGCACAGTCATCAATCGGCATGCACATGGTTTGCCCATCATGTGCCCATCTCGTCGCTTCCACTCCTCCACTGCGCAGCCAAGGCCATCGAGGGCTGCCTGCTGTTTGAGCAGCTGTCGCTGCCCGCCAAGCAGGCGAGTGGCCGTCCTCCTGCTGCTGCCGTGCTTGCCGCACGTGTAGATGCTGCTTTGGGTGGCATGCGGGGCGCTCCTTTGCCTGTCACCTGGTCTGGGCTCGCTGCGGGCCATGGCTCGTCAACCGGCATGCCCTACTTTCTTCATTAAGCTTTGCACTTCTTCGATATGCAGGCCATCATCCGCAGCATGAAGCCCAAGATGGTCAAGGCGGGCGAAGTCGTCATCAAGCAGGTGGTGCAGGGCAGGAGCAGTACATGCAGCGGTGGCTGTGGGATGTGCAGGATTTCAAGCCTGGGTGGGCGGCAGGTTGGCAAGCAAGAGTGTGTGCACAACAGGTGGAGCTGGAGGTGGGGCTGCAGCTCTGGTCACCTTAGTCTGGCCGCCTCTGTCATGGCGCGACCATGCTGCACAATACATGCAGGGCGACACCGACGCCTCCACCTTTTACGTGCTGGAGCGCGGCTCGGCGGACGTGCGCATCCACAAGGAGGAGTGGGGGGAGGAGCGCAAGGTGCACACCTACCAGCCCAGCAGGTGGGCGCTTTGGGGGGCTTGGGATTGGTGGAAGGGAGGGCGGGGCAGATGGCACTGAGGCTGTATGCAGCAGGCAGCATGAGTGGATGCAGCTTGGTAGCGTGGTTCCTGACTTCAGCTCCCTCTTCCATCATAAACAAGCTGGCACCTGCCATGCCCTGATTGATGTGCTGCAGCTCATTTGGCGAGCTGGCCCTGCTGTACTCTGCGCCGCGCGCCGCCACCGTGGTTGCCGCGGCGGACAGCAAGCTGTGGGTGATGGAGCGCGCGGTGTACACCGCCATCAAGCGCACCGACCAGCAGAATGTGCGTTGGGGAATCGGCGTGTGCGTTTGTGTGTCTGTGTGAGGCATGCTGAGGGATGTGGGATGTGGCGTGCAACAGCTGCTTGCATGCGTGCTCTCCCGCTGGAATTGGGAGCTTGGGAGCGCACTCTGCGCGCATGAAGAGGCACCCTGCCTTTCAATTCCTTCACGTCCCCCGCCTCTGCTTGTCGCGTGCCCTTTCCACAGATTGCCGCAGAGAGGCGGCGCCTGGTGGAGCGCGTGGCCCTGCTGGCGGTGCTGGCGCCGGTGAGCTGGTGTTGATAACGATTGGTGGCAAGGTGGCGATGATTGGCAATGGTTGCAGAGTTTGCTGTTCGATTTGCAGCCTGTACTGTAGCTGTACACTGCCCCCATTGTTCCCCCACCTGGGCGCTCACTTCTGTGCTTTTCATACCATTCCTTCAATCAACCCACAGGAGCACAAGGCGGTGGTGGCGGAGGGCCTGGAGATGGTTGAGTTCCAGGCGGGGCAGGCCATCTTTGAGCAGGGCGAGGCGGGCGACAAGTTCTACATCATTCGCGAGGGCACCGGTGGGTGGCTTTGTTTCTGCAATGCTCAGAAATTTTGAGTCGATGAATGGTAGGGCAACAGTTCGACATCGTCCGGTATTGCACCGGTGGGCCGCTGTAGTGCGCCCTTTAAGGAATTGTGTTGGTGCGAGTCCACTAAGCTTGGCACAACCACGCCATGCGTGCTGGTGGCTACTGAATATTGCGCCCTGTCACAACAGTATTGCCACTTCGCTGCACTGACTCCACTGCTGCCTACCTCTGCTGCCCTTCTCCGCTGTCCAGTCATTCTGACCAAGGATGGCGCCGAGCTGGCGCGCCTCAGTGACGAGGCCTACTTTGGAGAGCGGGCGCTGATCAATGCTGAGCCCCGTGCCGCCGCGGCCACCGGTGCGCTGCCGCTGCTGTGCAGTGCTGCTGCCGGGGCTCGGGCCCTGCACTGTGGCACGCTGCTGCAAAGGAGCCGCTCGGCGCCTGCTAGCAGAGGAGTTTGCTGCCACTGTGGCCAGGCCGGCTGGTATGAACGCCGCCGCACTTCAAGCACTCCTGGTTCGTGCATTCATCCCTTCTTCCACCCCGCAGCTGATGGCTACGTGGTGTGCTACGCGCTGGGCCGCAAACCATTTGGCGCACTTGTGTGTGAACCCTTCTTTTGTGTGCTCCGCAGCCGACGGCTATGTGGTGTGCTACGCGCTGGGCCGCAAGGCCTTCAACGAGCTGCTGGGCCCCATCGAGGATGTGTGGCGCTACGAGACGCTGCGCAAGGTGTGGTAGTTTGTCTGTGTGGCAGGCAGCAAGCTGGGCGCAGCGAAAGGCATGTGCTGGCGAGGCTGACAACGTTTGATGTGCAAACGTGGCAAGAGGTACCCGCCCTGACCAACCTTGACAGCAGGAGGCACTCTAACATGCCTTGCATGCGTGCTGCTCACCATCGAACCCCTGATCTTCCTCTCCGCAGGTGCCCATCCTGTCCAACCTGTCGGAGCAGCAGCAGCTGCCCATGTGCTGTTTCTTTCTGTTACTAACCGACCCCCAATCTTCCTCCGCAGGTGCCCATCCTGTCCAACCTGTCGGAGCAGCAGCTGTTCCAGCTGGCGGGCTGCATGTCCAACCGCGAGTTTGCCGCGGGCCAAGACGTGTTCCGAAAAGGGGAGGAGGGCGACACCTTTTACATCGTGGAAGAGGGCTTCTTCAGGTGCGCGCTGGTTGCTACAAAAGATGTGCCTGAGAGCACAGGGGAGGTGGTTTGGAAGGGCGAGGATAAAGACACCATGTACATCGTTTGAAGAGGGCTCTTCAGGTGAGCGATAGAGCTGACGCTTTGTAGTGCTATGGTACGCTGTCATTGTTGTCTGGGGGTGCACGACACCTTTTACATCGTGGAAGAGGGCTTCTTCAGGTGAGCAGTGGCGACCAAGGGGAAAGAGTTAGTGAAGGGCTTGTGGTTGATTGAGGCTGGGAGGGCTGGAGTCTAGACAATTTTGTGGCGGCCTCTCCCCAGCCCCCACCCACCCCCCACCCACCGACCCTGCCATCCTGACGCCACCCTTCCTACCCACCCACCATTCCCCTGCCCTGCTCTGCCCACTCATTTGCATACTGTACCCGCTTACCTGCTCTTCCCCCCCTCACCCGCAGCGTGCTGGACGGCTCCAACCGCGAGCTGGCCAAGTGCGGCAAGGGCCAGTGCTTTGGCGAGCTGGCGCTGCTGGAGAACAAGCCTCGGTGAGGGAGGTGGAGGTTGCCTGTGCCTGTCCCTCTGCCTTGCTTCTGTGACTGTACTGAGGAAGCACCTGAGGCGCTGCTGGAGAACAAGCCGCGGTGAGGGGGAGGGTGCTGTTAAGTGTGGTGTGCCCGTCTTGTGCCTTGCTTCTGCGTCTGTACTGAGGAAGCATGCCCTAAGAAGTGCACTTGAGCTGCTGCTGGAGAACAAGCCTCGGTGAGGGGGAGGGTGTGCCTGTCTCTGGGCCTTTGCTTCAGCTGCCCTAAGAAGTGCACTTGAGCCACTGCTGGAGAACAAGCCGGCGGTTTGGAGAGGTGGAGGTTGCCTGTGCTGAGAGAGCATGCCTGTCTTGAGGCTTGCTGCACTGAGCAGAGTACTTGCGCTGGCTTTGAGGGGCCATCCTTATGCTATGATGCGAATGCATACCCAATGCCACCCCACATCTGGACCACCATTGTCCCTGCCTCTCACCACCCCACACCATTGCAGGGCCGCCACGGTGCGCGCCACCACGCCCGCCAAGGTGCTGTGCTGCACGCGCGCCGACTTTGACCGCCACCTGGGTTCGCTGGGCGAGATCCGCAACATGTGGCGCTTCGAAGCACTGCGCAAGGTGGGCGGAACTGGCTGCTAAAACCAAGCTGGTGGTGGCTATTGACAGGGGCAGAAGTGCGCACGTTTTCAGCTGTGTATGGCGGTTGTGCTGCATCACAGTGCCGCCTGGTGCCAGGTCGCCACCTGCCATCGGATTACACCCCCTTGCCCTGCTCGCCCAACCGCCGCTTCCCCGCAGGTGCCGCTGCTGGCGCCGCTGACGTCGCAGCAGCGCCTGGCGCTGTGCACCGCCTTCACCGCGGTGTCTATTCGTGCTGGAGAGGGGGTGATCAAGAAGGGCGAGGATGGAGACACTTTCTATATCATTGAAGAGGGGGCCTGCGTGGTGGTGGCCGATGACGGCAAGGTGCGTGGGGGCATGCACCTGCTGCTGCTGTGTGCGACCCACTGTGTGGCATGGCATGCATGGGTTACGGACTAGTGAACGATGTGCCTGCATGTGCCTGCCCACGGATGCGGCCTTTGCTGGCATCATGGCAACGCAACGGGCTGTTCATTGGCGTTACCTGCTGATGACCTTCAACAGCCTGTCCACTGGTCACCGGTTTGCACCTGCTTTTTGTTCACAAGCGCAGGAGCTGGCGCGGCTGGGCCCCACCGCCTACTTTGGCGAGCGGGCGCTGCTGAAAAACGAGCCTCGCGCCGCCACCGTGCAGGCCGCCACCGGTGCGTTGGTTGGGTGCACATGGGTGGGTTTTGGCCTGGGCGGCTGAGTAGAAGTGTGCATGCAAGTGGGTTGCAAGGCAGGTGCTGCGACATGCCACTTGCCGCATGCCGCATGCTTGTGCACACCATGCATGCACAGCTAGCCAACCCCTGCCTTGTCCCCCCACTCACCCACTCTCCCACCCACTCACTTGCTCCCACAGACGTCCGCCTGCTGGCGCTGGGCCGCGACGACTTCACGCGCCTGCTGGGCCCGCTGCAGTCTCTGCTGGAGAGCCAGGCGGTGGCGTACGACACGCCCACCACCAAAATCAGCAAGGTGCGCTGGTGCGGGGCAGCAGCTGTCCTGCTTGTACTTTCAAGTTGGGTGCTGCGGATCATACACCATCAGCCGTGCTGTTGCACGGGCGGCGCTGCATTGGACCAGAGGCTGACTGGCATTCTGCCTGGCTGCCGCTTTGCTCACATGATGCGCTGGCCGACTCCTGTCCTTTCTGGCCCGCAGGCGCTCAAGCTGGAGGACCTGAAGCACGTGGCCTGCCTGGGCGCCGGCGCCTTTGGCAAGGTCACGCTGGTGCAGGTGGGCACCCGTCTTGCTCTGTTTTCATGGTTTTCGCTGCCACAGGGACAGTGCAGCGTTCAGCCAACCCATGCCTGCTGCCAGCGGTGCACGCAGCGGCATTTGCTGGAGCTGGACACCCCGCCCTGCCTGCCCGCCTGCCTCCAGCTGCAAAAGTGGCAAGCTCAGTGTGTCCCATCCCCATGCACCCTCCCTCTGCAGTACGATGGCAAGTACTACGCCCTCAAGGCCCTCAGCAAGGCGCATGTGGTGCAGACAGGGCTGCAGGTGGGTGTGCAGCGTTCTGGCATGTAGGTACGGCCCATTTGCCCTTCCTGCTGGCCAGCACTATCTTACAATACAAAGTGTTGAAAAGTCACTGTTCTCTCAGAGGCATATGAAGATCGAATAGCTGGTGCCGCCACCACTGTCTGCCGCTCACCTCCTTGCGATTTTGTCCTCCTCCTCGCAGGAGCACATCAAGCGCGAGAAGGCGGTGATGTCGGAGTTTGACTCGCCCTTCCTGGTCAACCTGGTGACCGCATTCCAGGCCAGTGCATGCGCGACGCTGCTGGTTGCTGCCCGCTACGCCACCCGCTGTGCCGTGCTTTGCTGCGCTGCCCTGCTCGCCCCTGTTGTGTGCAGCTGCTTGGCTGTGGCTGAGTGCTGGCTCGGTGCATGAGATCCCCACTGTCGTGTCGTGGCACAACCTCCACTTGCTGTCCCTGCCCCCACCCAACTCCTGCCTGCTGGCCAACCTCCCTCGAGAACCTTTTGCCCCCTGCAGGACAGCCACAGCCTGTACATGGTGATGGAGCTGGTGCAGGGCGGCGAGTTCTTCACCTACCTGCAGGCAAGCTGTCCGTTGCACCTGGAACCTCGAAGGAAGGGGATTAAGGATGCGGAGGTTCTGTTCGCGGGCTGGGGGGGGGGGGGGGGGGGGGGG
>VFQQ010002255.1_pt1 | contig 22584 bp, 17 predicted proteins | sample 3512341 | NCBI WGS metagenome assembly VFQQ01 (sample SAMN10412373, study PRJNA504923) | tailings metagenome | isolation source: Relicate 2 Philex TSF1 revegetated site | place: Philippines: Tuba, Benguet | collected 2017-08-29 | reverse complement strand
TTCATCGCACTATCGACTGGCGCGGCGCCTTCTGGGTCGCCAGTGGTGTGCCGGCACTGGTGCTGTTTTCGATCGGCGGCATCGCCGGCACCGTCGGCACGCCGGCCTACCTGATCTGGACAGCGTCCATCATTCTTGGCCTGATCCAGTCCTTCACCTATGCCGAGATCGCCGGCTTGTTCCCTTCGAAGTCGGGTGGCGCTTCCGTGTATGGTGCCACGGCCTGGCTGCGCTATTCGAAGTTCATCGCGCCACTGTCGGTGTGGTGCAACTGGCTCGCCTGGACGCCGGTGCTGTCGCTTGGCTGCTCGATCGCGGCGGCCTACATCCTCAACGCCCTGGCGCCGATCCCCGGATTCAGCGATACCTCGCCGGAAGTCGTGGCATGGCTTGCAGACCCGGCCAATGCCGGCAAGGCCGCGACCGATGCCATTGCCGCCCTGACGGCTGCGGGGACACCGGCTATCCGCACCTGGACACTCTTCCACGGTACGCTCGGGCCAGTGAGCTTCTCGCTCAATTCGGTCTTCTTCATCGGCGTCATTCTGATGCTGGTGACTTTCGCGATCCAGCATCGCGGCATTCTCGGCACCGCGAGTGTCCAGAAGTTCATCGGCCTCGTCGTCATCATTCCGATGCTGATCGTCGGTGTCGTGCCGATCATCACGGGTCAGATCAACTGGGCGAACTACTCGCCGCTGGTGCCGCTGGCTGCCGCCTATGCCCCGGAACCGGGCTCGTGGAACGTCGCCGGCTGGACGCTTGTACTGGGCGGCATGTTCATTGCGGCCTGGTCGGCTTACGCCTTCGAGACCGCGATCTGCTACACCAGCGAATTCAAGAATCCGGGCCGCGACACGGTACGGGCGATCTTCTATTCGGGCCTGCTGTGCCTCGCGCTCTACACGCTGGTGCCGTTCACCTTCCAGGGCGTTCTGGGACTCAACGGCATGCTGGCGACGCCGATCGTCGACGGCTCGGGTGTCGCAGAAGCCATGGCCCAGATGGTCGGCGGGGCAGGATTCGTGACCTCGATCATGGTAATGTTGATGATCCTGGCGCTGATGCTGTCGATCATGACGGCAATGGCGGGCTCATCGCGCACGCTTTACCAGGGCTCGGTCGACGGCTGGCTGCCGCGCTATCTCAATCACACCAACGAACATGGCGCGCCGACGCGGGCCATGTGGACGGACCTGATCTTCAACGTCTTCCTGCTGGCCGTTGCCGCTGCCGATGCAACCAGCTTCTTCTTCGTGCTGGCCGTCTCGAACTGCGGCTACATCATCTTCAACTTCCTGAACCTGAATTCCGGCTGGATCCATCGCATCGACAACGGCCATATCCACCGGCCGTGGCGGGCGCCGACCCTGCTGATCGCGGTCGGCGGTCTGCTCTCCTACGTCAATGCCGTCTTCATGGGCGCCGGCGCCAAGGTCTGGAACCCGTGGGCCCTGTGGGCCGGCTTCATCGCCGCCGCCCTGATCATTCCGGTGTTCTGCTTCCGTCACTACATCCAGGACGGTGGCAAGTTCCCGGAACATATGCTGGACGATCTCGGCATATCCCAGGACGACCTCAAGGTACGCAAGGCCGGTATGCTGCCTTACCTGACGCTTGTCGCCGGACTGGTTGTCGTGCTGCTCGCCAACTGGTTTTTCGTGATCTGAGGAACGCAGGAGCAATTCCGGGAAAAGTGCGTAATGGTTTCCGTCCGGAATTGCATAAAACAAGGAGTTGGAGCATTTCCGCGTTTCCGAGAAAACGGAAACGCTCCAGCCGCGATCGATACCCGTTGTCGAACCAACAAAAAAGTCCAGCCGGCCACCGCAGTGGCCGGCTGGACCATTCCGGTGCCCTGATGGTCAGGACGCCGGGGGCGGAGTCGGGCTTGCCGTTTGGGGGTTTACCGGCATGCCCGGCCCGATCTTCTGAAGATTGCCACTGATGATCTTGTCGTTCTCAGTGATGCCCTTGGTGATGGCGATCAGTTCGCCTTCGGTCTGACCGAGTTCGACCAATCGCATCCCAACCTTGTTGCCTTCATCGATGACATAGACAAACTTGCCGAGCTGGCTGGAACCGAGCGCGACCTGCGGCACGAGCAAGGTGTTCGGCGTTTCGCCGATCTGCAGGCGGATGTTCACATACTGGCCCGGCAGCAGCGAGCGGTCGTCATTGCCGATGGTGGCACGCGCCACAATGGTGCCGGTGGCGGCATCGATCCTGTTGTCGATGAAGGTGAGCTCGCCCTTGCGCGGCGGCGTCTTGTCGCCGGGGATCGTCACTTCGGCAACGATCGGCCCATTCGTCTTCGCCTTCTGGATGAGGGCAAGATCACCTTCGCTCGGCGTAAAGGTGACGTAGATCGGGCTGACCTGAACGAGTGTGTTCAGAGACGTGCCGCCGACATTGACGAGCGTGCCGACAGGCGCCTGATTGCGGCCGAGGCGACCGTCGAAGGGAGCCCGGATCGTGGTGTAGCCGAGATTGATCTCGGCAGCCTGGATCGCTGCGTTGTCGGCAGCCACGGTCGCTTCGCCCTGCTGCATGGTGCTGCTGCGCTGGTCAAAGCCGTCCTTCGACAGGAAACCGGTCTTGATCAGGTCGTTGCCGCGGGTCAGGCTCGCCTTGGTGTAGCTGAGCGATGCCTGGTTGCGCTGGGCCTGCGCCTTCACCTGGTCGAGGGCGACCTGGTAGTCGCGCGGGTCGATGCGGTAGAGCGTGTCGCCCTTCTTGACGTCGACGCCATCCTCCGCTGCCTGCTCGAGGATATAGCCGGAGACCTTGGCCTGCAACGCAACGCTGCGGATGGCCTCGGCGCGTGCGGTGTAGTCGAGGTAGACCGGCAAGGTCTTCTTCACGACCGCGGCAACCGGCACCGGCATTGCCTGCATGGCTTGTGCGGGAGCAGCCGCATCCGCCGGCTTGCTGATCAGACCGCTCAGGAAGGCAGGCTCGCCGTTGAAGTGGACATATGTTGCCGCCGCGGCGATCACGACTACGGCTGTGGTGATTTTCCAGATACGCATGGAAGGGCTCCGTTATTCTGCCGCCGGGACATGGGTCGGCGAGGGCTGCTCGCCACCATGCGGCGCATGGGATGTTTCGGTATGTTCGGCCTTCGCGCCGGCCCTGCCTTCGCGCCACTGTTCGATGATGGCGTAGAAGACAGGCACGAAGGCGAGCGTCAGGATGGTGGCCGCCAGCATGCCGCCGAACACGGCGGTGCCCAGCGACTGACGGCTGGCTGCACCGGCACCCGTCGCCAGCATCAGCGGCACGACACCGAGAATGAAGGCAAAGGCGGTCATCAGGATCGGGCGCAGACGCAGGCGACCTGCTTCCATCGCGGCTTCGACGATGCTCATGCCCTGCTCGCGCAGATGCTTGGCGAACTCGACGATCAGGATCGCATTCTTGGCCGCCAGGCCGATCAGCATGACGAAGCCGATCTGCGAATAGACGTCCATCTGCATGCCGCGCAGCCAGATCGCCAGCAGCGCTCCGAACAAGGCGGTCGGCACCGACAGGATGACCATGAACGGCATCGACCAGCTTTCATACTGCGCGGCCAGGATCAGGAAGACGAAGACGATGGCGAGCGCGAAGACGAAGATCGCGACCGAGCCTGCCTTCAGCTCCTGGAAGGTGATGCCTGTCCATTCGAAGCCGAAGTCGTTCGGCAGCGCGGTGGCTGCCGCTCTCTGCATCGCCTCGATCGCCTGACCCGAAGAGAAGCCGGGCGCGGCGCTGCCGTTGATGAGGGCAGAACCGTAGTTGTTGTAGTGCGTCACCGTTTCCGGGCCGACAACGGACCGCATCGTGCCCAGCGTCGACAATGGCACCATCTGACCGGTGTTGTTGCGGACATAGAGCTTGGTGAGGTCGGCTGCCTCGGCACGTGCCGACTTGTCCGCCTGCATGGTGACGCGGAAGGTGCGGCCGAACATGTTGAAGTCGTTCACATAGAGCGAACCCAGATAGATCTGCAGCGTGTTGAAGATATCCGGCAGGGCAAGGCCAAGCAGCTTGGCCTTGTTGCGGTCGAGGTCGAAGTTGAACTGCGGCGTCGAGGTCGAGAAGGTGCTGAACAGCGTCTGCGGGTTGAGTTCCGGCTGCTTGCGCGCTTCCGCAAGCAATGCCTGCGTCGCCTCGTTGACGGCATTGGCGCCACGACCGGCAAGGTCCTCGACCTGGAATTCAAAGCCGCCTGTGGTGCCGAGACCCTGGATGGACGGCGGTTCGAAAGCCAGCACCAGGCCCTCGGGCATGCCGAACAGCTTCGGTCGCACCGAGTTGACGATGTCGGTGGCGCTCATGCCGGGTCCCGTGCGTTCCTCCCATGGCTTCAGGATGGCGAAGAGCGCTGCCGAGTTCGACTGATTGGCGAAGGTCAGGAAGTTGAAGCCGGCGACCGTGATGACGTACTGGACGCCAGGTGTGGCAAGCAACGTGTCACGCACCTTCTTGGAGACCGCATCGGTGCGTTCGAGCGACGCGCCATCGGGCAACTGAACGATGTTGAAGAAATAGCCCTGGTCCTCCACGGGAAGGAATGCCGAGGGGATGCGTGTCGAGACGACGTAGGTCGCGGCAATCAGCGCCAGGAAGATGCCCATCATCAGCCAGCGCAGCTTGATGAAGCCACGCACCGCAGCCGAATAGGCATGCGACAGCCAGGTGAAGCCGTCGTTGAACCAGCGATAGAGGAAGAACGTCGATGGCGGACGATGGCGCAGGAACGCAGCGGACAATGCGGGCGACAGGGTCAGCGAGTTGAAAGCCGAGATGCCCACAGAGATCGCGACGGTCAGTGCGAACTGGTTGTAGAGCTGGCCGGTGACGCCCGGAATGAAGGCAACCGGAATGAACACGGCCATCAGCACCGCCGTGGTGGCGATGATCGGGCCAGTGACTTCCTTCATTGCCAGCCGCGCGGCTTCGAGCGGTGGATGTCCGGCCTCGAGCTGGCGCTCGACGTTCTCGACGACGACGATGGCGTCATCGACGACGAGGCCGATGGCGAGCACCATGCCGAGAAGCGAAAGCATGTTGAGCGAGAAACCCAGCGCCAGCATCACCACCATCGTCGCGATCAGCGATACCGGGATGGCGATGATCGGGATGAGCGTGGTGCGCCAGTTCTGCAGGAAGATGAAGACGACGGCCACGACCAGGACCAGTGCTTCGAGCAAGGTCTTGACCACGTCTTCCATGGCGGCCGACACAAACTTGGTCGTGTCATAGAAGATCGTGTACTCGATGCCTTTCGGGAAGCGAGCCGACAGCTCCTTCATCTTGGCTTCGATGTTCTTCTTCAGCTCCAGCGCATTGGAACCCGGCATCTGGAACGTCGCGATGACGACGGTCGGCTTTTCGTTGGCATAGGTCGACGAATTGTAGAGCAGGGACCCGAGTTCGATGCGCGCGACGTCCTTCAGGCGCACCAGCGAGCCGCTGGCCGAATTGGCACGCACGACGATGTTGCCGAATTCCTTGGGGTCGGAGAGACGGCCGGTGGCGTTGACCTGCATTTCGAATGCAGTGCCTGCCGGCGCCGGCGACTGGCCGATCTTGCCCGCGGCAACCTGCACGTTCTGCTCGGCGACGGCGTTCTGCACGTCGACGGCGGTGATACCGAGATTGGCCAGCTTGTCCGGGTCGAGCCAGACGCGCATCGAATAACGGCGCTCGCCGAAGATCTGCACGTCGCCGACGCCGGGAACGCGTTTCAAAGGATCCGCGACCTGCAGATAGGCATAGTTGCTGAGCGCAACCGGATCGACCGATCCATCGGGCGAGGTCAGGTTCACGATCAGCACAAAGCTCGGATTCTGTTTTTTGACAGTGACACCGGCCTGGTTGACGATTGCCGGCAGGGATGAAGCTGCCTGCGAAACGCGGTTCTGCACGTCCATCGCAGCGATATCGAGCGGATAGCCGACATCGAAGGTGACGGTGATGCGTGCGGAGCCGTCATTCGAGCTCGCCGAGGACATGTAGGTCATGCCTTCGACGCCGTTGATCGACTGTTCGAGCGGGGTCGTCACCGTATCGGCGACGACCTGCGAGCTGGCGCCCGGATAAACGGCGCTGACAACCACCTGGGGTGGCGCGATGTTGGGAAACTGCGCAACCGGCAAAAGATAATAGGCGATCAGCCCTGCGAGCACCATGATGATGGCGATCGCAGAGGCGAAGATCGGTCGCTGGAGAAAGAAATTGACCATGTTCAAACGGCTTTTCGAGTAGCGGCAAGTGGATCCCTTGGGAGGAATGCGGGATCGGTCCTTGGCAAAGTGGGGTGGTCGTCGGCGTCGCGCAGACGCGCGGCAGTGAGGACAAGCAGGGCTTTCAACGAAGCTGGATCGACGCGATCGGCCCGCATGACGGCGAGCGTCATCGGGTCGTTCAGCAGCTGATCAATGGTCAAGGCCTTCGAATAGGATGCCATCGTTTCGTCTCCCGGCTGATCCAGGCAATAAAAAAGCACTCGGCGAAGACGTGCTTGCGGCCTTCACCCTGTTCCATCATTCTTGTCCGGCTTGGCCTATGGTCGACCTTGACGGGGGTATTATGAAATGTTACCGCTCGGTAACAGCCAGATAGTTACTGACCGGTAACACCGACGTCAAGCCATGAGCGATCAAATTTTTCAAACTGCTGACAATAGTGATCATAATGATCGTGTGAGTGCGCGGCCGCGAGAGCGTATCGTGACCACCGCGCGGGAGATGTTTCACCAGCACGGCGTGCGCGGCGTGGGCATCGAAGCGATCACCGAGGCCGCCGGCACGAACAAGATGACGCTCTATCGTCATTTTGCTTCCAAGGACGATCTCATCGTCGAGTGTCTGCAGCGCGCCGCCAAGGAATCCTATTTGAAGTGGGATGAACTGGAGCACCAGCATCCCGGCGATCCGAAAGCGCAGTTGCGAGCCTGGATCGAGAACGCGGCCGAGTGCATCAGCGGCGACTGGCGCGGCTGCGAGATGGCCAATACCGCTGTCGAACTGGCAGATGACGATCATCCGGCCAAGCGCGTGATCGAAGAGGTCAAGAAGAACCATCGCAACTGCCTGGCCAAGCTGTGTGCCCGCGCTGGCCTCGATCAGCCCGAATTGGCCGCCGATATGCTGGGTCTGCTGCTGGAAGGCGCGCGGATCAGTCGCCAGAGCGAAGGGCAGGAAGGCCCGAGCGCCCGTTTCAAGCGTATGGCGGAGGAAGTCATCGCCACTGTCGGCGGCCTCAACGACAAGACCTGACCGGGCTGCCGTTGCTTCTTCCTGCGCGTGTCGCCAGGGGCTGTCGCCGTCGGGTGCAATCGAAAGCTGACCGTATTCGTCGGACATTCGCCCTCGTTCCTTCTGCCAGTTCTCGCTGCAGTTGCGCTGCAGAAGTGATTTTTGGCGTGCTCATCAAACTCAGGCTTCACGATCTGCACCTTCCCGTCATGGTAAGGTCAAACGCCTTTTTACAGGCGACAAAGGCCGTTGCTTCTGCGATGTCACCCGTCGCGAAGCCCCTTGACCTTCCCATGACTGGAAGCTTTATCTCCCTGAGCAACCACTCAAGAAGAGAGTTGCAGCCATGAACGCCGTTGCCCCGAAAATGTTCCCTGCCGCCACACCGAAGGCCGGCACAATCTTTCAACTCGGTATCGAAGGCATGACCTGCGCCTCCTGTGTCGGGCGCGTGGAAAAAGCCATTGCGGCCGCTCCAGGTGTTGCCTCCGCAAGCGTCAATCTGGCGACGGAACGTGCCGAAGTGGCTTTTTCAGGGGAGCCCGATCTCGCTCGGGTTCTGGCCGCAGTGGCAGGCGCTGGCTATCAGGCACGCAGCGAGACGATCGAGCTCGCGCTCAAAGGCATGACATGTGCCTCCTGCGTGGCACGCATCGAGCGTGCGCTGAAGGCGGTGTCCGGAGTCACCAATGCCAGCGTCAATCTTGCAACCGAACGGGCGACGGTGACGATCGTCGCTGGCGCGGCGACGATATCCGCCCTCGAAGCGACTGTGCATGCAGCAGGCTACGAAGCGCGGCTTGTTGTCTCCGAGGCAGCCGACGGTCCGGAGGTCGACCATCGCGCCTCGGAGATCGCTTCCTTGCAACGGGCGTTGGCAACGGCGCTCGTCCTGACCCTTCCAATCTTCGTGCTGGAAATGGGTTCGCATCTGGTGCCTGCCTTTCATCACTGGGTGATGGGCACATTCGGTGCCTGGAACTGGCGATTGCAGTTCGTCCTGACAACGCTGGTGCTGTTCGGGCCTGGTCTGCGTTTCTTCGCCAAGGGCGTGCCGGCCCTGCTCAGGGGCGCGCCCGACATGAATGCGCTGGTGGCGCTTGGTGCCGGTGCCGCCTGGACCTATTCGGTGGTCGCAACCTTTCTGCCGGGAGTGCTGCCGACAGGCACGGCCAATGTCTACTACGAGGCCGCGGCCGTGATCGTGACGCTGATCCTGCTCGGCCGTTTTCTCGAAGCCCGTGCCAAGGGGCGAACGGGCGAAGCGATCAAGAAACTGGTCGGTCTTCAGGCGAAAACGGCGCGTGTGATACGGAATGGCGCTGCCGTTGAGGTGCCGCTGCAGGACGTGCGCGCCGGCGACATCGTGGTGGTGCGGCCCGGTGAGAAGATCGCCGTCGATGGTGAGATCGTCGAGGGCTCTTCCTTCGTCGATGAAGCCATGATCACCGGCGAGCCGGTGCCAGTGTCCAAGGGCATCGGCGCCGAGGTGGTGGGAGGCACCATCAACAAGACCGGCAGCTTCTCGTTTCGTGCCACCAAGGTGGGTTCCGAAACGCTGCTGGCGCAGATCATCCGCATGGTCGAGACCGCGCAGGGCGCCAAGCTGCCGATCCAGGCGCTGGTCGACAAGGTGACGGCCTGGTTCGTGCCGGCAGTGATCGCCGCCGCGCTCGCTACCTTCGGCGTCTGGTATTTCTTCGGGCCGGATCCGGCGTTGTCCTTCGCACTGGTCAATGGCGTCGCGGTGCTGATCATTGCCTGCCCGTGTGCGATGGGGTTGGCGACACCGACCTCGATCATGGTCGGTACTGGCCGCGCCGCGGAGATGGGCGTTCTTTTCCGCAAAGGCGATGCGCTGCAAACCTTGCGCGATGCATCGGTCATTGCATTGGACAAGACCGGTACCTTGACCGAAGGTCGGCCCGAACTCACAGACTTCATCGTTGCCGACGGTTTCGAGGAGGCTGAGGTGCTCGGCCTCGTTGCCGCCGTCGAAACGCGCTCGGAACATCCTGTGGCCGAAGCGATCGTGAGAGCTGCCGAAAAGCGTGGCCTGAAGGTCGCGGCAGCCAGCGACTTCGAAGCCATTCCCGGTTTCGGGGCGCGGGCCTGGATCGGAAATCGGCAGGTGGAAGTCGGTGCCGACCGGCTGATGGCGCGGCTTGGTCTGGACGTCTCCGCTTTCGCGCCGGTGGTCGAGCGGTTGGCCGGGGAGGGCAAGAGCCCGCTCTACGCTGCAATCGATGACGAGCTTGCCGCGATCATCGCAGTCGCCGATCCGATCAAGCCGTCGACACCGGCGGCCATCCAAGCGCTGCACGCACTCGGCCTGAAGGTCGTGATGGTGACCGGTGACAACCGCCACACGGCCAAGGCGATCGCCCGGCAGATCGGCATCGATGAAGTTGTTGCCGAGGTGCTGCCGGATGGCAAGGTCGAGGCGATACGACGGCTGGCCTGCGGTGGCGTCCGAGTTGCCTTCGTGGGTGACGGTATCAACGATGCGCCGGCGTTGGCTGCCGCCGATGTCGGCGTCGCCATCGGCACCGGTACCGACATAGCCATTGAAAGCGCCGATGTCGTGCTGATGTCGGGCGACCTCGTCGGCGTTGCCAATGCCCTGGCCCTTTCCAAGGCGACCATCCGCAACATCCGCCAGAACCTGTTCTGGGCATTTGGGTACAATGCTGCGCTGGTGCCGGTGGCGGCAGGCCTGCTCTATCCCATGAACGGGACTTTGCTGTCGCCGATGCTGGCTGCCGGGGCCATGGCTTTGTCCAGCGTCTTCGTGCTGAGCAACGCGCTGCGCCTGAAGCGCTTCCGGGCACCGCTGGCGGTGAGCCGGCGGGCGATCGCTTGATCATCCGGGAACTGGACAATTGGTGGGACGGTTCCTACCAATTGTCCATGCCAGCCGTGCCTGACGGGCTGGCCCTGACATCCATGCTCCGCTAACAATCAACCGTGCTTGTCTGACGGATCGATTTTCGTATCCGTGGGATGAAGCGTCGCTGATACGACCGCTTTCGAAGCGCTGGGTCTCTAGCCTGAGCGCTGGTTCGCAATGTCGTTGGGTGCGGCCGAATCTGTCGGACGCAAGTCCGGCCAAAAAGTCTGTTGGAGAGAAGAAGCATGAAAACCCGCGCCGCCGTTGCAGTTGCCGCAGGCAAGCCGCTCGAGATCATGGAGGTGGACCTGGAAGGGCCGCGCGAAGGTGAGGTTCTGGTGGAGGTAAAGGCAACCGGCATCTGCCACACCGACGAATTCACGCTCTCCGGCGCCGACCCGGAAGGCATCTTTCCAGCGATCCTCGGCCACGAAGGGGCAGGCGTCGTCGTCGATGTCGGCAAGGGTGTGACCAGCCTGAAGAAGGGCGACCACGTCATTCCGCTGTACACGCCGGAATGCCGATCCTGTCCTTCATGCCTGTCGCGCAAGACCAACCTTTGTACTGCGATCCGTGCGACCCAGGGACAGGGCCTGATGCCGGATGGCACCTCGCGCTTCTCTATCGGCAAGGACAAGATCTTCCACTACATGGGCTGCTCGACCTTCTCGAACTTCACCGTGCTGCCCGAGATCGCGCTGGCCAAGGTCAATCCGAACGCGCCGTTCGACAAGATCTGCTACATCGGCTGCGGCGTTACCACCGGCATCGGCGCCGTCATCAACACCGCCAAGGTGGAGGAGGGCGCGACCGCAGTCGTCTTCGGCCTTGGCGGCATCGGGCTCAATGTCATCCAGGGGCTCAAGCTGGCCGGCGCCGATATGATCATCGGTGTCGATCTGAACAACGACAAGAAGGCCTGGGGCGAGCGCTTCGGCATGACGCATTTCGTCAATCCGAAAGAGATCGACGGCGACATCGTGCCATACCTCGTCAACCTGACCAAGCGTGGCGCCGACCAGATCGGCGGCGCCGACTACACCTTCGACTGCACCGGCAACGTCAAGGTGATGCGCCAGGCGCTTGAGGCAGCGCACCGCGGCTGGGGCAAGTCCATCGTCATCGGCGTCGCCGGTGCAGGCCAGGAGATTTCGACCCGCCCGTTCCAGCTGGTCACGGGCCGCACCTGGATGGGCACGGCCTTTGGTGGTGCTCGCGGCCGCACGGACGTACCGAAGATCGTCGACTGGTACATGGACGGCAAGATCGAGATCGATCCGATGATCACCCACACGCTGAAGCTGGAGGAGATCAACAAGGGCTTCGATCTCATGCACGAAGGCAAGAGCATTCGCAGCGTGGTCGTCTACTGATCGCTTCGGCGGCATCACACCAGGGCGCTCGCTATATGTCGGGCGCCCTTCACGCGTGTTTCCAGAACGTTGATCGAAAGACAGGGCCGATGAAGACCGTTTCCACGTCAAAGTCGCATGGCGGTATCCAGGGCGTCTATTCGCATGCTTCGGACGCTTGCGCGTACGACATGACCTTTGCCGTGTTCGTTCCACCGCAAGCCAAGGATCACCCCGTTCCTGTGCTATGGTATCTGTCGGGTCTCACCTGCACCCATGCAAACGTCATGGACAAAGGCGAATATCGACGGGTAGCAGCCGAACTCGGCCTGATGATCGTTTGCCCGGACACCAGCCCGCGCGGCGAAGCCGTGCCGGACGAAAAGGACAACTGGCAGTTCGGCCTCGGTGCCGGTTTCTACGTCGATGCCACAGAGGAGCCCTTTGCCAGGAACTATCGCATGTATTCCTACGTCACCGCGGAATTGCCAGCGTTGATCGCGCGGAATTTTCCCGCAGACATGGCGCGGCAGGGCATCTTCGGCCACTCCATGGGTGGTCACGGCGCGCTGACCGTTGCGCTCAGGAACGCCGACCGTTTCAGGAGTTGCTCGGCTTTCGCACCGATCGTGCAACCGACGACGGCAGGTTGGTCGAAGCCGGCGCTGGAAAAATATCTCGGCACCGACGAGAAGGCCTGGCGCTCCTATGATGCCACGTTGCTGCTCGAGGATGGCGAGCGGTTTCCGGAATTCCTGGTCGACCAGGGTACGGCCGACGGTTTTCTCGACGAAGGCCTGCGGCCGTGGCTGCTCGAAGATGCCTGCAGGAAGGCTGGAGTCGCGCTGGAGTTGCGCATGCAGGACGGCTACGACCACTCCTATAATTTCATCTCGACTTTCATGGATGACCATTTGAAGTGGCATGCGGCGAGGCTGGCGTGACGGATCGGCCTCAGGCAATCATGCCGCCGGGCCGCTCAGGCTCTCTTCGAATGCCTGGTCGATGATGGCCAGTTTCACAGCCTGCGCGTCCATGTATTCACGATAGAAATCGCGCGATACCCACATTGTCGAGTTGCCGCGCTGGCCCAGCCAGCCGACGCTGCCAAGGCCTTCAGCTTCGCGCAGCTTGCGCGCCAGATGAGTCCGCGAGAGTTTCAACAGATTCGCGAATTCGCCAATCGAAACAACTCCGGTAGGGATGCGCTCCTGATCGGCGAGACTGGGTTCCACACCCGAGACCAACCACTCCATGACCACGCCACCGTTGTTCAGCCAGGTGAACAATGAAAAGGTCCTTTCGGGAGCACGCACGGGCTCCGAGGTGAGCAGGCCGTCCGCGATGAGAGGCTCCACGCGGGCGAGCGCATCTGGCCTGGAAGCGAAGGTTGCCAGCCGTCTGCCGCCGTCGAAGCCATCCAATGTCGTGAGATGGACCATTGCCCAGGCAGCCAGGGTTTCCAGTGTCTGGGGGGTTGGACGCAGCGGATTCGATCGGCGGTCGGTATTGTCCGGAAGAGGTTCCACGTAGTTGTATTGCTGCATTTCCTTGATGAAGGCATCGGCCGTGTTTTTGCTCGCAACAGAATGCAGTTCGATCAGTTGAAGGAAACGCGCGGTGGTTATCGCGCCCTGGCGAAAGTAGAGAGCCAGTCCAGCATGTGCCATCAGCCAGCGCTGCTGCGTGGCGAATACCGAAGAGAGCCGGGGTGAACTTTGATACGCAGCCAACAGTGCTTTCGCCTGGCTGCGAACAATACGATGCAGGGCCGGATGTCCGGCAATTTCCTTAGCGCTGAATGCCACCCGGTCACCCTCAACCCCGGTTCTACTTTAGCGAACCGAAAAATAGAATGCGATGGAAATCGCACCCGAGCCAACCGGCTCCCAGGCTGATCTGGTCACGGGCAACCACGCACCTGCAGGACAGGTGCAGCTTTTGATCTGGAAAGCTATTCGGCTGCGGCGCGCGTCGCTGCCCTGGCGGCAGCGTGCGCGCGCACGGCATCGCCGAAGGCCTTGAAGACGCGCTGCGAGACGCTGTCGCTTTTCACCCAATATTCCGGGTGCCACTGCACGCCGACGGCAAACGAGCGGGAATCGCGCACCGAGACGGCTTCGACGGTGCCATCGGTAGCCACCGCCTCGACCTGCAGCTTCGCCCCGAGCCGATCGACAGCCTGGCGGTGCACGGAATTCACCATGACGTCGCCGGCGCCGAAGACACCGGCCAGGCATGAGCCCGGCTTGATGCTGACGCTCTGGCGGATGGCGAAGCGTTCGTCCTGATTTTCCGAAACAGGTGCACGATGATCGAGCGAACCTTCGCGCTCCTGGATTTCGGTGGCGAGCGAGCCTCCGAGCGCGACGTTCATTTCCTGGATGCCACGGCAGATGGCCAGCAGCGGTACACCACGTTCGATCGCCCTGCGGATAAGCGGCAAAGTCGTTGCATCGCGGTCGGGATCATAGGGACCGTTTGCCTCGCTGGCGTCACCGCCATAGAGCGATGGGTGCACGTTCGACTTGGAGCCGGTCATCATCACGCCGTCGACCGACGACAGCAGCTCGTCCAGATCGAGCCGATCGCCGAAGGAAGGAACCAGAACCGGAAATACACCGGCGCCGGCGATAGCCGCTTCCAGGTATTGCCGGGGTGCTGCATGCCAGGTGTAATTGTCGAACTGGCGGACATCGGTCGAGACGGCGACGAGCGGCTGCTGCATTTTGGATACGGGTTCCGTTAGGGTCCAACACTGGAATGCCTATAAAATAGGCGATGCCGAGGCGCTTTTCCACGACAAGTTTATGGCTTCACCAAGACATGCAAGCCATGCACGATCCAGCCGTTAGACTATAGTCGCAGAGCTTGGAAAAGGCTGCTCCACAGCCCCGGCCGCTCGCTGGACACAATGGGAACGGCGTGTATTGTCTTGGCCGGTACAACCCGCCAAATCGGGGAAATCTTCTTTATTTTCATATTGCCCGTTGATCCAAAAAAGGGAGGAACTTCATGGATCGTCGTTCGTTCATCCGCAAAGCCGGTGTTACCGGTGCGGGAGCGGCGGCCGTCGCCACGACACTCGCGGCTCCGGCTATCGCCCAATCCAATCCGAAAGTGACCTGGCGTCTGACGTCGTCTTTCCCGAAGTCGCTGGATACGATCTACGGCGGGGCCGAAGTGTTCTCCAAGATGCTTTCGGAGGCGACTGACGGCAATTTCCAGGTACAGGTCTTCGCTTCCGGTGAACTGGTTCCTGGCTTGCAGGCAGCCGATGCGGCCGCTGCGGGAACGGTCGAGGCCTGTCACACGGTTGCCTATTACTACTGGGGCAAGAACCCGACCTGGGCGCTTGGGGCGGCAGTACCGTTCGCGCTCAACGCGCGCGGCATGAACGCCTGGCATTATCATGGCGGCGGCATCGCGCTGTTCAACGAGTTCCTGGGCAAGCAGGGCCTCTATGGCCTGCCGGGCGGCAACACCGGCGTGCAGATGGGTGGCTGGTTCCGCAAGGAAATCAATACAGTCGCCGACCTCAAGGGCCTCAAGATGCGTATCGGCGGCTTCGCCGGCAAGGTGGTCGAGAAGCTCGGCGTCGTGCCGCAGCAGATTGCCGGCGGCGATATCTATCCGGCGCTGGAGAAGGGCACGATCGATGCGGCCGAGTGGGTCGGCCCCTACGACGACGAGAAGCTCGGCTTCCAGAAGGTCGCGCCTTATTATTACTACCCCGGCTGGTGGGAAGGTGGCCCTACGGTTCACCTGCTGTTCAACAAGGCGAAATTCGAGGAACTGCCTGCCAACTATAAATCGCTGGTGCACACCGCAGCCCAGGCAACCGATGCCAACATGCTGCAGAAATACGACTATGTGAATCCGGGTGCTGTGAAATCCCTGGTGGCTTCGGGCGCCAAGCTGCGACCGTTCAGCCAGGAGATCCTGGCGGCCTGCTTCGAGAAGGCGAACGAGGTCTATGCCGAAATGGAAGCTGGCAATGCCGACTTCAAGAAGATCTGGGAATCGATCAAGGGCTTCCGCAAGGAGCACTATCTCTGGGCGCAGGTGGCCGAATACAACTACGACACCTTCATGATGATCCAGCAGCGCGGCAACAAGCTCTGATCAGCACCAGCCTGAAGGAAAGCCCGGGAGCGTTGCTACCGGGCTTTTTTTGTTGGTGCTTTGTCGCGGCACTGAGCTGAAGCGGCGAATGAAAACCCCGGAGCAGGCTCCGGGGTTTGTCGTTCCTTGTACCGATCATTTCGCCCGATCAGTTGAAGCTGGGTGGCTTCGAAAGATCCGGTGTCGATGGCGCCGGCTGTGCAGGTTGGTCGCCGCCGAAGTTCGGTGGCTGCGACAAATCCGTGCCGGGTGCCGCAGGTTGTGCCGGTGTCGTACCGGCGCCGGCATCGGGAGCTGCGCCAAGCGGTGGCAGCCCCATGCCCGGCAGTTCCGGCACCTTGATCTCGATCGTACTCGGATCGACGGGTTTGCCTTTGTAGTGCATGACCATCTGCGGGAAGGCGATGGTCAGGCCGATCATCAGCACCTGGATACAGACGAACGGCACGGCGCCCCAGTAAATCTGCCCGGTCGTGACCGGGGCGATCTGCTTGCCGGTGATGCGGTCGAGATAAGGCACTCGGGCAGCCACCGAGCGCAGGTAGAACAACGCAAAGCCGAAGGGCGGATGCATGAACGACGTCTGCATGTTGACGCCCAGGAGCACGCCGAACCAGATGAGATCGATGCCCAGCTTGTCGGCAGCAGGCGCCAGCAACGGCACGATGATGAAGGCCAGCTCGAAGAAGTCGAGGAAGAAGGCCAGCACGAAGACAAGGATGTTGACGACGATCAGGAAGCCCAATTCACCGCCGGGAAGTGACACCAGCAGGTGTTCGACCCACAGATGGCCGTTCACGCCATAGAAGGTGAGCGAGAAGACGCGGGCGCCGATCAGGATGAACAGCACGAAGGATGACAGCCTTGTCGTCGAGGCGAGCGCCTGTTTGATGACATCCAGGGTCAACCGCCTCTTGAAGGCGGCCATGACCAGAGCGCCAACTGCACCCATGGCGCCACCCTCCGTCGGTGTGGCGATACCGAGGAAGATGGTGCCGAGCACCAGGAAGATCAGCGCCAGCGGCGGGATCAAAACGATCACCACCTGCTGCGCCAGCCGGGACATCATGTTGAAGTTCAGTGTCTTGTCGGCAACGGCGACGACATAGATCACGATGACCGCGAGGGTGGCGCCAAGGATGTCCGCGTTGGCGCCGTGGGTTGGTTCGAGATAGCGATAGGCGAGATAGCCGATGACGCCAGTTACCAGCAGGGCTATGACGAGTGACCAGACGCCCTGGCCCAGCGTTCGTGCCTCGGGCGGCAATGCCGGCATCGAATTTGGCCGGATGATCGACATCACGAGGATGTAGAGCATGTAGAGCCCGGTCAGCACGAGGCCAGGGATCAGGGCGCCGGCGTACATGTCACCGACCGACCGGCCGAGCTGGTCGGCGAGCACGATGAGAACCAGTGAAGGCGGAATGATCTGCGCCAGCGTGCCGGATGCGGCGATGACGCCGGAGGCAACGCGCCTGTCATAGCCATAGCGCAGCATGATCGGCAGCGAGATCAGTCCCATTGCGATGACGGAGGCTGCAACCACGCCGGTGGTGGCGGCGAGCAGCGCGCCAACGAAGATAACGGCGTAGGCAAGGCCACCGCGGATCGGGCCGAACAATTGGCCGACCGTATCGAGAAGATCCTCCGCCATGCCGGACCGCTCCAGCACGATACCCATGAACGTGAAGAACGGGATGGCCAGCAACACATCGTTCGACATCACCCGGTTGCCGTAGAAGTTCTCGGGCAAAGCCCAGAGCAGCGGCCAGGACAGGTTGATGGAACCGCCGGAGAACGGCGCCAGTTCCACGCCGATGGCGAAGAAGACAAGGCCGCTCGCCGCCAGCGAAAAGGCGACCGGATAACCGAAGAGCAGGAAGATGATCAGCGAAGCGAACATGATCGGCGCCATGTTCTGCGCGATGAACGCGATCACGAACGCACCTCTTCGGCCAGCGCCTTGCCTTCGAGTTCGGCTTGCTCGTGCGCCGAGACAAACGGGTTCGGGTCTTCCGTGTCGCCACGCATGATGGCGATCTTCTTGATGATTTCCGAAATGCCCTGCAGCGCCAGAAGGAAAAAGCCAACCAGCAGGATGGCCTTGGCCGGCCAGACGATGAGGCCGCCGGAATTCGTGGACCCTTCACCTGACTGGAAAGAGTGGAGGGTGTAGGGCACGAACATATAGACCATCAGGAGCACGAACGGCATCAGGAAGAAGAGATGGCCGATCAGGTCGATCCAGTGTTGCACGCGGCGCGACCACATGCCGTAGATGATGTCGATGCGAATGTGCTCGTTCTGCTTGAGTGTGTAGGCTGCCGCCAGCATGAAAGCGGCGCCGAACAGATACCACTGCAACTCAAGCCAGGCATTCGACGACACGTCGAAGAGCTTGCGGATGATGGCATTGCCGGCACTGACCAGGATCGACACCAGGATCAGCCAGGATACCGATTTTCCGACGAATTCGTTGAGGCGATCAATACCTCGGGACAGAGCCAGAAGCCCTTCCATACAAACCTCCCTGACGGGCAGGGCGTGCCGCTCCCCTTTTTTGCGCCGCGCCTGCTTGGACCAACGGTATGCCGCGTCTGGTCTGTGGGTCAACACAACCACGAGGCGTCGGAGGGTTGGAATTATTCCAGCCCCCAACTTTCGCAAGGCAGGATCGGCATCATGCGACGAAAGTTTAACGAAATCAGATGGTCCGGCGGGTGTCGCGCCCGGCGCCGACGAGGACGAGGATTGCAACCAGGAAGAGGAACATCCAGGCATCACGCCACTCGACCGTGAAATATCCGGTCCACAACGATTCGGCCAAACCATAGGCCGCTGCCCCTGTCGCGGCTCTGGTGGGAGACAGGTAGCCACCCACCGCAGTGATGAAGAGGACCTTGAGGCCGTAGATAAGGCCGGCGCCGAAGCCGAGATTGCCGTAGTAGAGCGCCGCAAGTATCCCGGCCAGGGCTGCGCAGAGCCCGCCGATCACGACCGCGGTGCGGAAAACCCTATGAACATCTGTTCCGCACATCGCAGCAGCGTGGGGATCGTCGGAAACGGCGCGCCACAACCGGCCGTAGCGCGATCGTCCCAGGACAAGCGACCCGGAAAGCAACACCAGCGCGACGAGCAGACAGTTCAAAAGCTGGATGACCGTCAACGTCGCCTTGAAGCCCCCGGCTTCGGCGAAGACGACGGGCGTGCTGAGCATCGGCGACAGCCACACGTCATGTGTATTGGCCGCGATGCGGGCAAGCTCGGTCATGACCAGCGCGACACCCAGCGTCGCGGCCGCGATCGTGTTGGGCGAGCTTTCCGCAAGTGGCTCGAAAAGCGAGCGTGCCAGCAGATGGCTGGCCGCCGCGGCGTAGGCGAACGTCAGTGCGGTCGCGAACAGGATCGTGGCCGGCAAGGTAAGCCATAGGATCTGATAGCCAAAGACCGCTGCAAGGATCATCGTCTGCCCGCAGAATGCAAACAGTGCACCATAGGCAAGGTTGGTCCGATGCAGGATGCCGTTGGTCAACGCGTAGCCGAAGGCAAGGAGCGCATAGAGCGCGCCTGAATGCAGTCCGTTCAGGACCTGTTGAAGGAAGTAGAGCATGCCAGCCACCGGCCAGGGACAATCCGAGGTGCCGGCAGGCTGCCTTTCTGATTCTAACTTGTCAAATGCATATTACCGGTTAGATTTGTGGCATGACGGTTTCCTGGATCCAGCATCGCTTCGCGGGTGGCGTGCTTGCGCTCGATACGGCCAACACGGTCGTCCTGCGCGGCGATCCCGATCGTGGTTTCGACCGATTTGAGGATCGATCCGAGATCACTCGGTTTGCGGATGCAGCCAGTGTGTTCCGAGCCACGGAATTGGGCGGACGACGCCTGCAAGCCGGGGAGCCGGCGCGGATCGCGCCGGTGGTCTTGGAGATCCGCGAGACAACCGATCGCCTGTTCCGTGAAGTCGCCCGGGATGGCACCTATGAAGGCGGTCATCTGTCCGATTTCCTGAAGGCCTGTTCCAAAGGTGTTGCAGCCGTGCAGGGCAAGATCGGGGAACCATCACGGCCATTTGGCGATCCGGAAACACCAATCGCCTTCGAGGCTGCGCTGGCTGTTTCCGCCTTGTCACTGCTTGGCGGCGACACGACCCGCCGTCTGCGGATCTGTGCCAATTGCCGCTGGCTGTTCGTGGACCGCAGCCGCAATTGCAGCCGGCTCTGGTGCGACATGGCGGTGTGCGGAAATCGTCGCAAAGCCAGCCGCCACTACCGCCGTAGCAAGGAAGCGCGGGAGATCGATCGTGGCTAAAGGAAATGCGGCCGGCTGGCGCATACTTGTCCTGGGCGCAGGCCTTCTGGCGGCGATGACACTCGCCGCCTGCCGTCAGTCCGAGGAGGGGCAATATTTCGAAGTTTCCGGGCGGCTTTTCGAATTCAATTATCGGCTGGCGCGCGCCACCTATGTCGTGACGCTCAACCCGCTACGGCCGATGGAGGAAGGGCAGGTCGCGATCGCAAGTTTCGAGAATCCTGCCGGCGGCGCTCCCTTTGTCGTGAAGCAGCCGGTCTGGCCGAAGATGCGGCATATCACACTGACCAGTCCGGCGCTGACATGCGTGGTGAAAGACAAACCCTATGATGTCTCCATCCGGATCGAGGATCTGAACGGCAAGTTGCTGCAGGCGTTGCAGACCACGCTGGTTTCGAGCGAAGACCAGAGCGTGCTGCCGGATCGACCTCTGGTGACGGGCCCCGTCTATGAACTGAACCCGGAACTGGCAGGCCATCCGGACGGCAGGCTTCCGGATGCGCAGAAGCCTGTCTGTCCGAAAGCCTAGCTGCCGGTGTTTCGCGAAATCATGTAGTCGAGCAGTGCCGCACAGGCATCGCGGAAATGACGGGTCAGATGCCCCACCGCTGCCTGCCTGTCGCCCTGCATGCAGGCGAACAGCATCGCGCGATGTTCGTCCTGCGACCGTTCGCGGTAGTCGAGATTGGACAGCACGATGCGAACGTAGCGGTCGGAGGCGGTGTGCTGCGCCTCGATCAGGTCCAGCAGGCGCCGGTTGCCGCAGTCGCGGTAGAGCGCCAGGTGGAACTCGCGGTTGAGTTGCCCCCAGCGACCGATATCGGTTTCGCGGTCAAGCTGTTCGATCACGCTGGCCGCATGGCGCAGGCTGTCGGGATTCTGCTTTTGCATTGAGAGCCTTAGCGCTTCCGCTTCGAGCAGTTCACGCAGCGCGTAAAGCTCGCTGATGTCGGCTGCGTTCATGGCTGCGACCACGGCGCCGCGTGTCGGATGGATGGCGACAAGACCTTCGGCCTCGAGGTAGCGGAGCGCGTCGCGAACCGGCATCCGGCTGACGCCGAATTCCCTGGCGAGCTCATCCTGCCGCAAAGCGGCGCCTGGTGCCAAAGTGCCGGTGGCAATGGCTTCGCGCAGGATTGCCGTCACTCCATCCGCAGCCGTTTGCGGCCTGACGCTTCTGCCTTCGCCAATCTTGCCCCGTCTGTCCATGCAACCGTCCCGGAAATGTGGAGCCAGTGTCGTGCCGCAAAGCCTCTTGTTCGTCAAATCGAATCTGTATACTCGTATACGAGAATACAGATGGAGGAGAGGGGGACAAAGCGAACGATGGAAGCGGTCGTCATTGGTGGCGGCATCGCCGGCTGCACGCTGGCCTATGAATTGGCCCGGAGGGGAATTAGCGTCACGGTGATCGAGCAGGGGCCGATCGCCGCGGAGTCATCCGGACGAAACACCGGCACGCTGCTGTCGGGACCTCAGCGCTCCGTGGTCGAGATGCTCGACAAGAGTGTCGAAATCTACGCCGAGCTGGCCGACGGTGCGGTTCCTTTCGAGTTCGGTCGGATCGGCCATCTGCTGATCTCGGAAGACCATGCCAGTCTCGAGGAGGCCGGTGCGATCGCGCAGCGTTACCGCGAAGCCGGTGTCGGCTTGGAGAAGGTGAAAGGCGCGGAGCTGGCGAGCGACTATCCCCGGCTCGGCTTCCGGGTTGCCGGCGGCTATTTTGTCGAACGGGCGTGGACGCTGGAGCCTATGGGGGCAACCCATGCCTTTGCTCATGCGGCCCGTCTCGCCGGGGGGTATTTTCGGACCGGCCTGCGTGTGGCGCAGATCATATCCCGTGGCGGCAGGGTGCAAGGAGTGCTCACCGACGATGGTATCGTTGCAGCCGACATGGTCTTCATCGCCAATGGTCTGTGGATGTCCGACATGCTGCGCCGGACAACCGGAGACGGGCCGCTGCCGGGTCTTCCGTTCACTGCAGGGCGCGGCTGGCTGATCCAGCTCGGCAAGCTGGACTTCGAGTTGCCCTGGATCGTGGAGGAATTGACCTGGCCCGATCAGGACGAATTGGGCCGCCTGTCACTGGCGGGCCTGGCGGATGTCGCTGCCCAGAACGACGACAGGCCTGGCGTCGAGGCAATCTGCCTCAATCCGATGCTAGGGGGCGATGCCCGTCTGGGCGCGTCCGTTCAGCCGGCTTTTCGGGATCTGCTGCGCAACACCGATATGCCGAGCCGTATTGCCGCCCGAGCTCTCAGGATGATCCCGGGACTTGGCTCGCCGGTGGTAAAGAACGTCTATCCGGGCAACCGGCCGATGTTGTCGGACGGATTACCCGTGGCGGGGCGCACGTCAGTCGACGGCCTCTATGTGCATGGCGGCATGGGCTCGATCGGCATGCACGCGGCACCGGCAACCGCGCGGTGGCTGATCGATGCGGTGCTTTCCGGAGATGGCAATCCACAGCAATCCTGGCTCAGGCCGCAGCGCTTTGCCGGCTGGTAGGCACAGTCACCTGCGCTCGAAGGCATGGCGGTGAACGTCGAAGTTGGCCTTGATGCGAATTGAATTGACGTTACATGCTGAGGTGGAAAGACTGCGCCGATCCAGTCGCTGTGGCGAATCCGGACGGTTTCGCACGGGAAGGTACCATGAC
>VFQQ010002254.1_pt1 | contig 22589 bp, 24 predicted proteins | sample 3512341 | NCBI WGS metagenome assembly VFQQ01 (sample SAMN10412373, study PRJNA504923) | tailings metagenome | isolation source: Relicate 2 Philex TSF1 revegetated site | place: Philippines: Tuba, Benguet | collected 2017-08-29 | reverse complement strand
GCTGCTTGACGATGATCAGATCGATATCGCTATGCGCGCGGCGGATGTCGCCATCTGGACACGAGAGCCGGAGCAGGCGGACCTGATCCGGCGCCCGTTGTTTACGGCCAGCGTACGGCCGATGGCTTCTGCAAAGTACACGCGCCGCTTCGGGGTTCCCGAGACATTTGCGGACCTCGACAACGGCACGCATCGCATTCTGTCCTACAGCGGTCAGACGGCGCAGTTGCTGCCCGCGATCAGCTGGCTGGAAACTGCGGGACGCGAGGGGCAAGAGCCGCGCGAGCCCGTGCTCCGGACCAACAGCGTCGTCGCGATCAAGCAGGCAGTCCTGGCGGGCATCGGCATCGGGATGATCCCCGACTACATGACCGAGCAGGACAGCGATCTCGTTCCCGTGCTCACGAAATCCGAGCCGGAGCAGCCGCACCTGCCGGTGCTGTTCGTTTATCCGGAAGAGCTGAAGGGCTCGAAGAAAGTCCAGGTTTTGCGAGATTTTCTGGTGGCGAAGGCCCGCCAATGGCGCGACTAGCGCCGGCCGGATTAAATTTTGGCAGGGTTCAATCCAAAGACCTCCCGCAACGTAATAGTGTTATCCGGTGCGAGGCCGGGCTCTCGGGTTAACTGCCACCACCCGGAGCCTTCGCACCGGGGGTTCCTTGGGCCGGGTTTCCGTGGGTGCTTTCCCTCCGGGAGGTGCCCATGAGCCCGGCCTCTTTGGCGGCGCTCCCTCAAATCCAGGTCATTTCGTCGCAAAACAGGCTGTTTTTCCGTTTGGCGGCGGACTTATCGGCGTCCCAAGGGCCGCTGATTTGCAACCGGCCGCGCGAGACGCTATCTGATGCTTCTCACTTGAATACAGTGTCTCCCCTCGGAAAGCGGAAATCCGGTTTTCCGGGAGCTTTTTTGTCCCGAACCTTCGAGCCCGATCATGGCCAAGACGCTTTACGACAAGATCTTCGACGACCACGTTGTCGACCGGCAACCCGACGGCACCTGCCTGCTCTACATCGACCGCCACCTCGTGCATGAGGTGACGAGTCCGCAGGCGTTCGAAGGGCTTCGGATGAGCGGGCGCAAGGTGCGGGCGCCGGAAAAGACGCTGGCCGTGGTCGATCACAACGTGCCGACGACCGATCGCACCAAGGGCATCGCCGACGAGGACAGCCGCGTTCAGGTTCAGACGCTGGCCAACAACGCTCGTGATTTCGGCGTCGAATATTACAACGAGCTCGACAAGCGGCAGGGCATCGTTCACGTCGTTGGCCCCGAGCAGGGCTTCACTCTGCCCGGAACGACGATCGTGTGCGGCGACAGTCATACGTCGACGCACGGCGCGTTCGGCGCGCTGGCTCACGGAATCGGCACTAGCGAGGTTGAGCATGTGCTCGCCACGCAGACGCTGGTGCAGAAGAAAGCCAAGAACATGCGCGTCACGGTGGACGGGAAGCTGCCCGCGCACGTGACCGCAAAGGACATCATCCTGGCGATCATCGGCGAGATCGGCACCGCAGGCGGCACCGGTTCAGTCATCGAGTATGCGGGTGAAGCGATCCGCGATCTTTCGATGGAAGGCCGCATGACGGTCTGCAACATGTCGATCGAGGGCGGTGCCCGCGCGGGCATGATCGCGCCCGACGAGAAGACCTACGCCTTCATCAAGGGCCGTCCCAAAGCGCCGAAGGGCGCGGCGTGGGATGCAGCTCTCAAGTATTGGGAGACGCTGGCCACGGACGATGGGGCGCACTTCGACCGCGAGGTCAAGCTCGACGCCGCCAAGCTGCCGCCGATCGTCTCGTGGGGCACGAGCCCCGAGGACGTCGTTTCGATTGGGGGCGTCGTTCCCAATCCGGCCGATGTTGCGGACGAGAACAAGCGTGCCTCGATGGTGCGTGCGCTCGACTACATGGGGCTCAAGCCCGGCACGAAGATGACGGACATTCCGCTCGACGTGATCTGGATCGGCTCCTGCACCAACGGGCGCATGGAAGATCTGCGTGAGGTCGCCAAGATTGTCGAAGGCAAGAAGATCTCGGATCGCCTCGCTTACGCGATGATCGTTCCGGGCTCCGGTCTCGTAAAGGAGCAGGCCGAGGCGGAAGGTCTCGACCAGATCTTCAAGGCGGCCGGTTTCGAATGGCGTGAGCCGGGCTGCTCGATGTGCCTCGGTATGAACCCGGATCAATTGAAGCCGGGTCAGCGTTGCGCCTCGACGTCGAACCGCAATTTCGAGGGCCGCCAGGGATATAAGGGGCGTACGCACCTTGTTTCACCCGCCATGGCTGCGGTTGCTGCGTTGAGTGGCCACTTTGTCGACATTCGCAGCTGGCAGAACTAGCGCATCTTCGCTTCGGCCACGCATACCCTTGCGGTCGTGGGGCCGAAGCGCCTATCTCTCCCGCTCGCGATCAACTCGGCGGGAGAACAAGGCATGTCTCATGGGATGGACTGGAAATCGGCGACGGCGCCATCGCTCGCTGATTTCGAGGTCATGGCCGCTGCCGCATGGGAGCGGATCGCCCCGGAATTCCGCGAGGTTTGCGGGGATCTCGTCGTCCGGGTCGAAGATTTTGCGCTCGATGAAGTTCTCGATGAGCTCGACATCGAAAGCCCCTTCGATCTCATGGGGCTTTATCAGGGCTTGAGCCTCGACAAGAAGAGCGTGCTCGACGCGCCGCGCGAGCCGGACATGGTTTTTCTCTATCGCCGGGCCATTCTCGACTACTGGACGGAGAATGGAGACGAAAGCCTGGGAGAAATCATCACGCATGTCCTCGTTCACGAGATTGGCCATCATTTCGGCTTCTCCGACGACGACATGGAAGGGATCGAAGAGCAGGCGGCCGATTGAGCAGCGTTGTGATTCCTTCAGGCGAAAAACCGGGGGCGCGGCAAATCAGCCACAGATTTTTTGAGGGTGAAGGCTCGGCGAGAGCCTGAGTGAATGTTAACTTTTGCAGGCGATGTTGGACCTGCTAGGTTTTCTTCGGGGCGCGTGCGGGTGTCGCGTAGAGGTGTTCATTTGACGACGGTTCACCGTCAAGCTTTCCCTGTGTTCCGTTGGATTGCTTTGGGCGTTTTGCTTGTGGCGCTCGCAGTGGCGCCTCGCCCGGCTGCAGCCGACGACGTTCCCACGCCGGAAGAATATGCCGAGCACGTGGGCGGGGATGCACACGTTCTGCCACCCGGCGAACTCAAGCTCGACGGGCGCTCGCAGGTTTGCGGCCAACGGCCGACGGTGATCGACAGCCAGCTCGACGATTACGGCGCGGCTTATCCGGGCTTTCTGATCCTCAATCCGCGCCTGCTCTCCAAGGTTTCCACGCCGGTCAAGCTCTGGATCTTCGCGCACGAATGCGGTCATCAGTTCCGCGGGCCCGATGAGGAAACCGCAGACTGCTTTGCCGTGCAGCGCGGGCGGCGCCAGGGCTGGCTCGATGAGGCCGGCTTGGAGGAAATCTGCTCGTTCATTTCGCCGTCCAAGGGCGACAGCATGCACTTCGCAGGCTCGCACCGCTGCGCGTACATGCGCCAGTGCTTCGCCGATCCGTCCATTCGCTGATCCGGCTGGGTTATCCCCGCGCCAATGGGGGGGCCTAAGATCGCCCCTCATGAACGTCCTGGAGTATTCGAAACGGCTCCTTGCGATCGCCGAAACGCTCAGCCGGTGGGCGGGAGCTATCGCCGCCATGGACCGTTCCCGGCGGGCCAAAGTTGCCAAGTATGCCGATGCGATTGCAGAGACGCTCGGCCGGGCCGCCCGCTTTTCGGCAAGTTTAACGGCGGATCCGGCCGATAGCATTGCGCAGCGGGGGGTTGTCCGGGAATTCGGCCGGATTGGCGGATATCTCGAAACGCTGGTCGGCGTGCTCCAACACCATCTTGACGGACGAAAGCTAGCTGGCGTTAAAAGGCGGCTTCGGCAGCTTTGTCCTGCGAGGACCGACGGTCCGGCCGCCGTGGTGGCCCCCAACGTCCGCACCGACAGGCTGCTCGCTGCCGAGGGCTATTTCCGAGCGCTGGCCGACAGCTTGCGCGCTTAGGCTCTTTCCGAAGCGGAAAGAGCCTAAGTTTGTTGTTTGGTCGTGCTTCTTATCGGAAAACCGGTTCCCACTTTTCCGGAAGCACTCTTAGGTTTTAGGAACAAACGAACATGCAGAAGTTCACCAAGCTTACGGGCGTTGCGGCTCCCTTTCCGCTCCGGAATGTGGATACCGACATGATCATCCCGAAGCAGTTCCTGAAAACGATCAAGCGCACCGGGCTCGGCAAGGCGCTGTTCTACGAGCTGCGCTACGATCAGTCCGGCCAGGAAAATCCGGATTTCGTGCTGAACAAGCCGGCTTACCGCAAAGCCGAGATCCTGGTTGCGGGCGAGAATTTCGGGTGCGGATCCTCGCGCGAGCACGCCCCCTGGGCGCTGCTCGACTTTGGCTTCCGCTGTGTGGTCGCTCCGGATTTCGCCGATATTTTCTTCAACAACTGCTTTCAGAACGGCATCTTGGCCATCAAGCTCCCGCAAGATCAGGTCGACAAGCTGATCGACGATGCGAGCCGCGGCGCCAATGCCACGCTGTCCATCGATCTCGAAGCCCAGGAAATCCGCGGTCCGGACGGCGGGGTGATCAAGTTCGAAATCGATCCGTTCCGTAAGCATTGTCTGCTCAATGGATTGGACAACATCGGCCTCACGCTCGAAAAAGAGAAGGCGATTAAGGACTTCGAGTCCCGCGATGCCGCCGCGCGGCCCTGGGCTTAGTGTGCCCTGCTCCGAAGTTCGCCGCGAGGTGCCGAGTGAATTTCTCGCGCAAAGTACAGGATTTCTGAGTTGGCACGATCACAACGCTGGGGAATTGCAGTCAGCGGATTGCGGCCGTCTGAGCGAATATGATAGGTGCCAGGGTGGTTCTGGCATCGTCAAGGAAGGCCATGCGAGCACGTTGGTTCTCCGCCGCCTTGTCTGCGCTGACGCTTCTCGCCGGCGGGCATGCGATTGCCGGCGGGCCGGCGCTGGTGTTCGATCCTTCCGACGGCAAGGTGCTGTATGCCGAGGATGCGGACGATCACTGGCATCCCGCCTCCCTCACCAAAATCATGACGGCCTATCTGACGTTCGAGGCAGTCAAGACCGGCAAGCTCAAGCTCGATCAACGGATCCCTTATAGCGAACGCGCTCAGGGCGAGCCGCCGAGCAAGCTCGGTCTGCACGTGGGCGCGACGCTGACCGTCGACCAATCGCTGAAGGCGCTCATCATCAAGTCGGCGAATGACGTCGCGATCGTTCTCGCAGAGGCGATCAGCGGGTCTCCGGCGGAATTCGTAGCGCACATGAATCAGACGGCGCGTGCGCTCGGCATGTCGCGCACGCAGTTCGTCAATCCGAACGGGCTGCCGGCTCCCGAGCAGGTCACGACGGCGCGCGATCTCGCCAAGCTCGCGCGCGCTGTCGTGCGGGACTATCCCGAATACATTTCCTACTGGTCGATGTTCGATGCACGGATCGGCAAGATCTACATCGGCACGCACAATGGGCTGTTGCGCACGTTCGAAGGCGCGGACGGCATGAAGACCGGCTTCATCTGCGACTCGGGCTTCAACGTCGTTGCAAGCGCGACGCGCGATGGCCGGCAAATCATGGCTGTTGTGCTTGGCGAAGCGACGGGCGGCCAACGCACCATCCGCGCGGCAAGCCTCCTGGAGCACGGTTTCCAGAGCTACGGGTGGAAGGCGCTGTTCAATCACAGCGATAGCCTGGATACGATGCCGGTCGCCGAGAGCGCCAAGTCCGTCACCAGCGTGCGCAACGATGTTCGGTCCTACGAATGCGGGACCGGGGGGCGGCGCAAGACGCCCGCGAAGAAGCGCATCAAGAAGAAATCGCAGTCGGCCGACGGCACGGTGATCGAAGAGCCCGCCGACAAGCCGCCGTCCGGGGTGACGAAGATCGCGGCTGATCCGGCTGACCAGCCTGAGCCGCCCAAGAAGCGGCCGCCGAAGCCAGCCCAGGCGACGACCATTCCTTAAGTTCGCGGGCCGGGGACGGCGCGCCCGTTAAGGTTTCCGTATCTCAGCCTGGGACAGGCGTGAGACGGCCCGAGGGCGCCATTCGCCAAGAATGGGACGCCAACAGGCTTTCGAACGGCGAAATCGCCGGTTTTGGTCGTGTTTTGCCTCGTCTCCACTTTGGCTTCGATCTTGCTCCCCAAGCCGTCGAATTCCGGCTTTAGAGGACAAGATGCGCAGTTCGTCGCCCCAGAAAAAGGAAGCGCCACCCCAGCTCCACGACGCGGAGCTGATGGCCGTGGTGCTGGAAGGCCGTCACGGCGCATTCGCGGCAGAGGTGGCCGACTTCTTTGCCCTGCTCCATCGGCAACTCGGCGATGCCAGCCGATCCCAGGCTTGGGGAGGGGTTGCAAGGATGGTCCGCCGTCGCGAAAGCGACCGCCTCGAGATTCACTAGGTGCGAGCCGATTAGACAATCACGGCGAGCGGGCGGGGGCCTTGGTCGCCTCTTACGATCCTTCCTCCCATATCACCACCAGAGACGGCCCCGAGACGCGACCGCGCGCCGAAAGCGATCTCGCGCGGCACTCGCGGATAGCCGCGCGAAATGACGATCGTGTCGCGGGAGAGTGCTACGCCAACGCGCAGAGATCATCAAAGCGCAATCGCCTGTGCGCTCTGTGTTTCCAAGCACCTGATCATTCGCGCGTTCCGTTCGGCGTCATCAAGACTGGCGAACGCGCTGCTTTTGGTGCGGCGCGGTAACGGGAGAGATCTGGTCCCGTACCTTCGGATCGACCACATTTCTCTCTAGGGCAAATGTTGCCGCTTTCTCCGGGGCATGCGAGACTCGGGGCAAAGCGCGAAGACCGAACGACCGGTGCTCCGAGAGCGGCATTTTTCGGTCTTCCCGTCGCGTCCGGTACGTTGATCGTCTATGTACGTTCGCCTGCGTCGCGTCGTTTTCCGGTCGCGAATGTGCCAGCGGATCTCCACGTTCTGAGATCCAATGCGAGAGGAATGAAAGATGTCGTTGATCGAGCTGCCGCTTCCTGATCCGGCTATCGTCGGGCGCTGGGATGCGATCGTGCGCGATCTCATCGCCATTGCCGGCGCGGATGCCGTGATTTCCGACGAGGACGGACGGCGCGCCTTTGAAACCGACGCGCTGACAGCTTATCGGCGCATGCCTCTGGCGGTGGTGCTTCCGACCTCGACCCAGACCGTTTCAGCCGTGCTCAAGTATGCCAAGGCGAACGGGATCAAGATCGTGCCGCGGGGCGCGGGGACATCCCTGTGCGGTGGTGCGCTTCCGCTCGAAGACGCCATCGTGCTCGGCGTTTCCAAAATGAACCAAGTGCTCGAGATCGACTACCACAACCGCTTTGCGCGTGTGGAAACCGGAATCACCAATCTGGCGATCTCGGCGGCGGTGTCGGCCGAGGAATTTTTCTACGCGCCGGACCCGTCCAGCCAGATTGCGTGCACGTTGGCTGGGAACCTGGCGATGAATTCCGGCGGGGCTCATTGCCTGAAGTACGGCGTCACGACCAACAACGTGCTCGGCGTGACACTCGTTACGATGGACGGCGAGATCGTCGAGATCGGCGGCGGACATCTCGATGCCGAAGGCTACGATCTTCTGGCGCTGGTGATCGGCTCCGAGGGACAGTTCGGAATTATCACCGAGGCAACGGTGCGCATCCTGCGCGCCGCCGAAGGCGCGCGGCCGATGATGATCGGGTTCGATTCAAGCGCGAAAGCCGGGATCTGCGTGGCGCGTATCATCGCGTCCGGCATCATTCCCGTTGCGATCGAATTCATGGACAAGCCGGCCATCGAAGTTTGCGAGGCCTTCGCGAAGGCCGGCTATCCGACGAATGTCGAGGCTCTGCTCATCATCGAGGTCGAAGGATCGGAGCAGGAAATCGCGGATCGGCTCGCGTATATCGCCAGCATCGCGCACGAGCTTAGTCCCATCGCGCTCGCCGTCAGCGGTTCGGCGGAACAGAGCGCCAAAATCTGGAAGGGCCGCAAGTCGGCATTCGGTGCCATCGGGCGCATCTCCGACTATTTCTGCATGGACGGAACCATTCCTCTCGGGCACCTGCCGCACGTTTTGGAGCAGATCTCGGAGATCTGCCGCCGGTACGGGCTTCGGGTGGCCAACATCTTCCACGCCGGTGACGGCAATCTGCATCCGCTGGTGATGTATGACGCCAACACACCAGGTGAGACGGAGAAGGCTGAGATGGCCGGCGCCGAAATCCTCAAGCTCTGCGTCTCCGTCGGCGGCTGCCTCACCGGAGAGCATGGCGTCGGGATCGAGAAGCGCGACTTGATGCGCTCCCAGTTCACAGAAGAAGATCTCGCCGTTCAGTTGCGCATCAAGTCGGTGTTCGATCCGGACTGGCTGCTCAACTGCGGCAAGGTATTTCCTCTCGACGCAATAGAGGCGGCGAAGGCCAGGGCTGCGGAAGAAGCCGCGGCCGCCGACAAGAATCCCGCGGAAGCGGCGTAAGGAGCACAGCATGAATGACATCATGCGGCCCGCGACCGAGTGGGAGCTCAAGAGCATGATGACTGCGCTCTCGGAGCGCAGCATCCCCGTGGAGATTCTCGGCGCCGGATCGAAGCGCGGGATCGGCCGTCCGGTCGTCGCGCCTGTTGCCCTCACGACAGGGGCCATGCGCGGCATCTCGCTCTACGAGCCGTCGGAACTCGTCATGAGTGCTCGCGCCGGAACGCCGCTGTCGCAGATCGAGGTCGAACTGGCCTCGCGCGGGCAGATGCTGCCGTTCGAGCCGATCGATCTTGGTCCGGTGCTTGGCACAGATGCGGGATTGCAGACGATCGGGGCCATATTCGCGGGCAACATTTCCGGGTCGCGGCGTATCTCCGCTGGGGCCGCGCGGGACTATCTGCTCGGGGTCCGGGGCGTCAACGGGCGCGCGGAGATCTTCAAGTCCGGTGGGCGTGTCATGAAGAATGTGACCGGTTACGACGTGGCGCGCGCCCTTGCCGGGAGCTGGGGAACGCTGGCGGTCTTTTCGGAGGTGACCTTCAAGGTGCTTCCGCTTCCGGACGACGTGCTGACCCTTGTCTATCCGGATCTTACCGACGATCTCGCCGTGGAGCTCATGAGCCTGGCGTTGACGCAGCCGTTCGAAGTGTCGGGCACCGTGCATCTATCGCCGACGCTCGTGTCGCGGCTGAAGCACAAGGGGCTCGCGAAGGAGAACCGGCCCCTGACCGCGATCCGGCTCGAGAACTTCACGCGCTCGATCACCTACCGCAAGCAGAAGCTGCGGGACGTGCTGTCTGCCTATGGCGCGCCGTTGGAGCTCGAGCTGGAAAGCTCGCTCGAATTCTGGGGCGAACTGCGACGTTTGTCCTTCTTTCCGGCGAACGGGACGCATCTGTGGCGGATTTCGACGACGCCCAGCATGGCGGCTTCACTCGTCCAGTCGGTTCGCCGTCATATGAAAGTCGAGGCGTTCTACGACTGGTCCGGCGGTTTGGTCTGGCTCGAGACGCCTGCCTCGGCCGATGCGGGCAGCGCCGACATCCGCAGGGCGGTTGCAACTCACGGCGGGCATGCCACCCTGATCCGGGCCGACGAGGCCGTGCGGAGGACGGTCGAGGGCTTCCAGCCGCTCGGGGCGGCTGTCGACCGGATCACGCGCGGGATCAAGCACGCCTTCGATCCCCTGCGGCTTCTCAATCCCGGACGTATGTACGCGACGCTGTAGAACCTATCAGGGGCAACAAGGCCTCCGGAGCGACCGACCAAGATGCAGACCAACTTTGCGCCCGAACAGCTTCGAGATCCGCGCGTGGCAGAAGCCGACCGGATCCTTAAGCGGTGCGTGCATTGCGGGCTTTGCACGGCGGTGTGCTCGACCTACGTGGTGCTGGGCGACGAACGGGATTCGCCACGCGGGCGCATCTATCTCATCAAAGACATGCTCGAGAAGCGGGACGAGCACGCACCCTCCGAGCAGGTTCGCCACCACGTCGATCGCTGTCTGACGTGTCTCTCGTGCATGACGACTTGTCCGAGCGGAGTCGACTATCTGCATCTGGTCGACGCGGCGCGCGCCGAAATCGAGGAGCGGTGCCCGCGCAGCTTCAAGGACCGGATGCTCCGCCGCGTTCTCGCCTGGACCATTCCTTATCCGCGGCGTTTTCGCCTGGCCCTGAAAGCCGTGCCGCTGGCGCGGCCCTTCATTCCGCTGCTGCAGCGTTTCGGCTTCAAGGAAGCGGCCGCCATGCTGGCGCTTGCCCCGACATCGGCCATCACGCGCGAAGCGCGGTTCGGCGGAGCCGGAACTGCCGTCACGCATAGCGAGAGGCGTGCGCGCGTTCTTATGTTGACGGGGTGCGTGCAACCCGTTCTGCGTCCCGACATCAACGACGCGACGATCCGGCTGCTCGCGCGGCGTGGGGTCGATGTCGTCGTTGCGCACGGCACCGGCTGTTGCGGTGGCATTGTCCAGCATATGGGACAGGAAAAAGACGCTCAGTATCTGGCCAAGCGCAATATCGACGTGTGGTGGAAAGAGATCGGGCGCGGAGAAATCGACGCAATCATCGTCAATGCGTCGGGATGCGGAACGACGGTGAAGGACTACGGGCACATGTTGCGGGGCGATCCGGCCTATGCCGATCGCGCCGAGCGCGTCTCCAGCCTCGCCAAAGACGTTTCGGAGTTCCTCTACGAGTATCAGCTCGGCGCGCCCGAGCGCTGGTCGTCGCTGCGGGTCGCATATCATTCGGCTTGCTCGCTTCAGCACGGTCAGCGCATTCACGACGAGCCGCGTGCCCTGCTCAAACAAGCGGGCTTCGCGGTCTTGGATGTGCCGGAAGGCCACATTTGCTGCGGCTCGGCCGGCACCTATAACATCCTGCAGCCGGACATTGCCGGCCAGCTCAAGAAGCGTAAGCAAGACAATATTCGCTCGACGCGCGTCGATGTCGTTGCTGCCGGGAACATCGGCTGCATCACGCAGCTGACCACCGGCCTCGATACGCCGATCGTGCACACCGTCGAGCTACTCGATTGGGCTTACGGCGGGCCCGTGCCGCCTGGGCTCGAGCACCTTGCCCAATTCGTAACGGACGTGCCGAAACCCAGACGTCATGTCGAAGATTTCATAGAGACCTAGTTCGCCACGCGCTCGCCACCGTGTGCACTTAAAGACCCGCGAAATGACCGATATTGAGCTTCAGGGCGCCGTGCCCGAGCGCTGCGACCTGCGGAGCGACAGCGGCCCATTCGACATCATTGGAGACGTGCACGGGTGCGCGGGCGAGCTGGAGGCGCTGCTTGTGCGGCTCGGCTACGAGGTGACGTGGCGCGGGCATCCCGGTTCCTACAGCGTGAAGGTCACACCTCCGCAGGGCCGTCGCGCCATCTTCGTCGGAGACTTGGTCGATCGCGGTCCGCGCGCGCCCGATGTGCTGCGGATCGTCATGGGCATGGTCGAGCAGGACGTCGCGTTCGCAGTACCCGGAAACCATGACGTGAAGCTTCTGCGCTGGCTCGCCGGAAAGGATATCAAGCCGACGCATGGTCTGGACCGGACCATCGCTCAGTTCGAGCCGGAGTCGAAAGCGTTTCGATCCGAGGTTTCGGCCTTTTTCCGCAGATTGCCGATCTACCTCTGGCTCGATGGCGGGCGGCTTGCGGTCGCGCATGCCGGTATCAAGGAAGGCATGCTCGGCCGATATACCGGAGAGGTTCGCCGCTTCTGCCTGTATGGCGAAACGTCGGGCGAGACGGACAAGTTCGGATTGCCGATCCGCTATCACTGGGCGGCGGAGTACCGCGGGCGGACGGCCGTCGTCTATGGACACACGCCGGTGCCGGATGCGGATTGGGTCAACTCGACGATTTGCATCGATACGGGCTGCTGCTTCGGCGGCAAATTGACGGCGTTGCGCTGGCCGGAGCGCGAGATCGTTTCGGTGCCGGCCGCAGATGTCTACACGATGCCCGTGCGGCCCTTTGGGCATCCTCCGCTCAGGCCTGGCGCAGAGATCGCCTAGAGCGTGATTGTTTTTATTGAATCGAAATCACGCTCCAGGTCTTTGATGAGACCGATGATTCACGCTTCGGACTGGTAGGTCCGAAGCGATCATGGTCTAGCTCTCATTGCGTAGATTTTTTGGCCGGGGCGGTCTTCTTCGCGGGCGGCGGCGCGGGCGCGGCCGTGCTCACAGAGACATCCCTTTCGGGCCCCGCATCTTTGCTGTTGTCGACTACGTCAGCCGGGACAGTGGGCGGCGTATTGCCGCCGGCCGTCAGCACCGTGCGGCAATCCTGCGGGAGGTCGGCGAGCGTGAGCTGTGGCTTGGGTGGTGCGGGTTTGGCGGGCTTCGCCGGAGGCTCAGCCGTGACAGGCGGCTTCGGCTTTGGCGCGACCTTCTTCAGCCAGTCCTTAAGCTCGGCGTCGCAGCCATCGCCGGTCGGCACAGGCGGCTGGTGTTGACAGTTGCTGGACCCCTTCGGGCAGCCGATGCGAATGTGGAAGTGGTAGTAGTGCCCGAAGTAGGGCCGTACCTTGCTCAGCCACGTGCGGTCGGTCCCGGCAGCTTCGCAGAGCGCCTTCTTGATGGCCGGGTGCACGAGGATGCGTTCGACTGACGAATAGGATGCAGCGCGCTTGATCAGCTTCACCTGACCGTCGCCCCAGACCTTTGGGTCGACCGAACCCGCGTTGGCCAGCATGGAGACGGCCGACATGTCCTCGCGCTCGCGCTTCGTGAGCTTGCGGTCGGGCATGGGCGTCAGCCAGATGTCGGCATCAAGACCGACCTGGTGGCTGGCATGGCCGGATGTCATGGGGCCACCGCGCGGTTGCGACATGTCGCCGACAAGCAGGCCCGACCACTCCTTGTGCTCGGTCGTCTCGCGCGCCAAGCGTTCGAGCAGAGCAACCAGATCGGGGTGTCCCCAATTGCGATTGCGCGAAAGGCGCATCACTTGCCAGCCGGGACCGTCGACGGCGAGCGGTTTGCCGCCGGCGAGGCAGCCCTTCGCGTACCAGCCGACGGCGCGGGCCGCCATCGGTGCGGGTGTCTTCACAGTGCCGAACAGTTGTTTCGCGGCGAGGACGGGCTTCTTGGGCTTCTCAGCCTCCTTGGCGTCAGACTTCGCTTTGACGTCGGGCTTCGGAGCTGTGGTGGTTGCGGGTTCGGGTGCCTTTGCAGCCGGAACAGGCGCAACAGCTTTCACAGGAGCCGCCTTTGCCTCCGGCGGATTGCTGTCGTTCTTTGCCTGAGGCCGTTCGGCGGCTTTCGGAGCGGGGGGGACGACTGCGTCCTTCGCCTTTGCGGCGGCCGCTTCGGCAGCAGCAGCGGCGGGGCCCTGCCACGCACCTGCAGGCGTCGCGGCATCCTGCGCCGTGGCATATCCGGACAGGACTGCCATCGGCACGATCAGCCAAGTCACGACGCGTCGGGCGACTGTCATGAACCCCCGCAGCAAATCAGTTCACGTTCATCCTAGTCGAGCTAACGGCCAAATTGCGACACAGTTTGCATACATGGGCCAATTTGGTGCTTACAAATGCTGTAAACTTCTTTTGGACGCCAAGGCCATGAGATGACAGCCTTTCTTACGAATGGACCGGAAGACGCAGCGACGTGGCTATTGCTTGCGCCGGGGGCCGGCGCGCCGATGACGAGCGGGTGGATGGTCCAGATGTCCGAGCGTCTTGCGGAGGCCGGACTTCATGTCGTCCGTTTCGACTTTGCCTACATGACAGCGCGCCAGACCTCCGGGTCACGGCGTCCGCCGCCCAAGGCGGAAAAGCTCGTCGGCGAGTACGAGGCTGCGGTGGCGCAGCTTGTTGCCCAACATGCAGGCGGGAAGCTTCTGATCGGCGGGAAATCGCTCGGCGGTCGCGTCGCGAGCCTTGCAGCTCAGGGTTTGTACGATGCCGGGCATATCGCGGGGCTCGTGTGCCTCGGATATCCGTTCCATCCCCCGGACAAACCCGATCAGCTGCGGACGCAGCATTTGCTGACGCTCACGTGTCCGGCTCTCATCGTCCAGGGTGAGCGCGATCCTTTCAGCGGCCGCGACGAGGTCCCTGGCTATGGCCTGCCCCCGGCGATCACCGTTCATTGGGCGACCGACGGCGATCACGATCTTGCGCCGCGGCGCAGCTCAGGGGCGACGCTTGACGGCAATCTGACCGCCGCCGCACATGACATTGCGAGTTTTGCGAAGAGCCTCGCTCAGGCGCGCTGATGGCGGGCACGCGCGCCGCGTTCGAGTGCGGCACATGTTTCTCTTTCCAGCTCCAACGTCGAAGCCAGAAGAGACAGGAAGTGCGTCTCGTCGGCCTGCACGGAAAGGTCGGACGCCGCCACTTCCGCGCAGAGTACGTAGGCCGTCTCGTAGAGGCGCGGCGGAAGGCTTCGTTTGATCAGAGCGAGCACCTGATCGACGCCTTGCGGCTTTCTCAGGATCATGCCGCACCGTTGCGCCGTGTCGGCGAGCCAGTTGTCCGTGAAGTTGTGAAACGGCGGCAGCTCTTGGACGATGGAGCCAATTCGCGCCAGCTCCTCGGTCGTGATGGTGCGGTCTGCCGCCGAGACGGTGACCATGGCGTAAATCAGCGCCTCGGGCGGTGAGATGCGATCAGACATGTGTCTCTCTGGGTTCAAGGTGCAATGCGCGCGAGCTCGTCGAGAAGGGCGGAATTGAATGCCGCGGGCTCCTCGATCTGCGGCGCGTGGCCAAGTTTCGGAAACGTAATAAGCCGTGCGCCTGGAATACGCTTTTCGGCGTCGCGCGCCAGAACGGCATAGTGGCCGAGCGTCTCGGCAACTTCAGGTGGTGCGCGATCCTTGCCGATGGCGGTCGTATCGCGCTCGCCGATCAGCAGCACAGTGGGGACCGTCAGGCGGGGAAATTCGTGGACGACAGGCTGCGTGAAGATCATGTCGGACGCCCGCGCCTGGGACAGCATCGCGAGGTCGCTCGTGTCGCCGCGGTAGGTGGATGCCAGCATCTCGACCCAACGGTCGAACTCCGGGCGCCAGCGGCCGTCGTAGTAGGTCCTCTGTTGGTAGGCCTTGATCTTGGCGGCACCGTTCTTTCGCTCGCCCTCCAGCAGCTCGTCGACAGTGCGGCCAGGAACGCCCTTGGCGCTCCAATCCTCGAGGCCGATCGGATTGACGAGCACGAGGCCCGATGTGTCATCCGGGAAGCTCAGGGCATAGCGGGTGGCAAGCATGCCTCCCATGGAATGCGCAACGAGGATCGGTTTTTCGACGCCGATACTCTTCAGGAGCGCACGCGTGTTTGCGGCGAGCTGGTAGAAGCTCATCTGGTAGGTTGCGGGCTTCGTCGATTTGCAGAACCCGATCTGGTCAGGAACGACGACGCGGTATCCGGCTCCGGCGAGGGGCTTGATCACGCCCTCCCACGTTGCGCCGCAGAAGTTCTTGCCGTGGAATAGAACGACCGTCTTGCCGTTGGCGGTCGAGGCCGGTGGGATGTCCATATAGGCCATCACCAATGGCTGCGCCTGGGAGGTGAAGGCGTACTCCTTGACCGGGTGTGGGTACGCAAAGTCCGTCAGCATGCCGTCGGCGCGGGCGCTGCTCGCGGCCGTCAGTGCCAAGACTGCTCCACACCACTCCCTCATGCCGCTCCCTCCCTGGCTGCTTCGGCGGGATATGGCGTTGATCGCAACGTGCGCAAGGTTGCGGCGACTTGCCGCGATTTTGTCGTTAAGGATGGCCTGCGGCGCCGGGGCCGCCTCGAACTTCTTTTCTTCCCTCCCCCGGACACTATGTTATTGGGAAGGCTTCAAGGACAGGCCCGCTCCATTTTTCGGCCCGACTCCCGGGGCGCCGCGGCCGTATTCATTGATCCGGGGCGGTGCCGAGCCCGTATCGAGCCCGCATCCAGTGCGCAACTCCCCGAAGGTCTAGCCGATGACACAAACTCCAAAAGGCTTGAAGTTCGAACTCAAGACGGCTGAACCCATCACGCCGGTTCCGACACGGGCCGAGGCCGAGGATGCCGTCCGCACGCTCTTGCGCTGGGCTGGAGACAATCCGGATCGCGACGGGCTGCACGAGACGCCGTCGCGCGTGGTTCGGGCGTTCGAGGAGTATTTCCGCGGGTATCAGGATGATCCCGAGGCCATCCTTCAGAAGACCTTCGAGGAAACCGAAGGCTACGACGAGATGATCGTGCTGCGCGGCATCCGGTTCGAAAGCCATTGCGAGCATCACCTTGCGCCCATCGTCGGCCGCGCGTGGGTGGGCTACATCCCGAACGGCCGCGTGGTCGGGATCTCGAAGCTTGCCCGGGTCGTGGAAGCCTATGCGAAGCGACTCCAGATCCAGGAGAAGATGACGTCGCAGATCGCGAACATCATCAATGACGTGCTGAAGCCGCAGGGCGTGGCGGTGATCATCAAGGCCGAGCACCACTGCATGACCACGCGCGGTGTTCACAAGCCCGGCACGGACCTCGTGACGAGCCGCATGCTCGGCGTCTTCCGCGATAACGCGATCACACGGCAGGAATTCCTGTCGATGCTCGAAGACTGATCCGATCCCAACATGTGTTGCAGCCCGCTGGGCTTGTTTCCGGCGGGCTGATTTTTTGGAGTGTGCGTGTGACTGCTGCCGTGGCCAAGACTGTTCTTATTACCGGTGCTTCGAGCGGGATCGGCCGCGCGACGGCGGAGCTGTTTGCGTCCCGCGGCTGGAAAGTCGCCGCAACGATGCGCACACCCGAGAAGAGCAACCTCGCAGGCGTTTCCGACCGCATCAAACTCTTCAAGCTCGACGTGACCGATCCGGCCTCCGTCGATCGCGCGGTTCAGGACGTGATCGGCGAATGCGGGAAGATCGACGTGGTGGTCAATAACGCCGGCTACGGACTGATGGGGCCATTCGAGGCGCAGACGGACGCACAGATCCGCCGCCAGTTCGAGTGCAACGTGTTCGGCGTGATGAACGTGATCAGGGCCGTGCTTCCGCACATGCGTGACCGGCAGGAGGGGCGGATCATCAACGTTGGGTCTGCCGCGGGCCGGATGACCTTGCCGCTCTACTCCATGTACAGCGCAACGAAGTGGGCCCTCGAGGGCTTCTCGGAGGCGCTTTGGCTGGAGCTCCGGCAGCACAACATCAAGGTCAAGATCATCGAGCCGGGCATGATCAAGACCGATTTCTTCGAGCGTTCGCGCGAGGTCGCAACCAAGCCCGGCCTGACCGCCTATGACGACTTCGTGGGACGCGTGTCGCCGAACCTCAAGGCGTGGGAGGACGCGGGTGCGGACTCAGACGTCGTCGCGCGCAGCATCTGGCGCGCGTCGAACAGCATCTGGCCTCGTCTGCGCTACCAGCCGAACGCGACGCTTGCTGTGTGGGCACGGGGCTGGGTTCCGAGCCAGCTCTACGTACGCGTGGTGCGCCGGCTGTTTAATGCTTGGTGAGCGGCTCAGGCGTTCTCGTCATCGTCTGACGCGCCTGGCGCGTGCTCATGGCCGTAGTCGACGGCCATGAGATAGAGGCCCGACGCCGGTGCTACGGGCCCGCACGCGGCGCGGTCCTTTGCGTCGAGCGCGGCGCGGAGATCGCGGGCGGTCCACTTCCTGTCTCCGACGAGCTTCAGGCTGCCGACCATCGAGCGCACCTGATTGTGCAGGAACGAGCGCGCGGAGGCCCGAATGTGGATCTCCTCGCCGACTGTGCTGACGTCGAGCCGATCCAAGGTTCGCACCGGGGATTTTGCCTGGCATTGCGTGGCGCGAAAGGTTGTGAAGTCGTGGCGCCCGACGAGGCCGGCCGCCGCTTCGTGCATGGCCTCTGCGTCGAGGGCGCGGGGAATCCACCACACGTGGTTTCGCTCGAGAGCGGGCGGGGCGCGGCGCGCGAGGATGCGATAGAGGTAGTGCCGTGCGGTGGCGCTGAAACGGGCGTCGAACTCGGGCGAAACTTCGCTGCAATCGAGAACAACGGCAGCATTCGGCTTCAGATAGAAATTGGTGCCGTCGCGCAGCTTCGACGGCGGCCACGCTTTCTCAAGGTCGAAGTGAGCAACTTGTCCCCGCGCGTGGACGCCCGAGTCCGTGCGTCCGGCGCCGCGCACGCTGACGCGCTCGCCTGTGAGCTTAAGGATCGCCTCTTCGAGCGCGCCCTGCACGGACACGCCCATCGGCTGGATCTGCCAGCCAACGAAAGGCGTGCCGTCGTATTCGATCAGAAAGCGGTAGCGGGGCATCGGGCTGGGCGCTGTTGTCGGAAGGCCCCTGCCTACCGCGCCAGCCGCATCGCGTCTAGCGGCGGCCGTCACCACGCACGTCGACATCTGGCCCGCGCAGGGGCACGCCGGTGATCGGATCGTAGTAGTTGAGGCTCAGGGGTGTCCGGCCGCCGGGATTGACGATCACGTGCTGCTGCGAGGGAAGCGGACGGAAGACGCGCACGCCTTCCTCCATTGTGACCGTTGCCCCATAGGCTTTCGACGTTTCGATGCGTGTGGTGTAGGCGTTGTCCTCAGCAGCTTGCGTGGCTGCTGCGGTGAAGAGAAGGCCAGCGGCTGCGAAGCCGAGCGCGGCAAGACTGCGGGACATCGTCATCTCCTAAACGTTCTCTGCAACTCTAGGAGACAATGACGCGGCATGCGGCGACGTTCGTACCGCATGCTTAATGGCGGGTGAGGCTCAACCGACGCGCGCTCCCCGGGGGATGGTAAAGCCGCGCAAAAACTCATCGGCCGACATGGCGCGCTTGCCCGCGCGCTGGATCTCGATGAGGCGGATGGCGCCTTGGCCGCATGCGATGGCAAGCTTGTCGTCGAGCACCTCGCCGGGGCTGCCGCGACCTTCAACGACGGCCGTGCGTAATATCTTTATGCGCTCGGGCTGCCCGCCGACAGGAGTGGCCTCGAACCAAGCCCCGGGAAATGGCGAGAGGCCGCGAATATGGTTGTGAACCTCGGGCGCGGGCTTCGCGAAATCGATCTTGGCTTCCTTCTTGTCGATCTTGGCGGCGTAGGTGGTGCCTTCGGCCGGTTGGGGTACGGCCGTTAGAGTGCCGGCCTCCAGCTTGGCGAGCGCTTCCACGATCAGACGTGCGCCGCGCGCGGAGAGCGTGTCATGCAACTCGCCGGCCGTGACGTCGGGGGCGATTGGGATGATGTCGGTCAGCGCGATCGGGCCGGTGTCGAGGCCCTCCTCCATGCGCATGACCATGACCGCTGTTTGCGCATCTCCCGCCATGATGGCGCGCTGGATAGGAGCCGCGCCTCTCCACCGGGGCAATTCGGACGCATGCACGTTGAAGCACCCAAGGCGAGGCGCTTCGAGAACGGCGCGAGGAAGGATCAGTCCGTAAGCGATCACGACGGCGGCATCGGCGCCGAGGTCTGCGAAGAGGGTCTGTTCTTCCGGGCTCTTCAGGGATTTTGGTGTGCGGACTGGAATGCCGAGCGAAGTCGCTTTGGCGTGCACGGGCGACGGCCGTTCCGCCATGCCGCGCCCCGCGGGGCGGGGCGGTTGAGAATAGACTGCCGGAACGTGGTGGCCGGCGGTGACAATCGCCTCCAGCGCCGGAACGGAAAAGTCCGGCGTTCCCATGAATACGATCTTGAGCGGCATGGAGGCTTTCCGGCGGAAACCGTGCGCAGTGCTAGGCCGAGGCTTCGCGCGCGATCTTCTTGAACTTGCGGACGACGATATCGCGCTTCAGGCGCGACAGGAAATCGATGATCAGTTTACCGTTCAGGTGATCGATCTCATGCTGCAGCGCCGTAGCCAGCAGTCCATCTGCTTGAAGCTCTTGCGGCTTTCCATCGCGGTCGAGGTAGCCGACGACGACGGTCGCGGGGCGTTCGATCTCAAGGCGGAACTCGGGGATCGAAAGGCAGCCCTCCTCGTGGACGCGCCCTGTATCCCCCAGCTTTAGGATCTCGGGGTTGATCAGCGTCATGGGCTGGGGCTTGTCCTCGTCGTCGGAGACGTCGAGGACGATGAGGCGTTTCAGCACACCGACCTGCACGGCGGCCAGCCCGACACCCGGCGCATCGTACATTGTTTCGAGCATATCGTCGGCGAGCTTCAAGAGCTCGGCGTCGACCCGTTCGACAGGGGCGGAGACCTGGCGAAGCTGGGGGTCGGGAAGGGTGATGATCGGCATGATGGACATGGCTTTGAAATAAGGAACTCCCGGTCACCGGTCAATCTGGCGCGAAACGGACTGCCACTTGACGCCATTAACTCTACGTACTGTTACCAGGTTCTCACAATCACTCTGCTGCACACTTCGATTCTACGCTAGAATTGCGAAGAAAGCTGCTTTGGTTGGACTGGATGACGCGAGAGCTGAAACCCCTGATCCTCGGACGCCGCGAATGGGTGGCGCTGCCGGATCTCGGGCTTTTCGCTATCAAGGCCAAGGTCGATACGGGCGCCCGGACATCGGCGTTGCACGCCGAAGCCATTGAAATATTCGGCCCGGCTTCTGCCTCCCGCGTCCGCTTTCTCATTCACCCCCTGCTCGAAAGACCGGATGTTGCCGTCTGGTGCGAGGCGGAGCTGCTCGGGGTGCGTGAAGTGACTTCGTCGATCGGCGAGCGTGAGAACCGCTGCATCATCTCGACACGCCTCAGCGTCGGGGATCGCGAGTGGCCCATCGAGCTTGGGCTGACCAACCGGGGCGGGCTCGCACATCGGATGCTGCTCGGACGGCAGGCCATTCAGCCTGGAATGCTGGTTGACCCTGCCCGGTCGTTCCTGCTGCCGAAGCTCAGCTCCAGGCTTTATCGCGCGCACGCCTAGCAGCCTGATTTTCAGGGATCACGCGAGACCAAGGATGCGCGTCATGGACGCGTTGACGTGCTTGGCATCGAAGCGCCGTTCGGCCTTGAGACGTGCGGCGCGCGATCCTGCCGCCACCTGATCCGGATTTGCCAGGTAACTTTCCATGGCCGTTGCGAGTGCGGCCGTATCCGCAGGGGCGACCAGGCAACCGCTCACCTTCTCGTCCACCGTCTCCACGCAGCCGGGCGCTGTCGTCGTAATGACCGGACGACCTGTGGCGAGCGCTTCGAGAACCGCGCGCGGCATGCCTTCCCAGTAGGACGGATAGACGAAGACATGGCACCGTGCGAGCGCGGTCCCAGGTATTCGATCGCGCCACCCTCGACGAGGGTGTCCGGTGAGATGGCGTCCGCGTCGTCGCTCGTGGGACCGGCGAAGCGAAACTGCGCGTTGGGCCAGCGCGCTTTGAGCTGCTGTGCGGCGGCCTTGAATTCCAGAACGCCGCGGCGGCGTTCAAGCCGGCCCAGCATGAGAAAGACGAGGCCCTGCTCGCGCGAGGGAAGTGGCGCAGCTTTGAAGGTGCGCAGGTCGATGCCGCTTCCCGGTACGATGAGCGTCGGAAGATTGGGCGGCAACAAGCGCTGCTGGGCGAGTACACGCGCGTTGTCGTGATTGTGGAAGACAATCGCGTCACTCGAGCGGACGGCGTGAGAGAAGCGGCGGCGGCCGATGCTTTCAACACCATCGCTTGGCAGTCCGTTCACGAGGCTTACAACGCGGCGCACGCCTGCGCGCCGGGCCGCAACGGCGGCAAGGGCCAGTGTGCGCAAACCGAAAGCGAGAGAGATGTTGGGTTGCCAGTCACGGAACTGCGTGACGAGGCCCGTGATCGTTTGCCAATCGTTGAGGACGCGGAGCGGCTGCGGGGGAATTTCGATTGCGCGGTGTTGAGCGCCGATGTCGCGCAGGATGCGCATGTACCGGCCGGCTCCGGGCGGAGTGATGCAGAGCACGCGATGGCCGCGGTCCGTCAGCCACGCGATCAGGTCTCGCCGCAGGATGGCAGCGGCCTCGGCCGATGGAGCGACTAGGGCGATCCGTTCCGAGACTTGTTGGGTCACTTGTGGGGCCGATCATGCCGATTCGTATGCTCGGGACCCTAGCGCAGGGGCGGCCGCGTCAACAAGGTTGGGCGTGGCGGCCGGACATCCGCATGCACAGCTTCAAAGAGGCGGTTTTTGACCTGCAAGGAGCCTGTCGAACAGGCGGAGGCAAAGCCAGACGCCGATACATCCGAAGAGGATGCCGCCCGCCATGTGGCCGGCAAGAACCCCGTCGGCGCCGGCTAGCCTCCCTCCGAAATAGACGAACGGAATGGTGCCGATGGTTGCGCGTGCCCAGTTCAGGACTGTCGCGTAGTGGGGAAAGCCGAGCGTATTGAAGACCGCGTTGACGACGAAAAGCGCGCCCATGAAAGCGAACAGCGGCGCGAGCCATATGTTGAAGAGTGAGATCAGCGATGCGGCGTCTCCGCTTGCACCGAAGAGGCGGATGAGTGTGGACGAGAGCAGCGCCAATGCAATCCACGCACCTATCGTGAAGGCGACGCTCACAGCGAGCGCAAGGCGGAAAGCCTCGCGCATCCGGTCGCCTTTGCCGGCACCATAGTTCTGGCCGACGATCGGTCCAATCGACGACGAGAGGGCATAGATGGCTCCGAACGCGACCGGCATGATGCGTCCGAGGATTGCCCAGCCCGCCACCGCACCGTCGCCGTACGCTGCT
>VFQQ010002252.1_pt1 | contig 22591 bp, 19 predicted proteins | sample 3512341 | NCBI WGS metagenome assembly VFQQ01 (sample SAMN10412373, study PRJNA504923) | tailings metagenome | isolation source: Relicate 2 Philex TSF1 revegetated site | place: Philippines: Tuba, Benguet | collected 2017-08-29 | reverse complement strand
CGATGACCGACGAGATCGCGTTGGTGACGGCCATCAGCGGCGTGTGCAGCGCCGGCGTCACCGACCAGACCACGTAATAGCCGACGAAGATCGCCAGCACGAAGATGGCGAAGCGGAACACGAACGGGTCGATTGCCCCGCCGGAAACGGCATGGGCGACACCACCCGCAGCATCCGCCGCTGCCGGGGCATTGGCCAGATCCTGCACGCCGAGCCGCACGGCCGCAACGGCCTGGTCGAGCTGGTCGAGCGCCTGTTGAAGAGCGGTCTTTTCCATCACGCATCCCCCCTGTTCTTGCCGGGCACGATCGGTTTGGGCGCGGCCGGTTTTTTAGCCGCAGGCTTCTTGGCCGGCGCTTTCTTAGGCGCGGCCTCAGACTTTGCCTCGGCTGTCTTTACCGCCTTAACTGCCGGCTCTGCTTGAGCCAGTGCAGCGTTGGCGAAATTCGGATGAACGACCTTGCCACCGTCAGTCAGCATCGTCGCCTTGACCAGATCGTCCTCGCGGTTGACCGCAAGCTGCTTGGTGCCCTTGTCGATCATGGTTTCGAGGAAGGCGAAGAGGTTTTTGGCATAAAGCAGCGAAGCGGACGCCGCGACCCGGCCCGGGACGTTGAGATGGCCGACGATCTTGACGCCGTTGGCCGTGGTAACGACCTTGCCCGGCACCGCGCCCTCGACATTGCCGCCGCGCTCGACGGCGAGATCGACGATGACCGAACCGGCCTTCATCGAGGCGACCATGGCCGCGGACACCAGCTTCGGTGCCGGACGGCCGGGAATGAGTGCCGTGGTGATGACGATGTCCTGCTTGGCGATGTGCTCGGCGGTGAGTGCCGCCTGCTTGGCCTGATATTCCCTGGACATTTCCTTGGCGTAGCCGCCGGCGGTTTCGGCGGCCTTGAATTCCTCGTCCTCGACGGCGAGGAACTTCGCGCCGAGCGAGGCGACCTGCTCCTTGGCGGCGGGGCGCACGTCGGTGGCCGTCACGATACCGCCGAGACGGCGCGCGGTGGCAATTGCCTGAAGGCCGGCAACGCCGACGCCCATGACGAAGATCTTTGCCGCCGGCACCGTGCCCGCCGCTGTCATCATCATCGGCAGCGCCCGGTCATATTCGGCCGCACCGTCGATGACGGCCTGATAGCCGGCGAGGTTAGCCTGCGAGGACAAGACGTCCATCGACTGGGCGCGCGTGATGCGCGGCATGAATTCCATGGAAAATGCCGTGACGCCTGCCTTGGCAAGCGCTGCCACAGCAGCGTCGTTGCCATAGGGGTCCATGATGGCCAGCACGGCGGCGCCGGATTTGTAGCCTTTCAGCTCGGCATCGCTCGGCCGGCGCACCTTCAGCACCACATCGGCCTTCGCCGCGTCTGAAGCCTTGCCGATCTTTGCACCGGCGGCGGTGAAATCCGCATCGATGATGCGCGAATTCAGGCCGGCACCTGTTTCGACGATCACGTCAAAACCAAGCGCGGCAAGCCGTTTCACCGTATCGGGAGACGCCGCAACGCGCGGCTCATTCAAATCAACTTCCTTGGGGACAAAGATCGTCTGCGCCACGGCAGGGCCCTTTCGGCTAGAACACCATCCGGCGCGAACCGGCTGGAGCGCCAGACCCGCACCGCAAGGAGAAGTCTGGAAGGATTAGCGGAGGAGAAATCCGCCGACAGCGCAGACAATCAGGAACAACACCGTCGCCGAGAAGAAGCCGGCACTGGTGAAGAAGCCGAAGGCCATGGCGATAAGGAGAGCCGCGACTGCAAGCGAGCCGTATTTGGCCAGCACCAGGAACCCGGTATAGGTGCGCTCGTGCTCCTTGTAGTCCATATCGGCGCCCATCTCGAGCGGGCCGGTCGGCGTATGGTCTGCCATCTAAAGTCCCTCCGGAAACATTCCATGCGCACATAGCGAAAAGCGAAGCGGAGGGCAATGCCTCCAGATGTCGCGATAACATTTAGCGGCGCTGAAACAGTCTTAAGTTTTTCGCGTTTAACCGGCAGGCGGCGAGACGTTAGCCTTCGTTTTTCCGGCAAATGGAAATCAGGAGGTAGAGCATGGTACCGGCCGAGCGCTTCGACTGGCACGGCACGAACATTGCCTGGGGGTCGGCCGGCAATGGACCACCGCTCGTATTGGTACACGGCACGCCGTTTTCTTCGCATGTCTGGCACCGCATCGCGCCGGAACTCGCGCGCGATCACACCGTCTATTTCTACGATCTGCCCGGCTACGGTTTGTCCGGCAAGCACGAAGGCCAGGATGTTTCGCTTGGCATCCAGAATGAAGCGTTGAAGGCGATGCTGGATTTCTGGCAACTCGATCGCCCGAACGTCATCGCGCATGATTTCGGCGGCGCGACGGCCCTGCGCGCCCATCTGCTCGATGGGTGCGAGTATCAAAGGCTGCTGCTGATCGATCCCGTTGCCGTGAGGCCCTGGGGGTCGCCGTTCGTCCAGCATGTGCGGCTCAATGAAGCCGCCTTCGCCGGCGTTCCCGACTATATCCAGCTCGCCATCCTGAAGGCCTATATATCTGGGGCCGTGTCGCGAAAACTCTCCGACGAGGAGCTGGAGCCATATGTCGGCCCCTGGACCGGCCCTGCCGGCAAGCCTGCCTTCTATCGGCAGATCGCCCAGATGGACCAGCGCTTCACCGACGAGGTGCAGGATCGCTATGGAGAATTTCGCTGCCCGGTTGCGCTTCTATGGGGCGAGGACGACCAGTGGATCCCGCTGGAACGCGGCCACGAGCTTGCCGCCATGCTTCCCGAGTGCGCGCTGACGCCCGTTCCGCATTCCGGGCACCTGATGCAGGAAGATGCGCCCGAGGTGATCGTGGCGGCGGCATTGCGGTTTTTCGGAAGCCGCAGGCAGGACTGAGGCGTGCTCAGGCCAGCCAGCGCTTGCGGCGCTTGTAATGCTTCACGTCCTTGAACGATTTGCGCCCCTCGCCGCCGACGCCGAGATAGAATTCCTTGACGTCCTCGTTCTCGCGCAGGGCATGCGCCTCGCCGTCGAGCACGATGCGGCCGGATTCGAGGATATAGCCGTATTTGGCGTAGCGCAGCGCGATGTTGGTGTTCTGCTCGGCCAGCAGGAATGAAACGCCCTGCTCCTCGTTGAGCTTCTTCACGATCTCGAAGATTTCCTCGACCAGCTGTGGCGCAAGGCCCATCGACGGCTCGTCGAGCAGGATCATCTTCGGCTTCGACATCAGCGCCCGGCCGATCGCCGTCATCTGCTGCTCGCCGCCCGAGGTATAGCCGGCCTGGCTGGTGCGCCGCTCCTTGAGGCGCGGGAAATATTCATAGACCAGATCGAGATCGGCGCGGATGGCGGCGGCGCCATCGCGCCGAGTGAAGGCACCGGTCATCAGATTGTCCTCGACCGACAGATGGCCGAAGCAGTGCCGCCCTTCCATGACCTGGATGCAGCCGCGCCGCACCAGCTGGTTGGGCGACAGCGCCTGGATTTCGTCGCCCTCGAACACGATGGTGCCCTTCGTCACCTCGCCGCGCTCGGCGTGAAGCAGATTGGAAATCGCCTTCAGCGTCGTCGTCTTGCCGGCCCCGTTCGCGCCAAGCAGTGCGGTGATGCCGCCCTTCGGCACAGTCAGGGAGACGCCCTTCAGGACCAGAATGACATGGTCGTAGATCACCTCGATATTGTTGACCGAGAGGATTGGGGTGGCGGGGTCGGACTGCGGTGCGGTGTTGGTCATGCTGGCTCCGACTGAAGACTTCCTTCTCCCCGTTTTTACGGGGAGAAGGTGGCCCGAAGGGCCGGATGAGGGGCGGCGCTTGCTTCGATCAGGATGTTCAAACGTCGGCGCAGCCCCTCACCTGCCTGCCGGCATCCTCTCCCCGTAAACGGGGAGAGGAAAGCTCTCATTCGCTACATCTTGCACTCGTCGTTCAGCGGCCAGGGCGCATTGGCCTCGGCGTATTTCTTCGCCTCGGCCTGGGCCAGAGGCTCGATCATATCGGCATCGGCCTTGAGCAGATCGGAAGACTTGACGAACTTCGCGCCGTCCCACTGCAGCATCCAGCCGCCCGAATGGCCGGAATGGTTGGCGCAGGAGGTTTCGAACGGCGGCACCATGCCGGTCATGCCGATCTTTTCAAGATGCGCAGCATCGAGCTTCAGGTTCTCGAAACCCCAGCGCAACTGCTCGGGCGTCACCATCTTGGTGTCGAAATGCGCCTGGGATGCCTTGATCGCCTCGACCACGAACATCGAAATGACGATGCCGCGCTGGTAGAATACGGTCTCGATCTCGCCCGGCGCACTCAGCGAATGCCCGGCCTCGACCACGAGCTGTTTGATATCCTTCATCACCTGCGAGTTGGATTCCGGGAAGCTCCACGACAACGAGCGGTAGCCCTTGCCCGCCTCGCCGATGGTGCGAAGGTCGGCATCGCTGCCCGACCACCAGATGCCGACGAACTTGTCCATCGGGAACTTGGTCTTGGCCGCCTCGGTCATGGCGCCGGCATTCATCGCGCCCCAGCCCCACATGACGACGAAGTCCGGGCGCTCGCGGCGGATTTGCAGCCATTGCGCCGACTGGTTCTGCATCTCCTTCAGGCCCACCGGAATGGGCAGCAGCGTGAAGCCGTATTTTTCGGCATAGGCATTCAGCAGCGGGATCGGTTCCTTGCCATAGGGCGCATCGAGATGCAGCAGCACGATCTTCTTGCCCTTGAGACTGTCGAGATTGCCGTCGGAAATGTTCTTCAGGATCATCGATGCGCCGTCCCAATAGGAGGTCGGCGGATTGAAGGCCCATTTGAACGTCTTGCCCTCGGCCATTGGCGAGAAGCCGTAGCCGGGCGCCAGGATCGGGATCTTGTCGACATTGGACTTCGGCAGAACCTGAAGCGTGATGCCGGTCGACCAGGGCTGCGTCACGATGCTGGACGCCTTGGTCTTCTCGTAGCACTCGGCCCCCTTTTCCGTGTTGTAGCCGGTCTCGCATTCGTCATAGGCGAGCTTGACCCCGTTGACGCCGCCGTCGCGCTCGTTGAGCATGATCATGTAGTCGCGCTGGCCGTTCATGACAGGCGTTCCGGTGGCCGCGAACGGACCCGTGCGGTAGGACAGGTTGGTGACGTTCAGGGCGTCTTCGGCCATTGCGGAAGACGCACCGAGCGCCGCCGCCAGAGCGAACACCGCCGGAAGCAAGGCGGATTTGGTAAGACATTTCTTCATTGCCGTTTCCTCCACTTGGTCGTTTTTCCATCACGGATCGGGGAAACCACCCCCGGTTTCAACGGCCGCCCCCGCGGCCGCTATTTCTTTGCGCCTACCCTCAATGCGGGAAGGGCCAGATGATCAGCTTCTCCCTTATGATCGCCCACAGCCTTGCCAGGCCGTGCGGCTCGAGGATCAGGAAGCCGATGATGGCCGCTCCCACGATCATGGTGTTGAGATGCTCGACCATCGCCGAACTGACCGGCAGGCCGAGCGCGCCTGGCACGAAGGAGATGACCACCGGCAGCGCCACGATCAGCATCGCGCCGAGATAATTGCCGAGGATCGAGCCCATGCCGCCGATGATGACGATGAACAGCACCCGGAAAGACAAAGGGATATCGAACAGCACCGGCTCGGCCGCACCCCGCCACAGGAACACGAACAGCGCGCCCGCCACGCCGACGATGTAGGACGAAACGGCGAAAGCCGAGAGCTTGGCCTTCATCAGGTTGATGCCGACCAGCTCGGCTGCGATATCCATGTCGCGCACCGACTTCCAGATACGGCCAATGCGCCCGCGCGTTATGTTGATGGCAAACCAGGTGATCAGGCAGACCACGCACAGCACGAAGTAATATTGCACGATCGCCCTTGCGTTGGGTCCGGCCACCGTCACGCCGAACATGTCGATGTTCGGCACCTGGATCGCTCCGGAAGAATTGTAGTTGTAGAGCCAGGCCCATTTCTCGAACAGCCAGACGAGAAAGAACTGCGCAGCGAGCGTTGCGATGGCGAGATAAAAACCCTTGATGCGCAGCGACGGCAGGCCGAAGGCGACGCCGACAGCTGCCGAGAAGAAACCCGACAGCGCAATCGCCACCACGATGTTCATTTCGGGAAAGATCGTGACCAGCTTGTAGCACGCATAGGCCCCCACCCCCATGAAAGCGCCGGTGCCGAGCGAAAGCTGGCCGGCATAGCCGGTGAGGATGTTGAGGCCCAGCGCCGCCAGCGCATAGACCAGCACCGGAATCAGCAGCGCGTTGAAGACGAACTCATTGGCCGTCGCCGGCAGAATGACGAAGGCGATGAGGAGAATAAAACCCAGCAGCCACGCATCCTGCTTGACCGGGAACAGCGCGTGGTCTGCGTGGTAGGAGGTTTTGAACTGGCCGACGGTGCGGTAGAGCATGTCAGAAACGCTCCCCTCTGGCGCCGGCTTCCCCCTCCCCCTTGAGGGGAGGGTGGCCGCGAAGCGGTCGGGTGGGGTCGCCCAATACGAGCTCAGCCTTTTCCTTATGGCGCTTGCCGTTTTCCGGTTCAAAGAAACGCTGGCGCGCTGCCGGGAGGACCCCACCCGACCGCTTCGCGGCCACCCTCCCCTCAAGGGGGAGGGAGACGTCGCGCTTCGCATCGATGCTTTCAAAAAAGACCATCCTCACACCCTTTCAATAATACGTTCGCCGAACAGACCCTGTGGCCGGAACAGCAAGACAATGAGCGCAAAGACGAAGGCGAACCAGGTTTCCGTATTGCCGCCGAGCAGCGGCTGGCCCCAGTAGATTTCGAACAGCTTTTCCAGAATACCGATGGCAAGGCCGCCGACGATGGCGCCGAGCACCGATTCCAGCCCGCCCAGCATCAGCACCGGCAGCGCCTTGAAGGCGATGACTTCCAGCGCGAAAGACACGCCGGCCCGCGCACCCCAGACAATGCCTGTGACCAGCGCGATGACGCCGGCGATGAACCACACCAGCACCCAGATGGTGGAAAGCGAGATGCCGACCGAAAGCGCCGCCTGATGGTCATCGCCGAGCGCGCGGATGGCGCGACCCATCTTGGAGCGGTTGAGGAACAGGATCAGCCCGGCCACCAGCAGGATCGCGCCGACCACGGCCGTTACATCTTTCTGCTCGATCGAGACGAAGCCGCCGAAGGGCTCGAACTCGATGCTGCCGGTCGGGATGTAAAGCTGTTCGGTGATCATCACCTTGTTTTCGCCGCCGAAGATGATTTCGCCGAAACCGACGAGAAACAGCGTTATGCCGATGGTGGCCATGAACAGGATCATGTCGGGCTGGTTGACCAGCGGGCGCAGCACCACCCGCTCGATAACCACCGCCAGGATGAACATGACGAGCAGCGTCAGCGGCACGGCAAGCAGCGCCGGCACGCCCTTTTCATGCAGGCCGACCAGCGTCAGTGCCGCAAACACCACCATGATGCCTTGCGCAAAATTGAAGATGCGCGACGATTTGTAGATCAGCACGAAGCCCAGCGCGATCAGCGCATAAAGCACGCCGGCGACCAGGCCTTCCCAGAGAACCTGCAGCAGGAAATCCGGCGCAGCGGCCATGTCGGCAAATGGTTTGACGAGAATGGAATTCAGGAAATCCATCATGCGGGCCCCTCTCGACATGGTGGAATTCCCCTATCCACCCCCCTCTGCCCTGCCGGGCATCTCCCCCTCAAGGGGGGAGATTTTCTATCATTCCGGCTTTCGCCAATCACCAGTGGTTCGATATCTCCGCCCACGACAAAGCCGCTAATCTCCCCCCTTGAGGGGGAGATGCCCGGCAGGGCAGAGGGGGGTGAGAACGGAACCTGCATTGTAATCGTTGGCTCCAAACCTACCCCGCCAGATGCGGGAACAGGCCAAGCAGCCCGATGATGATGAGGTAGATCGCGACGATGTAGTTGAGCAGGCGCGGCATCACGAGGATGAGCACGCCGGCGATCAGCGAAACCAGCGGGGTGATGGCAAGCGTCGAGATGGTCATTTCGATTTCCTTTCAATGCGCGACGCCGAGATAGGCGTCGATGACTAGGCTGTTGGACTTCACGGCATCAGGTGTGCCGTCGGCAATCTTCTTGCCGTAATCCAGAACGACGACGCGGTCAGAAAGGTCCATGACGACGCCCATATCGTGTTCGATCAGCGCAATCGTGGTGCCGCGCTGCCGGTTCACATCGATGATGAAGCGGCTCATGTCCTCTTTTTCCTCAAGGTTCATGCCGGCCATCGGCTCGTCGAGCAAAAGCAGCGATGGCTCCATGGCGAGCGCCCGGCCAAGCTCGACGCGCTTCTGCAGGCCGTAGGGCAGCTTGCCGACGGGCGTGCGGCGAATATGCTGGATTTCGAGGAAATCTATGATCTCCTCGACCTTCTCGCGATGCTCGATTTCCTCGCGCAGCGCCGGCCCATGCCACAACATCTGCCAGAACAGATTGCGCTTCATCATCACCGAGCGCCCGGCCATGATGTTGTCGAGCGTCGACATGCCCTTGAACAGAGCGACGTTCTGGAAGGTGCGTGCGATGCCCTGCCGCACGGCGTGATGCGGTTTCATCGCCCGCCGCTCCTCGCCGCGAAAGACGATGGTGCCCTTCTGCGGCGTGTAGAAGCCGTTGATGACATTCAGCATCGAGGTTTTGCCGGCACCGTTGGGGCCGATGATGGTGCGGATTTCGCCCTTGCGGACATTGAAGGAAATGTCGGTGATCGCCTTCACGCCGCCGAAGGACAGCGAGACGTTTTTCACGTCCATCAACAGATCGCCGGCGGGGATGCCGTCGTCGGGCGCGACGATGATCAGCGGTTCGGCGCGGGAGTTCATTCGGCGGCCTCCCTGACCGGCTGCGCGGCCGGATAGACCTTGGCGTCCATGATGCGGACTGTAGCCCGCACGATGCCCTTGCGGCCGTCTTCATAGGTCATGTCCGTCTCGATGAATCTCTCGGTCGAACCGTCATAGAGCGCGGCGATCAGCGGCGCATAGCGCTCGGAGACGAAGGCGCGGCGTACTTTCAGCGTGCGGGTCAGCTCGCCATCGTCGGCGTCGAGCTCCTTGTGCAGCACCAGAAACCGCTTGATCTGCGCGCCCGCCATCATCGGCTCTTTCGAAAGCCTCAGGTTGGTCTCGTCGACATTCCTGGCGATCATCTCGTAGACTTGGGGATGACCGGCCAGTTCCTGATAGGAGGCATAGGCGATGTTGTTGCGCTCGGCCCAGTTTCCGACGGCCTGAAGGTCGATGTTGAGGAATGCGGCGGTGAAATCCTGCCCATGGCCAAAGGCGACGGCCTCCTTGATGTTGGGGAAGAATTTCAGCGTGTTCTCGATGTATTTCGGCGCAAACAGCGCGCCAGAGGTGAGCTTGCCGACATCCTTGGCGCGGTCGATGATCTTGAGCTGCCCGTCGGTGTCGAAGAAGCCGGCATCGCCGGTTTTCACATAGCCGTCCTCGGTCAGCGTCTCGGCGGTTGTCTCGTCCTGCTTGAAGTAGCCGGAAAACATGCCGGGCGAACGGAACTGCACCTCGCCGGCGTCGGAGATTCGGATATCGACATTTGGGGCTGCCGGCCCGACCGTATCGGAACGCACCTGCCCGTCCTTCTGCACGGTGACATAGAGGAAGGCTTCGGTCTGGCCGTAAAGCTGCTTGAGGTTGATGCCGAGCGAGCGGAAGAAGGAAAACAGATCCTGTCCGATCGCCTCGCCCGCCGTATAGGCGACGCGGATGTTGGAAAGGCCGAGCACGTTGCGCAGCGGCCCGTAGATGAAGAATTTTCCGAGCGCATAGGAAAGCCGTCCCGAAAGCGGCACCGGACGGTTTTCCAGGATCGCTTCGCCATACTTCTTCGCCACGCCGATATAGTGCGAGAACAGCTTGCGCTTGAGCCAGCCGGCATCCTCCATGCGGATCGTCACGCTGGTCAGCAGGCTTTCGAAAATGCGCGGCGGCGCAAAGTAGAAGGTCGGGCCGATCTCGCGCAGATCCTGCGCCACGGTTTCCGCACTTTCCGGACAGCACATGCAGAAGCCTGACGTATAGCCCTGTGCATAGTTCAAATAGTGATCGCCGACCCAGGCCAGCGGCAGATAGGCGAGCACGCTGTCTTTCTCCGACAGGCGGTCGAACTCGGCCGTGTCGCGCGCCGCGTTGACGGCATTGATCGCCTTGATCATCACGCCCTTGGAGCGTCCGGTCGTGCCCGAGGTGTAGAGCATAATCGAGATGTCATCACCGCTCGCAGCAAGAATGGTCTGCTCCCAGCGCGCAGCAAGGCCGGCATCGGCTTTCATCAGCGCCTCACCCTTCTCCTGAACGGCGGAAAAAGCCTGCAGACCGGCCGGGCTGTAATCGCGCAGACCGCGCGGCTCGTCATAGATGATCTCGGTAAGCTGCGGGATCTTGCCGGCAAAGGACTGGATCTTGTCGACCTGCTCCTGATCCTGGACGACGGCAAAGCGCACGCCGGCATGGTCGAGCACATAGGCCATCTCTTCGGCCACGGCATCGGCATAGACCGGCACCGGCACGGCACCCAGCGATTGCGCGGCGGCGAATGTCCAGTAAAGGCGCGGACGGTTTGCCCCGATGACCGCGATGCGCTCGCCGTGTTTCAGTCCAAGCGCCTGAAGGCCAAGCGCGAAGGCGCGGATTTCGGCGAGTTGTTCGGCCCAGCTCCAGCTTTGCCAGATGCCGTAGTCCTTGTGGCGCATGGCGGAGTTAGCGCCGAACAGCCTTGCGTTGCGCAGCAGATATTTCGGGAACGTGTCGAGAACCATGTCGGCGGCGGAAACCGTCGCAACCATGATCAAGCTCCTCCCAGTTCCGCGTTTTCAGCGGTTGTGGACGGCATCATGGCACCAAGCCGTGCTGCGGCAAATGCCCAATTAGACTCAGAGAAACCGGATGCGCCCGATTGCGGCTGAACGGTCTTCCCGGCTGGTGGCCAAGGCTTCGTCAAACGCTTCTCCTCCCAGGAGCGCGGGTATGTTCCCGCGGCTCGAAAAACCTCCGCCCGAAGATGGCGCGGCTTCTTCATTGAGGTCAGCCTATTGCCGAATTACCCTGCCGATCAACGCGCCCCTTGACAGACAGGCCAGCAGATTGTCTCTTGAATGCGCGGCGTGTGTGCCCGTTCCTTTTCCCGACAAACCGATCTGCCGCCAGACCGCGCTTTCAAGCGCCGTAGTCGCCGAGCCTTTCGGCGTCGGCAACGATCACCCGGCTATGCTCGACTGTTACGAGCCCTTCCTCCGCCAGCACCTGCAAGCTGCGATTGGCGACCGGGCGGGAGACGCCGGCAAGCAGCGCCAGTTCTTCCTGCGTTATCTCGACGACACCCTTTACATCAGGACAAAGCACGGGATTGCACAGCCACGACAAATGGCGGGCCACGCGCGCCTTCGGGTCGAGGATGCGTTCATATTCGGTCGAGGCGATGAACTGGGCGAGGCGCTCGTTCAGCAGGCGCACCAGGAAACGGTTGAAGCCGACGCTGTTTTCATAGAGCCAGAAGAAGGTGGCGCGGTTCATCATCAGTAGATGCGTATCGCGGATCGCCACGAGATCATATTTGCGCGGCTCGTCTTTCAGCACCGAGCCTTCGCCGAACCATCCGCCGGCACCGATGCCTGCAAAGGTGATCGCCTTGCCGCTGCGGGCGATGGAGCTCATCTTGACAAGACCGGTGACGGCCCCGGTCCAGTAGTCCAGCCGGTCGCCGCGATGGCAGAGATAGCTGCCCTTGGAGAAATGCCGCTCGGAAACCCCGCGCAGTGCCCGCTCCACCTCGTCGCCGGCAAGTTCGCGCGCCCAGACGGTGGTTCGGACAAGGTCGCTTCTGCTGTTCATCTATTCCCATGCCAAGCGCGTAACCGGCCCCGGCAAAGTTATGAACGGGCCTTCCGGCGATGGCAAGGCAAGGACGGGCCGCAGCCCCTCAGGCCGCGTTTCGGAAATACTTCGCCGTCGGCAGGATGGTCAGAGGGCCAAGCTCCCCTTGCGGCGGATTGCCGAACATCAGGCGCTGCTCCATCGGCGTCGACCGGAAGAACGGAAACCGCTTGAAGGATTCTTCCTGGATAGCCAGCACATCGGCCTGGTAGAGCAGCGCAAAACAGTTGATGACGCCGCCATAGGGCCGCTCTTCGCCGATGGGCCGCGAGTGATAGATGCGCTTGTAGAACGCCGCGTGGTCTTCGCGGATCATCGAGATGCAGTATGGGGCGTTGAAGTGGAAACACGCCATGCCGGCAAGGCGCAGCGTCAGATAAGGAATCTGCGGAAAGACGCGCGACCACTCGCGGTCGGCTGCGAACCGGCTGGGGTCGATGAAGCTGTCGCCGGCCGCAATCCGTGGCAGAAGCACGTCCGGGTAAACCGAAGTCGACGGCGACTGGGGGCATTCGGCCGAGACATGATGAAGCCTGATCGTTGAGACGAGGTGCCCGTCTATGTAGACACCGAAACGCTGGCAGTTGGGGAGATCATCGAAAGGGTCGTGGACGATGTGGTCCGGGTTCTCGGCCACCAGATCGGCAAGCCGGTACGACGCATAACGCAGGCGATAGATATCCTCGAGATCCTCGCCCTTGTCGCAGCGACGATACTCCGTCCGCTCCAAAAGAGCCGATACATTGCGGGCAAACGCCGAGATATTCTCAGTTGCCTGCCCGCCGCCCGACTCACCGTCCGCAGCCGCTTTCGTATCCATACGCACTTCCCCGTACCCGCCTACCTCAAAGACTAAGGCAGAGCCGGAGCATGATAAAGGTGAAAATGGGTTGGACCCTGTTTACCGAACGTTAAGGTTAACGCCCGAACGGCCAAAATCGAACGAAAATCGAGAACCGTTTCCAGCCAACCTTGAACCGCCTAAACCTGAAGGCCGCGGTTGGAAGCCTTGATTTCGCTGGCGAACGGCCAGACCGTATTCGACATCGTCTCGATGCCGGAAGCGGTCAGCGCAGAGCCGAACAGGAAGCCCTGCACCAGGTCGGGCTTGATCGAATGCGCCAGGATTTTCAGCTGTTCGAAGGTCTCCACCCCTTCCACCGTAACGGTAAGGCCGAGCGGCCGCGACAGGTTGACGATGCCCCTCAGCAGTTCCAGCGAGCGCTTGTTCTGCGTTACATCTATCAGGAAGCTGCGGTCGATCTTGACCTTGTCCAGCGGCAGCTTGTGCAGGTAGCTGAGGCTTGAATAGCCGGTACCGAAATCGTCTAGCGCTATCCGCACGCCGAGCTGCTTGATCTCTTCGATGTACTGGCGGGTAAGCGACTTGTCGTCGAGAAGTGCCGTCTCGGTCACCTCAATCTCCAGCCGATGAGCGGCGAGCCCCGAAGCGGCAAGTGCGTCGCGAACCTTGTCGACGACATCGCGGTTGCGGAAGTCCTTTGCCGAAAGGTTCACCGAGACGCGGAGTTGCCCCGGCCATTTTGCACACTCGCCGCAGGCCGTATTCAGCACGAAAGTGCTGATGTCGGAGATGATGCCCATCTCTTCGGCGAGCGGAATGAAGACTGACGGCGAGACCGGACCGAGATCGGGATGGTTCCAGCGGCACAGCGCCTCGCAGCTCGCGATCCGCATCGTATCCATCGAAACGATGGGCTGGAAAACGACGCGCAGGTCCCTGGCTTCCACGGCGCCGCGCAGATCGGCTTTCATCATCTGCTTGTCGCGGAAGGCCGCATCCATTGCAGATTCGAACAGCCGCCAGCCGTTCTTGCCGAGTTCCTTTGCCTTGTACATGGCAAGGTCGGCCTTGACGATCATCGTGTCGACATCACTGTCCCTTACCTTCGACAGAACCGCGCCGCCGCTTGCCTGGATGCGCAGGACATGACCCGCCACGTCGACATCGCCCTGCAGCCCCGCAAACAGATCGTCCAGCATGCTGGCAAGATGGCTCTCATCTTCAACCCGGTCGAAGAACACCATGAATTCGTCGCCGCCGAAGCGGCTGACCTTCACGCCCTCGGTTGCCACGGCCGACAGCTTTTCAGCCACCGCATAGATCAGCCCGTCGCCGATCGGGTGGCCGAGCGTGTCGTTGACACTCTTGAAATCGTCGAGATCGAGAACCGCAAGACCACACAGCCTTTCGCGGTCGCCGGCCGCCATGAATTCGCCGACCAGTTCATGGAAATAGGCGCGGTTCGGCAGGCCGGTCAGGCTGTCGTAACGAGCCATGGACCGGATCTTCTCTTCCGCTTCCACGCGCTGCGACACGTCTTCGAAGGTGATGACGCCGAGATCCTGACTGCCCTCGCGCGCCGAGAACTCATAATGCTGGCCGTTCGAAAACGAAACAAGGACCTTGCGGTCCCGGCCTTCACGCAGCGCACGCGTCAGCTGCGCCTCGATGTAACGGCAATCCTTCGGAGCGAGCATGCCGCCCGCCACGCCACGCTGAAGCAATGAATGGATGGAACGGCCCAGAAGCGCATCCGGCGACTGAAGCGACATCAGGTGGGCGGCTTCGGCGTTCGCCACCACCACCTTGCCATTCGGCCCGAGCATCACCAGGCCGTGCGACATGGTGTTCAGCGCCCGGTTGAAGCGCTGGGCAAGCAGGTTGGCCTTCTTCTCTTCCGAAAGTGCCGTCAGCAGCACCTCGCGAACGATTTCGGCAAACTTCCTGATGGCAAAGAAGAAAGGGGCCGACAAAAGCCCAAGGATGATGTGATAGACGTCGCCGCGCAGCAGGAAACCGAGCGAGATCGGCCAGGTTGCCGCCACGATCTGGAACATGACCAGGCGCGGCGAGCCATAGTTGCGCCCCGCGATCGAGGTCGCCGAGGCGAGCGTCACCGCAACCGCTGCGATTTCGGCGAACTGGTCGTGCGCCAGATAGATACCGGCAAAGCAGAAGAAACCGAGCGCCGAGGCGTGCAGGACGCCCCAGAATATGTAGACGTTCTCGCGCTTATGCGCCTCGACGGCATCCGTGAGCGCAGGCGCGTTGCGATATTTCTGGATGCTGATGAGCCGCAGGATGCCGATCGCCACGATGGCCAGCGCGATGCCCAGATAGAGCTTGTCGCCAGTCTTGAAGTAGACCATGACCGCAAGCAAAGCCTGCGCGACAACGCCGATTCCAAGCGTCAGGCCGTCACGGAACAGCGTCTCTACAAACGAAATGTAGACGTCGACCGGAATCTCGTTTTTTCTTTTTATAGCCACGCCTGCACCCGTTTTTCGGGACCTTAGCAATGGCACATGCGCCTTAAGAAAGACTTAGTGGAAAGCATCGGAACGCTGAAAACAATAGGGAAAATGGCCTTTAGTACAAGCCAAAAAGACAGGATTCATCGGCAAGCAAAAACTACTCTGCAGCCTGTAGAATTCTGTCTATCCGATCGCCCTTCAAGCGTGCCACAAGTCTTGTCCGTTCAGCGGCGGCCTTTGTTACATTAGCCGCCTTCACATGACCGTAACCGCGAATGAGTACAGGCACGGAAGCCAGTGCAGTCGCCGCTTCGATCTTTTCGGGAACCAGCGAAGTCCGGATCAGGTCGAGATCCTTCTCGTATTGGGCAAGCAGTTCGCGCTCCATGCGGCGCTCGGCGGTGTAGCCGAAAACATCCAGCGGCGAGCCACGCAGCCCCTTCAACCCGGCCAGGACGCGAAAGCCTTTCATCATCCAGGGGCCGAAGCTCGACTTGCGCGGTTTTCCATCGGCGGTGCGACGTCCCATGATCGGCGGCGCCAGATGGAATTCGAGCCGGTCGTATTCCTGGAACTGCTTGGTCAGCTGCTGCAGGAACGAGCCGTCGGTGTAGAGCCGGGCAACCTCGTATTCATCCTTGATCGCCATCAGCTTGAACAGGTTTCTCGCAGCCGCCTCCGTCACCACGGTCGAGCCATGAGCCTTGGCCTCAACTGCCCTGATGCCCGCAATGCGGTCGCTATAACGGCGCGCATAGGCAGCGTTCTGATAGGCGGTGAGGAATTCGACGCGACGCGCGATGATATCGTCGAGCGTCTCGGCGATTTCGCGCTTGCCGCCGGCCTCGCCTGGCTGGCTGACCAGCCCGCGCACGAATTCCGGCTCGTGTGCCGCGCGGCGGCCCCAGCGGAAGGCTGCGACATTCATTGCGACCGCCTCGCCATTGAGTTCGATCGCCTTCTCCACCGCCTCGGCCGACAGCGGCAAGCCACCATGCTGAAAGCCGAAGCCGAGCATGAACATGTTGGCGCCGAGCGAATTGCCGAACAGCGCTGTGGCCGTGCGGGTGGCATCGAAGAAATGCGCGTGATCGTCGCCCGCCGCCTCGCGGATCACCTTCTTCAGCCGCTCCGTCGGAAGTGAGAAATCGGCCGAGCGGGCAAACTCGCCGGGCATGATCTCCGCCGTGTTGGCAACGAAGATCGTGTGTCCCTCGCGCACGGCGGCCAGCACCTTCTTGGCGCCGGAAACGACGAGGTCGCAGCCGAGGATGAGGTCGGCCTTGCCGGCCGAAACCCGGATGGCGTTGATGTCCTCCGGCGTCCTGGCGATACGCACATGCGTGAAGACAGAGCCGCCCTTCTGGGCAAGGCCGGCCATGTCGATCATGCCGCAGCCCTTGCCTTCGAGGTGGGCTGCCATGCCGAGGATCGCGCCGACAGTGACGACGCCGGTGCCGCCGACACCATCGATGATTGACGACCAGCCCTGATCGATCGGGAACTGTTTTGGCTCGGGTACACCTTCCAACGGGTCTGACCTGCCGGCTATGCCTTCAGCCTTGCGGATCTTGGCGCCATGCACCGTCACGAAGGACGGGCAGAAGCCGTTGACGCAGGAAAAATCCTTGTTGCAGCTCGACTGGTCGATCCTGCGCTTGCGGCCGAACTCCGTCTCCACCGGCTGGATCGAGACGCAGTTGGACTGCACGCCGCAATCGCCGCAGCCTTCGCAGACCAGCTCGTTGATGATGACGCGTTTGTCTGGATCGGGGAAAGTGCCGCGCTTGCGGCGGCGGCGCTTCTCGGCGGCACAGGTCTGGTCGTAGAGCAGGACGGAGACGCCCTTGACGTCGCGCAATTCGCGCTGGACCAGATCGAGGTCGTCGCGATGATGGATCGTCGCGCCCGCCGGGAACTCGACATGGCCGGCATATTTGCCCGGCTCGTCGGTGACGATGGCGATGCGGTCGACGCCTTCGGCCCGCACCTGCCGCGCGATCATGTCGACGGTGAGATTGCCCTCATGCGGCTGCCCGCCGGTCATGGCGACGGCATCGTTGTAGAGGATCTTGTAGGTGATGTTCGCGTCGGACGCCAAGGCGAAGCGCAACGCCAGCGTGCCGGAATGATTGTAGGTGCCGTCGCCGAGATTCTGGAAGATGTGGTCGCGTTTGGAGAACGGCGCCTGGCCGACCCACTGCGCGCCCTCCCCGCCCATGGCGGTGAAGCCGACGGTCGAGCGGTCCATCCACAGTGCCATGAAATGGCAGCCGATGCCGGCCGCCGCGATCGAACCGTCCGGCACCTTGGTCGAGGAATTGTGCGGGCAGCCCGAACAGAAGAACGGCGTGCGCGAGCCGACATCCTGCGTATCGGCCAGCATCGCCTGGAACTGCTTCAGCCGGCTGACCTTGGCGGCAATCTCTTCCGAAGGGCCGATGGTCTTCAGGATGCGCTCGCCGAGCGCGATGGCAATGTCGTTGGGGTCGAGCGCGCCCTTGGCCGGGAACAGCCAGCCGCCGCGCTCGTCCTTCTTGCCGATGACGGTGGGATGCATGGCGGTGTTGTAGAGGTTCTCGCGCACCTGCACTTCGATCAGCGAGCGCTTTTCCTCAACCACGATGACCGTTTCCAGCCCGCGCACGAAATCGGCGATGTGCTCGAGGTCGAGCGGCCACGGGCAGCCGACCTTGAACAGCCGCACGCCGATCTCGTTGGCCCGCTTCTCGTCGATGCCTATGTCGTCCAGCGCCTGGCGCACGTCGAGATAGCTCTTGCCGACGGTGATGATGCCGACCTTCGCATTGCGGCCACCGGAATAAACGATGTGGTTCAGCTTGTTGGCAAGAATGAAGGCCGAGGCCGCACCGCGCTTGTATTCATGCAGCCGCGCTTCCTGCCCGAGCTGGTCGAGTTCATTGCGGATGTTCAGCCCACCCGGCGGCATGTCGAATTCGGGAATGACTATGTTCAGCCGGTCGAGCGAGGCATCGACCGAGGCCGTCGATTCGATGTTATCCTTGACGCATTTGATCGCCGCCCAGGTTCCGGCAAAGCGTGACATCGCATAGCCGTAGAGCCCGTAGTCGATCAGTTCCTGCACGCCGGCCGGATTGAGGATCGGCATCATCGTGTCGACGAAGAGGAATTCGGTGGCATGCGCATTGGTCGAGGATTCGGCGTTGTGGTCGTCGCCCATAAGCGCCAGTACGCCGCCATGCTTCGACGAGCCGGCCAGGTTGGCGTGGCGGAATACGTCGCCGGAACGGTCGACGCCCGGCCCCTTGCCGTACCAGAGCGAAAACACGCCGTCATATCTGCCTTCGCCGAGCAGCTCCGCCTGCTGCGTGCCCCAGACGGCCGTCGCCGCCAGTTCCTCGTTCAAGCCGGGCTGGAAGACGACATCGGCCTGCTTGAGTTGCTCCTTCGCCTTCCAGAGCTGGAGGTCGAGCCCGCCGAGCGGCGAGCCGCGATAGCCTGAAACGAAGCCTGCCGTATTTAGCCCGGCGCGGCGGTCGCGCTCGCGCTGCATCAGAAGCATGCGGATGACAGCCTGCGCACCCGACAGGAAGATGCGTTCCTTGCCGAGGTCGAACTTGTCGTCGAGGGCAACGTCGTGAAGCGTCATCGGGCATTACCTCTGCGGAAGCAGCCTCGATTCGGGGCCGCTAACGTCGGGACTAGATCGCCGTGCGTCCGTTCGGACGCACAATGGACGATCTAGCACTTTGAATGAACATCGGAATACTCCGAAAACCGGATTCCACTTTTCGGTCCGATGCTTATGACTAACTGTTTCCTCCCTTGGAAGCGAGGTCAAACGAAAACCGTCCCCTTCCAAAAACAACAAGAGCAGCGATAAATCCCTGGCAATCCTTGACAAAAGATTGCTAGGCGACCCTTCGGAACGCATGAAAATTTCGTGATCGGGACGCCGCTCAGCTCGCGGCAGGACAGGACACGCCGCGCCCGCCGGGAAGCCTGCCATCGGGATGGCCCGCAAGTTCGGGATTTGGCTGGTAGCCCGGCCCCACCACCAGCGGCTTGTCGGGCAGCATGCTCTGGTCCTGTGAGGAGACCATCGTCGTCTCGATCGACTGAAGCAATGCCCCGCCATTGCCTTCGATTCGGATGGATACCTTGTATGGCTTGTCCTTGACGATGCATTCCAGCGGTGGGCTTTCGAGCGTCACCTTCTGGTGGTTGGGGAAGAGTTTTTGGGTAATCACGATCGGATCGCCGCCGGCCGGATTGTCCAGCGTCATCACCGCCGTCTCGCCTTCGGCAATCGGCTGCAAGGGGACGAGATTGACCAGATAGGTCACCTTCGCCTCCCGATAGTTGAAAACGACGAGCCGCCCCGCGAGTTCGAAAGCTGAGTCCTTGCCGCTGTCGCGGCAGCCGACAAGCAAGAGGGGCATAAGCAGAAGTGCTGAAGCAAGACGAAGTCGCTCAGACATGGGAAATCTCCTCCGCCCCGCTTTTGCGGCGGTGATAGTGACGCTTTGCCTTCTGGCGGTTGCCGCAGACTGCCATGTCGCACCACATGCGGCTGCCGTTGCGGCTCCTGTCGAGAAACAGCCAGTTGCAATTCGGGCAGATCCTCAGCCGCCTGACGCTGTCGTTCGACAGAAGCGATAGCGCCGAAACGGCAAGTGCGGCCTCGAAGGCCAGCGGCGTGGCGGCACTGCCGAAAGGCCTTGCCTGCCCGCCGATTTTTTCGCCATGACCGGCCAGCCCATCGGCACAGGAGCGCAGGAAATCGGGCAGACCGTGCGTCGAAACCTCTCCCTGTGCGGCGGCATCGCGAAACAGCCGGTCGGTCGTTTCGCGGATCGCCAGCACCGCCGGCAGGATTGCCAACGGTTCCGGCGCCGTCAGTGGCCGTGCGCCCAACTCAGCAGCGCGAAAGCCGGAAGCTGCGGCAGCAAAGCGCGGCAGCTCCGCCGCATCTTCGAAACGGTCGAAACTGCGCGCCGGATCACCGCGATGAACGACCGTATTGGTCACGTCGAGCGCCAGGATGCCGCCGGAAAACCGATGCCTTGTCCAGGAAACTGTCATGCCTCAAATCTAACTGCTAAATCGCCTTTGACAAGTTAGATTTTCAGGCGCAGTTTTCCTTGAAGCCGCCCTGATCGCGGCCACGGGATGGCGCATGCTCTATTTCCTCCAGCAAGTGCTGAACGGCCTGCATATCGGCGCGATCTACGCGCTGCTCGCCTTCGGCTATGCGCTGATCAACGGCGTCCTGCACCGCACCAACCTCGCCCATGGCGCGATCTTCGCCTTCTCGGGCCAGACGATGATCCTGATTGCCGTCTTCGGCTGGCAGGTGCTGTGGCTGACCTTGCCGGCAACGCTGGCGGTCGCGATCGTTACCGCACTGGCCTATGCCGTGCTCATCGGCGTGATCCTGTCGCGTGGCGTGTTCGAACCGCTGGCCGGGCGTTCGCCAAACACCATCGTCGCCGCCACACTCGGCGTTTCGATCGTGCTGATGGAGCTTTCGCGCATCGCCGCCGACACGCATGATTTCTGGCTGCCGCCGCTCCTGTCGACGCCGATCGTTTTCACGCAAGGTGGCGGCTATCAGGTCACGCTCACCCTCATGCAGCTTCTCAACTGCCTGATAATACTTGCCACGCTCGCAGTCGCCGGCCTCGTCCTTGCCCGCTCGCATTTCGGGCGCGAATGGCGCGCCGTCTCCGACGATCCTGCCGCCGCAGCAATGTGCGGCGTCGATGCACGCCGGGTATTCCGCGGCACGGTGCTGGTGGGCTCGGTCACCGCGGCCATCGCCGGCATCCTCGCAGCACTTTACTTCGGCAATATCGGCTTCGGCAGCGGCCTGGTCTTCGGCCTGAAAATCCTCTTCGTCACCGCAATCGGCGGCTATCACGCACCAACCCGCGCAGCGTTGGGTGCCTTCGCCTTTGGCATCGCCGAATCGCTGTGGTCGGGCTTTTTCCCGATCGAATGGCGCGACGCCTGGATGTTCGCGCTGCTTGCCGCAGTGCTGGTGCTGCGCATGGCCGGTCAGGAAACGCAGAAAACCGCCCAACCCTGACGTTGCGGAATGTTCTACAACTTTCGTTGCATCTGCCCTCGGCAATGCGGGTTTTCCGCAACGCTTGGCATAATCCGTACCCAGTGGTGCACCATCCGTTGTTGACGCCACACCGCCTGTCAGCCTACCGATGAAGCCAGATGCGCCATCAAGTTCGGGAAACGAGCGATGGCCGGAAGCTTATTGAGGGAGGAGATCGCATGGCAGGGCTAATCGCTCTATCCAGAGCCATCGACCGCATGAACGAAGTGATCGGCAAATGGGTCTCGTGGCTTATTCTGCTGGCAGTGCTGGTAAGCGCCGCCAACGCCATCATTCGCAAGACGTTCAACATGTCGTCGAATGCCTGGCTGGAATTGCAGTGGTATCTTTTCGGCGCGGCATTCCTGCTCGCCGCCGCCTATACGCTGAAGCAGAACGAGCACATCCGCATCGACATCGTCTACGGCATGTTCTCGCGCCGCAAGCAGCACTGGATCGACCTGTTCGGGCACGTATTCTTCCTCATGCCCTTCGTCCTGCTGATGATTTTCTACTTCATACCCTATGTCAGCCTGTCAGTGCGCAACGGCGAAATGTCGTCCAGCGCCGGCGGCCTGATCATCTGGCCGGCCAGGGCGATGCTGTTGATCGGCTTTCTGCTGCTCGGTTTCCAGGGCATTTCCGAGATCATCAAGAAGATCGCCGTGATGCGCGGCGACATGGAAGATCCGACGCCGTTCGTATCGGCTCACGAGGCGGCTGAAGCCGAAGGCGAAGCGCTGGCGAAAGAGGTGCAGAAGTGATTCATTTCATCGCCGAGAACATGGCGCCGATCATGTTCTTCTGCCTCATCATCTTCCTCCTCCTTGGCTATCCCGTCGCTTTCTCGCTCGCCGCAAACGGCCTGCTTTTCTTCTTCATCGGCGTTGAGTTGGCGCCGTTCTCCAGCGGCTCCATCAACCTTTCATGGCCCCTGCTCTATGCCATGCCAGAACGATTATGGGGGGTGATGTCGAACGACACATTGCTCGCCATCCCCTTCTTCACCTTCATGGGCATCGTGCTCGAGCGATCCGGCATGGCCGAGGATCTGCTCGACACCATCGGCCAGCTTTTCGGCCCGATCCGCGGCGGCCTCGCCTATGCGGTGATCTTCGTCGGTGCATTGCTGGCGGCGACGACCGGCGTTGTGGCCGCATCCGTCATCGCCATGGGCCTGATCTCGCTGCCGATCATGCTGCGCTACGGCTACGACCGCCGCGTCGCGTCGGGCGTCATCGCTGCCTCGGGAACGCTGGCGCAGATCATTCCGCCGTCGCTGGTGCTGATCGTGCTGGCCGACCAGCTCGGCCGCTCGGTGGGCGACATGT
>VFQQ010002251.1_pt1 | contig 22593 bp, 29 predicted proteins | sample 3512341 | NCBI WGS metagenome assembly VFQQ01 (sample SAMN10412373, study PRJNA504923) | tailings metagenome | isolation source: Relicate 2 Philex TSF1 revegetated site | place: Philippines: Tuba, Benguet | collected 2017-08-29 | reverse complement strand
AGCAGCAGCAGCAGCAGCAGCAGCAGCAGCAGCAGCAGCAGCAGCAGCAGCAGCAACCACAGAAGCAGCAGCAAGAGCAGCGCTTTGCGGGGCAGCTGGGGGCAGAACCAACAGGGGTGCCGTGGAAGCAGCTGTTCCTAGAATCGAAGGTGGGCAGCTTGTTGGGAGTGGTTGGTTGGCTGCCGTTCTGGGGCAGGTTCCGGCAGCGTAAGCGCCATTGCTCCATCGAGCAGCCGGTTACGCTGAGGTTTGCTCACACATTCCTGCCGATGTTCAACCGATTTGTTTACACCCCGACCGCTCCTGCCCTGCAGTGGCGGCATGCCTTTGCTGCCCCCGCTGAGCACATCAGGACTGTTCGGGTGGAAAGAGAGGCGCACACTGGAGCGGCAGTCACGGCCCTGTCGGCCGCCGGCGGCGGCAGCCTGCTGCTGTCTGCTGGGGCGGATGGCACACTCTGCCTCTGGGACCTCTCACCCTGCTGCGCACCCGGAAGCGCCGGCAGCAGCGCATCACTGCGCCCCCAGATGCTGTGCCGCGCCCAGCATCCCGGCCCGTTGGTCTGGGCACAGCTGCTAGGACCCGAAACCGCCCTGAGTGCGACTGCCACTGCTGCCTTTGTCTGGCGCATTGAGCAGCCGCAGGGCAAAGGGCTCACCGCAGCAGTAGGAGCAAGTGCAGCAGCAGCAGCAGGCACAGCGGGCGCCAGCAGCGGGCGCAACGGTGGCAGCAACGCACAGCAGCCTGGCTTTCGGCTGCTGAGGCGCTTCAGTGTGGAGGGCGGCATCACCTGTGCTGCTGCTTGGGACCAATACATCGCCGCCGGCTGCGGTGAGTGGCATGCAGAAGTGCAGGCATGCACAATCAGGCAACCTACCAGTGCGGTGCAAGCTCTGCTCATGCGCATCCCCTGCCATTGCGCCCCTCTGTTCACCCTGTTACCCAACCCCTTGCCACCACTTGCCTGCAGCCGATGGAGCGGCGCGCATATATGACACGTATGCCGGCAGCTGCACCAAGCTGCTGCGCCTGCACCATGGTGGCGTGTCGGCGCTGCAGCACGTGCGACACGGCGACCTAGATTTGCTGGTCAGGTGTGCGGCTGCTGTGCTTGCCTAGCTGCTGGCTGCAAGGCTTGTTTGGATGCTGGTATATGCCTTGAGTGCGGCACGGCGACCTCGATTTGCTGGTCAGGTATGTGCGTGCTCGGTTGCCGTCGCCTCTCAGCCTGAGGCCAAAAGTCTGATGCATGGGCCATGAACAACGGTTGTGCTGCTGATACATGCAAACGCCGGAACGAGCGGGATCAGCCAGGTCATGTGCACGGTTGGCTGGCTTTGAATCCTGATGGCCTCACTTGTGCCTCTGGGCCCCTCCCCCGCAGCGGCGGCACCGACGGCAGGCTGCTCGTTTCAGACAGCGGCAGCACGCTCACGCTGGCCGAAGCAAAGGTGCTGAGAGGCGGTGAGCTGAGCAGGGCGCAACCACCAGGGTTTTAGCCGTTTTAGCTGACAATGAGTTGGACCAACCACAGCTGCTCTGATTCCTGTCTTGCTTTCAAGGCGAACCAAGCCCTGTGCCCTCTCCCTCCTCCCTTCCAACCCCAGGTGTCAGCTGCCTGCTGCTAGAAGCCCACTCCGGCCGCCTGCTGGCTGGATCCACCGCCCCCGGTGCCTCCCACCACTGTTGGATGGCGGGGCAGCGCCTGAGCGGCCTGCCCTCCCCCGCCCAGCGGCTGCGAATGGTGAGCGGAACTGCGGAACGCCTGCACAGTGGCAGTGTGCTGCCATCTTTGTGGTCAAACCACCTGTACCTGCAGTGCCCAACACGTTTTCCTTGCCTTTGCGCAGTCTGGCAACATGCGGCTGCCGCAGCTGCCGCACGCTGGTGTGGCAGCACTTACTGCCGCTGCCCTGCCGCTGTTTGGTGGCGAACGCCTGTTTCTGGGCGGCTGCGGCGCGGGCGTGGTGCACATCTGCAGCCTGGAGGTGTGTCTTTTGGCATTGGTGTGGCATTGGCTTGGCATTGGCTTGGCAATGGTTCCCGACATGCTGGCGCTTGCTGGCTGCTGGGCAGGTGTGCAGCCGATTGCTGATGTTTGGGTTAACCACCGCCCCCTACACTACAGTTGTTAACCATCTGTCACATCCGTTCTCCCATCCGCAGACCGGAGCAGCGCTGCAGACCTTCAGACCACCAGATGTTAGCCGCTCCGCCTCCCCTGCTGGCGGCCAGCCACAGCAGGCACAGCAGCCGCAGCAGGCACAGCAGCGCAGCAGCTCTAGCAGCAGCGGTGGCGGCAGCAGTGGCGGTGCATCAGCAGCCCCAAGCGGCAGTGTGCAGACCATGCAGCGGCGGCAGCAGGGCAGCCGGCCGGGGCTGGCTTCGCCAGCCGGCGCTCGCCAGCAGAGCTGCCTCTGCCTGTGTGCGGACAGCATGCCGATTGCAGCGGGATTTGCTGATGGCAGGCTGGTCTTCTGGCGCTGGCGCCGTCGGCGCGGGTGAATGTTAGGGCATGTAGCATCTCTCCAGCGAGCATCACACATGTTGTTGTAAGCAGCAGCGTGTATGTGGCTTGCTGAGTCACCGGGGCAGAAAAAGACGCCTGAGCGTCCCCGCCCTTGGCACACTTTTGATGCAGCATGATGCAGCAGTTACAGCCTGGGTGTTGTGCTGCATGCTGCTTGTGGCTTGGCTAGGGTCTGGTGCATGGAAGCGCGGATGGGCAGCAGGGGAGATGCGAGCGGCGACAGGGGAGCAGCAGAGATGGTCGGTCTCAAGATGCATGGGATGCATGGGATGCAATCAAAGGGAAAGAAGCGGTCAGCGGTCAGGGGTGCGCAAGCAAGTTGTCAGGACAAGGCGAGGGCAGGGCCAGGTTTAGTGAAAGGGAGACGGGAGAAGGGGACGGGTCGGAAGGGGAGTGGAGAGCGACTAAAGAGCAAGCAGTGCAAGGGGCGCGGAGACTGCTGGCAACGAGTGCATCAGGGTGCGGACTGCACCACTACACTTTGTCGTTCGCCCAGCCACCGGCCGGCGTACCAGCAAGCACAGAGCGGCATAGGCTGCACAGCCGGCCGCCGAACCCAAGCTGCACAGCCGCTCAAAGGGAAGCTCTGTGAGCTGCGCTGGCGGCTGCCAAATGACTCGCATGCTGCCTGCCCAGCCGGCTGCTGCAATTATGCTGTGCCGCTGCCTAGAGGAAGTAGTCGGGGGCGGCCTTCTTGGACGGCACGCCCCGCGCTTCCTGCGGCGCCGCTTCAAACACCTGCGAACAACAATAGACGACACAGACCGCGCCGTAAGATGCGTGGAAGTTGGCTTGAGGAGCGGGCGAAGGTTCGGGGAGAAGAGCTCGGGCAGACTGTTTTGCTTTGCACTGGCTAATTGCATGGCAAACTTGCAGGTGCCATAAGCTGTGCGTTGTTCGACACCTTGAAGTTTTTGCCGCCGCCATCATCCAGCTCAAGGATGGCCGCCACGTTGCCGCACCTGCACAGGCAAGGGCAGCAAGCAACCCTAGGGTCAATCCAACCGCTGAATGCGATTTGACCGCAAGATGGATCCCTCATCGTGTAGCAGGGCGCTGCCCAGTGGGTGAAAGCGGCAGCGCAGCAGTGCCAATGTGCATTCGGCAGCTACGCAGTCCATAATCCATGCCAATAAGCATGCAGCAGCTGGCCAGGCAGCCCTCACCGGTAGCAGTAGTTGGGCGCCGACCAGACGGTGACCAGCTGGTCGTTGAACATCCACTTGTAGCCCTCCATCACCAGCTGGTGCGCGCGCGCAATCAGCTCAATCTGTGTAGAACAGAGGAATAAAGTGGGCGAATGGGTCAGAACTTGGACACGATTCAAGGTATCCACTTGTAGCCCTCCATGACAAGCTGGTGCGCCCGCACAATCATCTCAATCTGCAGCACGGCGTAGAGAAGCACGCTCAGCAGATTTGGGCCACTACACGCTTGATGTGCGCACATCCACTGTGGCAACTGATCACCAGCAGGTGCACGGACAGCAGCTTAAGGTAAGCCGTCCCAAGCAAGTTGCGGGCTCACCCCGTTGGCCTGGCAGAACTGCGTGGCGATGTCGTGGCCAAACAGGTAGCCTGGAGAGGAGAGGAGTAGAGGGGTTGGGTAGGGGTTTGGTATTGAATTGGGGTCGGGTTGGGCAAGGCCTGGGGGCAACTGGCTGTCCTGCCCCGTGTGTCCTCTGTTTGGCTGGCCGTCAATAGCGTCTCCCCCCGGCGGGCAACGACCACACCTCCACACTCAAGCACCTGCACCGCAGGGCGACCACGCACCGACATTCACACACCTGCACCGGCAACGACCACACCCCACCCACCCACACCCCCGGACCCACACACCTGCGCCGCGGGGCGACAGCCCCCAGCCGTCCACTCCGTCCTCTGGATCCGACCAGAGCAGGTCGCACATGGCTCCATCGTGGGGCACCTGCAAGTGGAAACATGGGGCTTTCATGTGCCTTGAGTTTTAAAGCGGTGAAAGCCCGCAGCAGGTCGCACATGGTCCCGTCGTGCAGCATTTGCGAGGCGGAGCATTTGCTGAACGTGTGTGGGTAAGGACAGGCGGCACAGTGCCTGAAGAGAAGCACAATTTTCTTTCATGCCATGAGCAGCAGCACAACTCCTAGCAAGTGCACCCACCTCCTGCTTGCGGTCGATCGTGCGGATCTGGTCCAGGTTGCTGATGGTGGGACTGCATGAGGTGTGGGGTTGGATGACCACATGTATGTAGTCAGCACCAATGTGTGCCTAATTGTGCCAGGCCCCAGCAGCGCCTGCTCGGCAGCTAAGGCTCCCAGCCAACGGCAGTTAGAGAGGGAGGCCGGCAAATCCGCGAGGCGCACCTGAGGCCGCCGTGCACGCAGAAATGGAGCCGTTGACGAGCGCTGACAGCGACACTCATGAACAGCACTGCTGAACAGCTGCCACCCGAATTCACCTGAGGCCGCCGTGCACGCAGAAAATGGAGCCGTCTATGAGCGCCGACAGCGAGAGGTAGTCAAACACGTCGGTGCAGTAGCGCCACACGTTGACGCTGCCGTACTTGCGCAGGCACTCGTCGTAGAAGCCGTACACCTGCAGACGTTGGATTGAGGCACATAAGCAGGGTTGCAGCAGTCGTGGGACGAGCAGCATCGCTCAAACTTCAGGGCAGCTCAGGCGTAGCCCACTGCTGCACTACCGACCAGCCAGCCCCACAGCGCTTCTGTCACTTGCGTCCGCACCTGCGTGATTTGCCGGCTTTCGTGGTTGCCGCGGATGAGCGTGATGCGCTCTGGGTACCGCACCTGCAAGAATAAGAAACATCAATTGCACAATCAGGCATCAATGGAAGCTTGAATGAAACATGGCTGACAGATGAGGCAGTGAACGGTCAGCACAGCGTGATGCGCTGCGGGTACCGCACCTGCGACATGCAATGCACAGAACGAAAGATTGGATCAGAGCAGCCGGGCAGCCAGCACGCCAGGAGCAGAGCAGAATACGGTGGTGCAGCATGGTAGCCAGCATAGCTTGTGCACCGAGCACAATGCACCGAGAGCGCGGGCAGCAGCGAGAAGTCTCTGCAGCACAGCCATAGGCCCAATGCACAGCGCAGCACAGCACAAAGCGTGCAGTGCGCAGCGCACCTTGAGCGCCAGCAGCAGCAGGAAGGTCTCTACGGAGTAGAAGCCGCGGTCCACAAAGTCGCCCATGAACAGGTAGTTGGTCTGCGAATCGAGGATGTTTGGGACAGTCGCAGAGTTGACCGCCTAAAGCAGTCGCTCCTCACTGGACGCACGCGACAGCCCCAGTGCAACCCAAAGAGAAGTGAGAGACTCTGGCACAGCATCACCAGCGCACCTGCGGGCAGTCGCCCCCCACTTTGAAGAGCTCCGTCAGGTCGTAGAATTGGCCATGGATGTCTCCACCTGCAGCAGGTGCCCACAGCATCTGGCATTCGAGCCCTGCCAGGCGATCACAACAGAAGCGGTCACAGCAGCACGCCCCGCTGCTGCATCCAGCAGGCGCCCTTGCTTAATACTGCCAAGCACACAGATGGTGACGGGCGAGTCCACGCGCTGCACACGTGAGCCTCCTCCACCAGCAGCACACCCAGCAGCATTGCCACACCCCCTCCCTGTATTTGCAGCCAGCTGCACATTCGTCCCCTCCACCAGCAACTTGACTGCCACACTTTGGCCCACCCCTCCCTGTAATCACAGCCGGCAAGCCGCACTCACAGATGGTGACGGGTGCGTCCACACGCTGCACGTTTGCCTCCTCCACCAGCAGCTCCACCGCCTTCTCGCACAGCAGCTTCACATCCGCCTCGCGCAGCGGCTCGCAGCGCTTGAGCTGCGCCAGTGGGCCAAGTGCAGGCAGGTCAGCAGTGGGAAGGTGGAGGTGAGCGCAGCAGCTTCACATCCGCCTTGAGCAGCGGCTCGCAGCGCTTGAGCTGCGCAAGTGAAAGAGTGAGCGAGGGACCCAGGTCAGCAGTGGGAAGGCAGCAATGGCAAAGTGGGGCGGGTGCAGCGGCTCGCAGCGCTTCGAGCTGCGTGAGCGAGAGGGAGCGAGGCGGAAGCCGGATGATGGGGGGTGGGGTGGGTGCAGGCGTGGCAGCGGCAAAGCAAAGTGCGGCAGTGGATGGGGGATCTTCTAGCTATTGCGACAGGCAAAGCCTGAGCCACCTGGGCAAGCCGGCCCGTGCCGGTAAGCCCCCAGCAGCTGGCGGCGGCTGGGCGGCGGTAGGGCGACGAGCGGCGGGTGCGGCGGCAAAGTGGCAGGGCTGGCGCCTGGCGCCCGCCCATCCCACGGCGCCCACCTGCTCGATCCACTTGTCCAAATCCATGCCGCCTCGCCGCCGCCCGCGCCGCGGTGACCGCTCAGCGCCGGGTAGCTGCTGCGGCCGCCCCGGGCTGCTGTGGATGCCAAGGAGCGCTTACTGCGCCGTCGATGGCCCCAGGGGACGGAAGGGCGCAACCCGCAGGTCAAGCTCGGCTTGCCGAGCGCTTCTGGGTTCCACAGCGCCCCAAAACTTCCAGTGTCGAGCGGACAGATCAGCGCAATGCTGCGAACCGCGCTGGCGCGCCAGCACTGCACTCCCGCCGCGCCTTGACCGCCGCTGCCCCCGCTGCCGTGGCCACCAGTAGGGCAATGCCGGTCTTCCGTGGCCAGCTCAACCAACAGGGTGGGCTCCTGGCACGTTAAAAAACGCCAGGCAGAGCATGGTCGCACTCTGGTCACGTGGACTTGGCGCCGACAGGCTCACATGCACGCAGGCTGCCCAACCGTCTTTGAACCAGCTCATGCTGTTGCTGTATTGCAAGCAAGGAATTGATCACCAGAAATTGAAAAGCAGACAACAAAGCGGGGTGGAACATACGTGAGAGATTTATGCGAGACTGGCGGGTTTCCCACGCCTTCCACCTTGCCTGCGCCGAGCGGCAGGGCGGACAGGCGAACAAGGCACAACAAATGAAGACATGCAGGATGGAACGGGCTATGGCGCGCTCAACTGGAAGGCATGGCACGGCGCAACAGGCCACCGGCCGCTACATAAGAAGGGTTTGCAGGGGTTGCGAAGCTGCCCTGCAGCAGCCGGGTCAGCCAGCGGTTCCGCTGGCCACCAGTGCAAGCAGGCTCTCCAGGCCTGCAATGCGCTCCCCCAGGCGCAGGGCGGGCGAGGGTGACGTGGAGGCCCGGCCCGGCCCCTCCTCTGCCCTGCCAGCCGGCCCAGGCCCAGGGTTGCTGCCATTCTCCTGCCGCAGCTCCTGCCCAAGATGGGCCTCCAGCTCCCCGCCCGCCGCTGCGTGCGCTGTGAAAGGGTTGGGCGGCGGGCTGAGGTTGCCGCTGCGCCCGCTGCCGGCGGCTCCCGGCCGCGTGTCGCCGCTGTTCGACGAGCCAGCTGGCACAGCAGTGCCCGAGAAGCTGCCAAAGGCGCCCAAGACCAGGGGCTTGTGGCCCAGGCCACGAGTGCACAGGGACGCCGCCGCCGCTGTGGCAAGCGGCGGCCGCACAATCGTGGGCGAAGGCAGCCGCACCCGCGGCGGCAGCACTGCCGCCTGCTGCGCCTGCTCAGCCTCATGCAGCGGCAGCGCGCCCTGCTCTGCATCTGCGGCCTGCGCCGCTGGCTGCGCCGCTGGCTGCGCCTGCTGTGCGGCCTGCTGCGCTGCCGGCTGCGGCTGGTCGCCTTGCAGTGCGGACAGAAGCCCCAGCTCTTCTGCCAGCGCGAGCAGGTCCTCTGACGCGGCGCCAGGTTGGAACTCGCCGCTCTGCAGGCATGGAGGTTGGCAAATAGATCAACAGTGACGGAGGCTGATAAACACGTGGTGATAAGAATGGAAGAGTGCCAAAGCTGGAATGCGGCGCTCTGCAGGCATGGGAGGTTGGTAAACACACACTTGTGAGCACTTGTGCATCCATCGGCACGGCAGCAGTGATCAAGGCCAGGGCATGCTTGCAGCAAGCCACGGGTCTCAAGCAGCGGCAGGGCAGCAGCCGCCACTGCAGCAGCCTCTGCAGCAGCACAGCGACCCGCGTCGTCCTCACCCGCTGCAACAGCTCCGCTGCGGCGCGCAGCATCAGCGTGCTTGCTGCCTCGTTTCCCAGCAGCTGCTTAGCCTGCTCATGCGCGCCTCCGCCCACAGGCAGCGGCAGCGACAGCAGCCCCAGCGGCAGGCCAAGGCTGGCCAGGAACCCATTCTGCTGCTGTCGCTGCTGCTGCTGCTGCTGCTGTTGCTGCTGCTGCTGGGCCGGCTGCTGGGGCTGCGCCGGCACCGGCGGCGACTGCTGCCGCGGCTGCTGCGGCGGTGGAGGAGGCATGGCTTGCGGGGCTGGGGGTGCAGCCTCCCGCGGCGCCTGCGCCTGCAGGAGCTGCAGAATCAGCTGCACCTGGCCTTCCAGTTTCTCCAGCCGCTGATGGATGCCATCAATCGGGAGCAGAGCATCCAACAGCTCGCCAGATGGAGCCCGCGCCTGCGGCCCCACAGGCACGAGCGGGGTGGCCGGCTGCGCCACCAGCCGCACAGGCCACTGCTGTGGCGGCTCTTGCCGCCGCTGCTGCTGCGGCTGCGCCTGCTGCTGCGCCTGTGCCTGCCGCTCCTGCTGCGCCTGCTGCTGCGCCTGCTGCTGCGCCTGCTGCTGCACCTGCTGCTGCACCCACTGCGCCAGCGGCTGAGCAGCAGGCGCCACAGTGGCAGCCCGCAACGGCAGCGGCCCCCAGGGCGCAGCCGCCTGCTGCGGCACGCCTGCCGGCTGCTGCGGCGGCGGCGCCGGCGGCTGCTGCTGCCAGCGCTGCTGGGCCGCCTGCCCCTCATCCAGTTCATCCTCACTGCCCTCCTCCTCCTCTTCCTCGTCGTCGCTGTCCTCCCTTAGCTGCTGCAGCAAGGTCAGCGATGCAGACCGCCGCCGCTTGGCCCGAGGCTCCTGATCGCTGCTGCGCCGGCTGGCCGCATCCTTTGCAGCGGCGCTCGGCGCGGCCGCCGCCAGGCGCGTGCCGTTGAGGTGCCGCTGCCGCCGCTCCTTCTGCTGCTGCAGGCTGGCCGCGCAGCTGCGCTTGTCGCCCTCGAAGCAGTCCACGGTCTGCAGCTTGGCGCACTGCGGGCACGAACGGGCATGAAAGGGCGACGCAGTCAACAGTGTGCAGCTTGGCACGAACGGACATGAACGGGAGGCGAGGATGGGTCGGATGGAAGGAGGGCAGGGGCAAGGTTGGTCATTGGGGCACGATGGCAGGCAGGCAAGGCGAATTGGTGCGCAAGAAGCACAGTAAAGCCCCAAGCTAGCTGCTGCTGTGTGAGCCCGCAAAGCAGCAGCGCCGCAAAGAGTGCGAGGGAGCTAAATTCGAGCCGCCCGCCTGCCAGCACCCACCTGCTGGCAGAAGCGCCACTGCAGGCCCTCAAACTCAATAGCCGCCACCTTTTGGTGCACGCGGCAGATGCGGTGCCGCTGGTTGTAGGGCTGCAGGAGCCGCTGGGCGCAACCTGGCACGCGGCAGGCGCCCTTGACGGGTGCAGGCAAGGTGCCCTGAAGTGGGGCGCCACCCTCCCCCGGCGATGCCCCGCGGTCGCCGCCTGATGGGCTGGACTGACGCATGCCTGTGCTGACGCCTCGAATGGCGTCTGCATGGCATTTGGATTGGAGACAGATGGGGGTCTGGTTGGCGGGCACAAGGGCTCGTGGGGAGAGGCACCGGTCGCCACAGCCAGCCCGGCGGCGGCGGCACCACCAGCAGCGGCCGTGGGTCGCTGGGCTGCCTCCCATGCACCACAAACGAGCCGTTCGTTGCACCAGGCTGCTTTCGCAGGTGTAGGGAGCAGGCCAGCGGGCCTTTGTGGTGCTCGCCCGCTCGCGCCGTTCGCACGCGGCCGCTGCTCCACGCTGACAACTCCCTGCAGCGCTCACCCTGCATTGCACCGCCCCCCAGACGCGCCGCCTGCAGAAGCGGCCCGCAAGCCCCCCTGCCCGAGCGTGAAACGAACTCTCAGCGGTCGGCGCAAAAGGACTTGAAGCTGCGCGTGAAGCAGGGAACGCACGGGGCACGCCTGCAGCCTGCCGCCCGCGGTGCCACCACCCATGTGCCCGCTGCCCACGACCGGCGGCGGCTCCTCCGCCGAGCGCTTGGGCGTTTGTACAGATGGGCAAGTCCTGACCAGGATACAGATCCATCACAGCCATCTGCATGCCTGAGCAATTAGATTGAATCATGGCTGCGGTGGGCAGGGCCTTGGCCTGCTGCCACATGAGGGAGCATGGCCTCCTCCCGCACCTGCGCGGCACGGCTGCACGACCGATCGCGTCTGTGTGGCCACTGCATACTGACTCAGTATCAAGCCATTGAGCTGCCCACACGACGTACCGCCACTCACAAGTCTGCTCTGCGTCGCGGATGGGCCCAACAGCAGCGGCCACTGGCTGCAGGTGCCGGCCCATGCCCCTCTGCCGCCCGTTCGCTGGCGGTGTGCTGGGCGCCACAGCCGTCCAAGGCGCCATTTCTTGCAGCTTGCAAGCTTGATGCCTGATGTCAGCTGGTTGTGCCGCGGGCTGCAGGTTGCGCGAGCCTCCATTGGTGAGCCAGGCTGGGCGCCTGCAGGCAACGGAGCATTGGTCTGGTGCTGTGCCGCGCCGCAGGCTTACCGCCGCAGTGGCGGCGGCCCATCAGCCCGCTGTGTGGCGCGGCTGCCTGATCGGCCGTGTATTTGTGGGTGAGCCACAAACCTCGACAACCTTGCGACAGACATGAAGCCGCCCTGTGCCACTTTGCAGCGGCCGGCCAGCCCCGCCGCCTCAGCGGCCTCGCCATGGGCTCCTCCTGCCGGCCCCTCGTGGCGATCGCCGGCAACTGGCGCCAGGGCGGCAGGCGCCTGCACCCCAGCCGGCCCGCCGCCGCTGCGCTGCCGCCCGTCGCTGCGCCGCCGCGCTGCCGCCCCACGAGCAGAGCAGCACCCAGACCGGCGGCACGAGCAGCTGACGTCAGGGGTGGAGGAGCTGAGAGACGTTGAGGCTGACCCCCGCTACAGGCGGTGCGCGCATGGCTGCCTGTCTGCAGTGGCAAGGGGCAGCAAAGGGGTGCCCGCCTGCGGCCCGACTGCTTCCGGTCGCTGTCTTTGATCCGGGCTCTCGTTCCCACTCAGCCTAGTTTGTTTTCTTCATTGCAGGGTGGATTACTCCACGCTTCACGCTTACGAGGCCCGGCAGGTAGGGGTTGGGGGCACCGCCGCCAGCTGGCTTGTGCATCACATGAACAACCATGCTGATCCGCTCCGCTTGCGCCTGCCCGGCGGCGGCTGCATCACGCCGTTCCCCCGCCCTGAGCAGCCTCCGCTGAAGCCTGCAGCGCACACAAGCGCCAGCTGCTGTTAGGCAGCCAGCGGAGCGGCTCCCTTCGTGCGCAAGCCTGCCCAGTGTTGCGCTTGCCGCTTCCCTGCCGCAGGCTTTTCTGCGGTGCATCCAGCAGGGCGAAGGGCTGCTCGAGCTGTCGGCAGCAGCGCTGCACATTGCAGCTGAAGATGACGCACTGGGTGCGCTGCCCATGCTGTGCATGCTGTGCATGTTGTGAAACCAGGGGCCGGGGAAGCATGTGTAGCATGCCGCAGCGTTTGCATGTCGCATGCTGAAGACGATGTGCTGGGTGCGCTGTGCATGTCATGGCATGCCAAGCTGGCACGCTGTTGCGCAGCAGGCATGCTGGCCGCATCCCGCAACTGTCACAGCAGGGCGAGCTTCTGCAGCGCCAAGCCCTAGGAGCTAGCAAACAGTTGCTGCAGGGGCGGTGGACGCAAGGATCGTCTCAGCCCAGCAGCTCGTGGCGCTTTGAGTCACTCACTCGTGCCCCACCCCGCTCTGCCTGCAGTGTCGCACTCGACTGTCAAGCTGCCGGTACCATCCTACCAGCAGCGCCTGCAGCGCATGGCCAACGAGCTTGCAAGCCAGTACCTGCCGGCGGCGCTGCAGCGCTGGGAGCAGCAGGACGCGGCAGGGGCAGGGGGCGCGGGCGGTGGAGAGCTCAGCAGCAGCGCAAGTCCAAGTGGCGACAGCAGGCAGGCTGGCGGCAGCAGCACTGGCGGCAGCGGCGGCGGCAGCGGCAGCGATGATGCCAGCAGCGATGGCAGCAGCGGTGCTAGCGGCAGGGACGCAGCACTACTGAGGGAAATTGAGCGGTACTTGTTTGAAGTGCAGGGCTTCAAGGTGCCAGGCTACGGGCGCAGCAACTTGCCAGACAGAGGTGCGTTCTGTTCTTGGGCCGTTGCAACTCAACATGCAACAATCAATTGGCAGTTTGAGGGTCTTGGCCTGGGTATGCTCTTGAATCCTTGTGCACTTGCGCCCGCTGGCTCGCAATGCTGGACCACAGTGGTGAGTTGCGCACGAAAGGAAGCTCTTCTGACTCCTGGCCTAACAACGTTGCCAGTCAACATGTTGCGTTCCTTTTTCTGCAGCGATCGTGGACCACCCCGGCACCTGGAGAGCGCTCCTGGCTGCCTCACCTGCGCTTCTATATACTTAGTGTGAAGAACCTCCTCCTTCTACTTACCATGAGTTTCCTCTTCTTCTGCAGCAATTGTGGACCACCCCGGCACCTGGGAGAGTGCGGGGCATGCCTACCTGAACGAAGTGCTGGTCACAAAGCGGGGCATCCCCGCAGCACTGGCCATCATCCTGGCTGACCTTGTCCGCCGACTGCTGCTGCTGGTGAGGCGCTGCTGTTGCTGCTGCTAAAACTGCTTCAGTTGCAGTTGCTGCTGCAAGGATGTGTGGTATGAGGTGGGGTCACCGAGCGAGGCATCCCTGCATCATTGCTGGCCATCATTCTGGCAGACTTGGCCCGCCGACTGCTGCTGCTGGTGAGGCGGCGGCAGCGGCGGATTTGCTGCTGCTGTGTGCTCTTGATGCTGCCGCTGCTGCTGCCGCTGCTGCTGCTTCCATCGCTCTTCCTGTGCTGCTCTGTTCAAAGACGCCTCACTAAAAGCATTCCCTTTTGTTCCCCCGCAGGGCGCCATTGATTTCGCAGTTAAAGTCAACTGCCATGACCCCGGCCGCCTGCTTTATATTGCAACCAGTCACAGACTGCCCTGCTTCTGTTTGCAGGGCGCCATTGACTTTGCTGTGAAGGTCGACTGCCGCGACTTGGGCCTATTGCTTTGGTGCACTCACACTGCACTACATTGCCCTCTTTGCGCCGCAGGGCGCCATTGACTTCGCTGTCAAAGTCGACTGCCGCGACCTGGGCCGCCCGCCGGTGCCGCAAATCCTGCCAGGCGTGCTGCGTGCCAGCGTGGTGCGGCCCGATGGAACCGTGCTCAACACGTGCACGTCGGAGGCGCTGGCGGAGGTGCTGCGGTTCCTCAAGCGCTGCTAGTGAGTTTTGAAATGCTACTGAGGCTCCAAGGGCGGTGTGGGAGCACTTTCTGGCCAGGGGTTGATGTTTAACACATGCACATTGGAAGCGCTGGCTGAAATGCTGCGGTGTTAAACGCTGCTAGTGAGTTTTGAAGGCCTGCAAGGTATTGGGGGAGTGGATGGTGAGGCTCTGGGAGGGCAGGGTTCCCGCCTGCTGGCTTGGCGTCACTTGGCCGAATTGCGCGTGCTCTGCCCGGCCTGCCCCCTCCTCACTTGACAGCACCCCTTGTGGGGACACCTTTCAATCGACCCTTCCCCCACCTTTCAATCGACCCTCCTCCCTTGCTTGGTCCCACCTCGCCTTTCCAGCTGGCCGTTTGCATGGGACTCCAACAGCGGCGGCTTTGCTTCAGCCGCCGGAGTGTTCTTAGAGGGCGAGCAGGATGGAGAGATGGAGGTAACCTGGGTTCCAGCTCCCCGCCCTGGTTGCTGCCAACCACAGCTGTGTCGGTGCTGTTGCATGGCCCGCTATGCTTTGCTGGGCCCCTGGCTGCTCACTTTTGCTTTCTTCTGTTTGGACGTGCGGGAGCTCGCCTGCGCTCTCCCAGCTGCTTGCCACCTTGCCCTTACATCTCAATTGGCATGCTCCGCAGGCCATCAGCCGCACAGCCAAGCACCGGCTGGAGCGGGGCATCTGGACCTCCCCTGGCGCTGGTGACATACGGTGAGTCGGCATGCATGGCGTGGATTTATACACTTGTTGATGTGCGGGGCATGAGGGCTGGGTGCGGGTGACGCCGGGCGGAGCCCGGCTAGACTCTCATACTGACAGGTTCTAGGACTAACTGTCACTTTCCTGCAGGCGCGCGGTGGCAGCCTGTGAGCGCCTGGTGCTGCTGTGCGGCGAAGCCTGCCCCTGGGAGCGCCGCGACCTTGTGGTGCTGTACATGCACTTGGGGCAGTTCCGAGGCGAGTGCAATTGCTGCTTTGCGACTGCTGATTGTGGAGCTTGCTAAGCTGCAGGGACCGTTTATCAGTGCAGCATTTGCACCAGCTGCCCCAGGGACCGCCACATTGATTCTTGAGCCTCCGACTCTGCTTCTGAACGTGTGCATTCCCATTCCATTCCCACCTGCAGAAGCGAAAGCGGAGCTGCTTGCGTTCAGCCGCTCGCCGTTCCCCTCCTCAGCCTGGCCCTCGTTTGCGGCAGGGGCCGCCACGGCGGCCGGCCTGCCCCCCTCGTTTGCCATCACGCCCACGGGAGCAGTGGTGAGTTTGCTGGTTATGTTCAGGTTCGGTTAAACATGAGGCAGTATGAGAGGCACACAGCCGTTGCCCACCCATGCCAAGCTGTGGACTTGCATCAATTTCACTTCTGCTGTGCCGCCTGTGTTCTGCTGGCTGTGCTCCGGCCGTTTTGCAACCGCCCATTCCGCCTGTCCCTCTGTCCCTCTATCCCTCTATCCCCACCCCGCAGGTGGGTGCTGGCGGGCAGTCGCTGCGGGAGCAGCAGCTCACCGACCGACTGCTGCAGCTGCTGTCGGGCGTGGAAGCGGCGGCCGAACCGCTGACTGTGGATCGTGCGCTGGCCCAGCCGCCGCCTCAGCTGGCAAATGACGACAGCCGCCTGCCTCTGACGTGGTGACGTGGCCAGGGAGAGGTTGGATGGGCAGCCGAGCAGTTGAGCAGCTAGGCAGGTGGCGCAGCCGCCGCCCCAGCCGGCAAACGACGACAGCCGGCTGCCGCTGACGTGGTGACGCAGACGTGTGAGGGAGCGATTACGGTGTGCGAGCGTTTATGGGGGCAGCCAAGCGGCGGACAGTTGGCGTGGGCCACGCATGCGCTGCTGCTGTGCAGCCGGTGCGGCAGGCGCATGCCCTGGCTGTTGTCCGAGGCGCCCTGTCCCATGCACCTCCCGCCAAGCGGCAGCGCAGAACGAACGGCTGCTGCGTCTGACCGTTAGCGGCGGCGGCGGTCGTTGGAGAGTCCTAAACTGTATATTGAGCATTCAAGTGTGGTTTGTGATTGCTTGTGAATAAAACATTCCACATTGGGCACAGGCGCACAGCTGAGCAGGCGCACAGGCTGCGCGGGCCGCGACCTCCCGGCGGCGGCGGGCGCAGAGGGGCGCTGTGGCCTACGCGGGTACGGTTTTCGACAGCCCAGACGATGCCATGAAACGTGAATCACTCGTTGGCGACCACCGTTGAGTTCCTCTTAGTGACATGGCCGAGCCGAGTACGCTCCCCCAATAGACGCAGCACGAAGCCCCTGCCCCCGTGCACATCTCGCATTTGAGGCGTGGACAAGCGCGGCAGCTGGCCTGAGCGTCCACAAGCCCGTAGCAGAGGAACTAGTGAAGACGGCCAGGAGGGACGCCCACACACGAGCAGCCGACTTCTGTCGATCTTCCAGACTCCCGGTACGTCGCGGTGAGTCGCGCAGGCGCCGCCGCTGCTGTCTTGTACACCCGAGCAGCAGCGGGGGAGCCCCAGGCCCGGGCCCAGACCGCCGCCGCCCCGCCGCCCGCTGCATCTAGATCCATCTGCTCAGGCAAGTGCGGCAGAGCCCGCACAGCGCGTTATCTCTCCACCAGGCCGCCGCCGCCGTCGCCGCGTCCGCGACAGCGTGAGCCCCGGTGTACCGCACGGCTCACACCCCGCTCATTAGGCCTCCCCCTGCCGCCCGCAGGCAGCGGTTGCATGGCAGAGGAGTCTGCCGAGGGCGGAGCGGCTACACAGTCTGTACCAACTGCAGGGCAGCACCCGCAGGCCATGCCGCCGCCGCCGCCGGCCGAGCAGGCGCAAGGGTGCATGGAGCCGCCCGTGCAGCTGGGTGCTGCCGACCGCTGGCAGCAGGCCTCGCCGGCGGACAGGCGGGGGCCCGTCTGCCGCGTTCCAGGCTGTGCGGAGCCCCTCACACAGCTGTACAACATGGTAAGCCGGCCGCCGCTGCTGTGCCCGCTCAACCAATCCGGTGCAGCTGCCGACGTGCCAGCCGTGCACGTGCCCGCCTGCGCCATGCTTGTGTGTCCCAATTCATGTTGTTGGGTGCTGGGCGGGCGCGCAACATGGTATGCCAGCACCCACGTCCGAGCCGCTTCTGTTCCAAAGTGTTCCCGCCGGGAATAGGCGCATGAACCGGATACACAGCTTTGTTATCCCGGCCGTAGCTTTTCATAGTCTGTCTACCACACCGCCGCCCCCAGCCCCCACCTGCCCGCCCCTGCCGCTGCCGCTGCAGCGCCACCGCGTGTGCATGAGCCACTACCGAGCAGATGAGTTTTGCATGGAGGCGGGCGGCCCGCTCTGCCGCTTCTGCCAGCAGGTGGGTGCTGCATCGATCGCATGCTGCGGGTTTCAAACCACGCTGCAAGTTGTGCCAGCTGGCTGAGCGCTGCGCTCTGGCGGGAGGCTGCCGGTTGTGCTAGCAAGTGCGCGGTGCAGCCTCTGCCTCTGGGTGCTGCATTGCATTGCTGGCATGGGGCATTACATTATACACAGATGAATCACTTATCGAGCGGTACAGAGTTGTTGGCGGGTGGTGCTCTGCCCGGCCCCCCTCCATCTGACCTACTCACCCCCGCCCGCCCTTCCCCACCCCACTCATAACCCCTGTCCAGTGCGCCAAGCCGCACACGCTGGACTGCTTTGATCCTGGCCGCCGCAGCTGCCGCGAGAGCCTGCAGCGCCACAACAACCGCCGCCGGCCGCTGGGTGCGCTGGGCGTTCGTCTGCTGCGCTGGGTGTGTGGTATGTGCAAGGGACAACATCTGCACACCGGTGTAAAGAGTTTCAAAGTTGCGTCCCGGCCAGCTGACCTGGCAACCTGACTCGGTTTGCCAGCCACCGCCGCCCTCTGTCCCTCACTTTTACTCTTCCCTGATTCTCTTCTGTCCCGCAGCTCACGTGCCTGGGCTGTCCAGCAAGCACCGCTCACCTGGCCGTGACGCTGCCGACGGCAGCGGCGGCACCAACAGCACTGCGGCATGGCCGGCGCCCGGCCTGTCGGGAGCCAGCAACCCTCCCCCCGCCAGCCTGTCAGCTTTGGACCCGGGAGTGGCAGCCCTGCTGCACATGCCGCTGCCCCAAATGCTGGCGGCGCAGCTGCCGGCTCCTGCACAGGCGGCAGAGCCGTTGCAGCCGGCTGGGCAGCCAGAGGGCCCTTCTCCCAAGCGGCCAAGGCTGGACAGCGCGGCAGGAGGGTCGGCAGGAATGACAGCACAGGCGCCGGCAGCAAGCCAAGGGCAAGGCAGTCAAAGCAGCGGTGTGCCGAGCAGTGCGGCAGTGGCGGTCATGCAGCTGGGCAGCAGCAGCGGCACTGCAGCACTGGCGCGTCCGCAGCTGGTGGCGCCTCAGCCGCTCCGCCCGCGGGCAGTGCGGCCAGCTGGCCAGCCCCCAGCTGCGCTGCCGGCTGCTCAGCCAGCGGGGCAGGGCGCCAGCCTAGCAGAGGCTCTTGCTTCGCTGCTGGCGGCGGCAGCACCCCAGCAGCAGCCGGCAGCACAGCAAGCGGCGCCGCAGCCAGCGGTGCCAGAGGCGCTTGCGCCGCTGGTGCGGTGGCAGCAGCAGCAGCAGCAGCAGCAGCAGCACCAGCAGCAGGTCAAGCAGGAGGACCAGGCTGCTGCGGGTGCCCTGGCTAGCTCCATGGCGGGTGCAGTCAATGCGGAGCTGCTTCAGACGGCCATTAAGCTGCAGCTGCGGGTGGAACAGCTGGAGCAACAGCTGGCGGCAGAGCGTGCAGAGCGCAAGGCGCAGCACGCACAGCGGGCGCAGCGGGCACAGCGGGCCGCTCGCTTTGTGAGTCCAAGGGAGGTGGTTGTTTGCACCTGCTAGTGCTCAGATTTACGTAGCCAGGCCGCTTGGCTTCTGCTTTCCATGCTGTTGAGCTGGTTTGCTTGGCACACACGCTCTGCCGCGCCCGTGTGTGGCTGCCCCAGCCTGGCTGCCGTTGACAGGATGCAGCAGCCAAGCCCGCCACGTCTATCATGCTCCCCAGCTCTCACTCACCCGCTCTCCGTCTGGCTGTGCTTTGTGCTCCCTCCGCAGGAGCACATTGGGACAGGCGGCGGCGTGCAGCTGCTGCGGGCGCGTGTCCGGGTGCCAGGGAGCATGGTGGCCGCAAATCTGCCGGAAGACCACACTCTGCTGGCTGCACTCGCAGAGGTGCTGCGGAGGCCAGGGGCAAGCGCTTCTGACCTTTCGTTGCAGAGCGCAGCTGCGCCGTCTGCTGGGCCGCCACAGCAGCCACAGCAGCAGGCGCCGCCTCAGCAGCCGCAACAGCAGCAGGTGTTGCCGCAGCGACAGCTGGCGTCACAGCAGGTACAGCAGGGTCCACAACAGCAGCAGCAGCAGCATCAGGCGCAGCCGCGGCCTGTCGACATTATGGCGGAGCTGCTGCGGCAGTTTGGTCAAGCTCAGCCGGCTCAAGCACCGTCTGCGGCGCAGGCGGCACTAGCAACACAGGTGGGCGCTGCACAGTCTGCTAATCAGCCTGGTATCCCGGTCGCACCGCCGGCAGCAGCACAGGCGCAGCATCCCCAGCAGGCACAGCAGGGGCAGCAGGCGCAGCAGCCGGCTGGAAGTGCCCTGCGCCTTACTGATGGCGGCGCGGCAAGCGCAGCAGGTGCTGCAGGCGGGGCAGGCGTGGCAGAGCTGCCGTCTCAGACAGGAGAGCTTTCGCCAGAATCCGCGCAAGCCCTAGCCAGGCTGCTGCTGAGCATGCAGGCATTTGATGAGTGACGGTTGCACATGTTGCGTCAGCACAGCACACTCCCTTTCAACTCATCTCCTCATGACCTTTCATCCGCACCGGCTTCCACATACCAAGCCGATTTGACCGTTTCTTGTGAAACTGCTCACTGTTCCCTACTACGCTGGGCTTGTTTGTCTGCTGGATCCTATATACTACATATGCATAGTATGCACTAACTGTGAAGTTCAACCGGAACTGGTCGAGAAGTAACTCAGGGCACGCCCAGGTTGCCTGGCAGGGGCCTGCCCAGCTAATGCCGCAGTCCCTTGTCAGCGCTAGCATTCGAAATGTCCACCAACATGCTGCCACCACACACATGCAACAAGAATGATCAGAGTTGGCGCGGCACCGCTGCCGCCGCTCGGGCTGCTGCGCTGTGCCTTGCGCCACGCCCAAGCGCCGCTCCGACAGCTTAGATCGACGAGTTCCGTCACGAAGCCGTGATCGAGAGGCCGAGATGACGCTCCTGCCAAATGTTGCGGCCTGGACGGCAGAGCAAGTGCAGCTGTTCCTGCGCGAAATGGGGGTGCCGGAGGACCTGCTGCAAGGCTTCGCTACGATAGATGGGTCGGGTGCGAGGTGCTATGCGCCGCTCAGCTCCGCGAAATGCCTTCAAGGCAGCCCTGCCCTCGCTTGTGGGACGGTCTGCAGCCAGCTAGAGCACACATGCGCATTGGCACTGTGTTTCACGCTGCTGATCAGCCTCCCGCTCGCCATTCCCGCGTGCAAGGGTTTCTTCCGCCGCCGCCGCCGCTTGCCGCCTGGTACCGTAACAACTGAAGAGGGGCAATCCCCCATTCATCTTTTACAGAGTTTGTGAAGCTGACTGACGACGACCTCATGCTCAACCTCAGCATTCCACCGCACCAGGCAAGCAAGCTGAGGGCCCTGCGCAGGCCCCCCTCCTCCCTCGTGGCAACACAGCGCGTGCTGCCGCTGCCCGCCGCTGTGTGCGCCTTGCTGTGCCCGCCCTTCTCAGTGGGTGATGCCTCACACCGGCAGCCTCCAGCGCAATGCAAGCTGAGGGTGATGCCAGGTCATGGGCTGCCCACCCTCCCCCTGCAGGCACGCGAAATTCGACAGGAGCTGCTTCGGCGGGGCGTGCCGGCACCGCCCCTGCCCCAGATTTGAAGCCAGCGGGTGCTGTTGCCTGTGGGCCGTGGGGCGCTTGGCGCACGCCAAGTGCTCAGATGCAGGCGGCGGCACACCGGCCACGGGGCTGCTTCAGCAATTGCTTGCAAGCATCAGCTGACCTTCGGAACTGCTGCACCTGGGTGAGGCCTGCATTCATGTTGAGTTGATTATGTTTGATCATGATCTGTGGTGGCACTCCTGTGTAATGAGACAGACATTCGCATGTAATCCGCATGGACGCATGACGCTGGCATCCCTTGTTGCCGGTGCAGCAGGCATGCCAGCCCGCAACCAGAGCAGCGGTGCGCAACCATGTTGGCCTCCGGCCCTTAGGCTCGGGAGATTTGCCTCCCAAAATGACGTTGAACACGGGGAGTGCCTTGTATAGGCAGGTTTGAGGCAGGGACCCTGAGTGGCAGAGTGCCAGTGTGGCTTCTGGGTTGTTCGCCTCGGGTGGCATGGTTGGTGGATTGGTTGCGGCCGCTCGGCTTGCAAGCTGTTGGCTGCAGCTGCTGGGCTGTGTTGAGGGCAACAGGCAACAGCAGCATGCACAAGCCCGTGCCTGCAACAAATCCGAACTCCAACTGTAACAGTTCGGTTGGTTCAACGACACCTGCTGCGCCAGTCAACCCTCAGGCTCAGCTGGTCCACCATCGGGGATCAGCTTGGGCAATGCCTAGCTAGGCCGCCCTGATGTTGCACGGAGCAGCAGTACTCAGTTGCATCACCCTCCCTGCCCTCTGCTCGGCACAGGCATACTACCCTAGTAGACGGGAGTGTGGTAGGCTGCCAAGGACATGGGAGGCTTGTTTGTAGAGGGCCCCCATGAAAGAGAGTCAAGGGAGGGCAGGGGCTCCACTGGCGGGGAACAGCACGCTGTGCTGTGGTTGCACCGCCCTGCATGCGCGCCACCAGCGCTGTCCGGCGCGTGCCGCCGCATTGAACGCTTGCCAGGTGTCCCCTGCTATCGCTGACAGCGACGACAACCCGCCAGGAGGCGCGGGCTTTAATTCCCGGCGCCCCGCCTGCCGTGGTCGCGGCTCGCTGGGCCCCGAGCCGCCTTTGGCCCCGATCGCCACTGCCACCTTCTCGGATCGCTGTATCAGGCTCCAGCAACCGGCCGCCAGTGCTGCCGAGGCCTTCTCGACGACGCCTCACCGCTTGGCGGCCAGTATGGCGGCCCCCAGCGACCGAGTGGTGGCGGCGGCGCTGCAGCGAGTACTGAAGGACCACGCCAGCCTTGCGGATGCCGCACTGGCGGGGGCAGACGCCGCCGCCAAGACGGTCGCTGCCGGCGCCCAGCGCCAGCCGGGGAGCCGCAAGGCACAGGGTGCTTTTCTGCGCGCTGCGGGGGTCATGCAGCGCGACTCTACGAGTGACAACGCCGTTGATAAGGGCTATCGAGTGGCGGTAGAGGTGAGCAGGGCGGGCAGTCCATGACAGTGCACGCCTGTGCTCTGTAGTTGTCCCTTCTCTATTGCTGAATGATGCGGCCGGCACGACCCCTTTGAATTCTCTTTTGCAGCTTGGCGTGCTGGAGCCGCCGGTGCAGGGCGGCAGCCTGCCATGGCCGTTTGACCTGCGCCAGGTTCGCCTCGACAGTCCCATGTGCTTGCTCGCATTGCAGCGCGCAACCCTCCTGGCCAACTTGGGGGGCCACCTGCTTGCCCTCCCCATGCCTGCCATCCTCCTGGCTTCTCCCTGCAGGTGGAGAAGCGGATGGCCAGCAGCAGCCAGGCGGCGCCTCAGGCGGGTGGCACAGACGTCGCCACAGCAGTGTCCACGGCGGGCGGGGGCATGGGCGGCATGAGCGGCATGGAGGAGGGGGTAAGAGGGCATGCAATTGCATCGTGCAGCCAC
>VFQQ010002250.1_pt1 | contig 22597 bp, 25 predicted proteins | sample 3512341 | NCBI WGS metagenome assembly VFQQ01 (sample SAMN10412373, study PRJNA504923) | tailings metagenome | isolation source: Relicate 2 Philex TSF1 revegetated site | place: Philippines: Tuba, Benguet | collected 2017-08-29 | reverse complement strand
GCCCGAAGCCGTGAACGGCCCCGAACATCTCGCCGCGATGCTGAAACCCACGAAGAACGACCTCGAAGCCCCCGCGCTTCAGCTCGCGCCGGACATCGGCATCGCGCTCGCCGCCTTGCGCGAACAGCCCGGAATCCTGATGGCCCGCATGTCCGGCAGCGGCGCCACCTGCTTCGCCATCGCCGCCGACGATGCCGCGGCCTCCGCCGCCGCCCTCACGCTCAAACGCGCCCGCCCCGACTGGTGGGTCGCCGCCACACTGCTGGATTGTTGAGCTCTTTGGAACCGCCTCCCTTGCCGGCGTCTAGGGCGCGGTCGCCGGCCATACCTGGTCCTGGTAAAGCCACCACCACGGCATCGCCGTCTCGCCCAGAATGAATCGCGCGAGAGTCGGATAGATCAGCTCGGCGCGGACCGAATTCCCCAGAAACACGACGCAGCGTCGCCGCTTTTCCTGACAGATGACGGCATTTCCGGTCCAGTCGTTATGGCCGCCGCGGAACCAGGTCAGCCCCGCTTGCGGATCGGCGAACGTCATCAGGCCCGGCGCGGCGGATAGCCCGATCGCGGCTCCGCGCGGATCGGTGTCGGTCGAAAGCGTCGGGAACTGATGCGCGTTGTTTACGGCGAACTGGCCGCGCACGAATTCCTTCCGCGAAGCAGCCGATAGACCCTCACCGTTCAGAATCGACGCCCAAAGGCGCCCCTGGTCTGCGATGGTCGTATCCATCGATCCGGCCGCCGCGACATTGTCGCGCCGGTCGTGCGGCTCGAACGTGCCGTCCATCGCATAACCGTCTGCGAGGTTTCCGGCGAAATCGTCGCGCCAGCTCATCGCGGTTCGCGTCATGCCGAACCGGTCGAACAGACGCTTCTGGATCTCTTGGCCGACGTCGAGTCCAAGGCCTTCTTCCACGACTGTCTGGAGAACCCAGATGCCCTCGTTGGAATAGGCGTAGCGCGTGCCCGGCGTGAAATGGAAGCGCAGCTTCTTGTCTTCTTCCAGCATACGCAGATTGGCGAGGCCTGTGCGGTGGGTGAGGATGATGCGCGGCGTCAGCAGCCGCCAGCGCTCGTCCCCGGCAAGATCGCCATAGCCCTCATATTCGGGCAGCGGGCGCGGAAGGTAGTCCCCGATCGGCCGGTCGAGATCGATGCGTCCCTCATCGACCAGCTGCATCACGAAATACGCGAACACGACCTTGGTCAGCGACGCGCCGTACATGATCGTATCGGTCCTCAGCGGCAGCTTCTGGGCGACGTTGCGGTCGCCATAGGCTGCGACATGCACGATCACGCTCTCGTCGATCACCGCTACCGCCATGCCCTTCACGTCCTCCGATGCCATCAGCCTTCGCGCTTCTGCATCGATGGCGACCGGCGCGGGCAGGGCTGGTGCGTGGGTGCAGGCTGCCAGGACGAGCGCAGCGAGACTTGAGGCGGCGAGACGCATGCAGAACTCCGGGGTCCGGCCTCCACATCTAGCTGCGTCTCGCGGTGGCGCATTGTATAAATCGGAACACGCCGCCGGAAACCGCGACCGTCCGCATGTCCACGATAGGCTTGTTCAAGGCTGCCCCGCCCGCCGATCTTCGCCCCTTCGTGCAGGCGCTGGTCGAACGCAGCGACTCTGCGGCCCTGGGCGTCGCTATGGAACTGCCAGATCCCAGCCCCCTGTTTCAGTTCGTGCTCGGCGGCGATTACGAGATGCGCCGCCACGAGGGCGATGCGGCGTTCGCGCCGGTGCCGCGCGGCGCCTTATGGGGGCCGACCGGCACGGTCTGGCAGGCTCGCGCCTCGGGGCCGGTGCGCATCTATTGCGTGGTGCTGACGCATCTCGGGGCGGCAATGCTCGCACGTGCCGAAGTCGCGACGATCGCGGAACGGCGCATCGACATCCGCGATCTGGATGTCCCCGATATCGGTGCCGCGCTGCGGACCGCACCGGACTTTGCAGCGCGCACCGCGCTGGTGATCGGATGGCTGCGTGCGGCGGCGGCCGCTGCGCGAGCGCCCCAGGCGAGCGGTCTGGCGCTGGCGTGCGCGATCGTCGACGGACGTCTCACCGGCAGCGTCGAGACGATCGCGCGCCGGCTCGGCATCACGACGCGTGCGCTCCACAAGAAGATCGTCGCCGCCAGCGGCTGGGCGCCGAAATGCCTGCTGCGCCTCGTGCGCCTCCAGGCGGTGCTGCGCCAGCTCCACCCGCAGCCCTGGGACATCGTGGCGGAGGACGACGCGCGGCTGCACTTCCACGACGACGCGCATTTCCTGCGCGACTTCAAGCAGCTCACGACGCTGACGCCCGCCGCCTATCGCAAGGCGAAGCTCGCCAATCGCGACTGCCTCATCAACACCTTCTATGGGCCGGACAGGCCGCGCTAATCTAATAAGCCCGGCTCACGCAGAAATCCGCGAGCGCCAGCAGCGCGCGCTTGTAAGGCCCGTCGGCGAAGACGCCGAGCGCATCCTTTGCCGTCTTCACATAGCCCTCGGCCCGCGCCAGCGTGTCCTCGATCGCGTCGCGCAGGCGGATCAGGTCCACCGCCGCGCCGAAATCCTCATCGTTCTGGCGGCCATCTGCCATCACGCGCTGCCAGAACAGCTTTTCGTCAGGAGCGCCGCGCTCATAGGCGAGGATCACCGGCAGCGTGATCTTGCCTTCACGGAAATCATCGCCCGCATTCTTGCCCAGCGTCTGCGCCGAGCTGTCGTAGTCGAGTGCGTCGTCGACCAGCTGGAACGCCACACCGATCGCCCGGCCATAGTCCGCCAGCGCCTTCACCTTCTCGGATGACGCATTGGCCGCGAGCGCGCCGACTTCCGCCGCCGCCGCGAACAGCGCCGCCGTCTTGGCCGAAATGACCTTCAGATAGGTATCTTCGCTGGTCTCAAGATTTTTCGCGGCCGAAAGCTGCAGCACCTCACCCTCGGCGATCACCGCCGAGGCGTTGGCCAGCACGCCCAGGATCTCGACCGATCCCGTCTCCACCATCAGCTGGAACGAACGCGAATAGAGGAAATCGCCGACCAGCACGCTCGCCGGGTTCCCCCAGATCATGTGCGCGGCTTTCTTGCCTCGGCGCAGGTCTGAATTATCGACCACATCGTCATGCAGCAGCGTCGCGGTGTGGATGAACTCCACCGCCGTCGCCAGCTTCACATGGTTCGGGCCGTTGTAACCGTTGAGCCCCGCCGCCGCCAAAGTCAGGATCGGCCGCAGCCGCTTGCCGCCGGACTGGATCAGATGCCCCGCCAGCACCGGGATCATCGGCACGTCGCTCGCCATGCGTTCGACGATGGTCGCGTTGACGCGCTCCATGTCGTCGGCGACGAGTTCGCTCAGGGCGTCCAGGGCGTCGCCGGTTTCGTCGGTTGGTGAGTGGGCGGCGAGGGTCAAGCTTGCATCCGTCTCGGGTCGCGCGGAACATGGTCACGGTTGACGCTCCGGTCAAGCAAGCGTCCAGCGAAAGGTTTACGATGATCGAGGTTCTGCGTACCAACGACCCGGTCCTGCTGTCCTACGCGATGTCGGTCCTCAACGATGCTGGCATCCTGTGCTTCAGCGCCGATGACGCCATGTCGATCCTCGACGGCTCGCTCATCGCGATCCCGCGCCGTCTGATGGTCGCCGGCGAGGACGGCGAACGCGCCAAGGCGCTGGTCGAGGATGCGCTCGCCAATCCGCTGCCCGCGTCCGACGGCGGCGTGACGTGACGACAACGGTCGACGCCTTTCTCGGTGGCCGGGTGACGCTGGAACAACCGGCGTCCGGGTTCCGCGCGGGGCTCGACAGCGTGATGCTGGCGGCGGCGGTTCCTGCGCGTTCGGGCGACCGCGTGCTGGAACTCGGCTCCGGCACCGGCGCGGCTGCGCTGTGTCTCATGTCGCGCGTGAGTGGCCTTCACCTCACCGGCCTCGAAATCCAGGACGACATCGCCGCGCTCGCCCGCAGCAACGCTGTCCGGAACAAGAGCGCCGCGACCTTTCTCACCGCCGATGTCGAACGCCCGCCCGGAGGTCTGGAACCGCAGACCTTCGACCAGGTCATGATGAACCCGCCTTTCTTCGTGGAAGGCCCCGCCGACGTCTCGCCCGACCCCGCCCGCCGCACGGCGATGAGCGCCGACCCCGACCTCATCGCCCGCTGGATCGCCGCCGCGCGCCGCTACCTGAAACCGCAAGGCCACTTCACCGCGATCGTCCCGTCGGAACGCCTGCCCGCAGTCCTCGGCGCGCTCGCCAAGGGCTTCGGCGCCGTCACCGTCACGCCGCTCTGGCCGGAGGCCGGGGCTGCCGCCAAGCGCCTCATCGTCACAGCCAAACTTGGCAGCCGCGCCCCCCTCCAACTCCGCCCCGGCCTCGTCCTCCACGAATCCGGTCGCAACACGCAGGCAGCGGAGGCGATCCTTCGCGGAGGGGAGAGGCTTGATGCCTAGTCCGCTTGCTAACTGCGGGACAATTGCTTTTTGATCAGTCAAACTAACGGCCTTTTAATTGTGCCGTGCGAAAAAAAAAGAACGTCTGGAAATAAATTCTTTGTTTTAATGACCGGTACAAGTTCTATCAGGATTTTGTCCGCATCCGCTGTTCTTGCGATAAACTCACAAGCTCATGCGGCAGACACGCTGCCAGGTCTTGAGAACGCCATTCTTGTCGCCCTCGTTTGGGGTGGCGTGCTCTTGTTGTTGATCGGCATTGTTGTTTACGCGGCCATTGCCGTCGCGACCCCAACTTCGAGTGAGGCGCTTTCTGACACGGTGGCAACGCCGCACGAGTTAAATCAGGTTGACCAGCCGTTGGGAGACTCAGCCGGAAGACCGAGGCAGGATGTTTCGGCGATGAGGCGCGTCTTTGAAGTCCTCGCTATTGTGACGCTGATTGTCGTCACCTTCTTCCTGACATCATTGATATTCCGGACATTCTCGTTCGTTGCGGCGTTCTGCGCATTCGTTGTCGGCTTGCTGCTCGTGAGATTTGCGCGCGAAATTTGGTAGATCGACGGGCGCGCACGGCCAGTCCCGCGCTATAGTCGCGCCATGGAGAAGTGGCTCATCCTCGCGGCCCTCGGCGCGCTGTCGATCTGGATGTGGATCGTCGGCGGCCGCATGCAGCCTGCGCCGGCTGGCCGACCGCTGCGCACCCATGCCCGGACTGCACCGTCGGAGGACGACGGCCACCCCGCGCCCGTCCGCACCATGCGTCTCTCCCGCTGCACCCGCTGCGGCGCCTGGCGGGCAGAGGGCGTTCGCTGCCACGATTCCCGCGGGTATCCGCGCGGTTGACCCCCCAAGGGTCGCCCTTTAGACGCTCCCCCTATGACCGAACTTCCCGCGCCCGACCGCTCCTATCAGGGGCTGATCCTCACCCTTCAGGCCTATTGGGCCTCGAAGGGCTGCGTGATTCTCCAGCCTTACGACATGGAAATGGGCGCCGGCACGTTCCACCCGGCGACGACGCTGCGCTCGCTTGGGCCCAATAACTGGAAGGCCGCCTATGTTCAGCCGAGCCGCCGCCCCGGCGACGGCCGCTATGGCGAAAACCCCAACCGGTTCCAGCGCTACTACCAGTTCCAGGTCATCCTGAAGCCCGCGCCCGCCGACATCATCGACCTCTATCTCGGCAGCCTCGACGCCATCGGCCTCAACCGCGACGTCCACGACATCCGCTTCGTGGAAGATGATTGGGAATCGCCCACGCTCGGCGCCTGGGGCCTCGGCTGGGAAGTGTGGTGCGACGGCATGGAGGTGACGCAGTTCACCTACTTCCAGCAGGTCGGCGGCGTCGACTGCAACCCGGTCTCCGGCGAAATCACCTACGGCCTCGAACGCCTCGCCATGTATGTGCAGGGCGTCGAATACGGCTTCGACCTTGCCTACAACACGATGGACAAGTCCTCGCCCGACTACATGACGTGGGGCGATGTCTATCACCAGAACGAGGTCGAACAGTCCGGCTTCAACTTCCAGCACGCGAATACCGATGTGCTGTTCCGCCAGTTCAAGGAAGCCGAAGATCAGGCGCAGCTTCTGCTGAACGCCCCGGTCGGCCGCTCGACCAACAAATATCCTGAGTGGAAGCATGTCCTTCCGGCCTACGAACAGACCATCAAGGCGAGCCACCTCTTCAATCTTCTGGATGCGCGCGGCGTCATCTCGGTGGCGGAGCGCCAAGCCTATATCGGCCGCGTCCGCACGCTGGCGAAGGCATGCGCCGAAGCCTGGGTGAAAAGCCCGCAAGGCCGCACCGATGGAGTGCACGGCTGATGCCCCAGTTCGAACAAATCTTTCCTCCCCCGTCATTCACGGGGGAGGGGGACCGCGAAGCGGTGGAGGGGGCGCATGCAGCCCACCACTCGTTCCCCCCTCCGTCGCGCTGCGCGCGCCACCTCCCCCGTGAACGGGGGAGGAAAGAGGCACGGTAATGCCCCAGCTCCTCCTTGAACTCTTCCAGGAAGAAATCCCCGCCCGCATGCAGAAGCAGGCGTCGGAGGATCTCCGCCGCCTCATGCTCAAGGCCCTCGCCGAACGCGGCCTCGGCACGCATGAGGCCATCGTCCACGTCACGCCCCGCCGCCTCACGCTCGTCATCGAAGACCTGCCGGCGGCATCTGAGGCTGTCAGCGAGGAACTGAAAGGCCCGCGCACCTCCGCACCGCCCGCCGCACTCGATGGCTTCCTGAAAAAAACCGGCCTCACAAAGGACCAGCTCACAGTCCAGGCCGATCCGAAGGGCGATTTTTACATCGCGAAGATCGAGAAGGACGGCCGCCCCGCGCCCGCCCTCATCGCGGAAGCGGTCATCGAAACCGTCCGCGCCTTCCCGTGGCCCAAGTCCATGAAATGGGAAGAGAGCGGCCTTCAGTGGGTGCGCCCGCTGCGCTCTATCCTCTGCCTCTTCGACGGCCAGATCGTGCCGTTCGAAATCGCCGGGCTCACCTCCGGCAACATCACGCGCGGCCACCGCCAGATGGCGAATGAGCCGTTCGAGGTCTTGGATTTCGCCGATTACGAAATGAAGCTGCGCGAGCGCCGCGTGATACTCGATCGCGCCGAGCGCATGCAGATCATCGACGAACAGTGCGAACGCGCCGCCGCTGACGCGCAGCTCAGCTTCCACGACGACGATGAATTGCTGGAAGAGGTCGCCGGCCTCGTCGAATTCCCGGTCGTGCTGACCGGCAGCTTCGATCCCGCCTTTCTGGAAGTGCCGCAGGAAGTCCTCATCGGCACCATGCGCAAGAACCAGAAATACTTCGCGCTCACCGACCGCGACGGAAAGCTCGCCGAAAAATTCCTGATCGTGTCCAATCTCGAAGCGCGCGACGGCGGCAAGGCCATCATCGCCGGCAACGAGCGCGTCCTCCGCGCCCGCCTCTCCGACGCCAAATTCTTCTGGGACAACGACAAGGCGATCACGCTCGCTGAGCGCCTGCCCAAACTCGACCACATCGTATTCCACGCCAAGCTCGGCACGCAGGCTGATCGCGTGAAGCGTATCGAACGCCTCGCCGGCGAAATCGCCGAAAAGATCGGCGCTGACCGCAAGGCCGCCGAACTCGCCGCGCGCTTGTGCAAAGCCGATCTCGTCTCCGGCACCGTCGGCGAATTCCCGGAAGTGCAGGGCATCATCGGCGGCTACCTCGCCCGCCACGAAGGTCTCCGCAAAGACGTCGCCGACGCCATCGCCAACCACTACCGCCCCCAAGGCCCCACGGATTCCGTCCCGACCAACAAGGTCGCCATCGCGGTGGCGCTGGCCGACAAACTCGACACCCTCGTCGGCTTCTTCGCCATCGACGAAAAGCCGACCGGCTCGAAAGACCCCTTCGCGCTACGCCGCGCGGCGCTGGGGATCGTTCGCATACTTCTGGAATCAAAATCTCGTATCGCAATCGACGCGCTAGCCCATCTAGCCTACGCAGCGTTTTTCAATGGCCAAATTCCGGGCAGGAATGTCTTCTCCTATTCCGAGACACGCCCGACTTCTGCTCATGACATTGTGGGCGCCTACGTCCTATCTGACGAGTTTGTCGAAGTAGGCCGCACTGAAACAAAGAAGTATGCACGGCTGGTCGGTGAGACGCTCCTAACAGACATCGAGAATAGCGAACTCGTTCTTATCGATGATCCCGACGGGGTCATATTTATCGATGAGCCGCCAGCCATCACTGCAAGAGAGCCTATTTCTCCCAAAGTCATGTTGCGGCTACGGCCATTTGGAGAGCTGAAGAAAGATTTTGTCGCGTTCGTCGCGGAGCGTCTCAAAGTCGCGCTTCGCGAACGAGGCACGCGCCATGACCTCATCGACGCGGTCTCGGCCATCGGAAAGCCTGACGACCTCGTCCTCCTTGTCCGCCGCGTCGAAGCCCTCCAGGCCTTCCTCGCCACCGAGGACGGCAAGAACCTCCTCGCCGGCACAAAGCGCGCCGCCAACATCCTCCGCATCGAGGAAAAGAAGGACAGCACCACCTACGCCGCCGCCGTCGACTCGAGCCTGCTCACCGCGCCGGAAGAAAAAGCGCTGGCCACCGCCATCGACGCCGCCATGCCGCGCATCGAAACCGCCATCGCTTCGGAAGACTTCGCTGCCGCCATGAGTGCGCTCGCCGCCCTCCGCGCGCCGGTCGATGCCTTCTTCGACAAGGTGAAGGTCAACGACGACGACAAAGCCGTCCGCGCCAACCGCCTGAACCTCCTCGCCCGCATCAAGCAGGCCGCCGGCCTCGTCGCCGACTTCTCAAAGATCGAAGGCTAGGGCAGGGCGCTCCAGATCAACCCTCTCCGCCCGCGCGAAGCACCGTCAGGTGTTCGCACTTGAAAGTCGGGGGAGAGGGTGGCGCGAAGCGCCGGGAGAGGTGGGAGCACCGGCGCTCGATCACCCGCTACCGCAAGGCCCCTCCCGGTTCGCGCCGCCGCGCGAACCTGCCCTCCCCATCGCAAAGCGCAATGGAGAGGGAAGGATTCAATTCAGCTCATACTTCATGCCCACGCCCACCTTCTTCAGGTCGGCCTTGAACTTCATGCTCCAGCCTTCGCCGGCGTCCACGTCGAACCCGCCGACCACCGTCGCGGCGAAATTGGCGAGGTCGTTGCCGCCGGTCTCATACGGACGCGCCGGGCCGAACCGCTCGAAATCCGCGTCTTCCACGCCCGCGCCGACATAAGGCTGCACCCGCGACTCCGGCGGCGCGAGGTTCAGCGACAGCACCAGCCGCGACCGCGGCTGCCGCGCATCGATCGAGGTTCCGGGCACATAGGCGTCCGCCGGCGCGCCCGCATCCTGCGCCACATCCACCGACCACCGGTCATCCAGGGCATACGAGGCTTCCGGCGACACCACGGCCTGCAACTGGCTCAGCGACACCTCGCCCAACACCGGCGGCTCGGCGGCCATCGCGCCGCCCGCGCTCAGTATGGTGAAAACCGCTAAACCCAACGCCCGCATCGCAAAACCCTCCGGTTCCGCAACGCCCAACGCCGCATTTGGTTCAACTGTGGCAGGGCCGAAATGCAGCGGCCAGCGTGGTCTTCAGTACAGCGCGTAGGCGCCGTCGATCAGGAAGCTGTCGCCGCTGTGGAAGCTGGAGGCGTCGCTCGCAAGGTAGATCGCGATGCCGCTGAAATCTTCCGGCTGGCCCCAGCGGCGCATCGGCACGCGGCCGATCACCTGCTTGTTGAACTTGTCGTCGGCCTGTCCGCCCGCCGTCATGTCGGTCGCGATCCAGCCCGGCAGAATGGCATTGGCGCGCACGCCATACCGCGCCAGCTCCGTCGCCGTGGATTTGATCAGGCCGATCACCGCGCTCTTCGACGCCGCATAATGCTGGTTGCGCGCCGGTCCGTGCACCGCCGCCAGCGAGGCGACGCCGACGATCGACCCGCCCGAGCGGTCGCCCGCTTCCCAGCGCGCGACCATGTGCTTGGCCGCCTCGCGCATCGTCCAGAACACGCCTTCCACGTTCACGCCCATCACCTTGCGAAAGCTTTCCGCGGTGATGGTCATCATCGATTTCTCGCGCACGCCGATCCCGGCATTAGCGAACACGCTGTCGACCCGGCCCATCTCCTTAATCGTGTCGGCCATCGCCGCGACAACCTCGTCTTCCTTGGAGACGTCGACCTTCCAGGTTTTCACCTTCACGCCCAGTGCTGCGATCTTCTGGGCCGCTGCCTCGTTCTTCGCCGCGTTGGTGCCCCAGATCGCGATATCCGCGCCCGACGCCGCCAGCCCTTCCGCGAACCCAAGCCCGATCCCGCCATTGCCGCCGGTGATCAGCGCGACCTTGCCGGTCAGGTCGAAAGGTTTGAAAGCCATGAAAGTTCTCCTCCAGATTTTTGCGGGCGGGACCGTGCCACATTGATCCTCCCCTGCGAAGCGGGGGAGGGGGACCATGCGCAGCATGGTGGAGGGGGCAGGGTCGGGCGCCGCATCCTGCCAGTGCCCCTTCCGGGCTGTCGCCCACCTTCCCCCGACGGGGGAAGGCGCTTACGCGATGTACCGGCGCTTCAGGATTAAGGCCTTCCCCCATCGGGGGAAGGTGTCCAAAGGACGGAAGGGGGTCTTCAGAATTTCGCGCTAGCCGTACCGCAGCCGCGCTTCTTCGGTCAGCCCCATGGCGACGGATAACATGTCGTCACCCGCGCGGAATTTGTTCGGGCTCACCACGCTCGCAATCGCCTTCCGCAGCACCGGCACCCGGCTCGACCCGCCCGTCAGGAACACCGTGCCGATCTCCTCGGCGGGAGTACCCGCCCGCTTCAGCGTCTCGGTCACCGCCGCCGCCATCCGCGCGCGTTCCGTCTGCACCGCGTCCTCAAACCCGTCGCGCGAGGCGGGTGCGGTCAGCCCCTCCTCGATGAACCCCATCTCGATGGCCGCTTCATCCTCGGCCGACAGCGCGATCTTCGCCGCCTCGACGCTGAAGGCGAGCCGATGCCCCAGCCGCCCATCGATCACCTTGCGCAGGCGCTTCGCCTTCACCGGCTCCACCGCGTCGGCCTCCAGCTCGCGCACCACACGCGCCGTCGCGGCGGTGTAGAGTTGGTTGATGCTCGGCCAGTGCGCCAGATCGGCATAAAGCTGACGCGGCATCGGCAAATTCTTGGTGTGCAGGAAGCCGCCGAGGCCCAGCGCCGGCATCGCCGCCTCCATGGAAAGATACCGGTCGAGGTCGGTACCGCCGAGGCGGATGCCGAAATTCGCCAGGATGTCGTTCTTGCGCTCCGCCTTCGCCCGCCGCTCGGGCGCAAGCCGGATCACGGAGAAGTCCGAGGTGCCGCCGCCGATATCGCAGATGAGCGCCAGCGTCTCCGCCTCGATCCGCGTCTCGAAATCGCGCGCCGCCGCCAGCGGCTCGTACTGGAAGCTGACGTGTTTGAAGCCCTTGCTCTCAGCGATCACCCGCAGCGTATCTTCGGCGAACCGGTCCGCCGCATCGTGACCATCGACGAAATGCACCGGCCGGCCATGCACCACCGCGTCGATGGGCTTGCCGGCCGCCGCTTCCGCCCGCGCCTTCATCTCGGCCACGAACAGCCCGATCACGGCTTCGAAGGTGATGCGCTGCGTCTTCAGCAGCGTCGCCTCCTTCACCAGCGGCGTCGCGAGGATGGATTTGAGCGCCCGCATCAGCCGCCCTTCCACCTGCATCATATAGGTCTCGATCGCCTCGGCCCCGAACAGCGGCTTGCTCTGTTCGAAATCGAAGAAGATGGCGCTCGGCATCAGCGCCGCACCGTTCTCCAGCGTGGCGAGGGTAGGGCGCCCATCCATCATCAGCCCGATGGCCGAATTGGAGGTGCCGAAATCAAGTCCGCAGGCGGTCGTCATGTCTGTTCCCCTGTTCAACAGACCGCCCAGCTATGGCGAATTTCGCCCCCTCGCCAGACTGTTTTTTGCGTGCTACAACTGGCGCGTCATAAGGATGGCCGGTGCAGACATGCCCCGGCCTTTCGTCTTTATACGGACGAAACGCCCATCTGCTTCGCGCTCAGTCGAATGACGCGCAGCGTCTCCGGCCAGGTGACGAAGGCTTTGATGTCGTCCAGCTTCACGAAGCGCGCCTCGTCCGCATCGTCGCCCGCCACCGGCTCGCCCGAAATCCACCGCGCGTTGAAGTCGATCAGCACCGCGTGGATGCCTTCCTCCACCGAATCGACCACGTCGCAGAGGTCCACGATCTCCGCCTCGCACCCCGTCTCCTCCTGCACCTCGCGCGCGGCCGCGTAGCGCATGAGTTCCCCGAACTCGATCCGCCCGCCGGGGATCGACCACTGCCCCTGGCGTGGGGGCTTCCCCCGCCGGATCAGCAGGATTTCGTCGCCGCGCCACACAAGGGCGCCGACGCACGCGACGGGACGGCGGACAGGATCGGTCATAGATGCGTGATTCCCCCAGAATCGGCCCTGCGCCAAGGGGTGCAAAACGGCCCGCCCCGTGCTTTATGGCGGCCTTCCTTTGAACCAACCTTAGGCTTGCCTCTCCTGATGGACCGTATCTTTTCGATCCTCGCGCTGGTCGTCGCCATTGGCGCCGGCGCCTACACCTTCATGACGACCGACGGCCAGAAGCGCGAAGTTGAATCGCTCAAGGCCCAGGTCGAAACCCTCAAAAAACAGCAGACCGACGCCCAGCGCGTCATCGGCGAGGTCAAGAAGGACACCGACACGCTGAGCGCCCAGTTCCAGCAACTCGTGGCCATGCTCACCGGCGAACAGGCCGAGCCGACCACCCAGCTCGACATGGCGAAGCTCACGGACGAGAAAAACCAGGAGTTCCTCGACGCCTTCGCCAAGCAGGACCGCGTCGTGAAGCTGCCCTCGGGCGCCATGTACAAGGTCGAGAAGGAGGCCCCCGCCGGCGCGAAGCAGGCGACGCCGACCAGCACGGTCACGGTGCACTACTCCGGCGCCTTCATCGACGGCACGATCTTCGATTCCTCGTATGAGCGCGGCGAGCCGGCGACCTTCCCGCTGCAGGGCCTCATCCCGGGCTGGCTGGAAATCCTGCCGCTCATGAAGGAAGGCGATGTCTGGCAGGTCGCGCTTCCCTACAGCCTCGGCTACGGCGAAACCGGCCGCGGCCACATCCCGCCGCGCCAGACGCTCGTCTTCAAGATCGAGCTGATCAAGGTCGAGGACGGTGCGCCCGCCCCGACGCCTGCGCCGACCGGTACGCCGTGAGCCAGGCGCCTGATCCCGAACTGCTGGAACTGCGCGAAAGCATCGACAATTTCGATGCCGCGCTGATCCATCTCCTCGCTGAACGCTTCAAATGCACCAAGCGCGTGGGCGAGTTGAAAGCGGCCAAGGGTCTGCCCGCCGCCGATCCGGCTCGCGAGCAGCGCCAGATCGCGCGCCTCCGGGCGCTGGCTACCGAATCCAAACTCGATCCCGATTTCGCGGAGAAGTTCCTGAACTTCATCGTCCGCGAGGTCATCCGCCACCACGAAGAAATCAAGACCGCCTCTGCGGCCAAACCCTAAAGGACGATTATGTCTCTCTCCGACGCCGACAACGCCGCCTTTCTCGCCGACTACGAAACCAAGGACGGTGTGAAGACCACCGCCTCTGGCATCCGCTACCGCGTGCTGAACGAGGGCCCCGAAGGCGGCAAGAAGCCCGGCCCCCGCTCGATGGTCGAGGTCCACTACGCCGGCACGCTGATCAACGGGAAGGAGTTCGATAGCTCCTACAAGCGCGGCCAGACCATCTCGTTCGGCCTCCACCAGGTCATCCCCGGCTGGACCGAAGGCGTCCAGCTGATGAAGGAAGGCGACACGTTCGAATTCGCCATTCCCTACAACCTCGCCTATGGCGAACGCGGCACCGGCGGCATTCCCGGCCGCCAGACGCTCGTCTTCAAGGTCGAGCTCTTCAAGGTCTCCTGATGCGCACTGTCCTCCTCCTTGTGGAGCTGGCCGGTATCGGTGCGGGCGTCTTCTTCTGGCGCCAGGCGGAGGACTACCGCGCGCGGCTCGAAGGCCTGACGGGTGATCTGACCACGGCCAACACGTCGCTTGAAAAGGCGAAGGCGTTTGAAGGCGAGGCCAACGGCCTCGACCGCGCCTTCGCCCGCGCGCTGAACGCGCAGGACATCATGACCCGCGAGTTCGCGGCGCTGACGACACCGCCCGAACAGGCGGCGGCCCGCGCCGCGTTCGAGGCCCGTCTCGCCAAGTTGAAGGCGGATCTTGAGCCGATGGCGAAAACCGTCCGTGCCAAGCTGCTGGAACTGGAGCCGCCCGAATACACGCTCGACCCGGCCAAGATCTCCGACGAGGCGAACGCCGCCTTCCTCGCGAAGATCGACGCCGACCCGGCCTACACGAAAACGGCCAGCGGTCTCCGCTACAAGCCGATCAAGACTGTGGCCGAAGGCCGCCAGCCGACCCCGGCCAACGAGGTCACGGTCCACTACAAGGGCACCTTCATCGAGGGGACGGAGTTCGACAGTTCCTACAAGCGGAATGAACCTGCGACCTTCCCGCTGGGCAATCTCATCCAGGGTTGGGTCGAGGGCATTCCCCTGATGAAGACGGGTGAGACCTACGAGTTCGTCCTCCCCTACGACCTTGCCTATGGCGCCTGGGGCCGCGCCTCGATCCCGCCGCGCCAGACGCTGGTCTTCCAGGTGGAGCTGATTTCGGTCGCCGACGCCCCCGCAAATCCCTGACGTCGGCTTTCATCCGCCGTTCATCGCGCGCATAATACCCCACGCGCGCGCTGGAATTGCTGCACTGCAGCAAATCTGCTAGGCGATGAACGGGCCGCCGAGAGAGTCGGCCACGCGGGAGTGTTGTTTCGATGAGCAGTGAGACGCCCGAAGTGGGAACGGGCTTTTTCGGTGCGATCCGCCGCCTGCTGTTCGGCACGCCGCAGCGCCGGGCGCTCGCCGCTATCTTCATCGCCTGCGCCGTCACCATCGTCACCTGGCGCGCCCTCGACAGCGAGGTCGATGCGCCGGACTGGAACGCGCCGATCCGCGGCTTCGCTTACAATCCCAGCCACCTCTACACGGTCGAAGACTCCAAGCAGTTCTCCGAAGACCGTCTGCGTGAAGACCTCAAGCAGCTGAAGAAATCGACCAATCGGATCCGCACCTATTCGGTCTCGCGCGGCCTCGACAAACTGCCCGAGATCGCCGGCGATCTCGGCATGAAGGTGGCGCTCGGCATCTGGATCTCGTCCGATCTGGAATACAACGAGCAGGAGATTCAGAACGCGCTGAAGCTGCTGCGCACCAACCGCACGTCCATCGACCGCATCTTCGTGGGCAACGAGTCCATCCTGCGCGGCGACGTGACGGTCGAGCAGCTGAACGAATACATCAAGCGCGTCCGCCGCGAGGCCCCGCGCCGCGTGAAGGTCTCGACGTGCGAGACCTGGAACCACTGGGACGCGCATCCCGATCTTGCGCAGGAAGTCGATTTTCTCTGCGTCCACATGCTCCCCTACTGGGAAGGCGTGAGCCTGGAGAGCGCCGTCGGCCACATCCAGAACCGCTTGAAGCTGCTGGAAGACAAGTTCCACAAGCCGCTGGTGATCGGCGAGGCCGGCTGGCCGTCGGAGGGCCGCCAGCGCCAGGGCGCGGTGCCCAGCGTCGCCAACCAGGCCGCCTTCGTCCGGGAATTCCTCACGCGCGCCAAGGAGCTCGGCTGGGACTACTATCTGCTGGAAGCCTACGACCAGCCCTGGAAGGTCGTGGACGAAGGCGCGGTTGGCGCCTTCTGGGGCGTCTATCAGGCCGACGGCACGCCGAAGTTCGAGCTCGCGGGCGAAATTCGTTCGCTGCCGGACTGGCCCTGGTTCGCCGGCGCGGCCGTGCTCATCACCATGCTCTGCGGCGCGCTGCTGCTGCGCACGACGCCGCATCTCTCCTTCTTTGGACAGCTGTTCCTCGCCGCGCTCGCCGGCCTCATCGTGACCGCGATGATCGTCGTGTTCGACAGCGCGGCGCTGCAATACGCCAGTTGGGACACTTATCTCGTTTTCGTTTTTGTCATCCCCGTCGCCTCGCTCGCCATCGCCGTGATCATGGCCGAATGCGTCGAGATGGCGCAGTCGCTCTGGCGCGTGCAGCGCCGCATCGCCGTGCCGCCCACCATGTCGGGCGAGCCGCGCGTCTCCATCCACGTCCCGGCCTATAACGAGCCGCCGGACATGATGATCGAGACGCTCGATGCGCTCGCGAAGCTCGACTACGCGAACTACGAAGTCATCATTCTCGACAACAACACCAAAGACCCGGCCGTATGGCTGCCGGTTCAGGCGCATGCCGAGAAGCTTGGGCCTAAGTTCCGCTTCATGCATTTCGACGGCGTGAAGGGCTTCAAGGCCGGCGCGCTCAACAAGGCGCTGGAGATGACCGATCCGGCGGCTGAGTACATCGCCGTCATTGACAGCGACTATCAGGTCACGCCCGACTGGCTGAAAATCTGCATCCCGCATTTCCAGAACCCCAAAGTGGCGCTGGTGCAGGGGCCGCAGGATTATCGCGACGGCGGCGACAATCTCTTCAAGACCATGGCCTATCAGGAATATGCGGGCTTCTTCCGCATCGGCATGGTCGAGCGCAACGAAGACAACGCCATCATCCAGCACGGCACGATGACCATCATGCGCCGCCCGGTTCTGGATGCGAAGCAGTGGGCGACCTGGTGCATCACCGAAGATGCCGAGCTGGGCCTGCGCATCTTCGAAGACGGCCATGAGAGCGTCTATATCGACCGCAGCTTCGGCAGGGGCCTCATTCCTGACACGCTCGCCGCCTACAAGGACCAGCGCTATCGCTGGGCCTATGGCGCGATGCAGATCATGAAGCGCCATGCGAAGGCGCTCTTCAGCGACACGACCGAGCTGACCGCGTCGCAGCGCTATCACTTCATCGCCGGCTGGCTGCCGTGGATCGCCGACGCACTCTCGCTCGCCTTCACGGCAGCGGCCCTCGTCTGGTCCGCGCTCATGGTCTTCGACGCCAAGACTTTCGACCTGCCGATGATGTCGCTCGCCGCCATCGCGCTCGGCCTCTTCGCGGTGAAGACCGGCAAGACGCTGCTGCTCTATCCCTTCCGGGTCGGCACCGGCTTCGTCGGCGCGCTGCAAGCCTCCATCGCCGGCCTCGCGCTCTCGCACACGGTCGGCAAGGCGGTATGGTCGGGTCTCTTCACCAGCCAGATGCCTTTCCTGCGCACGCCCAAATGCGAGGACGCCGCGCCGATCCGTCAGGTGCTGATGCTGGCGTCCGAGGAATTGCTGCTGCTCGTGCTCATCGGCATCGCGGTCTTCGCGACGGCCTATACGCGCGGCTTCGGCGATCCGGCGGCCATCGTCTGGATGCTGACGCTTTGCGTTCAGGCCATCCCCTTTGTCGCGACGCTCATCATGGCGTTCATCAGCGCGGCGAAGATCGGCGAAAAGAAGCAGCGCGCGCCGTCGGGCAATCCTGCACCGGCTGAATAAGCTTAAGCCTGCGCGGCTGCCGCACGGCGCAGGCGATCGTTGATCGCCTCGCCGATCCCGTCTTCCGGCACCGGCGCCACGGCCACCGCCTTGGCGCCGCGCTTGTCGGCCTCGCGCAGCAGCGCGAACAGGTTCATCGCCGCCTCGCGCGTGCTGCCCGCCTCGCTCAACTGCAGCGCGCCGTCCACCTCGGTCGGCCCGAACGCGATAAACAGCTCGCCATCCTCCGGCGCCGCCGCATTGATCCGCAGCCGCGCATGGGGGGCATAATGGCGCAGCAACCGCCCCGGCGATGACGGCTTCGCCGCATCGTCCGACGCCTCGGCCAGTTTGCCGACCACCGCCTCGATCTCGCTACGCGGCGTCGCCCCGGGCCGCAGCAGGATCGGTGTGTGCCCGTCAAACCCGATCACCGTCGATTCCAGCCCGGCATTGCACGGCCCGGCATCTAGCACCGTCACACCGGCACCCAGGCTCTCCGCCACATGCGCCGCGCGCGTAGGGGAGGGTTCACCTGAAGCATTGGCGCTCGGCGCGGCAATCGGCACGCCGGCGCTCAGGATCAGCGCCTGCGCCACGGGATGCGCCGGCACGCGCACACCCAACGTCGCCAACCCCGCGCTCGCGAGGTCATGCACCGGGCACTTCGCCGTCTTGGGCAGCACCAGCGTCAGCGGTCCCGGCCAGAACGCCTCGGCGAGCTTCAGCGCGACCGGATTGAAAACAACCAGCTTCCGCGCCGCCTTAGCGTTTTCCACATGGACGATCAGCGGATTGATGCGCGGGCGGCCCTTCGCCTCGAACAGCCGCGCCAGCGCATCGCCATTCGTCGCATCGGCGCCGAGGCCATAGACCGTCTCGGTCGGGAAGGCGACGAGCTGGCCCAGCGCAATCTCGCGCGCCGCCGCCGCAATGGCGGCACGGAAGGCGCTCGGGTGGGCAGGATCGACGGAAACAATCGCCATGACGGCGCGCTTATAGCGCCCGTCTAGTTCGACGTCGCGATCAGATCGACGTTGATCTTCACTTCGGTGCCGACCGGATCGTCCCCGGCATACTGGCCCTGGCCGACGCCCCATTCGGTCCGGTTGATGGTCACCGATCCCGTCATGTGGGCCTCGGTTCCGGTGATGACCAGCGTGAACGGCAGAGTGACGGCCTTCGACGCATCGCGCATCGACAGCATCCCGTCGGCCTCATAGGTCGTCTCGCCCGTCTGGCGGAACGCGGTCGTCTGGAAGATCGCCTGACCCGCCGGAATGCCGGCCGGTGCGCTGAACGAAGACCCAGCCGCATCGAACCAGGACGGCGACGACATCATCCCGTCGCGTTCGCGGCTGCCGCTGTCGGCCGAGACGAGGTTGATCGTCACCGTCGCATTGGCGGTCGACAGATCGGCCGGATCGAAGCTGATCTTCGCCGACCATTCCTTGAAGACCGTCGTGAACGGCTCGCCCTGCGCCGACACCTCGAACGACAGCGTCGAGCGTGCCGCATCGACCGTCCAGTCGGCGGCGGCAGCCGGCGCTATCAGCGCAACAGCGAAGGCGAGGGCGGCGAGACGGCTCATAAATGCTTCCGGGGTGCAGGAATGAACGGGATCATCCGCGTCAGCACGTTGTCGCGGTCCCAGAAATGGTGCTTCAGCGCCGCCGCGACATGCAGCCCGACGAGCAGCAGCAGCGGCCAGAAAGCCAGCGCCTCGTGAATGCCTTCGGCGCGGTCGTGGATCGTCTCCAGCGCATCGGCGTCCAGCCCCGCAAAGCCCGGCAGCTTGGGCAGGTCGATCACGCCCCACACCTTCGTCTTGAAGGCCGAGGATGACGCCAGCGCCCATCCCGACAGCGGGATGAAGATCATCAGGAAGTAGAACCCCCAATGCGAAACCTTCGCGCCGATCCGCTCCGGCGTGCTCATGCCAGATGGCAGCGGCGGCGGCGGATCGACGAAACGCCAGATCAACCGCAGCAAGCTTAAGGCCAGGATGGTGATGCCTAGGCTCTTGTGCAGCTGGATGGCGACATAATCGTCATCCATGGTCTTGCCCAGATACACCATATAGATGATCGCGATGGCGATGAGCCAATGGAGCGTTACGGCCACCCAGCTATAACGGCTGAACTCGGTTTTCACCGCCATCGCATATCCCTCAGATCAGGCTGTTCGCTGAAGACAGCTTAGCTGGCCTTGTGGTCGAACTCACCTTCGATCGTCACGGTCACATCGTCGCCGAGGCCGAAGTCGATATACTCCGTCACGCCGAACTCCGACCGCTTGATCGTCGCCGTGCCGCGGAAGCCCAGCACATAGGTGTTCTTCATCGGGCTCTGCAGGCCGCCATGGAACGTCACGTCCAGCGTCACCGGCTTCGTCACGCCGTGGAAGGTCAGATCGCCGGTGATTTTGCCCGTCGTATCGCCGGTCTTTTCGACCGCCGTCGACACGAAGGTAATCTCGGGGAACTTGCCGGCATCGAAGAACTTGGCCGAGGCGATCTCTTCATCGAACTTGGGGTCCAGCGTGTGGACGCTCTTGGGGTCGATCGAGGCTTTCAGCGTCGATTTCTCCGGCGCGTTCGGGTCGAAATTTAGTGCCACGTCGAATTTCGTGAACCAGCCGATATAGGTCGAAACGCCGAAATGGCTGATTTCCCAGGTGACGCGGGCATGGGCCTTGTCCACCTCATAAGTGCCGGCCGGGGCGAGGCTCGGATCGGTCGAGAGCCCCTGGGCCATTGCCGGCACGGCGGTCAGCATGGCGGCAAGGGCGGCGGCGGTGGCGAGTTTCATGGCTCTATCCGTTCTGTAACTGAATGGGTTGCTGAATTGAGGGCCTGATACGGTATTTGTCCAGTCCGCGTCGGCGACGTATTCGAAACGGCACGTTTCCAGGGTTGTTCCTTCCATGTCCGATTACCGCCCCCCGCTCGCCGATCTCGCCTTCACACTCGACGCCATTGTCGGCGCCGGGGTCTTGAAGGAAACCGGCGCATTTCCTGACTATGACGACGATCTGCGCGATGCCGTGCTGGGCGAAGCGGCCAAGCTTGCGGCCAATGTCATCGCTCCGCTGAACCGGGTTGGGGACAAGGCCGGGGCACATCTCGATAACGGGATCGTGCGCAGCGCCCCCGGCTTTGCCGAGGCCCTTCGCGCCTTCGGCGAAGGCGGCTGGGCCGGCGTCACGGCCGAACCGGCACATGGCGGCCAGGGTCTTCCGATGATTCTCGGCGTCGCTGTCGAGGAATTCTGGCAGGCCGCCAACATGGCCTTCGGCCTCTGTCCGCTCCTCACTCACGGCGCCATCGAGGCGATCAGCGCCCACGGCACCGACGACCAGAAGCGCATTTACCTCCCCAAACTCGTCGCCGGCACCTGGACCGGCACCATGAATCTCACCGAACCCGGCGCGGGCAGCGATGTCGGCGCGCTGAAGGCCAAGGCCGTCCGTCACGGCGACGGCACCTACCGCATCACGGGCCAGAAGATCTTCATCACCTGGGGCGAGCACGACGCGGCGGACAACATCATCCACCTCGTCCTCGCGCGCCTGCCGGATGCGGCGCCCGGCACGCGCGGCATCTCGCTCTTCCTCGTGCCGAAATTCCTGCCAGACGAAAACGGCAATCCGGGCGTCCGCAATGACCTCAAAGTCGTCGGCCTCGAACACAAGCTCGGCATCCACGCCAGCCCCACCTGCACCATGTCGTTCGGCGACGATGGAGGCGCCATCGGCTTCCTGATCGGTCAGGAAAATCGCGGCATGGCGGCGATGTTCACGATGATGAACTCCGCCCGCCTCAATGTCGGCGTGCAGGGCGTCGCGATCGCCGAACGCGCGCTGCAGCAGGCCGTGCGCTACGCCTATGACCGCCAGCAGGGCAAACCCTTCGGCCTGCAGCACGAAGGCGCGACGATGGTGCCGATCCAGCGCCACCCGGATGTGCGCCGCATGCTGATGACCATGCGCTCCAGCATCGAGGCGGGCCGCGCCATCTGCCTCTCCACCGCGCTCGCCATCGATCTCGCGCGCCATCACCCGGACGCGGACGCCCGCGCGCGCGCCAAGCTGCGCGAGGAACTGCTCACGCCCATCGCCAAGGCCTGGTGCACCGACATGGGCGTGAAGGCCGCAAGCCTCGGCGTGCAGATTCACGGCGGCATGGGCTTCGTCGAAGAAACCGGCGCGGCGCAGCACTACCGCGATGCCCGCATCCTGCCGATCTATGAAGGCACCAACGGCATCCAGGCCATCGACCTCGTCACCCGCAAGATCGGCCTCGACAAGGGCAAGGCGCTGGACGCGCTCTTCGCCGAAATCGCCGAAACCGCAGAGGCCCTCGCCAGCTCACCCGAAGACATCCACGCCAATGCCGGCCGCCAGCTGGCCGCCGGTCTCGATGCCGCCCGCAGCGCCGCCGAATGGCTCAGCGAACGCCTCTCCGGCGGCAAGCCCTACGACGCCCTAGCCGGCGCCACGCCCTTCCTCGATCTCATGGGCGCGGTCGTCGGCGGCCATTTCCTCGGACGCGGCGCCATCGAGGCCACGCGCCGGCTGACGGCGGGCGAGGGCGATGCCGGCTTCCTCGCGGGCCGCATCGCCAATGCGCGCTTCTTCATGGCGAACATCGTGACCCACGCGGCGGGCCAGCTCGGTTCCGTCACGGCGGGTGCCGAGGCGCTTTACGCTACGGAGTTCGAAGCGCTTTGACCTGTGGCGTCTTGAAGCCTAGCGTTTTGGGTATGTTGTCCGGGTTCGCCTATGTCTGACGCCGTCGAACTGCCGCAGGAGGCCGCGCCGCGCGTGCGCGACGATCGCGGCCTCATCTATCCGTTCGCCGAGAAGCCCGAACCCGGCGCGACCGTCGAAGTCGGGCCCGGCATTCTATGGCTGCGCATGCCGCTGCCGTTTCAGCTCAACCACATCAATCTGTGGCTGCTGGAAGATGGCGATGGCTGGGCGGTCGTCGATACCGGCGTCAACACCGACACCTGCAAGGACTTGTGGGAACAGGTCTTTGCGAAGGCGCTGAACGGCAAGCCGGTCACCCGCGTCATCGTCACCCCTCTGCATCCGGACCATGTCGGCCTCGCGGGCTGGATCGCCGAACGCTTCGACGCGCCGTTGTTGATGAG
>VFQQ010002249.1_pt1 | contig 22600 bp, 40 predicted proteins | sample 3512341 | NCBI WGS metagenome assembly VFQQ01 (sample SAMN10412373, study PRJNA504923) | tailings metagenome | isolation source: Relicate 2 Philex TSF1 revegetated site | place: Philippines: Tuba, Benguet | collected 2017-08-29 | reverse complement strand
CCCCTGCCGCGACTCACGGCACCGCCAGCGCCCCGATCCAACCGCCGCAGGGAGGAGAGGAGCCGGAGCCCCAGCCCCCGCGGGCGGAGCCGCAGCCGCAGCCGGAGCCCCAGCCGCGAGCGCTCGGCGTCCCGCTCCCGCAGCCGTGCGTCTGCCCTTGCTGCTGCCGCCCTGCCGCTGCTTTGCAGTCGCCACCGTACCCGCTAGCGGCCGCCCGGCTCGTCCCAGACGGCCGCACCCGCGCCTGCGCCGCCCGCTGCCCGCCCGCACTTGCACCCCCGCCACCACGGCCCGAAATGCCGGCGTGCGGCGAGCGGCCCGTCCTGCCCGGCCACAGCCCTGCGTGCTTGACCGGCTGCGGCCTGCCTGAGTGACGCGTGCTGCTGCCAGCCGCGGCTGCTCGGCACTTGCGTGCGTGCGGCCGCGGCCCGCCTGCCTGCGTCGCGCCGGCTCGGCTGCTGTGGGGTGTCACTGCAGGCTCCACCCGAGGCTCACAGGTTTGGCCTGCCCGCCCCTGCCGCTGACTTGTGGCCACTGACGGCGCTGCTCCAACCGCAGGCAACCCCAGCCGCCGTGCCACACTCACGCTGACGAGCGCTTGCTGCCGCCCACTGCTCCGCATGTGGTGCCTGCCTCACCACTGCCTGCCTGCCCACCCGCCTCTGCCGTCGCCGCCTCCCCTCGCTACCCTGCAGGCTCCCGCGGCCGCGACAGCCGCTCCCCTCGCCGCGACTCGCGCAGCAAAAGCCGGTCCCCTCGGCGCTCCCGCTCCCGCTCCCCCGCCCGGGGCGGCGGCGGCGGCGGCTGGCGGGTGAGCAATCCCAGCAGGGCTGTAGACGTTCGCCTTGTTGCTGCCGCCATGCATGCTGCTTCGGCACCTGTCCTGTGATGCCTGCTGCTGGCCTCCCACCTCCCGGCACGCGCCAGCGATGGCTGCTGCGCCGCTGAAATTTCCTCCCTTCCTCCTGCATCCAGGACAAGCTGGACCGCCTGTTTGACCGCGGCCACCTGCGCAAGTCGGAGATTGACCAGGTCCTGCTGGACGACCTGGACAGTGAGTTGGGCGGCCGCGGGAGCAATCTGCCTGCCTGCCGCGTGCTCGAGTGCCCGTTTCCACTTCCACCTGAAGCGGCGAAGAGGGCATGCGATCGCTTGTATCTGCGGATGCCTACAGACGACATGCAGTATAGCACCTTGCCGCTGGCTCCTGTGAACACCCTATGCTTTCTGCCTTTGCTGGGCGCAGAGCTGAATGATGAGGAGGCGGGCTGCGTGGTGGACCGCCTGACCGAGGCCAACCTGGAGTAAGTCGATTGGCTGGCACAACAACAACACCCTGGCAGCTGGGGCCAGGCGCAGGCTTGCTGAGTGGCAGGCTTCGCCTACTGGCAGGCAGCTATGGAGTTGCAGCACACGACGGCCTGCTGAACACGTTCCACTGCCTCCTGCCCACAGCCGCATCCGCAACCCCAACGGCTTCCTGGCCGGCATCATCAAGCGCGTGCGCCAGGACGGCCCCGACCGCGGTGCGTGGGCTGGCCGGCTCGCCGGATGGTTGCCGGCATGCATTGGCAGGCAGTTGACACCAGCCAGGCTGCGCAGCCTTCCTGCCATGTGTTAAACCCAGACATCACGGCCGCCTGCTGCTGAGGAGATTTGACCTATCTGCAAGCTTGCAAGCCCCACCCAGCACACGCATGTGCTACCACATCTCTGAGCGCTGTGCTCGCCCATTCCTGCTGCTGTGCGTGCTGCAGGCGCGGGCAAGGTTGACATCCTGCCCCGCTCCGTGCGCCACCGGCTGGAGGACTGCATTGATGATGTGAGGCGGGGCGGTTCTGGGCTTTTGCATGTCATTATCCCTGCCAATGATCTGTGCCGGCGGCAGGCTTATGAACTTCCCAGCTGTTGTCAACCAACGCTGTGCTGTGCCTGACCTAGTGCTGGCCAGTGCTTCCCCCTAGCCTACATCCGTTTTCTGCCCTGGGCAAGATCAAGCGGTAGGCGGTTACACCATGTCACTCCTGTGCCTGATGCCGACTCATGTTCCCTCTGCTCTCCTCAGGGCAAGATCAAGCGCGAGGCGGTGGACCAGCGCATGGTGCGCGCGCTGGCCGACATGCCCGCTGACCTGGCTGAGGAGGCTGTGAGCCGCTACGCGCGCTCCGTGGACGAGCACGTGCGCAACCCCCAGGGCTTCATGGTGAGGCACAGTCTTATGGCAGCGTTGCTGGGGTGGCTTGCTTGCTGCTACGCTCCATGGACGAGCACGCGCACAACCCGCAGGGCTTCATGGTGAGTGAGGCGGGCCTGCTGCTGATCTGTGGCACGCTCACCATGCTCTGCTGCCGCACTTGCCCTCAAATGCCATGAGAATGGTGCCGGGCTCCTGGGTGGAAGCGACCATGTCATGGCCAACATTTTTATCACTCATTAACTCTGCATGTGTTCCCCCTCCGATACAGATGGGCATCATCAAGAAGGTGCTCGAGGAGGACCGCTATGGTCGCGGTGGAGGCGGCGGCGGCTACGGGTGAGCGCTGTTGCGGCTGCCCTGTGGTGTGCGCCTGGCTTTTCTAGCACATGGCCGCATGGGGCGTCCAGCAGCAGCACAGCAGACGCCGCCTGAGATTCTGTGACAGCAATGGGCAGGCGTGACACACTTGAAACAACCCACCTCTGTGCGCAGCGGCGGCGGCTACAGTGGTGGTGGTGGCTATGGCGGCGGGTGCGTGGCATAGCAGCACAGCATGTTGGGGTTGAACAGCCGCTTCGTGCCCCTGGTTGCTGCCTGAAAGCTTCCAACCCGGCGCCTTGTTGTCATTCCCCTGAACACTTGCTCCACCAAATCCTCCCCCCATTTACAGCTACGACCGTGGCTATGGCGGCGGCGGGTGAGAACGCATTGCCATCTGCTTGCCGAACAGCATACATGCATTGATTGAACAGTCTGGCCGGCGTGCCATGGGTGATCTCGCCCTGGCTGCTTTCCACTGGCACCCGCGGCATGCCTTTTCTGACCTGCTCGGTCTCTGGCTGCCTTGCTCTGTCGCAGCTACGGTGGCGGCGGCGGCGGCGGCTACCGCGGTGGCTACGACTCGTACGGCAGCCGCGGCGGTGGCGGTGGCGGGTGAGCCAACACCTGCTTCACATTGGCAGCAGCAGCCATGTTGTTAAATGGCAGCCTGTCTCACAGCACAGCTATGTTTGCCCGCATCCTGCTGCTGGACTGTTTGAGGGAGCCAGTGCTCTGCTGTTGCAAGTGCCAAGCTGTAACGCCTCGTCTGCCCTCGTTGCCTGCAGCTACGACCGTGGCTATGGCGGCGGCGGCGGCGGGTGAGGCATGGGCTTGGAATATTGCACGTGGTTGCAGCACGCCTAAGGGGAACTTGCCTCGCCACACCAAATCTGCCCAGCTTCACGCTGCCGGCCCGCCGTTTCCTGATGCACTCTCTCTTACCGCCCTCCCCGTCTGCCTCCTGCAGCTACGATCGGGGCTACGACCGCGGGTGAGCTCTCAATGCAGCCCTTTGCTCTCAATGCAGCCCAGTGTTGTGGTGCCTCTCGTGACGTGCCAGCCAAGCGTGCTCGCTCAATCAAGAGCCATGATGCTCTGGCACCGTCTGACCCTGCTGCCGTGCCACCCCTGCTGCCACACAGGTACGACCGGGGCTACGATGATCGCTACCGGAGGTATTGAGAGTGACGTGTGTGCCAGCCTGGCGGGCCTGCACAGCTGCACAGCTCGCTTGCGTGTGCACGCCCGACCCCAGCTGCACAGTCGTGTGTGTTTGCCTTTCCGTGCCACCTGTTGCTGCACTGTCTGCATGCGCGTGATGATGCCCTGTGACGCCTCGTGTTGATACGCTTACCCACATGTAACATGAAATCGGTCAGTCGTATCGAGGATTGGACTGAGGTCAGGCAGTGCGGACGTGAATTATTGAAGCAGTAAAGGTGATGCAGTGTAGAGCGAGCTCTCAAGAGAGCAGGAATGGATGCCACGTGGTCAGCTAACTGCTGTTGTCCTTTGCTGACCGAGTAGCACCGGCGGATTGTGACATCTCCAGGCTCAGAGCTCCTTGGCAGACACCTGCGCAAGGCAGCAGGTTGATAGCATGTCACAACCGAAAGCCATGTGGGGGCCTTGCCGCCCATCGCTGCTGCCTTTGCTGGTGGCTGGCACAATCGGACTTCCAGTCGCACTTCACCGCCTGCGCACCCACCTTCAACTGGTTGTTCCTGACCAGCGCTCCAAACACCCGCCGCGCGAGGAAGAGGTAGTGCGGCGGCCAGGCGGGGTGCAGCGCCGCAAACTCCCGCCGGAAGGACAGGAACATCATGAGCGGCAGCAGGGCGGCGAGTGCGGCGGCGGCAAAGAGCGGGAACAGCACTGCCAGCGCTGGGTGGACGTGAATGGCTGGCTGCGGGTGGCAGGGAGGGGCGCAGTGTGCGGAGTATCGGCAGCTGGCTGCAGGCCATGGGACGACGTGTGGTGGAGTTGGCGGCAACGGCAGACCAGGCGGTATCTCATGGCATCGCACTTGCCTGCAGCGCATGTACTCCGTGCCAGAACAGCAGCAGCATGCCAGCTCTGCAGACAGTGGATTGCAAGAAGCAGCAGGGGCAGTGTGATCAGCAGGCGGCCCCGTGGGTGGCCCCGGCTGGCGGCGGGGGCGGCCCCGCAGCCCTGCCTTAGCACAGGGCTGCGGCTGGGCGGCTCGCCATCGTTACACGCACATGAGCGCCATCGCCTCTAGCAGCCCAAGCAGCAAGGGCGCCTTCCGGCTGCCCTCCTGCGGCAGCAGGCTGGCGAGCGCAGGTCCCTTGGCCATTGCAGCGGTGGCACGCAGCCAGGTGTGCAAGATGGGACAATGGGTGGGTGAAGACTGGCGCTGCGCCGGCTGGACGAAGGAGGGTTCCTGTTGCCGCCGCCGCTGCCCGCCACGTCGGGCAGCGTGGGAGAGTCGAAGCACTGCTGCGTTGCACGAGGGATTGTCGTCATGCACATCATGGCTGATCAAAATTTTGTTCAGCTGCCGAAGGTGTGTTGACTGGCCCTGCATGTCACTCATTCTCTTCGCCACGGCAGGCACTCTGCTGGGACACCGGCAGCTGTGTGCAGCCGCCCAGACCGTGCTGGGTGAGACGGGAACTACACGCACTCAGCACGCACTGGCTGTTCACAGAATAAGTAAACTATATGAACTGAAATGCAATCTTATCTTAAATGCAAGCTGCTCGTGCTGTTGTTTTTGCACAGGCACGTCAACTGAACGATTCGCTCCATGCTGCTGAATTCGGACGGTGGCGTTGCACCGTGCAGCCCTTTGCACCTGCAATGCACCTCCAGCTCTGCGGCTCACTCCAGCTTGCCCACGAATGGCTCGTCCAGGCGGGGGGCATAGGCCCACTGCCCGATGCAGCCCGCCACCGACAGGCCGGCCATGCCCAGGAGCCAAAAGGGGCCGGCATACACGTAGAGGGAGGCGGGGATGGAGGCCCGGATGCCGTTGCAGATGACGGGGGTGAAGCCTGCGCAGGGGTGCGGCAGAGCAACCCAGTGCGAATGCAGCAGCACAGCAGCTGTAGGCAGCAGTGCATAGCGGATTGCTGTGGCAGACAGCACAGCCGGGCCCCAGATGGCAGCTGAGCAGGCATGGCAGCATACATGGCATTGCAAAGGCAGAGGGCAGCCGAGCTTGCCTCCGATCACTCCCATGGCTATGTTATACCTGCACAACATGGAACGTTTGGATCATCAGTTTAGCCATCACAAGCACTGCGTAGCCCACACATACATGCCTACGCACGCAGCCGGAACCATCATGCACAGTGAGCCTCCTGCAAGCGCTGCGACTCGATGCATGCATGGACTGCCATGTAATGCAGGACAGGCTGCTCACCCCAGGGAGAAGCCGGTAATGCGCTCCAGCGGATCGTACAGCCGGTTCATGGGCAGACCAATGCACACCTGTGGCGGGCGTGTAAACCGACTGCTTATAACAGGCCAACAGACAAGACAGGTTCGCACGTGGAAAACAAGCACAGCTGCACAGCCCTAGGCCCACACCCCGACAAGAGCATCACTCACAATGCCTGCTCCCACGACAGCCAGGAAAATGGGAGACAGAATCCAGGCGGCCACCTCAGACGAGAAGGAGCCTGCGTGGTCGTTGGGCAGGCAGGGGGGGGTGCAGCGGTAAATAGCATGCAATGCAAGCGTGCGCAGCGCCTGAGCACCTGCTGCATGCTCCCTTGGCCCAGCCTCGCCCAGCCCTGCACCATTTTGTATTCTAGGCGCACCGTAGAAGACGCCAAAGGCCATGCCGCCGCCGGCAGTGATGACGGCCACGTTTGCCCGAATGGACCTGCCTCCGCGGTCCAGCCACACGCCCATGGCCAGGTATCCCAGGATGCAGAAGGGGATGGACACCAGCAGGATGCCCTGCAAGCCATGGGCGCACCATCCATCAGGCTCTAGGTGTTGGAGGGCAGTGAACCATGGCACTACCGGTCGTTGGAAGGAGCACGGAAACATCTGGCCCAGCTGGGTCAGTCGCCCACATGTGCCTGCCGCAAAGGTCAACTGTTGATGATTGAAGTAAGTTCAGGCACCCACCTGGGACACGCGTGTGGACACGTAGCCCTGGCGCAGCTTGGAGGGCAGCCAGCTGGTTGCGATGTAGTACGCTGCCGCGCACTGCGGGGTGCGTCAAGGGGAGGTCGCGGACAGCAGGAGAGGCTCAGGCACTGGTTTCTGCATGCGTGTCATGTTGGTTGAGGATATGATGATATCCTGCCTCCTTCAGCTGCGCACAGGTTGTTGACAATTTCCTCCTCGCACGCACCCAGCTCGTGCCGGCCGTCTGGATGAGCAGGCCCAGCCAGTTGGTTTGCAGGACGCGCATGAGCGGGATCTGCAGCATTGCAGCAAGGCGGTCTATGATGTTTCGGCAGCAAGGCATGGGCTGGCTTGTGTGCTACACTACACGTCTCCCCACGCCCGGCAGCGCTCCCGGTCCTTCAACATAAAGCTCATACAGGCACATCAGGAGTACACCACATCCTGCCAGCTTGCCTTGGCATGGGTGGGGTCCTCGCCATGCAGCTTGCTGAGCCGGCCGTGGTCGTGAGAGGCCCGGCGGAAGGAGATCTCTCCACGCGCCTCGGCGGCAGCCTCCGCCACCGCTTCGCACGCCTCTGGCGATGGGGGAGTGCCGGTGCCGTCCTTGCCTGACGCCACGCCCTCCTCACTCTCGCGTGCACTGCAGCGCAGGTGCTGAGCAGGTGCTGAGTGTAGCCAAGCATGGCGCTCTCATGCACAAGTAGCGAAAGTGCGTAGCCTCTTGTATGGCATGCAAGTGCTCCAGACGCAGCCATGCAGCCCAAGCCGGCCACTCAGCCACCTTGCTCTGCCCCACCCCAGCGCACCTCTTGATTGCCAGCCCTCCAACGTCGTGCTTGGCCGAGCCAATCTGGGGCATCGCATCCCACTCTGCGCCCTCCCCCATCAACGTCAGCTGGCGCTTGGAGAATGTTTTGGAGGCGCGGCACCGGGCTGCGCGCATGGCCTGCAGCGGCAAGGAATGAAACCGTCGGACGCAGGGCAGGGGTTCAACATGGGGAGGGAGGATATGCGGGGCCTAAGGAGAATTACGCGCTCAAACAAGGAACAGGGCAATGATGCCGGCAAGTTACCTCCAGGAAAGCGTGTGGCTCAGGCATGCCCTGCCGCATGTACGCTCCCAGCAGTGCGGTCACAAAGGAAAGCGCAAAGGGGATGCGCCAGCCCCAGACCTGCGGCGGGTGGCGGGTGCGGGCGGCAGTTTGCAACGAGAGGACACCAAGTGCATGCAATGCCAAAGGGAAGGGCAAGTGGCCTCGTCCACAGGGAAAATGCAGAAAGCCAGCACCGTCTCCTAGGCTCGTACCTCCATATTGTCTGCAGCATCCGCCAGTTGGGTGCAGGGCATAGTGGCATGCGGGCGGCAGGGTCAGGCAGAGAAGAAGGCAGGGCAGGCCCTTGCACAGCTTGTACATTGGGACACACCTGCAGCTGGGCATGCACTGCTGCCACCAAACAGGCAAATGCAGCAAAGCCAGCACCTACATGCTGAAACCGTGGCCTGCAGGATCATGATAATGGCCAGCGCCAGGAGCAGCCCGATGTTGGCCGACGCCTACAGCCAGGCAAGGAAATGAGCAGAGGTGACAGTCGGTTGGGGCGTGGATATTCCACGAACAGGCCACACTGGCAAACATTTTGATGGGAAGAGTCAGCTTTCAGTCGGGCAAGCACTGGCTGCCATCTGGTTGCGTGCCCATGCCATGTGATGCCACCCTGCACACACCTGGAGGGCGGCCGTCCAAAACACGCGGCGCTTGGGCGACGCCAGCTCCGACACGTACGTCACAGCGGCGCTGAACTCCCCTCCGATCGCCAGGCCCTGCAGCAAAGGTGGCTTGCATACAAATGTGAGCGCAGTGACAAGGGCGCGGGGGCAGGACGATTGCTTTAATCCCTTCAGCTGCGCGGCTGCCTATGCTATTTGCAGCCCGATCACCCCTCCTGCGCTTGCCTGCAGCACGCGGAAAATGGCCAGCAGCACGGGCGCCGCTGCGCCCGCAGTGTACGGCCCGATGTCGTATGTGGGCAACACGCTGCGATAGGGGAATGTTGCACAGCACCTTACTTCAGGCATATGGGTGGGCAGGCGCAGAGGCGCGTGCTGCATGCGTGGGTACAAACCTGACACCCGCGGTCCTTCAGTAGTAACTCTCTGCGAGATGCACTTGCAGTTTATGGAGACGCACTGTGCCAACATCCGAGTCTCACCTGACAGCGCAGGTGGCAAACGCCATGAGAATGATGCTGAACAGCAGAGAGCGGCTGCGGCCGTACGTGTCTCCGATGTGGCTGCACAGAGCAGCGGGGCAATTGCCGGGAAACATGAGGAGCCTTGGGGGATTTAGGCAGCAGCATGCACTTGTAGGCCTCCAGGAAAGCAGCAGTACTAGAAAATTGTCTAGTCTTGCAGCTGAGCGTGATTTGGGCATGGAAGGGGCTGCATTAGCACAACAACCGGCCCAGCCGCTCACCCAAACAGAATCGCGCCGGCGGGCCGCGCTGCCATTGCCAGCCCAAACACGGTCCAGTCTGCAAGGAGTGAAGGCAGCGAGGGTGATCAGCGCCACAAACAAGCAATCAGGGTGGCTCAAGGTAGCAGGACCAGGAACCGAAGGCAGACTGGCCCACAACACGTATTTGACCCTGAAATCAGCCTCACAGACGGTGTCGCTGTGGAAGAAGGCGGCCTTGAGCGTGGCATCCAGCTGGCTGTACACGAAGAAATCTGCGCATATTGAGATGGAAAATGGAGTTTCGAGCGAAACAGGATGCAGATGCGCCGGCGCGGCGGGAAGGGCCAGATGCGGGGGCGAGGCGGCGGTGGCTGGCGCCCCCTTAGCCCCTCCACCTGAGCTCACCATACCATTCCAACACTGAACCGATGCCTGCGACCACCACCACCTGCACCCAGTCCTTAGTCGTCAGCGCAGGGCCCGGCTTCATGCCTGCTTGGAGAGGAGAGGGGGAAGAAGCAACATGCAGCGCAACTCGGTCCGCCGCCGCTCGGGTCGGCCGCCGCTGCTCAACAGGCGTTTGCAACCCGCCCGGCCCACCTGCCAGCGGTTGCTTCGGCGGCGGAAGTACAGGATGGGGGCGCAGCAGCGCCGCTTGTGCGCGGCTGGTTCGCCGCGGGACGGGTCTGCCTTGTGGACGAGCCGCTTGCCTCTGCCACCACCAGAAGGTTTGTGGCGTGTAAAGCAACAGCGCTAGATGCACGGCGAGCCCGCAGCATGCTCAAGTCGCTCAATCAGCAGATTGTGCCACCTCAGCCTGCCGCTGCCGTTGGCCGCCCCAGTTCCTCCCAACCATCTTTTGAGTGGGACCTGCCTCACAGCAGCCAGCATTTACTGCACTGTTCCTGGTAGATGAGGAAACTCGACCAGGCCAGGGCAGGCACTGCTGCAGCTGTTTGCACCGGGATGTGGCACGCATTGAGTGGCGCACCTACCACAGCATGCATGCCCAGACTCTCTCTGTCCAGACCCTGCCGGTTGATGCGATTACATATGCACCCATCAGCGGATCAACTGTGCCATTAACCAGTGCAGCCAAATCTCTGCACCCAGCCGCCAGCTCTTGCTCGCTGTCTCACTCGTTCAATCGCTCGGTAGAAGCTCCGTACTTGCTCACTTGCGCGCCGCAGTGTTGTCCTCCGCATGCTGCTCCACGTGCGGCAGGTACTTGCCTGCGGGAAGTGCAATGGGTTGGTGCATGTGGGGACGCACTTGAGCGGGCGGTTGTCAGAAAGGCCGCAGGCGCTGGCCCGATTCACCGCAAAACAAAGCTTTGCAGTCTGCTGGACAAGAAGGAGGGCCCGCTGTTGAAAGTCGGTAGGCCAGCAGCCAATCGCGACCAAGTGGGCAGTCAGAAGGTGCGCTGGCATGAGAAGAACAGGCTCACCGTTGAAGGTGATGACCACCCGGTCCTCGCCGTGCTTGCCCTTCACCTGGTCCACGGTGTGACAGGAGCGGCAGTGACAGCAGCACTACCGCACATTCAGATGCCACGCAGCTGGATGCCCTTACCGCCTGCCTGTCACGATACAGCTGGGCCCCTGAGCAGCCGGGTTCCTGGCCCACCGCCTGCTCAGCCAGACACCCCTGCCTTATGGCCGCACGCCATACACCACCACGCGTACAATGCATGACATGAACCTGCATGATTTGAATGTCTGCCTGATACACGCCCCGCGTCCCCTGCAGGCCCGCGTGAGCGTGTACCTTGCGCGTGTTTTCTGCAACGTCACACTGCCCCATCGCACCTGGTCCACGGTGCAGAAAAAGTCGATAGCTGCGGAGCAAAGCGAGCGAGCAAGCGACGGTGAGGGGCGGGGGAGGCTGTGGTAGCAGGGGCCAAGACGCGCATTTGGACTGGATGGTGTCATTTAACTGGCGCAAAGCACAGCCCCTCACCCGACATGATGCCGTCGCCCATCTTCTCGTTGATCAGTGCCTTAAACGCCTCGCCGTAGTGGTGCACCGCCTGTGGCAGGGCGTGGCGGCAGGAAGGGTTGTGCGATAAACTCGCCTTTGCTGGCAGATCATCCCAGACGTGCTGCCCCGCTCGTGAGTACAGCACAGATTCCTGCGGTAGCCAGCCTGCTCCCACAGACCTCCAGCATGCGGTACACATGCGGCTCCTGAGCCAGCTCCGGGTCCCAGCCGCGCATCGGCGCATGCTGCATCACGGCAATCGCCTCGTCGCTGGCGGGAACGGGCAGCGGCGGGAGGAGGGTGAGATCAATGCAGCAGGAGAGGAACGGCAGCAGTGGACAGCATCGCAGCATTTTCCTGGATACAATGTGGATGGAGGCTCGGCTGGCAGGAAGCGGCATGCAGGGCTTCGCAACATGGGCGAGGCATGCAAGCAGCGACTCCACACAGGCGCTACATTGCCCACAGCACGCAAACGCAGAGGGCAGCACATTGGCAGCAGCACCTGAGGTGCGGCACCGCCTTCTTCAGCTTGCCGGCCGAGTCCGGCTTGAGCTGCGCCTGGTTGAAGAACAGCTGCACAAGGGGTGAGGGGGCGAATGCAATATGGAGAGCGACAGCAGGCATGGCAGCATGGCCGGGAGCATGCGCCACAAGGCGCCAGGCCCGCATGCGCTGCTGCCACGGATCCAGCAAGCTGGCTAGCCGCAGCGCTGCGGCATTGCAGGGCTGCACACCTGCGCAGTGTAGGCATTGGTCCACCTGCAGTGTGAAGCAGCAAAGGTATGTGAAAACAGCAAGCATGGCCACATCTGCTTCAATCGTCGCCTGCCACCCAGGGAGCCCTGCTCCGCTGCCTCTTATCACCGCCCCCTCCCCCCATCAGGCCCTGCACACCCGCACTCGGCCGCAATGTCGTCTGCAGCGGGAGGGGGGCAGGAGTGTTGTCAAACCAAACTCGTCGCATAATTGAGGCAGGGCTTCAGGTGAGCATGACATACCGAACGTCTTGCCGCTCGCCGCCTTTGCCGCCAGCAGCTGGTCCACAAACACCACCTTTTGACTGCGGGAGTGGTGCCAGGGCAGGTGGGCAGCAGGTGGGGACGGCACATGCGGGTAGGAGATGCAGCAGCAGGGCGAGCCCTCGGACGAGGGCACCCTGTGCCGCCGGCGACGGTGGCCCTTGGACTCAGCCGCCGGGTGCACTCACTCGCGCGTCCTGGGAGCCAGCAGCTGTGCTTGTGGCGATGTGTGGGCTGTCGCCATGGCCCGGAGCTGGCCCCGGCGGGCGGAGGGCGCCAGGCGGGGGGCAGTGGCGCGGGCAAGCCGAGTGAGCATGCTGCTTGTTTCGATGTTGTGATCTGGGGCTTGTAGCAGCAGGCGGACAGCAAATGAGGGCGGGGTGGCCCGGAATTGGCCATGGGCAGCTGCCTGCTGCGCGCTGCGCTGCCGGCGGCAGCAGAGCAGGGATCGCTGCCCCTGTCGTCACTGATCAGTCTGCAGAAGCGGTGGATTCGAGCCTGGGCGCCCGCAGCACGCAGCCAGCGAGGTCGAAAAATGTTTGGACTGTAGGTGGCCCGCCAACCCGGCAGTGCAATCTCTAGTAGATCAGCATGAAGCGCAGCCGCGCTGGGAAGGCCAAGGCGGCCGGCAAGGGCCCGCAGGCCGTGGAGCCGCTGGCCGGCGAGGAGGCGCAGCGCCTGCGGGCCCTCATCGAGTCTGCCGAGGGAGTGCACACCCTGGGAGGCGAGGAGCTGCTGCGAGCGCTCAAGGCGGACCGTCCCTGCGACTCCAAGAGCTGCAAGGTCGGCGGCGGCAGTGGCGGCGCTGGGCGGCTGCTCGCGGATGCAATCCGGCAGCCCACCTTGCTGGCGGCACCTGTGTGCTGCAGCAAGCCTGCGATGTGTTGTGTCCAACTGAACCTGCTGCCGCACCTGTCTGCCGCGCCTACCGCTGCTGGCATAGCTGGTCCGCCAACCGCCTGCAACCGACTGCATGGCCTGCCGACTGGTGTGCCGCTGCCTCTGCCTACTAGACGCAGGGCAAGACTGGCAACCCCAACTGCCTGTGCAACCTGGTGCCGGCGCCTGAAAGCTTCCGCAAGGCCGGGCTGTGGGCACGCCAGGTGCGGCTTGGGAGCAGTTGTGCTGCATCTCTTGCGCCAGTGTCGCCGTAGATGTGCAGCATTGGGGGCATTGGCCGGCCTAAAAAATGGATGTGCATCATGAACCAACCTACTTGGCTGTCAATCAACTGCAGGCGGATGTGGTGGGCACGCTCGGCACCGACCCTGCCGATGCACAGCGCAAGGTGCGCCGGCTGTTGCATTGCGCCGTTGCGTTGCAAATGCTGGCGTGCGCACTGCTGCCGGGCTGAAAGCTTGCTCGACTTGTATGCATGGTGAATGCTGAAGTGGCAGTTGACGAGTGCGTTGTGGAGCTGCCAGCTTTTGCAATGCAGCAGGCCTAAGGCAGCAGCGGCGATCTGGCGAGCAGGGTGCAGTGCCTGAATGTCTCCCCCACCCCATAGCCGCAACCCCTTCCTTCTTTTCTGTCCCTCTCGCTGAACAATCATCGCCGCCTGGGTGCTGCAGGACCTCAGCAAGCCTGTCGGGCTGAAGAACCTGGGCAACACGTGCTATGTGAACAGCGTGCTGCAGGTGGGCGCTCGTCCCATCCCCACCACGCATTCCAAACGCTACGTCATGGCTGCCGTGGACAGCCGTCTGCAGCCCTCAGCGAATGCCTGCCGCCTGTTGCGTTGCACTCCATCAGCTGAACCGCAATCTGTCTGCTTTGCCTGCCCTGCAGTGCCTGTTTGCCAACCAGGCGTTCCGCCGCGCTGTGTACGCGCTGCGGCAGCCGCTGGCGGACGAGCCAATCGTGAAGGAGCTGCGGTGAGCGTAGCACTGCTTGCCGCCTTGGTTCATGCAGCTTGCATTATGCAGTTCAAGTTCTTGCGCTGTCGCCTGATAGCTGCATGCCAGCGAGGTGCAAGCACGGCCGATGCTGCCTCCTGCTTCTGCGCCCACAACTGCTGTTGTGCTGCCCGCCGCTACCTTTCGCAGTGAGCTGTTCCTGGCCATGGAGCACGGCTGCCGCGACCCAGTGGACCCCGCCCCGCTGGCCCGCGCGCTCAACCTGGGTGGGTGCTCGCCTAATGGCGCTGAGGAGGACTGCCTGTGGCTGCTCTGTCTTGCCTGCAGAGGAGTGCATGAAGCCAACTTGGCAGAGGAGTGCATGAAGCCAATTTGGCGCGTGCTGAAAGCAGATGCTGCCTGCCTTGCTTCCTCTTTGCACAGACCACGCGGTGCAGCAGGACGGCCAGGAGTTCATGAAGCTGTTCCTCACCCTGCTGGAGGCTCGCTTCAGCCAGCAGGAGGAGCTGCGCGACATCATCCAGGCAAGGCCCGCAATTAGTGTGCACAGCACAGCAAAGCACCAGAGCAGCAAAGCATGCCAGCACAGCGTGGCGTCGGTTTGTGCAGCAGCAGGCACCACAGAGCCGCTCCCCTGCGCCACCCGCTTGCAGGCGCTGTTCCGCGGGCAGAGCGGCTACCTCACGCTGTGCCAGACGTGCTGCAAGCAGTCAGGCAAGCGGCAGGCTGCATCACTGTGCATTCTGCTCATGCGTCGGCGTGGCACGCTTGAAATGATTATCAACGTCAACAACAGCTTAAATCGGTGCATTGCAACGACCAGCTTATTTCATGTCCCCTTGCTCTTTGTTGCCATGTGCCTGCAGAGAGCAGCGCCCGCAGCGACAACTTCTACGAGGTGGACGTGCCGGTCAAGGGCCACCGCTCACTACAGGGTGCGCCCGCCGCCTAAGCAGCTTGAGCTGGCCATGGCATGCACTGGACGGTGCATGCGCTGGGCAGTGCATGGGCATGTCTGCCCAAGGAGCTAGGTTGCAGCGTGCTCTTGGCGGTGCATCCGCATGCCTGCCGCAGGAGGCATGGTTTGCCTGAGCAGGCTGGGTGGGTGCTGTGACAGGCCGCCAAATGCGTGGCCACTCGCCCCTCCTGTTTCTGTACAGAGTCGCTCAACAGCCTGCTGAACCCAGAGTGGATGGAAGGTGACAATGCATACTTCTGCGAGCACTGCCAGACCAAGGTACATGCCGCACGGCTGGGTCGCTGCCCTGCTCGCTTGCCTGCATGTGCCTGCTCTGCCGACCTGCCCTGTGGCTCCTAGCTGGGAAGCTGAGATAATGTGTCCAACTTTTCCTGCAGGTCACTGCCACGCGGCAGCTGGAGCTGCGCCAGCTGCCGCCCGTGCTCTGCTTCTCGCTGCAGCGCTTCGTGTTCGACTTCCAGGTGGGCAGGTGGCGTGCGCATTGGGCATTCGACAATGTGCTGGTTTGCAAGGTGTGCCCTCCAAGGGCACTGCAAATGCACTTGCCTTGGCACTCCCATTGCCGCCTTTCATTGCGCGATAGCGAACACCCACACATTCTGCCCACCTTTCTCCTGTTTGGCCCCGCAGCGCATGGACCGAGTGAAGGTGTCGGACAAGTTTGCCTTCCCGCTCACCCTGGACATGGGCCCCATCATCAACCAGGCAAGCGTCCAGCCTTGCTGCAGGCAGACGCACCTGCATGCACCTCTTGCTTGCGAACCTTGCTGCAGGCAGACGCACCTGCATGCACGCTCTTGCTTGCGAACCGCACCCAACAGTTTATGGGGCGGCTGGCTTGGTCGCACCAAACAACCCCTCCCCCCCCCCCCCTTGCATGATGCTGCCCACCCCTCCAAACGTCTTGCTTCCGTACTTGAAAGCGCAGGCGCAGCGCAAGGACTTGGTGTACGACTTGGAGGCCATCATGGTGCACAAGGGCGGCTCCGCCATGCAGGGCCACTACGGTGCGTGCTGCCGCTGCTGCGTGGAGGCTGCAGCTTGTGGCATGTGCCTGTGGCGCGCGCCTGTGGCATGCCTGCATGTGCACCACCAGGTCTGCCCGCTATTGCTCTGGACGCTCCAAGCTGCTTCCCCCATGCCGTTTTGGCTTGGTTGCGAAGGAGCATTTTGCTTGTTGCCTCCCTCGCTCCCGTGCAGTCGCCCACATCAAGATGGAGCCTGCTGCCGGCGGAGCGACCGGCAACGCAGCAGCAGCAGCGCCCGAGGCAGCAGCGCCCGAGGCAGAGGCAGCAGCAGCAGCGCCAGAGGCAGCAGCCAAGGGCGCTGGCGGCAAGCGCCGCGGCGGCAAGAAGGCAGCCGCTGCTGCGGAGAAGGCGGCTGCTGCAGCGAGCGATGCCGGCGGCGCAGGTGCAGGCGGCGCAGCAGCCAGTGGCTGGTGGCGGTTTGATGATGCTGCTGTGACGGAGCTGAAGGGCGGCCCAACTGCCAATGGAGACCACGGCGGTGGCGCCAAGCCAGCAGCCAGCGGCGCAGCCTCGGCAGCCACCGGAGCGGGCGGCAAGAAGAAGGGCGGAGGCGGGCGGGGCGGCGGGCGCGGCGGCAAGGGCGGGCGCGGCGGGCGGGGCGGCGGGCGCAAGAAGCGGGGCGGCGGCGGTGATGAGAGCGACCCGGATTATGCAGAAGAAAGTGCAGCAACTGTGGGTGATCAGGAGGATGCTGACCTGGCGGCAGCCATGGCAGCCTCGCTGGCGGATGCCGCACCTGGGGCCGCAGCAGCAGTCGCCGAGGCGGCCGGCGGCGCGCCAGCAGAGGATGGCGCTGAGGCGGGTGCAGCAGCAGCAGCAGCTGAGGAGATTGTGAGCAGCAATGCATACCTGCTGGTATACCGGCGGCGGGGGGAGGCGCTTCCGCTGGTGGCGCTGGATGCAGAGCAGGAGGCGGAGCTGGCTGCAGCTCGGGACAGCCTAGTGTCTGAGCAGCAGCAGGCGGTGGCGGCCTACGCGGAGGCCAAGCAGCGGTTGGTGGAGCGGCAGGCGGCGCGGCAGACCGAGGTCCGCACGATCATGGATGCGGCGACACGCTTAGAGGAGGGTGAGGCTGGGCTGTGAGGGAGCAGCTGGTTTGTCTTCAAAATGCTGCTTTCCTTGTGCTGGGGTTCGCCTGGCGCCACGCACCACACATGCAGCTGGCTGGTTGTCTCCACCTGCTTGTACCCAGCCCCCTTTCCCCTTCTGCTGCGGAGCCGTCTGCTTGCTTCAACAAGCCATGCTCTGCCACCTGCCCTGCAGGCGACCTGGGCTGCTTTGTGCCGCTGGCCTGGCTGGACGGCTGGGCCAACGGAGGCGTTGAGGCCGCTCCTGATCCAGTGGACAACTCGCAGCTGCTGTGCCCCCACAACAAGCTGGACCCCGCCAAAGTGCCAAGTGAGTGGGTGGGTCACAGCGTGTTGCCCAGGCAGGGCAGGCTGCAGCTTGTGGCAGCCCACGGGCTATGCATGCCTGGGCCTGGTGCAGCCACTGTTGCAGGCCAACGCCTCCTGACTCCATCTCCACCATGCATCAAACCCCATCCTGCTGCCCCTGCTGCCCTGCCCCTGCAGCCGCGCGCCGCATCAGCACGCAGGCCTGGCAGGGGCTGCAGGAGAGCTGCCGCGGCGGGCCGCAGCTGTCACCCGCCGACGCCTGCCCCATCTGCTTGGCCGCCCAGCTGGATGCCATTTCTGCGCAGGAGGACACGCAGGCAGGCTGCTGCTTGGGCTGTTGAGCTATTGAGCGTGATTGCAATGGGTTGGGGCACCCATCCAACCGGGTTGAGAGTGCAACTGTGTGGCTAACCGGTGCTTGTTTCCAGTTGGGCAGCTCAGCTTGCACCCCTGGCTCAGCGCACATCAATCGCTCGACTACATGCTGCCTTGCACAGTCCACACTGCCACGGGGCACGGCTGCTTACTCCAAACCTCCCTGCTTCATCACCCTGTCGTGCCACACAGGCTCAGATGGATCGTTATGCGGCCATGGCGGACGCGCTTGCCAAGGGCGAGGGGCCGGCCCAGGGCCTGTCCGAGGACTTTTACATCTCGTCAACCTGGCTGCAGTGAGTTTGCGTTACGGTGTGGCTGAGCGCATAAACAGCGGGGAATGCAGTGGGGGAAGTCTCCGGCGCCCTTTGTATTGGAGCCTTGGCCGGGGGTTCTGTGTGGATCAAGCCAGTACACTACTCCCAACCGCCGCCAACGCGCAGCTTTCACCTTACCCTGCCTGTGCACGCTCCTCTATTGATGCCATTGATGCCAATGCACCGCAGGGGCTGGACGAAGCGCAAGGACAAGAAGAACATGTCGGACAAGAGCCCCACAGCAGAGATCACGTGCGCCTGCGGCCGCCTCGCGCCCGAGAGCGGCGGCAAGGGCAAGGTGAGAGAGGGGAAGATGTGGGCTGCGGCCACCCTTTGGCCGTTCTAAACTGTGGCAGCCTTGGGGTATGCAGCTGCAGGTCCAGGCTGCGGATCTGCGGCACGCCATCGCTCTGCTGCTCTCCTGCGGCATGCCTTCAGCCCACTCCTGCTCCCCCAGCCCCTCGATAGCTACACCCCCGGCTGCGCCCTTCCCTGCCCTCGTACAGAAGCGCGTGGCGGTGCCCGCAGATTTTTACCGCTTCCTGCAGCGCGGCTGGACCGCGCACTGCGCAGCGCAGCGTGCCAAGCAGGCTCGCAGCAAGAGCACGGCGACTGGCGGCGGCAGCGGCGCAGCGGCAGGCGGCAGCGGCGGCGGCAGCGGTGTGTGGGAGGCGGGCGGCGAGGGGGAGGATGTCGAGGTCATCTGCCTTGACTCCCCTACCGCTGTGGGCGCCGGCCAGGCAGCAGCAGCAGCAGCAGCAGCAGAGGCGAAGGAGGAAGGGGGTGAGGCAGAGGCCAAGCGGCCGCGGCGGCGCGGGCGGGCGGCAGCTGCGCAGCAAGGCGATGGCGAGCAGCAGCAGGGGCAGCAGCAGCAGCCAAAGGCAGAGCCTAAGCAGGAGGCGGATGTGGTTATGCTGGATGCAGACGACTCCTCTGATGAGCCGGTGGATGTCACAGGTGAGAGGGGTGGGAAGGGAGTTGCAAAGGAGATTCGTGAGCAATACGCAGGGTGCTTGCGGGGGCATGTGCTGCCTGCCCAGCATGGTGTGCATGGTGTAGAGGCAAGCTCTGGCTGCGGCATCTCGCTGGGCGGGTGCATGGCAATTCTCTCCAGCACTGCAGGCCTGCAGACTGCATATTTCAACCGCCCACCTCCTGCTCCCCCCTTCACTCTTGATTCTGCGCTGCAGAGGCGGCAGCAGCGGAGGCGGCAGCAGGCAAGGCGGGCGGCGCTCAGCCTGCGGCAGACACCATGCTCGACTTCCCAGTGGACACGCCGGCCTGCCCCACCTGCACGGTGCACCTCCAGGAGGCCAAGCGCGTGCTCAGCGTGCGTGTGGGGGGCGTTGTGCGCCGCAGGCTGGGCGTGCTTCGCACATGGGATCTGATTGTTCAATGTTTGCTTGCATGGAAGGACGCCTGCTTGATCGCTGCGTGAACAGGCTCTGCCACCTTAGATTCTCGATTTGTGCGCGTGCAGGGCCATCTCCCAACTGACAAGTGTTTGTCCTGTTTCTGCAGGGCATGAAGGACCGCATGGACAGCGAGAAGCGGGACCTGGCCGGCCTGGTGGCCCCGCAGCAGCCGCCAGAGCTGCAGGCAGGAGTCACCTACCACCTGGTGCCGCGGGTGAGCGCACCTGCCCGTGCTGCGGTGCTGCGCTGTGGGTGCTGGGGCTACATGTCTGCAATTGCTGCTGGGATGCCGTCAGCCGCCGACCCCGTTTGCTGCCCCTTCCAGCAGACCTGCACTTGTCCAGACATCCTTGCCATGCATGCAGCTCTGCCGCATGCCTTGCCACAGCTGCACAGACCACCACCTCACTCATGCCCTTGCTGCTTTGCAGGCCTTTATGGACAGTGGAGCACTGAGCCACAGCTGCACACCTGCACAGACCACCACTGCCACTCATGCCTTGCTGCTTGTGCTGCCCCGCAGGCCTTCATGGACCAGTGGCGGGCGTACATGCACCAGGCGGGCAAGCGCGTGCTGGGCAGTACCACCAAGGCTGACCAGGTTTGTTCAATCCTGAGCACGTCAGCTGTGGCCTGGCTGCCGACTGGCGGCCAGCTGAAGGCAGTCCTGCGATGCAGCACGCTCTGCCCAGCATCGCCTGCAGCTGCGCTTGGCCGGTTCTCGGTGGCAGCTGCCTTGGTTCCAACTATGCCCACCGGCTTAGGCTCCACACTCGTCCCCTCTCGTCCGCAGATTGTGCGGCCGCCGAGCCTGGCTGAGGCCATGCTGGGCGTGCTGTGCGAGTGCCACCGCCCTGCTGCTGCATCCGGAGGCGACAGCGAGGTGGAGGAGGAGGGCAGCAACGGTAGCGGCACTGAGTACATGCTGGCCTACCCGCCACCTGCGGTGCTCAACCGGCGCGGCAGGTGCAATGTGGAAGGGGGTTGGGCCACGCCGCCCTGCTCGGGTGCAGTATGTTCCTGTTAAGTGGTCAAACATGCTTGCCCAAGCAGCTGCTTCTGCTCTGGCTGAAACATGCTCCTTACTGTCGCTTCCCCCTGCAGGTGGGTGCTGGCCAGCAGCGAGGCGCCCGCAGCCACTGCCGAGGCCGACGGGCCGTACGAGCTGGTTTCAGCGGAGCACTGGCAGCTGCTCTCCATGTATTACGGCCCTGACTCCGAGGAAGGCGGTGGCGGGCGCAAGCGGTGGCGGAAGCAGCCGCTGGGGGACCAGCTGGCTGGCTTGCTGGAGCGAGGCATTGCCGCCACACTGGTGGTTGACACGCCCCCCGGCGCAGCAGCTGACGGCTCCCCAGGCGCCGCCGGCGGCGAGCAGCCCGCAGCGGCGGCAGCAGCCAACGGCGTGGCAGCGGCGGCGCCGCCGCCGCAGCGCGGCCCCCCGCAGCGTGGCCGTGCGGCGGCGCTGGTGGCGGAGGCCACTGCTGCAGCTGCAGATAGTGGCAGCGATGTCGATCTGCTGGATGAGCTCACCATTGGCAGCGAACAGAACCCGTATAAGCTCAACCGCCGGCCCAACGTGCGGTCAGGTGAGCGTGCAAAGACGGATGGGTGCAGGGTGATCGCTGCCTGGTGGGGCGACCTTCTCACAGAGTCATGGCGTTGCCCAACAGAAGCCTCCAACACTGTACCATGCATGAGCGCATTTTGTACGTTTGCACCTTGTTGTGCGTGCTGATGTGCAACCGACCTGACTCCAGCACTGACTTGCTGCCACCATATGACCGATCTGGTTCTGGTGCAGGCGCCCAGGGCAGCGCGCACTTTGAGACCGACCCGCCAGTCTGCAGCGCGGCGGTTGCTGAGCGGGAGGCGGCGCTGCGGGCCGCCCGGCTGACGTACACTGGGGAGCAGGTGGGTGCTGTGTGGGGCCTCTGGGCGTTGGTTTATCCACTGCGTGCACGGCGCGGGCATGCCAGCCTGCTTTGGGGCCCCTGTGCAGCTGTGCACCGCCAGGCCAGCTGCTCACAACGTGCTGTTTACCAACCAGTTGCTCCTGCTCGCATTGCTCCTCTGCAGGTCATGGTCGAGTTGGTGCAGTCGGCTGAGGAGGCGGTGGCGGCAGGGGAGCCCGGTGGCGGCGCAGGTCTGTGCAACCCTGCCAGTGTGTGGCGGTGCCTTGGTCTCTCGCAGGGCGGAACCTCTCGTGCACACAGGCACTCTGCCATGACACCGCTCTTTTGCACCCACTGTCCATGGCACCGCGTGCCATTGTTGCCCTGCATTAACTCCTGCTCAACAGCTCCTGCTCTGTTCACTCCGGTTTGCCGCAGAGCGCAAGAGCAAGCGGGCACGCAAGGGGCGGGCACCCGTCACAGTTGACTCGAACCACACGCTGCAGGTGGGTCTTGCCAGACCTCGCGGCCTAGCAAGCTGGATGGTACCAAGCTAGCTCAGCCAGTATGCGCAGCTACTGCTTGCAGCCACTGCGCTTGCTTTGGGGCCTGGCTGGCCTCGTGGCTTGCATCAACGCTGCACGCCATCGCCACTCATTCGTGTGCGTTCCTGCCTGCAGATCTTCCGCAACCTGATCTTCCAGGAGCTTGGGGTGCACCCGCGCAACGCGCAGCTGTTCCTGCGGTGCGTGTGCCTGCTCCGCGTGGGCTGTGTGCTTGTTTGAGGTAACAGCTGTTTGGGTCCAATGTGGGTAGGAATGAACGGGCCACCAGTGCACGGGCTGCTGCAACCCAACCCAGTTTCTGCCCTGTTCCGGCCGGCAGGGGCGCGCCGCTGGCGCAGGAAGACACCGCCACGCTGGCAGAGTGCGAGGTGTTCCCTGGAGATGAAGTCAAAGTGGTGCGCACAAGCAGTTCGGCTGCCTGCCTGCTGACCGTGTTGTGCTTGCGGCATGCAGCGGTTGTGGTGCGCAAGGCAGTTTTGCCTGCTGCTCAGGTTAGCCTTGGTCTGCCTGCTGCGCTGCGCTGCAGGTGGACAGCGGCGAGCACGACAGCACCGACTACAGCTCGCTGTTCCCCGTGGATGGCAAAGGTGCGGCAGTTGGGGGGGTTGGCTGGCTGGCGGCAGGGCAGTGGTGAGAGAGATAAATGCCACTGATTAGTAGCAGCAGCTCACACAGCCTGCTGCCCAGGG
>VFQQ010002248.1_pt1 | contig 22600 bp, 37 predicted proteins | sample 3512341 | NCBI WGS metagenome assembly VFQQ01 (sample SAMN10412373, study PRJNA504923) | tailings metagenome | isolation source: Relicate 2 Philex TSF1 revegetated site | place: Philippines: Tuba, Benguet | collected 2017-08-29 | reverse complement strand
CCACATGAGCCGCTGCGGCCCCTCTTACCTCAATGCAACAAATATAATTCATCTGCGCTTCAGGTGGCCGAGTATCTGGAGATCCACGGCCGCGTGCAGCTGCTGAACGACCGCTTCAGCGTGATGCAGGAGCTGCTGGACATCCTGCGGAGCCACGCGCAGGCATGTTTCGCTTGTTTTGCTCCTCGATTTGGTTGTAGTGTGTCGGGGTGATGCAAGAATTGCTGGACATTCTGCGGAGCCACGCACAGGTCAGGGTTTCCTGCTTTGTTCGGTTGTTGCTCGCTGTGACATCCCGCAGAGCCATGCACAGGCACACACCGCTGTGCTGTCCTGCTCCTCGGTTTGAGCTGTGCAATGCGCCTGCAGCAGTGCAAACTCACCCATATTGCCGCTAGGTCCTTGCCTGGCTTGACTGCACGCCACTATAGACCACATCGAACCCCATGTGCTACTTGTGCCTAAGCTGCTGCTGCCTTGCCACCCACTTTCTAACCGCAGAAGAGCTACTACTCGCAGCTGGAGGCAGCTGTCATGTGGCTTGTGGTGCGCTTCTGCTCTGCTTGTCCAGACACGCTGGGGCTGTTTATGGCACCGGGGTTTCTGCCTGCCTGCGGCCGCTCCTACCACCCCTGACCTGTCGACCAGCCCGCAGCGCGCCTGTGCGCCCTGCTACGCTGATCCAACTGCCGCCCATGTGCACGACTTTGGCCTACGCCATTCTCTTTTCAAAACTGCAGGGCATCTGCGCCGTGGTGGCGGTCTTCCAGCTCATCTTCCTGTCCTTTCACCCTTATCCTTCAATGCCCTGCCAATTGAGTCGCGTTTGCTCCTCTGCATCCCGCAGGGCGTATGCGCCGTGGTTGCGGTGCTCCAGCTCATCTTTCTGTCCTGTCATCTTTCCCTTCAATGCCCAGCCGATTGAGGCCGTTTTTGCCCCTTTACACCCGCAGGGAGTATGCGCGGTAGTTGCAGTGTTCCAGCTCATCTTCCTGTCCTTTCACCTTTCCTGTCCTGCCCAGCCGATTGAGGCCGTTTTTGCTCCTCTGCATCCCGCAGGGCGTATGTGCGGTAGTTGCAGTGTTCCAGCTCATCTTCCTGTCCTTTTGGAAGCCGGCCTGGCGGACGGGATGAGCTGGCGAGTGGCGGCGTCGCATGCATTGCGCATGTGTTGCGCAGCAGCGCACTGCGGCTTGCAGTATAGGGCATCACACGTGCGCATTCCATTCACGCTTGGCAGCACAGCGACATTTTGCGAGGGATAACACCTTTTAGTACCTCTTGCCACTTGTAGCGTGGTATGTTACAGTCATGCTTTTGATACACAGCCAGGTGCTGACTGCAGCAATATGCAACAAAAGGTGCTGCCTTGCACAGAGGGCGCACGTGCGTGCACCGGGCAAGCAGTGCGCAGCGCAGCGGGCAGGGCAGCGGGGCGGAGGCAGAGGGGGGTGGGCAGTTGGTCAGTCGTGGTTGTTATTGGCTTGCATGAGGGGTGGCTATGTGGGTGGATAGAGCAGGGATTTGAGGGGAGTGACCCAGGTATGGCGGATGAGAGCAACAGGTGAACAATAAGAGAGAGCGAGAGGATGGATGGATAGGCGGTCGGTCTAGCAGTCCAGTGAACAGAAGCAAAGTCGAGTCAATTTTCACCCAAGGAGGGCCCACAAAGATCGGTTAAGTCCCAGTTGGTTTGTTTTGCGTTTATGTTTGGGCCAGGCAGACAGGACGCCTGAAACGGTGAACAGAGAAAGCCCGGATGGTCCCAGTTGGCAGGCATGGCAAATTCCAGAAAACCCGGGGGATAATACAGGGGGGAGAAGACACAAAGGGCCACAGACAGTAGACACAGGTGACAGGGGCTGGGTTGGGTTCGGTGGCGGCAGGAATTGGCGAGAAGATTTGGGAAGCTAGCGGCGAATATGGCACGCACAGGTTGGGTGTTGAGGGGTGGTCGTTCGTTCCAATATGAAGGGCGGGGGAGAGACACGAGGCGAGGGGGTTGACGTGCGGCGTTCATGCACAGAATGTCCCAAAAGGATGGTCCCAATCAAAGTAGCAAGCTCACAGGCAGGCATAGAGACCCCAAGAACAGCGGCTAGGAAGAGAAAAAGAGAAGAGAAACGCAAGGCAAAACTGCTGGGTGTGTACAGCGGCCTGCCAGCCAAGGCGGCTGGCTGGGCAGGGGCGCAGGCCCAGCAATGGAGGGCGCTAGGCAAGCGGGAGCACGCAGCACAATGCGAGAGCGAGCGAGGCACCAAGGGCAGCCAGGGCAATCAGCTGCGGGGTTGTCAGGTGCCAACGTCAGCGCGATATCAGCAAAATAGCAGGTAGGAAAGCTTCTTGGGAAAAGCAGTGCCGCACAGCTTGCACGGCACAGGGCCGCCAGCAGCTGTTGTGTGTGGCTTGCAGCAGCACCAGGCCAGTCCCGTCTCGGGCCAGCCTCTGCTGCAGGCCGTGCGGCCGGCTACGGCTGCGCATGGGTCGCTCCAAAAGCCGCAGTGAAGTCCAGGAATACCTGAGGGCAGAGCAGGAGGCAGGTGGGCATGGGTTCAGAGCGAGCAGCGGGGAGGTGCTTGCGGCAGCACATGCGGCAGTTGGCGTTGCCATTAGACTGGATACCCAACCAAAACAGACACAGCCCAGCCGTTTCAGGATCAGCAGGCCAAACGCAGCGGAGTTCAGTGCATGGTTGGCGCTGCATCGTCTGCCCTTTGGGAGCTGCTCAAGCAGCAGGGGCTCTCACCTGGTCCTCCATTGCAGCCAGGAATGCTTGGGTGGCTGCCTGCTGATCGGCCGTGGGTTGGGCCACCGCCGCTGCTGCGCCTGCTGCGCCCGCTGCGCCGCCGCCGGCGGCCGCTGCAGCTGCAAACAGCTTGCGCTGGACCGGCAGCTTGGGCATCAGGTAGCAGTCTGGTGCGCCGGGCAGCGGCAGCTGTGCCGGCGGCGCCGGCACCTCGGCTGCCGCAGGGGTGGCCACGCCGCCTCCAGGACTGGGCGCCGATGCATACGCCAGGCCTGGGCGGCGGGCATGCGGCGCCCGTGGCGGCGGCGGTGGCATCGCCGCCCCGCCTGCGCCGCCTGCTGCCGCTGCCCCCGAGGGTGTGCCGGGCTCGTCTTGCTGTGCCTTCGCGCCGCCGGCACGACAGCTGACCTCCGGGCTGCCGCCTGCCAGCTCTCCGGCTGCAGGCGCCGCGCCCAGGCTGTCTGTGGGCTGGGGCGAGCGCTTGTGGCGCTTGCAGGGCGTGGACAGCATCTCGTCCTCAAGCTCCGCCGCTGCTTCGGTTGCCAACCGCCGCCCGCCGCCGTCCGCCGGTGGCGGCGGGGATGTGCGTATGAGCTTCATGGTATCTGCAGAGCGGAAGCACAGGGGTTGTGGAGCATTCGGGCGTGAGATAAGGGGGCTGTGGGGCAGGGGGACTAGCGTCCGGTGTGCACGGGACCGTCGCGAGGGCGGGGGAAATTCAAACATGCGGGAGATGGGCGCCGGCGGGAGCGGCGCTCTCGCCGCTCCCGCAGCAGGTAGAGTAGGGTCTGGCGTTTTCCATGGCTGTTTGCACCCCCCTGCACCCACCAGGGGCGTAAGGGAGTGGAAAACCGCATGCAAGGCCGCGGGGCAGCTGCGCAAGGCCCACGTTCGCCCCAGTACCGGGCGGGAGCTAGGCGGGAGCGGCACAGTGGGCAAGGGGCTGCGGGGCGCTTCCCGGATGATCTCCCAGCCATTTGCAAGCCAAAAGGTCGATCTGGGGGCGGGGCGGAGGCCCCGGCGAGGCCCCAAAGCGCGAGAAGGCGAAGGGTGGGGGACGAGGGCAAAAGGCGCTTGCAGGCCCTTCCGCGCCCAACCCAGGCGTCCATGGTGCGTGAAGTCGCTGTTTACCGACCAGCCACCCAAAAGGGAGGGCAGGAGGTGGAGGGGATGGCCTAAGCTCCACCCAAGCCCCCCGATGGCTGCCAGGCGCCACCCAACAACGCATCGGGTGTGTGCCAAGCGTGCAAGGCCGGCCTGCACCCTGGGCAGGCCCCCGAGCACCAGGCGCACCTGTGTCTGGCGCCCTGGAGCAGCCTGGCGGCGCCCCGCTAGCTGATCTGGGAGTAATGATAGTGGGTAGTGGTTTCCAGGCGTTCGCAGGCCCCCAAGTGCCGCATGGCATGCCCTGCTGGCGCCCTGCGCCTGTCACGCAAGCGGGCGCCAAGACGCTTGCATGGTGTCCTGCAGGTCGATCTCCGCCGCTTCACGCTCCTGGTGGACAGCACAGATGCATATGGGACGGGCGACGGGGCGCCCGCAAGGCTGGGGTGCCACGACCCAGAGTTTCCCGCCACCGCCCATCCAGGGCGAGACCGCCCCACACATGTCGGCCCCTCCAGAACCCAAACTGGGGCATCCTGTGCATGCCCACTTCACAAGAATGGCATTGATAGAGTCAGGAGCCAGCTTGGGGCACGCCGGTTCAGGGTCCAGCTCCCCAAGCAGCCCTCGAGCGCCAGCTCGTGCCACTACAAGCTTGCGTGCACCTTGCGTGTGTCACTCCCGCCTGTCCGCAGCGCTCCGGGGTTTGCAGCCAATCCAAAAGTTACGTCGAAATCAAGTTCAGTCGAGGTAGATGCCGAAGCCCAGCTGCTTGGGGTCGGAGGCAATCTGCCAGGGCGTGCGGTTGAGCTCAAATCGTGCCGAGCCTTCGGACGCCATGGCCAGCAGGGCTCGCCGATCGCGCAGCGCGCCTCGTTCCTCAGGGAACCAAACGCCCGGCTGCAGCAGGGCGGGGAGGGCAAGGCAAACTTGGGATACCGTCAGGGCAGAGCGGCGTGGCTTTGGCATCATCTGTGGCGGCGACGCGTGGGCGGAAGGGGCGCAGTAGTAAGCAGGTTTGCGCTACCGTAGCATGTCAAGGCCCTGCAGCTGTGGCTTTCGCACCGCTACTGCTGTGGCAACCGTGCTGGTCTGCCTGGCACAGGATCACTGCTGGCACCAGCCCCTGTTGCCACTGCCAGCCCACCTGCGTGTGCCCCGCTAGCATGCAGCGCGCAAAGGCGGCGGTGCAGGTGCCGACTGCGGTGGAGAGGTACTTGTGCACGTACAGGCCGGCGGCCACCTTGTCGTCTGCGGTTGAGGGCAGGAAGGAGGAACAACGCTGGGAGTTGCAGCATGCGAGCGCAGGCTTTGATAGGTGCTTGAGGGCGTGCGCAGGCCTGCGGCCAGCTTATTGTATGCAGTTGAGGGCAGGGGTTTGGAAATGTGGCGATTCGCCCAGGGCAGGCTTGACCAGCGGGACAGTGTCAGGGTGAACATGCATGCAGCCCCATCCTCTGTAGCAAAGGCACACGTGCAGTGCACACAAAATAGCATGGCGACCTTCTCCGCCTCCACTCCATCCACAGCAAGAAAAGTCAACTAGCACATTCCCCAGACCTCTCAGCCGCACCTTCGTACTCCACTTCAACCAGCATCGCGACCTTCTCCCCCACTACTCCATCTGCTGCACGCACAAGCGGGTCCAGCAGGCGTGCCACACCCTGCGCCTGCTGCCGGTCCTGCAGCATGCCTGCAGCGCATGAAGGGCAGGCATGGAGTGGTTAGTGGGATGCTATTGAATTTCTGGAATGCCGGCGGCGCAGCTGGAAAGGCAGGGCAGCAATAGCTGTGCAGCTGGCGTGCTTCACTCCAACGCCCCACAGGAAGCATAAGACAGGCACGAGCAGCGCAAATACGAAGCTGGCAAGCAAGGACCGCTACCCGAACTCCTGCCGCTCATACCAAACCAAGCTCACCCTTGGGCGCGAGCCACTCCAGCGCCACCCTGCCCTGGTGACAAACACAGTGCATGCACAGCCACCCTGAGCGCATCTGAGTTGTGCTAGTCAGGCTCACCCTTGGGCGCCAGGCGGGCCAGCGCCACCATGCCCCAGTTCCAGGGCTCAGGTGAGGTGCCGAAGCGGGCCGACACGCTGGGCACGCCAAACACCTGCGCAAAAGGGGAGGCTCGGTTCATTCGTTGGTTGAGCAGCTGAGCTCGTTGGCAGCATGCGGCGCAAAGACAGAAGTAAACAGCGGGCTGCCCTGGCCGACTGCCACTACAAACGCAGCCTGGCATGCCCAGCCAAGCAAACCGCAGGATCCTCTGGCACACGCACCTGGTGCCCAGAGGAGACCTCGGGCAAGTTGTACAGGTACACTAAGGGGTGAGCTAACCCGATGGAAAAAGTACACAGATGTGAGAGCGTACCTGGTGCCCAGAGGAGACCTCGGGCAGGTTGTACAGGTACACTCCCTTGCGCCCCACGCCCGCTCCAAAGTCCACCACTCGCCGGTTGCTGACGGGCGGCAGCAGCTGGCGCTGGCCGTCCCTGCGGGGCGGCAGGGGAGGTGGGTAGCACGCGGGCAGTGGTGAATTGAGCTGCAAAATCAACAACTGCAGGCGAAAGCCGCAAGGCAAAGACAGCGCCTGGGAGCTGCCTTGGCTCCGCGCCACTCCCGAATCTGGGCACATCGGACAGTGCGCATGCAATCCTGTTGGCAGGGCTTTGCTCACTTGTAGGCCACCACCTCCTTGCCTGCCACAGCGTGGCCAACGATGCTATTGCAGAGCACATCCTCTCAACAATTGGCATAATGACGGCAGCTTGCAGTCTCACTTGTATGCCACCACCTCCTCGCCCGCCAGCAGCAGCGTGGTCTCCATGATGGTGGGTCCCGCGCCGCCCGTGCCTGCATATCATTGTGGAAAAGTTGAGATGATCGTAAGCGAATCAAGGCACCTGCCTGCCAGGAGTCAAGCGAAGGCGAGGAACTGGGTCACGCCCCCTGCTTTTCACAGCCCCCAGCACGTTCACAGCCCCCAGCAAGTCACATCAGGCAGGGTGCTAAGCAGAGCACGCCAGGACACAGGGCTTGCCTGCCGTGAAGTAGGAGTACAGCAGGCGCTTGGGGCGTGCCACATCTAGCCCTCAAATCCCCTGGCAATCCCAACAACAAACTCCCCACAAAATGCGCTTGCCTGCCGTGAAGTAGGAGTACAAGAGGCGCTTGGGGCGCGCCGCCCCCGGCCCCGGCTGCTCCGCGTAGCTGCCATCCGCTGCGTACTCCTTGCCGTTGATGGCAATCATGTGGGCAGCCATCACGTTGGACACGCCTGTGGAGAAGAGGGAGAGAGGTGGAGAACATTAAAGCCAGAAGGGGCTGGCTAGAGGGCACAGTGGGTTGCAAGGGCGCAAGGCGGCAGGCAGGCGGGCACAGGAGGGGTTAGCGCCATGACGCCCAGACCTATCGCTTCTCTTGAGCAGCAGCAGCACAGCAAGGGCGTGCACGGCAGCAGCACAGCTGCAGCATCGCACTCGACAGGTGCCAACAGCAGCAGCAGCAGCAATGGTGGCAAGCAGCAGCAAGCAACACGCACCAGGGTAGATGCCGGTGGTTGTGATGGCAGGCACGCCGGCATCTGCTGCCCGCTGGTGCAGCGCCTTTGCCCGCTGCGAATACGCAGTGTCATCACAGACATCCATGTATGGCACGCCTGTGGCATTGGGCACGAGCAGCAACCAGTTGGTGCCTTGAAATTGTTGTTGGGCAAGCATGCCTGCACCGTCATTCGCTTCGGCTTCTGATGCTGCATTGCCCGACCGTCAGTCCCCAACTGCTGCACCGCCCTAGTGCCAGCAGCGCACCACATTTACTGCAAACCACGGTTCATCCTAATCGAACAACCTGCACCAGCAAAACCCACCCACCCGCAGCAATGGCCGCCTCCAGCACGTTGCAGTCGTTGCGCCGCTGGAAGGGCCCGGCTGTGTGGATCACTAGGTCTGCTCCTTTGAGCGCTGCAGCCAGGCTGGCAGGGTCGTCCACGTCGCAGCGCAGCGGCTTGGCAGCACCCAGCTCTGGCCGGCGGCTGACCGCTGCCCGGAATGCCTCGCTGTCCCCTTCCCGGCTGGCCAGCGAAATAGACGCCGAAGGCACCGCCGCCGCCAGGGCCGCCGCTGCACTCGAGCCCACACGCCCGCTGCCACCCAGCACCACTACATTCTTAGCGCCGGTGATTTGCGGGGCGTCGGCCGCAGCTGCAGCAGCGCCCGGGGCCGCCGCTGCGGCCGGTGGCGCCACACGACGGCGCCGCCGAGGCTGCTCGCCGCCAGCGGAGCTGGCCGCGGCGCTGCGTTGCTGATGGCTGCGCTGCGGCCTCTGCGTGCCAACAGCCGGCACAAACGGCTGGGCGGGGCACCTGCAGGCCTGCATACCGGGACCGCCTCGAAACACCACAGCCGACGGCCCGGTTGCGCTGGATGGTGCCTCAAGCAACAATGCACTTCAAGCAAAGCGCGATCGACCGATCAGAGCATGTGCCAATGTCGCGGGCGGTGGGCGGCCCTGCCGCTCTCTACCACTGCACCGCACGCATGCGCGCGCCACCGGGCAGGCAGGTTTCAAGCCTGCCCGATCAGTTCAGTGGCACTAAACTCTGAACAGAGTTTCAGATGCAGAAAGAGTGTACAAGCCTCATTAAGCAGTCCCCCATGGCAGCTGCTTGCGCACTGCCCGCTCAGCGCCACCGTTCGCCTCCTCCTCCTGTAGGGCTTTGTTGGCCGTTTAGCTGCAATTTTCAGCGTGCCTCTGCGTTTGTTGCTGCTCGTTGCTCTTGTGTGCCTGGCCGCAGTGCCTGGGCGTGCGTACAGCAAGCCTGCTAGGGCACCGGGCAGCCCTGCTGGCTCTGCTGCTGCTGCCGCTGCCTCGGCTGAGCCTGGGACAGGCAGCAGGGGAGTTCCAACAGCGCGGCACCTCCTGCAAGCTTCCACCGACGGCGGCCCCGTCGCTGCCGTCGCCGGCGGTGCCGCCACTGACAGCAGCTCGCGGGCAGCTGCCGGCAGTGCGGCCCCAACCTCAGAGGCAGCTGGCGCCCAGGTCTCGCAGTGCTTCAACCTGCACACGAGGTTTGGCGGCGCCTGCCAAGTGGGCATCGATCGAGTGGCGAGCACGGTCTTCTCACGGGGCAGCACCCAGGAGATCACCCCCCAGCAAGAGGAGGAAGCTGTGGAGGCGCTGCGCCAGGGCGGCCTGCCCTCACGAGGGTGAGTCAGTGGTTGTTAAAAGCAGTGTGGGTCACAAGCCAGCGGCAGAGGCGTGACCGCGTCGGCCTGTGCTGCCTTGCCTGACCACCCAGCAGTGAATTGGTTGCGAAACCTGCCTGCCCATATCCCATCCTGCCGCGCAGGTGCTGTGCAACGGTGGCCCCCATCGTCGCCGCGCGCTGCGGCTGCAACAGGTGAGCTGATGGTTTGTTGGCGGGCGGCGAGGCGCTCGCACACGGCATGTTGGCCTGTACGGAACGCGTCCAAGCAAATCTCGTGGCTTGATTTCCTCGTGTTCCTGCAGTGCATATGCCCAAGCACGCGAGGGCATTCAGTTCACCTACCCAGGGCTGACGCCTGCCTACCTTCGCGGCATCAATGTGGTGTTTGCCCTTGCATGCGACCTTTCGCCGGACCGAGACTGCCTGTAGTGCAGACCCAAGAGACCCTGCCTGCTGCGAGACTCAATAACGCCCCATTCTTTGCTGACCTGCAGTTGAAAGTTTGCTGCCTGACCTGTAGTGTAAGCCAGTGTGCAAAGCGCAGCTGCAGAGGGGAAGGGAGATTGGGCGCCGGGGCGCCGGCACCGCAGGCGGCGGCGGCAGATTTGGAGCTGGGCCCCATTACAAATGCCCGCTGTTTCTCGCGCCCTCAAGTCATTGTGATCCATTCAGTGCATTGAGGCCAGCCGCAGCTTGGGGTTCTTCCGCTCCAGCTTCCGGAGAAATTATGGCGGCTGTGGCGTGCCGCGTTCAGCCCGCTCGCGCGGCCAATGCGCGCAGCACCCGATGCCATGGGGCAAGGCGGAGCGTGCAGCCCGTCCGAGCGATGCTGGACTTTGCCGCCCAGACCGCGGCCCTTGCCGCCGCCGGCCCGCTGCCGCTGGTTGCGGGAGGCCTGGCAGCTGCCGGCCTGGCCAGCCTAGTGCCCCCGCCTCCAGCTGGCCTGCGCGAGCCGGTCTCTGTTAGCCTGGAAGGCGGCAAGGCGCCGCTCAACACGGTCAGTGAAGGGGGAGGGCGGAGCGCACAGCAGACTGAACTTGCCCCTGTTTTTGGCGGGTGCAGCACGTGCATGCGTCATGCCATGCCATGCCCTGCAATGGCATACCCGCCACAAACCGTCCACCCGCCCCCACACCGCAGCACGGCGTGGGGCGCGGCGGCAAGTTCCCGCCCTTCCAGGGCAAAGTGCTGGCCGTTGAGCGCATGGGCGGGCGGGACGCTGAGCGTGATGTGTCGCGCATCGTGATTGAGACCGGGGTGCGCGGAGATGGCTTGCGCGCATGTGCATGGCCTGCTGCTTGGGGGCACAGCAATGGGGAGGCATGCATGTGAGCAGGAGAGCCGCCGCTCTGCGCTTGCATCAAGGCTGCAATGAAGCCATGCGAGCAGCGCCGCCCTGCAACTGGCCGCACTCCCGCTTCTGCAGGGTGTGTTGTTCCATGAGGGCCAGTCATTTGGTGTGGTGCCGCCGGTGAGCCGAGCTGCGCTGCTGCCGCTACTGCCACTAGCATTTTGTTGTGGCTCCTACTGTGGTCCTCAGGCTGCTCATGGCTGCCTGTTTGCCACCCAAGTGGACTGCACTCCTCGCTGCTTACCACTGCACAGCTGCTTGGTGCCATGGCACGCCAGTGCAGTCGCAGCCATGCATTCTTGGCAATGCTGCGTGCCGAACGGCTCGGATCCCATTCTCCCAACAGGGCACCAAGATCAACAGCAAGGGGCAGGAGGTGCCCGAAACGGTGCGCCTCTACTCCATCGCGTCCTCACGCTATGGCGACCGGCACGACGGCAAGACGTGCACGCTGTGCGTGGTGCGCGTGGTGTGGCGCGGTGAGTGCGCTGTGGTCGGCCTGCAAACATTCTGCAATGCCATGTCGTGCAGGGCTGCATGGAATGACATGGCATGGTGCACTAGCCCTGCTAGCTAGTCCTGGGCGAGCTTGGCATATCTGGCTCCACGGCCAGGCCGCACCAGTGGGTGCTCCATCTTGGTGCCGGCGTTGCACCAACTTGGCAGTGCCACATGCTCCTCTCACCTAGGCCGCCCTCCCTCAACCAGTGCAGATGAGGAGGGCAAGGTGCACCGCGGCGTCTGCTCCAACTACCTGTGCGACCTGAAGGTTGGAGACACCATCCAGATGACGGGTCCAAGTGGAACAGCCATGGTGAGGGGGCACAGCTGTGCCTGCCTGGAAAAAAAGCATGGCCCCGTCTCCCATGCAACAGCAGGGCAGGCACAGCTGCAGCTGCCTTGGGCACGGCACCTTGCCATGCTGAGTGCGGTGGCATGCAAGCCTCACCGGCCTTGTGTGTTCAGCTTGCTCAGGCGGCCTGGGAGCTGAGTGATGCCCCACTGCTCACTCACCTGTGCTTGGTGTTTGTGTGCTCACCGCCCACTGCCATTGCTGCTGCTGCAGCTGCTGCCGGACGACCACATGCAGCGGCGCATCGTGTGTGTGGCCACCGGCACAGGTGCGCTGAATTTTGGGCATGTTGGGTGAACAGCCACTCAGGAAACCGCCTGGGGCTGGTGAGGGACACAGCTCCACACCGACAGCCTGTCCTGTACTTGTGCTGAAACTTGCAACCTATCTCCTTGATTTCCTTGACTCCCCTATTCATGCAGGCATCGCACCGTTCCGCGCCTTCTGGCGCCGCCTGTTCTGCGACCAAGTGCCCGGCCACCCACATGGCTACCAGGTGTGCTGCCGCGGCGCACCGGGTTTCTGGCGCACACAGCACTACTGTACAAGATCATCAGCATCGCGCAGGGTCTGTTGCCTGCCCTAACCTACCCGCTTGGTGCTCCTAGTCTAGTCTAGACTGTTAGACTGTTAGCCAGCTTAGCCAGCTTAGCGCCAGCTGCTGAGGCCCCGCTGGGTGCTCCAACTGACCCGTGCTGGGTGCTCCAACTGACCCGTGCACGTGCAGGGCCGCTTCTGGCTGCTGGCGGGCTTTGCCAACCCCGACAGCGAGCTGTTCACTGAGGAGCTGCGCACCATCCAGGCAGCCAACCCCGGTGAGCAGAGAGGAGATGGTGGATGCTTTGAGGTTGTGGCTGCATGTGGCAGGTGTTGAGCATACGCGCAGGGGAAAAGCATGGGCATTTCAGGCTGCCAACTTGTGCCCTGCCTGCCTGCTGAGTTGCCGCTCCACCCGATGCTGCACGACTTGCAATCACATTGCTGCCTGCCCCAAACGCCCTGCAGACCGCTTCCGGCTGGATGTGGCGCTCAGCCTGACGCAGACCAACAAGCGCGGCGGGCCCGAGTATGTGCAGGTAAATGCAGGCTGTGTCACGGTTGCGCAGCTGCAAACCTGCTGGCTTGTAGATTCCCTCTGCTGGCTTTCACCCCTGAAGGCTTGCACCCCTGCCCATCCTTGATTGTACCTCCAATGTCTGCTGAAGACGCGAGTCATGCCACCATCATTAATGCTCAACATGCTGCATCTGCTCGCCACACGCAGGACCGGATCGAGGAGAGTGGTGAGGAGTTCCTGGCGCTGCTGGCATCAGACGACGCTCTGTTCTACTTCTGTGGACTCAAGCGCATGTATACAAGCGTGATGGAGGTGCGACGCAATAGGGCAGGCACGCCTACATTGAACGTGCCACGCGGTTGAGTGTTTGTGGGGCGCAACAGCAGTTGGTGTGCTTACACCAGCATACCGCCTTCATGTCTTGACCATCCCGCCACACCACAGGTGGTGGAGCGGCTGGGCGCGGAGCGGGGTATCGATACCAAGGCGCTCATCACAAAGCTGAAGAAGGAGCACCGCTGGCATGTGGAGACGGCTTAAGAGAAGCTGCTGCTGCAGCCTCCGGCCGGCGCGATGCTGCATCAGACAGCGCCGCTTGGCGCGTGGCCATGCACGAAGGTGACAAACATACACTGCAGCAGGTGTGTGCCTGCCCCACAACGAGTTTTGGTTGATCATTGCACCCTTTTTTTGCCCAGGTGCAACTGCAATTCTTTGTTTCATTCATATTGGGGCATGCAGCTTTTGCCGCCCATCCCATTCCCACTCCCTGACCTCATGCGCAACCAACTCCCCACGACCGCACTGCATTCTTTCTGTGGTCTGTGTGTTACAGCCGCGGATGACATGTCAAGGCTACAATGCAACTAACTTAGATGCGTTCATACGGTATCGGTGCGCCCCTGCCTAGAGCAAAGCGCCCGGGCAGGCGATGGCGGCGTTAGGGGGAGAGAAGGACCAAGCGTCAGTTCAATAGCAATTCGATTGGATGATGAAAGAAAATTGCGCTAGGCCGGTGGGCTAGGTGGGGCAAAGGAGGGTCGACTGAGCGGGACGCTCGCTGTGTGCACCTGGCAGCCGCTGCCCGGTGCGTTCCCAGTCAAGCCCATCATGCGGAGCTCAAGCTCGCTAAGCTCAGGCCGCCGCCTTGGTGATGGTGACGTGTGCCTGAGCTCAGAGCTCAGGCCGCCTGAATTGAGGCTGGCTACGCTCTCATGCCGCCAGCTCCGTGACGGTGACCTGCCGCTTGTCGGCGTCAAAGGTCAGCTGGGACTCGCAGCAGGGGCACTTGACCACGTTCTTGTCGCGGTTGCCTGCACAGGCAAACGGATTGAGAGATGGGTTGGGAGGCAGTCATTGTTGACAGTGGGTCATGATAGGGTGCTGAGTTGGGCACTTGACCACGTTCTTGTCGCGGTTGCCTGCGGGGGAGATGGGTTGCAAGCATGTCAATGAAAGCATTGCGCTTGAGTGTGAAGCTGAGCATGAAAGTAGGGGTAAGGCCACCTTCGGCTCTGCTGATGGTGCTTTCGGCTCTGCTGATGGTGCTGATTTGCCCCGAGCGCCAGACACCCGGCACGGCCAGGATGTCGCCAAAGTAGGTGCAACTCCCAAACTCAACTCAGAGTGTCGACAAGCACAGACCTAAAAGCTTACCCGCAACGGTCAGGATGTCGCCAAAGTAGGTGGTGTTCACCTCGCCGCAGTTGGGGCAGGCGCCCTGCAACACAAGAGGAGCAGGTCGCACAGCAGGCGGTGAGCGCAAAACCAATGGAAATTGCTGCAGGCAGGCGGTGAGCAATGCAGCCTTGCCGCAGGCGGGGCAGGCCCCCTGCAACACAACAGGAACACAGGAGGCGCACAGCACTGGTGAGCCCCGCTGCGCGCAGCCAGCATGCAACGAGCAGGCGCAGCAGGGCCGGTGGCGTACGCCCGCGCCTGGCGCGTGCCAGCAGGGGATGCTGCTTGCAACCTTCTGGAAAGATGAACTTGCAGGCAATGCCATTGGAAAACACAGCAGTATCCCAGGCCCCCCACCTTGAGCACCAGCGCGTCCTTGAACAGCAGGTTGGCACACGAGGCCGCCAGTGCACAACGCACAGCAAAATAGAGCAGCTAGCTAGCTGTGCGATTAGCACGCAATGTTCACCTTCAGCACCAGCGCGTCCTTGAACAGCAGGTTGGCGAACGAGGCCGCCAGCACGTACGCCGAGGGCAGGATGAGGCCGCACCACACCACCACGCCCACGGTGCCGGGCAGGTGCATGAGGGGAGCGCCCGCCAGCAGGTCGGCGCCAATCAGCGTGCCGCCAACCTGTGGTATTCAAGTTGGGGAAATGGGGTTGAGTTAACACGAGGCACAAGTGCATGAGGGGCGCGCCCGCCAGCAGGTCGGCACCGATCAGCGTGCCGACGACCTGAAAGAGACCAGTTGGGGGCGGGGTGTGAGCGTGCAAGTCAGATGATGTGTGTTCTTGCAGGGCAGGTGCATGCAAGCGTGCGCACGTGCAGGATGAGGGGGCAGCTGTCGGCTGCTGCACTGTGCACAGCACTGGCACACCGGCACATCGCAGCAGGCAAGGCGCACCCAGGCGCACTAGCAACTCACAATGAGCGCGGGCGGCACGGTCAGCAGCAGCATCTTGGTGTAGTCAGTCTGAGCCTCGCCCTGCACCCAGCAGAGTGCAGGGCAACACAGGTAAGGTTGCAGGGCAGAGGGCAGGAAAACAGCGGCAGCCGGGTGCCATCAGCAACAGCCGGGCAATCGACAATTCAGCCTGGACACACACTAGGCACACAGCACCACACCACACCTGCTTCAGGCTGCGCAGGCCGGGCATGCCGAGCATGCGCGCACACGCGCCGGCTGGTTCAACCGCAGCTTGCACACTGTACATACACACACTCAGACGCTACAAACTCGGACGCACCTGCTTCTGGCCGCGCTCTCCGGGCTTGCCGAGCGTGCAGACGGGCCCCTCCCGCGGCAGCGTGTACACGCTACTGCCCGCCAGGCTGCGCTTGAGGGCGTCGTACTCCTCGTTGCTCATGATGGGGCGGCCCTGCGGAAGCAAGCAAGAGGCAAACGCAGCAGCAACAAGGTGAAGGTTTGTTCAGGCGCAAGCCAGGCTGCGCTGGAGGGCGTCGTACTCCTCGTTGCTCACGATGGGGCGGCCCTGAACAGTTTTAGGACAACAGATGTTGCGTGCCATCTAACAGGCAGCATGGCGGGCAACAGCAGCAGCAGCGATGTGGCAGCAGCACAGCAGGACGGCGGCACGGCACACACAGCGCTTCCAGCAGCAAGCAGCAACACGAGACTGTTTGCCGCACCTGCGCGAACGCCATGCGCGCCTCCAGAAGCATCTTCTCCTCCTTGCTGCACAGCGGGAAGCAATTAAGCAAACCGTCGCACAAAACTAGAGCGGGGACACGACTAGACGGCGCGGCCCGGCTGCACGCTCCGTGCGCTGCCGCCCTCAAGCGCATCCTGCCTCCACCACGGCTGTGGGCGTGCAAGCCGGCAGCGGGGGAATGCAGCCAGCAAAATTGGTGCATGCATCCCTTTCCCCTGGTACATGCAAGCCAGCCCTCGCCTGCTGCATTTGCCTGCTCATTCGCTTTGCGCACCTCAGCACCACCACCTTGCTGCCCTCCCACTGCAGCTCCTGCTTCAGGTTCTCAAACTCCTCGTCGCTCAGCATCGGCTGGCCGTCGTAGTAGTACGACTGCAGTTGAATAGCAAGCAGCGAGGTTGACGTTTGAAGGAGCGGCGGCGGCGGCGGCGCGCGCACGGCGCGCGGTACCTGTGCCCAGGCGGGCTGCGCATGCCTGGCTGCTCCCTTGCTGCACCAGCTGCATCACAGCGCTGGTGGAGTGTAGCCGCGCCAGGCCAAAAATGCATCCAAACGGCACCGCAAGCGGTCGCTGCGCGAGCGGCGGCGCACCATCATGGCCTCGAGGAACAGCTGCTCCTTCTCGCCCGTCGTCAGCTCCCGCTGCGGCCGCTTGCCGCCCTTGTCCAGCGAGCAGTACTCGCCGATGTTCTCATCCACGACATCGGCTGCAGAAGGGGAGGCCGGTTCGGGGCAAGAAGGGCTGAGCCTACCACCCTGCTGGCGCACAGCGACCGCCCCGGGGCCCCGCACGCGCCCTGTATGTCCCCAGGAGCTCACCGGCCTGGGTGGCCTTGCCCTCCTGCGCGTACACGCGCGCCAGCCGCCGCTGGGCGCGTGCAGGCCGCACCAGCCTAGCTGGGTGCTGCGCTGCCTGGGCTGCCACCGTGACCTGCATGTTTGTTGGATGCTTGCTGCAGCCTTGGGGTTGCAGGCGGTGCTCGGTGCCTTGCGCGCCTGCTGCGTGCTGCACGATTGCATGCGGCGCCCTTTGCACGTGTTTCAGATCTTTTGGGATGCTGGCAGCGTGGCAGGCGATGGAGCATTCAGATCCGAACCTTGCAAGCGCGGCCTGCAGTCCCAAGGTGGCTGCTGCCGCCGCCGCCGCCGCCGCCTTGCCGCCGCTCCGGCACCAGGTCGGAGGGACCTGCTGTTCTGGCGCCCTGTTCCAATCTGGATCCCAAGGTCGATGTAACATAAGGCAGCATGAGACACAGAGCGTGGACCTTCATGACGTTCACGTGTCCAGAGCAATTCGAGGGCTGGCGTTTGGTCCCACCAGCTCCCTGCACTTTGGCCGGCAGCCCAGAGGCTTGCTGGGTGCCATGTGAAGAGACGTCAATGTCACATTGAGGGCTAGCAGCATGGAATGATAGAGATTATCACGTAAACTAGTAAGCGCGGCAGTAACAAGCAGGCATGTCAATTCACATGTAGCGGTAGACAGCAGCAAAATTGGACAACATGTGGAGCTACACCGCGTTGCTCATCGCTCGCTGGATGCATCGCCACTGCCATCAGCGCCCAGGCTGCCCTCAGCAGTGCGCTGCACGTACCGCACCGCGTCCAGGCACTCGGCCGTGCTGATAGAATCCCGCCACGCCAGCTGGCTGATGTTGTGCCTCCCCGTCTTGTGCATGCCGCCACCGCGCAGCGCCTTTGCCGCATACTCCTCCGCGCTGCGCGTGATGTAGTGGTTGATGAAAATCTCGTCCTTCACTACATGCCCTGACAGGTCTCGCGCCAGCGGCACGCCACGGCTGTTCACGGTTGCGGCGCCGTCGCGCATGCGGAAGGTGTGCGGGCCGACAGTGCCGCCAAAAGTGGGCAGAACGTAGTGCAGGTTGGCAATCGTCTTGTAGTATTCATTCTGCGGGTGTGCATTGGGCAGGTGCAGCAGTGGGTGCCGGCCGAAGCAAGTGCATGTAGCTCCCTCCATCTGCTTGCTTGCCAGCCTCAGTTCACTCGGCAGCAGCTGAGCAAAGGGCATGCACTGTGGCATGGCAGGCCGATGCTGCTATGCGCCGGGCTGCGATAATAGCACACCCACTCCCTCAGCACAGCACAGCACAGCACGGGGCAGCTCACCCTTCCTGGCGGCTGGCACTTTGTGAAGCCCAGCCGGCTGCCGACCGCCGGCCGCGTCAGGTGGCCGCTTGAGCCGAAGGTCTTGGAGAAGAGGGCCAGGCCGCCATACTGCTCATACCGCTGGAGCAGGGCGGGCAGGCTGGGGATGTCGGGGCGCAGCAGGATGTACTCGTCTGCATCGATGAAGGCTGCAGCAGGGAGTGGGCAGGTGTGGGGAACGGTTGCTGGTGCGACGGCAACAGAACAACAGCCTCGTGGGCTGCTTGCTGCCTGTGGGATCCCGCAGAGCCTGCTGGTGTGTCGAAATCGAGTTAACAGGGGCTTGCGCAGCCCGGTGCACTAGCATCCATGTGCACTCACCCATCCATGTGTGGTCGGTGCGGTGGTGCTGCAGGCACCAGTCGTACGCCCACAGCTGGGAGCGCACGCCGTCTGGACACAGGTTGGGTTTGGCAGCGTGAGAGGCTTAGAGTAGACCCCAAGGTTGCGGAAAGCCCGCTCGCATGTGAAGAGCCCGCTCGCGGCATGCCAGCTGAGCGCTTTGAGCTTCCTGTGCCAGGCACAGACACACAAGCACACCACCAGCAGCTGCGCGCATCTGCTCACTCCCCAGCTGCCGCTTGCCTGAGTAATTGAAGCCGATTTGCAGTTCTGGTGGAATTGGCGCGTCGGCGCCTGCACCCAGCTGCTCGGCGACACCCTCAGGTGGGCTAGCAGGCGGCGGCGGCGGCACTCCCTCAAACCAGTGGTAGTCCACCGCTCCGCTGGCGATGTGGGGGCCCAGCACGCTGCTCAGCGGCGGCTGCATGGGTGGCAGAGGAAGGCTGAACATGCAGCTGAGCGGCAGTGGCGCATCGGTTCGGTGGGACCGGGACATCACCACCCGCCACATGTATGTCCTCATGGCGAGTAGTCGCATTTACAAACAGCTCGGCGGGCGGCAGACGCTGTGCTACATCACGACTGCTTTCCAGTCCCTTTGCTTGCCTGCGAGCCATCGTCCAAGATGTACAGCTTGCCCACTCCGACTGAAAGGTGGTGCTCCACCCATTCGGGGAGCTCTGCCCATTCATCTGCGGGGAGGGTGGGGGTTGTGCAGGCGCAGGCGTGGAACATGGCGGGCAGGCAGGGTGGACATGGCTGCAGGCACGTGTGCAGGTGTGAGGCGTGGATGAGCGCACATGCATGTGTGTATTATTAGAGCTGCTGCAGCTGCAGCAGACGGGAGGAGCAGCACAGGGGTGCGGCAGGCGCAACGGCAGCAGCGGCGTGGCGGCGGCGGCGGCGGCGGGTAGGGCAGCGCAGCGGACAACCTATTCACTCCACATATCGCCTCCCACGCCCTCACCCTTGGCGGCGAGGCAGATGGCGACGTAGGGAGACAGCGTGGTTGCCGGTGCGCGCGCCGGCAGGCTCAGCGGCACCCGCAGACCAAGCCCCGTGCCGTCAAAGGTCAGCAGAATGCAGCCCGCGGTGACAAGACCCACCAAGGCCAGCAGCAGCAGCACGGGCCTGTGCGCCGCGGCCCCCTTGCCGCTGCTTGCACCCATTCCTTTCCTGGTTGCTGAAGGGAAATGTATATAAATAATGTGGCTGTTCAAGACGCGCTGCAGCCGGTTCTGCACTCGCCGCGCGCATGCGGCCGGGCGGGCACCTTGGACTGTTTGGTTGTGGCTTGAAGGTGGTCATTGAACATGTATCGATGCGAGGAAGAAAAGCAGAGGAGAATCGAACAAAAACAAGAAGAGGGCATCTGGGAGCCTCGCGCTGCTCGCCGCTCGCTCGCGCCGCGCTCACTCGTGGCGTCTGCGCTCCTCGCCCTCGCTGGCACGGCCGCCCCACACCGGCAGCAGCAGCTTGCGCGAGTGCGCGCGCACCGGCAGGCTGAGGCCGCGGCGGCGCCGCGAGCGCGACCACACCACCAGGCCCGCTATGCTGAGCAGCAAAGCGCCCTGTATGAGGGACAGGCGCAGCACCGAGCCGCGCTTGCGCCCGCCCTGGGCACTAGTCGAGGCCGCCTCCTGCTGGTGCACCAGGGAGGCAAAGCGGGCGCCTGAGCCCGCGCCTGCGCCCTCCCCGCCCGCCTGCCCGCCGTCCGCAGGCTGCAGCGGCCGCTGCTCTTTGGCGACGTCCAAAGGGCCGCCCTGCCCCGCCTGTGCCAGAGCATCAATGTCAGGGTGCTGCCGCCCCTCTGCGTCAGTTATGATGGCCCCCGTGCCATCTGTGCCGCCGCCCGCTTGCCCCTGCTGCCCCTGCTGCTCCTGCTGCACCTGCTGCTGCCGCACCGCAGCGGCCGCGGCAGCCGCCGCCTGCTCCTCTTCTGCCTTCCTTGCTGCTATCTCTGCCGCTTCATGCTGCTGCCGCTGCCGCTCCGCCTCTGCTTCCGCCTTGGCCTTTGCCGCCGCCGCGGCCTCCTGCTCAGCCTTTGCCTTGGCAGCAGCAGCTGCAGCAGCCGCCTCGGCCGTTCTCTGCTGTGCCACCGGATCACCGCCCGCCGGCTGCGGCAGCGTGGCATTGCCGCCGCCGCCCTGCTGCTGCTGCTGCTGCTGCCCTGGGAGGCCCTGCCGCGGCGGCCGCTCAATCGCCACATCCCACCGGGTGAACGAGGCGCCCTGCAGCTCCCGCGGCGCGTTGCGGTAGCACTTCAGCGGGTGCTGCAGCACCGGCGAAATCTGCACAGATGGACAGAGGCAGCAAGCGTAGGACGTAAGGCTGCGGAGTGTATTAAGAGGGGCTTGCACAGCATTCAAGCCTTTTGCTGCAGAAATGCTGCGGAACCACCAGCATGCCTCAGCCAAACACATCACTCATTGCCAAGCAACAAGCCCACCTCGGTAAAGTTGAAATCGGTGCGGCGGGTGGGCAGGCCGGCAAAGTTGCCGTGCGGCGCAGGCAGCTGGGCCGATGCCGGAGTGAGCGCAGGGACATCCTGCAGTGCGGCAAGGCGATCCAATGTTGTCAGCCGCCAGAGAGAGGTAGCACGTGATGCAGCCTAACGCGCAGCGCAGTAAATAGGGCGCCCGGCGGTGCAGTCGTAACGCCATGAGAGGCAGCAGCTGCTTGGCCAGCGCTGCGCAACCAGCTCACCTCGCCCGCCGCCCAGGCCAGCATGGCGGTCAGCAGCTTGAAGCACTTGGACCGGCTGTGGCTAGAATCCAAGCAGTTGGAGTCGCCGTAGAGGCCCACCCGGCCAGTGCCATGCTGGAACAGGCCCAGCACAGGCGGCCCCTTCTTCTCTGGCTGGTCTGCAGGGCAGGCAAAGTGGGAAGGGAGGAAAGAGGTTGCTGGCAGTTGAGGGCTGGAGTGCACATGTCCCGGCCCAAGTCATTACACCCAGGTGCCATGCCACAAGCGCAGTCTGCGGCCCCAGGAAGGACCGGCTGTCTCGCCGGCAGCCAGCAGCTTCATGCAACCACCACACCCTCCTGCCCCTCGCAAGCCTGCCGCCCTCCGGCCGCACCTGCGCTGCGCTTCTTCTCCTGAGCGTGGTGCATCCAGGCGCCGGCTGGCAAGGCTTTCAGGGTGACCCCCGACGCCATGCGGAACTGCTGCTGCACCCCCTCGATATGCACATCGGCGTCCAGAGCTCCCGCATCAAAGGCGGCGCCGAACGGCACCAGGAGGTCGTTCAGGGCCGGCACGTTGGCACCACCTGGGGATAGGTGGAGGTGGGTGGAAGCAGAGGGTGCAAGGCAGGTTAGGATGCCTGTGAGCCTCACGCAGTCGGCTGTGCATGTTGACAGCAGGGCCGCCCCCTGGCTCTGCCCTCGTCCTGCCCCTCGCCACCCGCACATACAGGCACTCGCAAAAGGACTGTGTTGCAGTCAAATTGAGGGCTGCGCCCACCTGTGGCGGCGTCCCACCACGACCGGGTGTTGTCGTCAAAGAAGCGCAGCTTGTGGATGGTGTCCAGGTGATACCAGTCGGCAAACACCAGCAGGCCTGCAGTTGGGGGCGCGCTGAACAAACGTCATTCAGCCAGTCAGGGCTGTTGCAGGGGACAACATGCAGCCTGCCGGCATTGAGGCAGTCTCCATTAGAACCTGCATATCTGCCCATCGCCAATGCCAGGCGGCACGGCAACAGGCATCTACCAGGTACAAGTTAGCCGACAGTAGCAAGTAGCCCGCAGCGCAGGAAAGCGCACCTAGGCCCTCCTTCTCGACATCCGCCGCCAGCTTGGCAATTTCCTGCGGCATCAAGGTGATACGCGTGTCGGATGTCAGCAGTGAAGCACCACGGGCAACCCAAAAGCAGATGCACGCCCAACCCACAACCACGCATACAGAGCAATCAACCAACTTCCAACCCACCTTCTGGTTAGACTCATCCTTGCTGTCCACAATCATCAGCACACCCATTCCTGCTCTGAACACATCTCAGACTTAGCAATTACACCCACCTGCTTGTAGAACTCGTCCTCGCTGTCCACAATCATGACAGCGCCGTAGTTGGAGGCGTTGAAGCAGGTGAGGGGGGAGGCCAGCACCTCCAGGAAGAAGCCCTCATCACTGCAATGAGTCAAAGGGACAAACGTGAAAGCATCAGTGGGCGTTTCAAGCAGCATGAGAAGGGCCTTCAGGCAGGTCAGGAGCAAGGCCGGCACAGAAGCCCTCGTCAATGCGAGGAACATACAGAAAGCACGTTTGCGAATGGCATACAGAGTGGGTTTGCAGGTTGGATTTGCAAGGAACCCCAGGCCTTTGTTTCCCGTTCCAGCCTGCACTACATGCGCCAATCATAGCTCGATCCAGAGAGAAAAGCAGACACGTCAAAAGATTGCTGCCTCACCGC
>VFQQ010002247.1_pt1 | contig 22620 bp, 41 predicted proteins | sample 3512341 | NCBI WGS metagenome assembly VFQQ01 (sample SAMN10412373, study PRJNA504923) | tailings metagenome | isolation source: Relicate 2 Philex TSF1 revegetated site | place: Philippines: Tuba, Benguet | collected 2017-08-29 | reverse complement strand
AACCCTAAACCCTAAACCCTAAACCCTAAACCCTAAACCCTAAACCCTAAACCCTAAAAACTCTAAAACCCTAAAAACCCTAAACCCTAAACCCTAAACAACCCTAAACCCTAAAACCTAAACCTAAACCCTAAAAACTAAACCCTAAAACCTAAAACCTAAATAACCCTAAACCCTAAACCCTAAACCCTCGCGCGGGCAAACGTCCCATTCGTACACTGGCTGAGTGCGCAAGCCTCGCCTTTTTTTTCCCTCCGCTGCTACACTCGCGCACCTCCCTTCCGCCGCCTGCTCGGCCGCCGCTCTCCCGCCCCCTCTACCACACATGCCGCAGCTTTTGCAGCAGCGTTAGCGTTGCACAACAGACGCGCAGCAGTTACAGGCTGGCATCAGCAGCAGCAACGCAGGGCAGCAGTGCTGTGCATATATCAGTGCAGCGGGCCGATGACGCCGCCCGCGCCCTCGCTGGCCCACCGCTCCACCTTGCTGACGGGGCTGCCCTGCTGGTAGGCGCCCAGCTCATCAGTCAGCGCCGCCACCACACGGTTGATGGTGGCCTCCGCCTGCGGCCGCGCCTCTGCCACTGCCGCCCGTTGCTCCGCCGGCAGTGTGTCCAGCACGGCATCAGCGGCGCGCATCGTGGCCTTGACGGCTGGGTGCCGCACGCCCGCCGCCTCCTCAAACCTGCAATAGGCGGATCGGTCACAAGCAACCACGCTGACTGAAATGCGTGCGCCCGCTGCACAATGCCAGCAGACATCAAGGCTCGCGGCGCTCCTCCTGACGCACACCCAGCTGCCGCCGCCAGTTGCAGGCTGCCAGCTGCCAGGCAGGCTGTTCAAACCGCACCTGCGCAGGGCCGCCTCCAGCAGGATGGCTGCTGACACCGCATCGCCCTGCAGCTGGTAGTCAGCCGCTACAGCGTTCAGTGCACGCAGCGTCAGCGCCGACACACCGGCCGCATCACGCTCCCACTCGGGTACGCTGCTGAGCAGCGCCGCCAGCGGCAGCAGCTCGGGCAGCACGCCTGTAAACGGGCACGGCAGGAAGCGTTCGGTTGGCATGCCTGGTGCTATTTATACCAGCAGCAGCAGCAACAGCAAACGCAGCAGCGGAATGTCAAAGGCGACGACAGCCGCACCAGCAGCAGGGCGGCGGCAGCAACAGCGGCATAAGTAGGGGCAGCAGCGCCAGCAGCAGCCGTAGCAGCGGTGGTAGCAGCAACAGGTGTTCTGCTGCCAACTCCAATGCAGGTCAAACAGCGGCGCCACACCACAGCCAGTTTGAGCGGCCTGCCAACCCAGGCGGCAGCGGCGACACTGGCAGCTAGCCAGCAGCAGCAGCAGCAGCAGCGGCAGCAGCAGCAGCAGCAGCAGCAGCAGCAGCAGCAGCAGCAGCAGCAGCAGCAGCATGTACTGTGCCAACACCGATGCAGGTCAAATGGTGGCCACCACACTGCTGCCAGCTTCCGCAGCCTGCCTGCCCTTATGCCTGCACACCTGGGTGGTCTGGCGCCCCCGCAAACTGCTGCTTCAGCTGCACCGCCTGCTCCAGCAGCTGGCGGGCGCGGGCACGCTCTCCAGGGCCGCCCATCGACAGCGTCCCTGGCAGGCAGCAGAAGACGATGCCGCATCGATAGCCAGCAAGTGCACCAGCTGCATAGCCAGCAACGCGGCGGATGCCCAGCAGCATCACCCTCAACTTCCCGACACCACCGCATTCGGCTGCCGCACCTGCCACATTGCGCAGCGCCCAGCAGCGCTCCGGGATAGGCGTCTTTGCCTCCTCCTCTGCCCGCCGCGCCGCCTTAATCTCCTTGGCATCCGGCCACTCCTCCTCTGCAGGCATGGGGCCCAGCACACCAGCAGCGCAGGCGCTCAGCAGTCTGGCCGCTGCAGGTCAACTGTGCTCGCTCAATGCAGCAGGACATGTGCACTCTCTGTCAGGCGCTGGACAACACCCGCCGCATACTGCCCAGGCGCACTCACCCACAAGCTTGGCTGCCAGCTCAGCTGCTGCGCGCCGCTCCCGCTCCTGCCGTGCCTGCCGTGTTGCCGCCGACAAGTTGCCATCCGCCAGCCGCGCCAGTTCCTGCAGCAGCATTGACCGCAACATGCAAATCATCAAACAACAGCAAGCCAGATGAGCAGAAGTGCACAGCGGTGGGGCGTGGGCGGGCGCATGGGCGGTGCGAGCAAGTCGTGTAGCACACTGCCGATTGCAAGGGCATCGCCCTGCGATTCCCCAGTGTTGCATGCGCACCTCAGCAACTGGGTTGCCGCTGCCCAGCACGGCAGATAGCAGGGTGGCCGGAGCCTGCAGCGAGTCCTTGGGAGCTGCAGCCGCCGCCGCCTGCACAGAGATGTAGCCACACAGCAGGGGCTATCATATGGCAAGCTGCACTCATGTGCACCAGCACCCAGCAGCAGCCAAAGCGCGCAACAGGCACAACACCCATCTCACCCCACAGCCTGCACACCTGCAGCTTGGAGCGCACTAGACGAGCCACAGCCTCAAACCAGGCAGGCGCATCACTGGCAGCGAATGGCCGCTCTGCCAGCGTGCGCGTCAGCAGGTGTGACAGCAGCAGTGCGGTGCCCATCACGGCAGGGGCGGGTGCCACGAGGCGCGGGCAGGCTGGCAGGTCTGCAGGCAGATGAGCGGGTTGAAACACTCAACAGCTAGGCGGTGCGATGGCAGAAGGCACCGACTCCCAACACACACACATACACCATACAGGGCAGGCAGCTAGCGCTTACCAGATTGCATCGGCAGAGGTTCCTGTGCACCCGCCCGCACCTTTCTGAAACAGCTCCAGCTGCCCCTCCAGCAAATCCTCCAGCTGCCGCGCAGCTGCCTCGCTGTCCCCATTCTCCACGCTTGCAATCACCCTGCAAGTCAAGGCAGCAGGCCGCAATGCAGTCAACTGGTGGTGCTGCAGTGACGGAAGAGCTGCAGGCCAGCAGGTGGCTGCACAGCGCTCCACATTCCATGTGTGCACAGCAGCAGTGACAGCGGCAGGCGCACTGGCGGCGCTAGCAGCACGGATGGCGGCAGCACTGGCGGCAGCACTGGCATCACCATAAATACAACAGCACACAGTTGGGAAAACAGTGCGGCACAAACCTGCGCAGCACAGCATCAGTGCGCTGAGGGTGGTCGGCAGGCAGGACGCCCAGCTCTGTGCGGCACTGCAACAGGGCGGCAAGCAGTAGAGCCGGCTTCATGCATGGCGTCAGCTGCTGTGCAGCACATTGCATGCTGCCGGCCCCAATACATGCAAGATCAACCGCAAAGGCTGGCTTCGGCGACAGACAGCTCTCACTGCAGCCTGACCGCCCATGCTGCCATCACACCCACCTGGAAGGCCGCTGGTTGCGTAGCAGCAGCGCCGCCTTGCTGGAATGTGGCCAGCGCTGCATCGCCGCCTGCCAGCGCTGCAACTGCTGCCCGCACTGCTGCTGCCTGCGCCCAGCTGTTCAGCTCCGTGTCATCGATCCACTGCAGCACGCCCTCGCCCGTCATAGACTGCAGGGCAGAAGGCAGGCAGAGTACCTAAAATCAGCCTGATGGAACAGCTGGTAGGTGCATCAACAGCAGGCCTGAGTGACCGGCACCGCACTCATGCCACAGCCCTGCTCTCAAGCCGCAACAAAACCGACAGCAACCGCACCTGCAGGCGCATGGCCGAGGCATAAGCATCGGCTGCCTGGCGGCAGGCCTGTCCCGCCACCTGCGGCAGCGCATCGGTCGCATCCGCCAGGCTGGCAAAGTCTGCTGTCGGCGGCTGTGCTGCGCCACCCAGCAGAGTGCTACAGGACGCAGCCAGCCGCACAGCGGCCTCCTTCTGCAGCGGCCCTGGCAGCAGCGTGCCCTGCGGTGGGGGTCGTGTAGCAGCGGCAGCGGGCGTCAGGCAGGCAGCTAGGCAGACATTCAAGTGCACACACGGTGCACGTCGCCCTAAAGCCACTGCATCGCTCTGATGGGTCTGCCTCAGCAAGGGCACAGCCTCACCTTGGGTGGCCGCTCCACCGCCAGGCTGCCCTCCAGCCGAACAGCAAACTTCTTCTTCTCCCGCTCCAGCCGCCGCCGCTCCTCAATCTTGGCACGGATGGCCGCCTCCCTGCAGGGTGGGCAGTGGTAGTGTGGGGTAAACATCTCGCTCGATCGTGCATCATATCGATCGTGCATCATATGCAAGCACGGCGCCCGATCTGCACAGTGCTGCCAGTGTGTTGGAATCAGCCTGCAAGCCAGGCACTCAGCCCACTCCCTGCCCAGTTTGTGGCCCTCACCGCTCCAACCGCTCCTGCTCCTCCCGCTGCCGCCGCTCCTCCTCCAGCTGCCGCCGCCGCTCCTCCTCTTCCCTGCAGTATAAGTGTAATCAGCAGATGAGCAGGCAGGCTGCCAGCACCCTGCAGGAAAAAAAACGCGGACAAATACAGCCACACTGTCACTCTCAGCAAGCAATCTGTTTCACAGCAGCAGGCACGCACCGCCGCCGCTGCTCCTCTGCCGCTCGTGCCGCCGCCCGCTGCTCCTCAATGATTAGCCTCTCCTGCTCAGCACGTGCTGCAATCTCCGCATCTAGCTTAGCCTGCAGTGCAGCAGCGGGTGGTCTGGCTCTGTCGCAATGCGCAGTCACCTCAGCAGCAGCTGCCGTGGCAAGGAGTCAGTGCGATCTCTTCCAGTAGTGCACACCCACCTGCTGCGCCTCATACTCCTTGCGCTGCACTTCCCGCTCCAGCCGTATCCGCTCAGCTTCACGTGCCGCAGCCTGCAGGACAGCAGCAGGTAAACCCATCAGCTATGCATGTGCACTGCAGCTGCAGCAGCTGCAGCTTGCTGATTGCGCCGTTATCATTGCCGCATCAAGCCGCTGTATTCTGTCCTCGGATGCAAGCACGTACGCACCTCCTGGTACCGCCGCTGCTCCTCCTTGATGCGTGCCGCCTCGGCCCGCGCCTTGGCAGCCGCCTCCTCCACCCTGCAGGGCGGCAGCCAAAACAGCCATTTCTCAAGCGATGTCAGGACAGCCGACACTGTGCTGCGCCCGATAGATGTGTGAAGACACCTGGACAGCTGCTTGAAGGCTGTGACACACTCTACACAACAGTCTATCGCCGCTTCAATCTTGACAACCCACCTGCGCGAGTCCTCAGCTGCTGCTCGTTCAGCCTCGGTGGCCTGCCAGCGCTCGCGAGCTGCCAGCAAATCCTTGCTGAGCGCACGGCTGCGCTCCCGCTCAAACTGCAGCAACCACAAAGGGACACAGCAAACGGCACAACCCAGCATTAGCGCAGCAATTGCATACGGCATGCGCAGCTGGCCCGATGCAGTCTGGATGCAGCCGATGATGGATGCTGCGCAGAGCCACCCTGTTCCCTACGCTTGCCTGCAGCTTGCGCACATCCAGGCGTGCCTCTTGGGCCGTCAGCCGCCCCAAGCGCGCCGCCAGCAGCACGCCGGCCGCCCACACCCAGCCGCTGCCGTCGGCGCCGCCCACCGGGGCTGTGGGCCCAAAGGGGCCGGAGTCGGAGGTGTGCAGCAGGCTGCCCAGCACGGAGGGTGCAGGAGCTGGCTCAGCCACAAAGGCATGCTGCTCAACGCGGGCGGCCTGTGAGGGCGGGGAAGGGCAGGGGACAGAGCAAGGTGCGGGCACGTAAGCTCGCACGTAAGCTCACAAAGCTGGTCCTGAAAAGCAGCACAACAGCTGGTGCCTCCCACTATCATCAACCTCACCTCTGCTGCTGCGACGCTGGCAACAGTGTGCGACTCGGTGGCAGCAGCCAGCAGGTCGTCGCACTCGGCCTCCTCGCCGCCAGCAGCGGCAGCGGCAGCAGCGGTGGCACGCCGGCGGCGTGCGGGCAGGCTGGCGCTAGTCCACGATGCAGAGCGTGGAGCTGCACTTGATGGTGCTGTCCGATGGCCACTGCAGGGCCCTGGCAGGGCGGAGGCCATCGCTGCCTGCTGCCTGGTTCACCACTGGCCCGATGCTACCCGCGCATGAATTGTGTGATAACCGCTGACGGTGTTGCATGGGGATGCAGCGCTAGAGACGACGCAGAAGCGCTCCATGCAAAGCAGCGCCGCACGCAAGCCGTGGCGCCTCTCAAACGTGATCGGGCGCCTCAGCAGTGGACTGCACACGCTCGGCAGCCCGGCCCAGCGCCGCCACGATCGCTGCAGCAGCTGTCGACGCTTGCCGCGCCGTCTGCCCTCTTCTGCGCTCGCCATGCAGCCTGGGCAGCAGCCATACTACAATCAAGACCCCTGGGGCGCACAGCAGTACGCCCAGGCGCCGCAGCAGCCCGCGCAGGCACAAGGCTTCTTTGTGCCGCAGCAGGTGAGGGCCCCGCACCCAGCCAGCTCCTTTGGGGTGAGCGCTGCGGCGATCCATCACATCCCCTCGCCTGGCCGTCCCCTGCAGCCCGCCGCGTACGGCGCCGCCGCTGCGCCGCCCGCTCAACAGCACGGCGGCTACGCGCCCGGGCCTGCGGCCCCTGCAGCCTATGGCGGCGGCTACCCCACCTCTCCTGGTGGTGGCTATCCCACCTCTCCAGGCGGCTATGCGGCCGGAGGCCAGCCCAGCACCTTTGTGCCGCAGCAGCCGCAGGCGTCACAGGCCCAGCCCGGCGGCAGCTTTGGGGGCGGGGAGTCGGACTTTCTGACGGGCATGGCAGGCAACGTGCTGCGCCAGCAGGGGCAGTCGTACCTGCAGCGCGGCCAGGCATTCATGCAGGTGGGTACAGGCTTTGCAGATGGGCAGGCTGCATGCCATTGTGCCTGCCAGTTTGCCGCAGTGCTGCACCGAAACCGGCTGCGCTCTAATGGCTCATCACCCATCGAGCTGCTGATCTGGGCCTGCTGCCCTGCCTGTCGTTCGACCTGCAGTCTAAAATGGGTTTCCTGTCGGGCAGTGCGCTGCACTACCACTTCTCCATCACACCTGAATATGGTGAGGAACGGCGGGCAGCTGACGGCGGGCAGCTGTTATCTTGGAAAGCACATGGTGTCACTTTCCCCTCCGCCACCGCTGCCCCATTCTTGCTAGCCCTGGCACACTGCACTCACTGGACAACCCACTTCCGACAAACCTTGCTGCAGTGCGCACCAAGCTGCTGCTGCTGGCGGCGCCCTTCCTCAAGCGCTGGAACTACGCGCGGCACGCCGAGCAGATCAGCGGCGGGCACAAGTACCTGCCGCCGCGCCAGGACGTGAACGCGCCTGGTGAGGAGGGAGGGTGCTACTTGGAGTTGCAGAGACGCAACACTGCGACTGCCTGCTCATCCCGTGTGAGCGGTTGCATGCGTGGCTCTGCCTGCCTGCACTGCCTGTCTGCGCTGCTAGTCAGGGCCGCAGCAAAGGCAGCCTACACCAAAGCTGCTCTCTGCCTTCCCACACTCCCGCAAGCAGACTTGTACATCCCCGTCATGGCACTGTGGACCTACTGCCTGCTGCTGGGCGTGGCGGCCCTTGCGCGCTCCGGCCCCAACGGCGGCTTCAAGCCGGAGACCATCTACAACTCGGTGCGCTGAGCTGCTGCTGCATTGGAAGCGAGCCCAGCCATTTAGCATTACCCCAGCGCCGCCGCCGCTGCTGCTGTGCTGCTGCTAACTGGGCAGATTTCGCAGACCTGGCAGCAGCCCAGCCTTGCTGCGTGACCCCACCACTGCTCTCCCACCTGCCGCCTGCCTGCCAGGTTTCCAGCGGCAGCACTGCTTGGCTGCTGCACACGCTGCTGCTGAAGGTCATCCTGTACCTGCTGGGCATCCCTGGGGGTGAGGTGGCAGGGAGCGATCAAAGCGTGTCTCCAGGTGGCTGACAGCGGGCTGCCTTGTGTCAGGCTGTCTGCTCACCTGGTAGCCGCCTGGTTGCTCGTCCTGCTCTGGATGGCAAGCCCACCATGTGCCGCTCCCTCCCATCTGTGCAGCTGTGCCCATCCTTGAGCTGGCGGCGTATGCAGGCTATGCCTTTGTGGCCGCTTGCGCGTCACTGGCAGTGCAGCTGATCACAGGTGCGCAGCAGTGTGCGCGCACGCGATGCAGTGTGGCCGCTGCTGCCTGCAGGAGCACATACGATAGCCGCTTGATGCCATGCAGCGCAGCACATCAGCAGCTGGTAACAACTGGGCGTTTTCTGCTCTTGCGTCTGCAGGCAACGGTGCGGCGTACCACGCAGTGTGGGCCTACGGCTCGCTTTGCTGCGCTGTCTTCCTGGTGCGTGCTTTTGGTACATGCACTGCCTGTAGGAAAAAGCTGGAATTCAGCGAAGCTGCCTGGGCTGCGAAGCCTGCTGTTCACCGCAGCATGCGCTGTGCCGCAAGGCCCTCACTTGCCCTCTTGAAATCTGTTGCATCTGCCACGCACCCTGCAGGTGCGCACGATGAAGCGGGTGATCTTCCAGGAGGCACGCACTTACAGTGAGTGGTGGGCTGACAAGGATTTGTTGGCAGTTGGCGAATGCTGCAAGGAACAACAACAAACAACGTTGTTGGCTGCATGGAACTTGCTGCTGGTGGGCTGCAGCAGGCGCTGCTCAACCAGCTGCAACCTGCCTGCACTCAATCAGTGCCAATCTACTGCTGCTTGAGCGTGTTGCTGCCGCTGCCTCCTACCCGCCTGCAGGCATCGACTCCATGCGCCACAACTACCTGCTGCTGGGACTGGCCATCTTCCAGTTCCCGCTCAACGCCTGGCTGGCGCGCCTGCCGCCGCTGCCGGCAGCTGCAGCCGCAACGGTCAAGGCGGCAGTCAACCAGGCCACGGAACCGCTGATGCTGTAAAGTGGCTGGGGCAGCAGGCCGCCCAGTCGGCTCAGCCCAACCCTGTTGCTTATTTTGTTACTGCGGCAGCCCTTGTAAAGCATGCTGCACAACAGGTACCAGTGTTGTTGCTTGACGGGGTGCAACCCTGTTGCAGCACATCCTGAAACTGAGCAACTGCATGTGGCAACATCGCAGCCGGTCAGCCCCCGGCCATGCCGCCGGCGGGCTTGCTCAGCGGTAGCCATCCCTGCCTGTGACTGCGCAGGCTGTTGCAGCTGTCCTGCCTTGCAAGTGGTGGGTGAGGGTGGCATCAGGACGAAGAGGCGATCAAGGGGACAAGGTGAAAAAGCGAAAACATGTAGCAGGAGACATATTTAGCGGAGTGAGAAGCAGCAGAGCAAAGAGCAGGGAGAGAGGGGCTGGCTGCGGTCTGGCTGCAACAGTAGCTAGCAACATGTTGAGGCTGGTGCAGGCCAGGAAGTGTACAGGGCAGCGGCATCAGTTGTTGAAGGGGCGTCTCTGGCTGTCTGGGAAAAGGCTCTGCAAAGCACAACACTTGGACGCAACAGAGGGCATCGGCACAGAGCTAGTAGGGAAGTGGGCTGCAAGCCGCAGCTGGAGCGGGACGTCTCGGCGCCAATGTGCGTCGAGGGTGTGGCACACCGCAGCTGCTGGCTGGGCATGCGTGTGCTAGCTGGAGGGGCGCCAGCTGCGTGCCCACTGCGTCAACTGATCCACATTCTGCTCCATGTCTTCAGGAGACGAGCTCTGCAGCACGTGCACAATCTCCTCCCTGCAGGGCGTGGGCGGGCCGCGGGGGCGGCATTGGGCTGGGTGCAGGGGCAAGCCGCAAGCTGGTGCACAGCAAGCTCGTACTCAATTGAAATCCTGACCCGCATCCGTCCTCCCCTTGGCATGCAGCGGAGCAGCACTGCACATGTGCAGAAGCCACCCCTCTGCCGCACCTGTAGCTGTCGGTTGCCTCCTCCACAATGCAGTGCATGATTTCACACTGCACGTTTTCCTGGATCTTCTTCTGGCTGTATGCGCTGCAATCGAGGCAAACGGGCGGCAAGCAAGGCAGGACATGGTTGAGAGCCAGTGACAGTGGGGTGTTGTGGATGGCACGATGCAAAGACAAGTGCGGGCACATCGAAGCAGCTGTGCTCAGTACATCCCGGCTGCTGAGGGCACTGCAGAGCCTGTCTTCTGTGCTATCTCACCGCTTCTCCAGGCGCTCCCACAGCACCGTGTTGTCCGTCTGCAGCACCACCACCAGGTCAAACCAGCTGCGCAGAGCGGGAAAAGGGATAGCTGGGGCTGTTGGCAGTACAGATCGGGGCAGCAGAGCCGCAGTGGCCAGGACCAGCAGCGGCAGGGGCAGCAATTCCAAATCAGCAGCCACAGCGTTTGACACCTGCTCGGCTGCAGCGCAGGAGCCCCCTCTGTCAACCGCTCATGAAAATGCCCCGTCGCTGGCGCGACCCCACCACTCAGCCAGCCTGCTTCGCAGGCCAGCATTCCACCATCCGGCTGCCACCGGTTGATGGCCGCTGAGCTGCTCACCGCTCGGGGAAGAAGTCGCAGCCGTGGTAGTCCACCAGCACCCCTCCCTCGGCCATCATGTCCTCCAGTGCGTCGCACACCTGGTGAGGGGCAGCACAGGCAGCAGCACAGGCGGAACCAGGTTGAGCAGCCGTCTCAGACAGAGAGGAGCAGCTAGGCCAGGAAGAACAACGCAAAGCCGGAGGTAGCGGCAAGCAGAGCTGCGACAAGAGCGAGCGCCGCACCGCCATGCAGCATCGGGGCGGCCCTGCGCCGGCCGCACAGCTGGCGCACCCTCTGCACCCAGCTGTGGCCAGCTCCTCCCCACCTTGTCCTCATCGATGACCAGGCACTCGAACTCATCGTCCCAGCCGTTGTGCAGCTGCTCCCGCTTCACCAGGTCGCCCACGTTGACGTGGCGCAGCCCCGTAGCGGCAGCCACCTGCAGGCGGCGGTCGCAAGCAGGCGCCATGTGATGGGGTGCTACGACGTTGCGGCTTCCACAGTCTGGCCAGGTGTTGCACAGTGCAGGCCAGCATGCAGCACCCTCCAGACACATGCAGCATTGCCTCCCGCCCCCAGCCCACCTGCTCGCACAGCGTGGTCTTGCCGGTGCCGGGCGTGCCGGTGACAAGCACGTTGGGGGCGGCCCGCGCCATGCTGTCCAAGGCCTGCCTCCTTCTGCTGAGAGGCTGACGGCCTAATGCTTGACGCCTCAGTTGCACCAGCTGCAGGGCGGGGCAGCAGGCTAGCACGTTGCAAGCCGAGCGGCAGGCGGCGCGAGCGGCGGGTGGGCGGCGCCCGCCAGGAGCCTTCCTGCATGGCGGCGCACGGTCAAACCGCTTGCACCACATCTGGAGAAGCTGCACAGGCCCGTCGGCAGCTGCAAGCCGCTCTGCAAGCGGGTCGGCATTCGGCGGCGCTGCTTGCGCACCTTCCCGACTCCCCCGAGCCTTGCACTCGGTCTCCACGGGATCTCCTGGCCCTGTCAACAGCGTCCCGCTCCCTGGGGGCAACGCTGCAGTGCCGCGCTGAGCTCTGTCGTGAAGCGCGCTGTGCTGCCTTCCTTAAGCCGTACAGTCGATCTAAATTGCGTCAGCAATGCATGCGGCTCAGCCTGCCTGCACCCAGGCACCCGTGCATGAGCCGCCGCAGGTGGCGCCAGCGGGGCCAAGCGGCGGCGCGAACACCGCCCCATTTGCACCGCCCACTTCTGCTCTGCTCGTGCTAGTGCTGTCAGTTACTCAGTATTCGGTGGAACTGTACTATAGCGTTCAATCGTAGCCGCAGGAAGTGGCAGATGAAAGGAGCAAAGCAAATGGAAGAAACAAAAGTGCAGCGGAACAGATGGGAGCAGGGTTGCGCAAAGCCGTGGCAGCCGGCAGCAATGGCTGCGCTGCGTGCAGCGGGGCGCTTACGCGGACGAAGCGCCGGCGCCAGCCAGTGCCGCCTCGCCCTCCTCCTCCTTGGGGGGATCCTGCCAGCGGCCGTGCTCCTGCACCAGTATGTGGGGTGAGGGAGTGCAAGGGCGGTTGGCGGGGAGAGTTCCCTAGTGGCAGCAACTCTCGGCAACACTGCTGCCACCTGTCCCCAGGGATCCTTGCCTTGATGAGGTCGATCAGCTCGTCGCAGGCCTTGTCGTTGTCGATGTTGCGCCGCACCACCTCCTTGCCCACGTACAGGTCAATCTTGCCGGGGGCGCCGCCCACGTAACTGCGGGCAGGCAGGGCGGGGAATTGGAGTTGATGGCGGTGTGTGGTGGGGAGAGGGCGTGGTATGCAGGCCTGCTTGGCTGCCGAGCAACTGCTGAACGGCAGCGGCTGCCCGCGAGCAACAACACGGCACAGCTGCAGCAAGGCGCCGAGCCGGAGTGTCTGACAACCGCAACCATGTCCTCTGCTGCAGCCTCACCCAAAGTCGGCGTCAGCCATCTCGCCAGGGCCGTTGACGATGCAGCCCATGACAGCAATGGACACGCCGGGCAGGTGGCCGGTGCGCGTCCGGATCTGGTCAGTCACCTCCTGCAGGCAGGCGGGCAAGCCGGCGCATGGGGGTGGTGCTCAGGCACAGGGCAAATCTGCAAGTGGCAGGTGGGCAGCGCTGGGCAGCAGCACCTGGCTGGCAGCTAAGCACCCACGCCTGCTGTTGGCCTCTTGCCCTGTCCACGAGGCACGACGGCAGCCAGGCAGCCCCCAATAGTGAAACAGCAGAGCACACCTGGAGGTTGAACAGCGTGCGGCCGCAGGAGGGGCAGGACACATACTCCGTCTTGGTGTTGCGCATGCGGCAGCCCTGCGGAGCAGCCATAGATTAGGGCAGCGGTTGTTGAACCGCAGGCATCGGCAGCATGGCGGCATCCAAGATCAATTGCAGCCAACTGCCACTAACCGTCAGGGCAGTGGGCTGCAGGTGCCCGCGCTATCCGTGCATCCTGGCGCATGATGTGTGCAGACAGCCTGCATGCTGCCGCAACCAAACCAAACGTACAGCAAGCAGCCCACCTGCAGCAGGCCGAAGCTGGTGGTGCGCAGGTAGTCGGTGTCCTCGGTGGCGCACTCAACCACCAGGCCGTCGCCCAGGCCGTCCACCATGAGCGCGCCCACCATGGAGCCTGTGGGGGGTGAGGGAGGGAGGCAGGGGGGCAGTGAATCTTTGAGGGCGCTGGATGATGTGGTGTGTGGATGCGTGTGTGCGAGAGGTGCGTGCATCAGCCGGCTGCAACATGAGGGCCCACTGCAGGTCCCTTTATTGCACATACACAAGTGGACAATGCATGAATGTGCCGGCGCCCGCCAGCCAGCGGCCCAAAGCGAGGCAGCAACAACACTCACCGCTCTGCAGCACGAGGTCGTCGCGCACGGTGCCGTCGGCAAAGGTGATGTGATGGATCACCGGCACGTCCACCTGGGGCGGCGCAGGGGGTGGGCAGAACAAAGAGTGAGCAGGCAGGAGGGCAGGCAGGGCAGACCATGAGTTGCAAGATGGAGGCGGCCTGCAAGTCCTCGTACCAGCGCCCTGAAAAAAACCTGCCCCTGCGTGCACCTTTTGCTGCTGCAGCTGCTCAAACACGCGGCGGCTGGCGTGCACGCGCGACACGCCCGGCGCAATCTTCAGCAGCGCCACAGCCACGTCCATATCCTGTGCAGAAGAAGCAGAGGCACAGCGAGTGAGCCAAGGCGGATCCCCAACCAACCAGGAAATGGCGTAGCTGGCTAGAAATTGCAACGTGCGCCCTTGCTGTCGGCGCATCACGGGGAGCATCCCCATGAACCACCACAACACCTTGCTCTCACAGCTGAAGCCCAGCCGGAAACCAGCCACTGCCTCCACCCATTCGCTGCATCAGGGCCCTCACCTTGAGCGCCGCCAGGTCAGCATCGCTCTCGGTGCCATCAATGAACACGGCCAGGCGGCCCGCGCCCTCGGGCAGCTGCGGGTGCAGAAGAGGCGGCATACGCGCAGTCAGCATCAGCTACATGACTGCAGCATGAGATCACTTCCTAAAAAGCTGCCAGCTCAGCTGCCTCTCATCCCCACCAGCCTGCGGCTGCCACACTTTCTCGCTCCTGCTGTGCTGCCTGCTGTGCAACGCTGCCAGAGCCGCCCGCCTGCAGCCCACATGCACGATCCAGTGAGCGTTCAGCCAGTGCAACAGCCTCACCTTGACGCCGCCGGCGCGGTGCGCGGAGGCCGCCACAGCCAGCTGCATCACCGCCACGGCATCGGGCAGCGGGTCGGCGGCCAGCACCTCAGCGGGCGCAATCACGTTGACACCCACCTGGGGCGGAAAGGATGGGGAGGGCGAGGGAGGGAGGGTCTAGCTCCACTGATGCAGCAAGAACGCAGGAGACGCGCGAACCAGGGCTGACCAAAATGCTGCGGCAGCACATGAGCTGGCAGCCAAGTGAAACAGCGCGACAGCTGCAAGTTGCAGCGGCGGCTCCAACATCCCATGTGCGGCTCACCTCCTGCAGGCGGCGCAGCGCGCGCCGGCCCGCCACATCGCTGCTGCTGGGCACCTGATACATGATCAGGGTGTCTGCGGGGCAGAGGGGGCAGGAGACGAACGCCACAGGGAGTGAGAACACACTGTATGCGGACTTGCGGCCAAGTCTGCAAGCGCAGACTGGCTGGCTGCTCATTTCTGCCTTCCCCCAGCAAACCAGGGGATAGTGCAGCAACTGGCTTCGAAGCTTCATTCTGTGCACCAGATGACTCCTGCACCCTGCCAGCCCCGCGCACCCGAGGTGGCGATGTCCTTGAAGGGCATGCCCACCACCAGCTTGGCGCCCAGTTTGCGGTACAGCAGCCTGGCCAGGGGGGGACAGAGGGGAGGAAAGCCACAGTCACCAAAAGTCTGCAGCAGCCGTGCAGCCACACCAGATTCCATAGGCACGACCGCGGCAGAGCAGCGGCAGCAACTCGGTAGATACCCACCCCTGCACGCTTAACGCCCACAGCACCATGCAGCAGCATGTGCAGCCGGCGCCGGCCTCTCCATGCAGGTGCCGCCTCACGCCAGCCAAGTCAAAGAAAGTCAGGCCAAGCAAGCTCACTCGGGCTGCTCCAGGTCCTTGGGGTAGACCACCGAGAAGACGGAGCCGTCGCGGTGCAGCAGCTGCGAGAAGTCGGCAGCGCCGTCGCCCTCCCGCTTCTCCACCGGCCGGCCCACGCTGCGACAGGGGAGGGTGGGGGCGGAGCGGGGCAGGGAAGTGAGCCAGGTGGTGTGCAGCGAACACAGGCGGGGCCAGGCTGCGGACAGGTGTGCACTGCTGAGTGATTGTTGTTCCCCAAGCGCTATAATACTGCCAATGCGCCACAATCCGCCTCACCGGCGGGAGAAGAGGTGGGTGTCGCGCTTCTCCTCGAAGGGCTCCACGCCCCAGCGCTCGCTGTCGGCCTTGGCGCCCAGGTTGGCCAGGCTGCAACGAGGGCGGGGCAAAAAGGGATGGAAGGTGATGCATGCTAGCGCAACTGCTGATCAACAGCCTGGTAACACGAACAAATTCAGTGGCCGCAGGGATCCATCTTGCACTCGGGCAACACCCCAACTGACCACTGCTGGCCATCTTGGCGCACAGCCATTTGGTTTGCAAAACCGGCTCACCGTTAGCAGGGGTCCATCTCGAACTCACAGCCCGCCCCGCTATGTTTGACCACTGTCCTCTTAACCAATGAGTAAGGGTTGCTAAAAGCTCACCGGCCGCAGGGGTCCATCTCGTACTCGGGGTCCTCGGTGAGCGACACGCGGATGGTGTCGCCCAGGCCGTCCATGAGCAGCGCGCCGATGCCAATGGCGCTCTTCATGCGCCCGTCCTCGCCCTCGCCTGCGGGCAGTGCACAAGAGGGGGCTGGCTTAGGTCTAAGCAGCGCGAGGTGGGGCGGGCAGGCCAGCGCAACAGGTCAACTCTAGAGCACACTAAGGCCCAGAGCACAGCAGGAGCACGCAGCGGCACCCACGCCCGGTTGGCCATGTCACCCCACCCTCCCGTGCCCTGCAGGTACCAGTGCTGCTGCGCTCACGCACCCGCCTCGGTGACGCCCAGGTGCAGGGGGTAGTCCCAGCCCCGGTTGTACTGCTCCTCGGCCAGCAGGCGGTACGCCTGCACCATCACCAGCGGGTTGGAGGCCTGCGCCAGGGGTGGGAGGGGTGGAGCGCAGAGGGCAGGGGTGAGCAGCGATGAGAGAGTGCAAACTCATTGAGCCACCCACCATGCGACGGCCAAGGGTCCGCCCCAAAGGTGCAGCAGCTAGACCAAGCTGTAGTGCAGTGCCAAGCAGCTTCCGAAAGCTGGGGTGCCCATTAAACATAGGCTGCACAACAAGAAGCGCGCCTTCATGGAGAAGAGGAAGTTGTGGTAGTCCATGTCGCGGCAGATGTCGGCAAACTCAAAGGCCGACTCAACCATGCCGCGGGGGGTGTCGCCTGCGGGGGGTGGGGTCGACAGGTGGTGCAAGGGTTGGCAGGAGGGAAGGCAGGCAGGCAGGTGGGTGGGCAGCTGCGGCTGCGCTCGCTGCCTCGCAGGCCCTGCACGATCCTGCACTCTGCCCTGCTTGCCTTTCACCGGCCTGACCACCTTCAGTCCCCAGCACAACAGCCTGCCAGCGGCCTGCATGCACCAAGGGCACGCCCATTCCAATCACCCCCAACCCACCGTAGAAGGAGAGGATGCGGGCGGACAGCGAGCCGTGGTTGGTGCCGATGCGCATCGCGCGGTTCAGGCTCTTGCACTTCTCAACCAGCGGCGAGAACACCTCGCTGCGAGATGGAAGGCAGGGGAGGCAGGAGAGCAGTCAGTAGTCTGCGCCAACCCAGGAAGTAGATGGTGGAGGGCCAGGCGGCTCAGGCCAGGCAGGCAGCAGAGCTGCCAGCAAGCGGCTGCAGTTGTGCTGCCGGCCTGCCTGCCTGCACTTGACGCAGTCATGCAACCATCCCGCATGTAGGCACAGAAGCAGCCCAGGCTATTTGCTGTGCTCACCGCACGTACTCGCGCTCCTCCCCAAACTGCCAATCAACATTGTTAAAAAAGACACGAAAAACTAACAAACAGGCCTCACCGGATGTACTCGCGCTCCTCCTCAAACTGCTTGGGGTCGTCGTAGTTGATCTCCTTGAACGTCTTGCGGCCATCGGCAAAGTTGCCTGCAGGAGCGAGAAGTCGAAAGCGGCGTACCTCAGCAACACAGCGTAGGTGGGGGAGCTAGCGGAAGCAATACTGTGCTGAAGCTACATCCTCATGCATCAACAGTCAACATGCTACAGTTGGCAGCTTGCGAGCGCCAGCGCCACGCAGCGCAGGGACTAAGCAGCCAGCACCAATGCGCAGGAATCCTGCTGCAACAACACCACTGGCAGCTGCATGCCCTCGTCCCCAAGTACGGCGGCACCCAGCTGTGTTGAGCCGCTCCCCACCCACCGGGGTTGATGCGGATCTTCTCAAACGCCTCGGCCACCATCATGGCCACCTTGGGCTGGAAGTGGATGTCCGCCACCAGCGGCGTGTCGTAGCTGCGGGGCACAAGACAGAAGAAGGTGAGAAAATTTGAAACTCCAGCAAGGTCAGGCCCAGGGCTGGAAGTGGATGTCCGCCACCAGCGGCGTGTCGTAGCTGCAGAGCGCAAGGGAGGGAAGGTGCTGTGTGCTTCAAGCATGTGCATCGGCGGCGCAGTCAGCGACGCGGAAAGCAACAGCTTGATTGCAGCCAGGACAACAGGAGATGATGTCTGCTGTGCTGCATCTGAGATTGAGGGCAGCCGCCACTCGCCGGCCCCAGCGCTGCCTCAACCGCCAGCGTGACCGTCCCGCTGCGCACCGGTCCTTGAACAGCTGCTCGCGGATCTTCATGCACGCCTCCGCCTCCTTGTTGGACTGCAGCAGTGGGTTGGGTGGGAGATCGGAGCATGGTAAAAACATGCACGGCAGCCGGCTGTGGTTGGCAAGCTTTCACTGACCAGCAGTTCAGCCCTGCAAGCAAACAGCAAGCTCTGCATGCCAGCTGCGTGCTCATGCGCAGCAGCCCCAGCGGCCTGGAAAGCAGGAGCCTGGCATGCAGCTGGCCTGAAGGCTCTGCAGTGTGCAACTGCTGAGCCTGCCCCTGCGGCAGCGCACCTGCACCGTGATGCGCACAATGTCGGCGCCAGCATCGGCGCACTTCTTGACCTGCATCAGGCAATGCATGGTATCCGGTGATACACAAAGCAGCCAGCAAGCTGTGCACTGCAGCTGTCGTGGTGCTTGGCAAGCAGAGCTGCACAGTCTCAAGCACCAGGCGACACATCAGCATTCCTGCACACCTGCTCCACAGTCGCCGCAATGTCACGGGTGTCAGTGGTGGTCATGGTCTGCAGCGCGATGCGGTGCGCGCTGCCCACCTTGACGGGGCCGATCTGCAGGCAGAAAGCAGCAACAGTTGGGTGCAATGAGCGAGCAACCAACCACGAGCAGCAGCGGCAGCAGTATCATGGCGGTTAGCATGGCGCTGAACACAGCGTGCATTCGCCGTGCCACGCCAGAGCTGGCTTGCCGAAGTGCAGCATTCCACTGCTTCTGCACCATGGCAGCAAGCTCTAGCTGCTAATCTGCACAGCACCATGCGCCGCAGCGCCCCGCCCCCAAGGCTGCCCCGCCCCCACGCACATCGACGGTGCGGGTGGGCCGCCGCCGAGTCTGGTGGATGCTCTCGCAGTACTTGGGGGTGGGCAGCCGCAGCTCCTTCTTCTCCGTCACGATCATGGGGCCCTCGTTGTGGGCCTGCAGCAGCAGGGGCAGCACAGCAGGCCGTCGGAGGCTGGCGGCAGAGGGCCGCGGCACAAGCTGGCGGCGAGCGGCGGCGGGCAGGCGGGAGCCGGTTTGCAACCCTGGTGGATCACGCATTGCGGTGAAGGGCAGCTCAACAGTGCGCTCACCCGCACGAGGGAGCTGCAGGAGCGCCCCTGGCGAGCCGTGCGCCGCTGCTGCAGCAGGGCGGAGCCCTGGAGCGCGGCGCTGCTGCTGAGGGTGGCCTGCATGGCTGCGGGTGCGCCGGTCAAGCGGTCGGACCCTGCAAGCGCCGCTGGCGTAGGGAGCTGGTTGAGCCGAGGGCTCGGTGTGCTCGCCGCGCCGTGCCGCAGTGCTCACAAACCCGTGGGTCGTCGGACAACCCAAATTCGCGCTCCAGCAGGGATTTCAGTTTCGGCTCCAGCCGGATGATGGCCGTGCATGGGGGCGCTGGGCAGGCCCTGGAGGGCTGATCACGCCATTTATACACTGCCTGAAGCACATGCAAGTTCATGGCGGCGCCGGGCTAGCGTGCCGATCCACCCGCCACTGCAGGCGCCACTGCCGCTCCAGCCTGCCTGCCGCCGCCAAAGACGTCTGCCGCCAGTCCCTTCTGCAGCCAGCCATTGGTGTGCCAACGTCCATGTTACACAGCTTGTCAACAATCAGCAATACTGAAGGGTAGCTCCAGTAACCGCTGCCGCGCCAGCGCCGCGCCTGCTCCTCGCCGCACCGCCCCTGCATGAAGTGCCGCCGGCACGTTGCTGCTGCTGTGCACCGCTTCGCGAGCAGCCGCCACGCCATGTGCCAGAGCCTGCTCTGCTGGCAGGCCCCGAGCCAGCGCAAACAGGCAGCCCGCCACCAGGCAGTCGCCGGCCCCGCTGCAGTTCACCACAGTGGCCGGGAGCGCTGGCAGGTGGCACACTGCGGCGTGATGGGTGGGGTAGGAGACGGGGTTTGAGCAGCTCCCCCCTGCTGAACTGTAACAGATACACTTCCAACGCATCGCACAGCAAGCCCACTCATCCACAACTTGCCTGTGACGGCTCGCTGGTTGGCTGCCAGCGTGCACAGCGCCGCGCCGTCTGCCCCCAGCGTCAGCACCACATGCCGCACCCCCGCCATCAGCAGCGTCGCAATGTCGGGCAGCATGCTGCGCAGCGCTGCCTCTGCTGGATCTGCTGTACTTGCTGCTGCTGCTGCTGCTGTTGCTGCTGCTGCATGCGGCTCTGCCACTGTCATTTGCTGCTGCTGGCCGCCCTTGCTGCCGCCGCCTGCAGGCCGCTGCTGCTGCCGAGCCGCGGCTGCCATGGCAGCCAGCTCCCGCTCATTTGGTGACACGTAGGCCAGCAGCCTGAGCAGGTGGGTGACGCGTACCGACTTGGGCACTGACACCGGCTCAAACCAAACTGGCACGCCGGCGGCCGCTGCCTGCCGACACGCCTCCTATGCAAGGGCAGGGAGGGGCATGTGGGAGCGGTGCTAGGTGCGGCAGGCATGCCTGTGGCAGATGTGTAGCATTTTGCAGTGTGCTCTGCCTGCTGCGTGCTTTTGGCAATGGCAGCCGGCACAGAGGGCATTACCCAACCTGCCTACCCCTACACCTCCAGTCCGCACCTCAAGTGCCGCTTCGGCGAGGTTGCCATCCAGCATGAGCACTGGGGCAGCCGCCAGGGCTTGCGACACCCGGGGCAGACGCAGCAGCGGCGGCAGCAGCGCCTTCTCCAGCAGGCCGACGTCCGCCACACAGGCTGCCACCTCTCCTCCTAAATCAAACACAACTGAGACGGTGGGGGTGGCGCCGCCAGTGACTTGCGAGATGCATGCCGTGCTCAGGCTGCGGGGCGGAGAGGGGGGAGAACAGTAGGGAGGCTGAATGGGGCATGCAAGTAGGGTATGCTGTCGTAGCAGCCGCAGGAATTGAATACAGCAAGCAGTATGACATCCACAACCGAGCAGGCAAGCATGGTCTGAATGGGAGCCGGGCAGCCACTCGCACCCCATCAAGTCTCACCCCAGGTCTCGCCAGTGCTGCAGCAGGGCCCGCCCAGCCAGGTCATTGCCAACCACCGACACCAGTAGCGGCAGCTGTGAGTTGCTGCCTGATCCGGCTGCCGTCTTGAGCAGGAGGGCAAGGGCCTCGGCAACATTGCGTGCCACGCCGCCTGCACGAGCAGGGCGGCAAAGAGGCAGTGGTGGATCAGCGGCAGCGGAATGGCGAGGAAGATGCCTGTGCAGCGGTGCTGAGCTTCTCAGCGTTAAAGTACCAAACAATCAGTGCCAGCAGCACACCTGGCGACTGGGTGACGCGGCCGGGCACTGAGCCGCCACGCTGCACATCAGCGGGGCCGCTGGGGTGCGCCTGCAGCGGGCAGAGCACAGTTATAGTTACAAAATGGACTGTTCTATGAATACACCACTGCCGGTCACAACATGCAAGTGAGGGCTTGCCTGGAGGTCCATGACGGCACCGCCCACCAGCACGGGCGGCCCTGCCGCCGCTGCCGCCGCTGCCCGGCACAGCCCTAGCGCCAGTGCTGGGTAGCTTGCGGCATCGGCAGTGGCCTCTGCTGCGTCCAGATGCTGCCGTAGGATGTGCAACCGCCTGCCAGCGCACTCCATAGCGTCAGGTCTCAGGAGGGCCGTGCAGGGCGGCAGCACAGTCGGTCGAAATACAGCAACGATCGCAAATATACTGGCACCGCCGCCATGTGCTTCAACTGCTGAGCGCGGCTCGCCAGGCTCGGCACGCCTGCCTGCATGGGCCGTTGCTGCTCGAATGCACGCCATTTGCATTTCATCTTCTTTATTTTGCGTTGAATCAGCATTTACTTGGACAAAGCCGCCTAACAAGCCGCCCCAGGCGCCTCCCCAGTTTGCAGCTCGCTGGCCCGTCGCTTGCGCGGCTCACCAGCTCCTGCACGATGAGCGGCGAAGCGCAGTGGACGGATGATGACCTGCAGTTTATGCGTGCCGCTTTGCAGCAGGTGGGTCGGCGGCGAGCGGCAGCGACTGGCGGCGAGCGGCGGCAAGCGGCAGCACGCGTTGCCAACCGCGCGCTCTGCCCCATGACGCAGGCCTGCCATGCACTGGACGAAGGTGAGACTCCTGTAGGCTGCGTGGTAGTACGGGACGGCGCCATCGCTGCCACCGGCTGCAACCGGACCAACGCCACCCGAAATGTGAGGCGCGATGCTGCCTGCTGGTGCTCTCCAGCCTTGATTGCATAGTTCGTTCAACACGTTGCAGGACGCTGACAGCACCTGAACACTGCCTGGGTTGTGTTTTGCTGCAGGGCACGAGGCACGCCGAGTTTGTGGCCATTGACCAGCTGCTGGAGCAGGCCGGCGGGGACGTGGCGGCCGCCCGCTTCCCAGAGTGAGGGCTGCCAGCTGTGGTAGCACTGCATGCAGCGCTGCACTGTGTCGGCAGAGCTGATGGGCAGCTGGGTGTGCCCGCTTCGCCAAGCGAAAGCGCCCAGGCGCAAGCTGCATGTGCAGGATGCTTCGAGTATTGATGCTGCAAGGGTACCTGCTGTTGCCATGCGTGCGGCTGCACACACACACACACCCTTACTCCGCCCCTCGCTGCTAACACTCTCCCCCTGCAGGTGCGACCTGTACGTGAGCTGCGAGCCGTGCATCATGTGCGCCGGCGCACTGAGCCTGCTGGGCTTCCGCTCCGTCACCTATGGCTGTGAGTGCGCAGCCGCTGCAGGGTGCTGGCGATGCGTGTGTGTGCAAGAAGGAGTGTTCGGTAGTTGCCTCTTGCTAGAAAGCAGCATGGCGGGCTGTGGCGAAGTGCTGCTTCAAGCCTGGTCACTCAGCCCCTGCCCCGCCTGCCTGTTGGCAATTGACAAATGCCTGCCGTCTTCTCCCTCCTTCCCTCGCTACAGGCCCCAACGACAAGTTTGGCGGCAACGGCTCCATCCTCAGCGTGCACAAAACGGGCTGTGGCGGCTGTGGCGGCAGCGCCAGCGAGACACAGCAGCAGGACCAGCAGCAGCAGCAGCAGCAGCAGCAGCAGCAGCAGCAGCAGCAGCAGCAGCAGC
>VFQQ010002246.1_pt1 | contig 22622 bp, 43 predicted proteins | sample 3512341 | NCBI WGS metagenome assembly VFQQ01 (sample SAMN10412373, study PRJNA504923) | tailings metagenome | isolation source: Relicate 2 Philex TSF1 revegetated site | place: Philippines: Tuba, Benguet | collected 2017-08-29 | reverse complement strand
CAGCCTGCAGCAGGAGCTGCAATCCATGGCGGCGGTGCGGGAGGGAGCAGCGGGTTCGGAGAACCCCCAGACGGCGGGCGGAGGGCAGATGGGCATGGCAGCTGGCGGCGGCTTTGTGAGGGGGCATGCCGCTCAGGAGCTGTCATTCGCTTCCGAGGAAATGGATGCTGTGTGATGGGGCTTCGAATTCATGCGGAAGCTGGGAAATGTAGTCGGTGTAAACATGCGGCTGGGCAGCTGCAGGCAGCAATGGAGCAAGTCGGCAGCACATTGGCAAGGCTGGGTCTGCAGCCATGGCGACAAGGGGCCACATGTGACTGTGTTGTGTGGCATTATCGATGCTCAGGTTGCTCGCAATCTACATTCGACTGTTCCAGCACACGAGCAGGCAGCAAGAAAGGGCACACAGTGCAGGAAATGTAGCAAGCAGGCAGGAGCTCGGCTCTGAGAAAGGGGAGCCACAAAGAGCGGGCGGCGCACTCTGCTGTGCAACTTGCTGTGTTCACCTCACTGCTCCTTCTTTGTGCCAGCAGCCAGCACCTGCTGCTCCTGCTCTGCCGCTGCCTCCTGCACCTGTACGGCAGCCTGTGCCGTCCCAGGCTCCTGGTCAGCTGTGCTTGCCGGCGGCGGGGCAGCTGCCTCCAAGGCAGCCTTCCGCTCTTCAGCAGGTGCCGCCGCCGGCGGAGCTGGCATGTGTGCATCACGGAAAGGCGGATAAGCGGTGAGCGCCACTGCTGCCGGCCACAGCAGGAGGGGCGTGCCGCACAGGCTGCCCAGCAGGCGGGCTGAAGGCAGGGCGGGAGGAGAGTGGGAGGGCAAGGGCAGCTCAGCATTGGGGCGGCAGCGCAGCGCTCAACGCCCAAGTCCATAAATAATAAAATTGAAATATTGCGCACCGAGGGAAAAGGAGTAGACCATGTACAGGTCGCGGCTCTCGGCCACAGCAAATGCCGTCACGAGCAGCACCGCCAGCGGGGCCATCAGAGTTAGAGCGGCGGCCAGTGCACGGGTGGCCGGCAGGAGCGGGTTTGTGTCCCTGCGGGGAGGCGGGGAGGGAGGGCAGAGGGCAGTTGGGTGACGGCAGGGTTGCTCAACGCATCAGAGGCTGTCATGAACCGGCCATGGTGCAGGCATGTGCTGCACTGCGGGCAAACTGCATGCAGCAGAGCCTCACGTCGGCGGAACAGCCTGCTGCTGTGCGCTTCGCACATGGCTGTGCAGCTGAACCGGCGAGCCCTGCTGCCCTGCCTGGTGCATTACGTGCAATGAAAAACCCCAGGCAGCCGGCAAAATGGGAGTTGTTGTAAGGCAGCAGGGTGCTGTAAATGCACCCACCTGTAAAAGCTGCCCACGATTCCGAAGAAGGAGATGGCGAAAATGGCCGCCGACGCCGAGGCCATGGCCCCATAGATGACCAGGTCGGTCAGGGAGGGCAGCCAGCCCAGCATCACGTCGAAGGCGTCCATGCTGGCTGTGATGTAATGCACGTCGGTCTGATGCACAGCGGAGGGTGCACTGCAACAAGGGCTGCTGCTGGGCTGAGGAGCGTGCGGCGCCAAGCGCCGCTCGCTGAGCAAGTGAAAGCTTGGAGAGCAGGCACCCCGAGCGGCAGTGCTGCGAGCGACTGCACAGGCACGCTCGAGCACAGTGGGCTGAGCGGCCTGGAGACGTGCACTGCGAAATTGGCCGCGGCAGGAAGGCGGGTGGGTATGCGAGCAGTGGGCGGTGAGCGGGCGAGGGCGAGAGGCGGCGGCGGCGGCGGCACTGCCTGCTCGCCTTGGTCGCCTTGGTCGCCTGCCTGCTGCTAGGTGCTGCTGGGGCGGCCTCTCGTTCCTGTCGATAGCGCCTGCTGGCTGCACTCGCCTGCCGCTTAGAGAGCACGTTTAGGCCTGACGAGGACAGTTAATGCTTGTGTGTGGTGCAGAGAGCCTGCAGACAGCTGCCGCAACCAACAAGTGCAGCGCAGGTCGCCCAGCGCTGCGCCGGCGCCGCTGTGCTGCGCCGCCGTCGGTTGTCGCACTGTGACTTCGTGCCGAAATACACCAGAAATTACAGGATCAATGTGCGTGCACAGGGCTGATGCCGCCCAGCCAGGGCTGAACCAGCCCCCACCGGCCACTCCTGGCCCCAACGGAGCAAGTGCCCGCTCCTGGGCTGCCGTCGGCTTCGCCGGCCCATTGTGCCCCCAAAACGACTGCTGACGCTACCCAGGGGCTGTAGACACTGCACTCGTGAACATGCATGTCCTCACTACCCCAAGAGCCTGCTCAATGCGTGTATTTGAAATGGGGCGGCATTCCCTCGCATTGCTAATGCCGCCACCTCAGCGGCGCGCCGGAACCAAACGGCGCCCACCACCCCGGACGTTCCACGCAGCTTTACCGCCCATGAAGGAAGACACTAGGTGAGCGCGCGAAGGCGGGAGAGGGCCGCAGCGCACCTGCTGCGGCGGCCGCAACCCTTTGCCGGCCGTTTCCCTCATCTGCACACGCGCGGAAGGCGCTGGGGGCCGGCGCGCCGCGCCGCAGGGGGCCTGCGGCCTTCAAGGACCACCGCCGGCGCCCCTCGCCGCAGCCGCCACACGTTCGGAGAGGAGCTGACGCCGTCCCGGACTCCCCGCCCACCCACCCTGCAGCACAATGGACTGCAGCACGTCCACCAACTGCAAGTTTTGGGTGCTGTACCGCGCCCCGCCGCCGCTGCCCGCCGCCCAGGCCTACCGCGCCATGCTCATGCGGCGGCAGGCCTCGCTCGACGAGCGGCAGCGGGAGGCGCAGCAGCAGCCCTCGCCGCAGCTGAGGAGAGTCAAGTCGCTGCCCTGCCAGCTGACCAGCCAGCCCGCCGCAGACAAGGCGCAGTGCGACGGCGGCCTGGGCCAGCCCATGCAGAGCCTGCCCCCGCCAGCACCTGTGTGGCGGGCAGCTGCGATCGCCAGCACATAAGCCCCCCTGCGGGGACCCCTTGCACCCCACACTGCCCCTCCCCAGCACAGCGCGCCCCTAGCCTAGCGTCAATAAAGCACCCGCCTAGCCTAGCGACTTAGCCCATGACCTGCGCAGCACGCTGATCTAATAACCTGTTGCCCATTACCAACCGCTACGCCGCAGCCTCTGCTCTCTGTGCGCTAGCGGCGACCATCCCCCCTTTGTTTCACCCGGCCCAACACATGACTGCCATACGCACCCCTTTCCAAACTGATTTCATCGCTTTTCATGGTCAAATTCTGCGCTACCCTTTGAGTGTGCGTGTGCCTGCACCACGCACGCATGTGTAGCCATTGAGCTGTCCCTTTTACGCGCCTTCACCCTGCCCTTCCACGAATCCTTGCCGCACCTCTGCGCCTTTTGCGCTGCGCGCTGCGGCGCTGCCCACCTCCAATTTGTACCAAGGCCGGGCGCGCGAGCGTCTTGTGCCCTGGGCAACCTGCTTGCTTGCAGTTTGATTGTGGCTGAGATGTAAACTCGTGTGCGTTGATGTGAGGCAAGCGTTGGCAAAGTTGGCGTGGCATTGGCGTTGCGCAGAAAACAGCGTGTGATCAATATTTGGGTTGGCGTGTCAGACAGAACATGCAGCAGCGTGCCCGGAAAGAATGGGAATGCGGTGGTTTGAGAAGTGCGGTCGATGCAGCAAGACGGCAGATGAATCGCAGTGCAGCAGGTCGGATCAATCAGAATGGGTTGCAATGCAGGCAAAGTGTGGAAGAACATCAGCACTTGTTGTTGCGTGGCGAGCAAGTTCCGGTGCGCAGGGGCAGCCTGTGCCTGCTGCTGCTGCTCAGGCGGGGCCCTGCTGAGCGCGCCAGGCTGCAATCCAAGCCCGGGCCTCTGCCACATTAGCAGGCACTGCTGGTGCGCTGCTGGCTGCCGCTTGGCTGTCTCCGTCATCCCGGCTGCGCAGGACCGTCAGGTATGTATCGGCCGGCAGCTGCCAGCTGTAAGAGGGGGAAGGCTTGGGGGCCAGGGGAATCTGCAGCACCTCCCTCAGATATTGGGCGCCGTCAGACTGAGCGCCCGCCTCTGCACCGACTGCGCCAGCCGGGGCGGCCTGCGCTGCGCCGGGCAGCAGCAGCGCAGCGATCGCGGACACCAGGGCTGCACACAGAGCAAGAGGGCGGTGAGTGGGATGTTGGCAAGGTGGGAACAGCTGGCTTGGCTGGCCCACGGTATAATCCATTCATGCATGCAATATACTGACGCATGCTAGCCGGTGTGCTGCTGCGTGTGTCGCCTCACCAGATCCCACGCAGGCCACCGCCACCAGCGGCTGCGATGCGGCCAGAGTGCTGGCCAGCACTGCGCCGGCAGCGCCCACCAGCGTACCGGCCTGCAGCAGATGGGAGGGAGGCAGCGGCGCAGCAGGCTGGAGGAGCTTTGCAGTTAACAGGCTTTGCTGTCACAAGCCCGCTGGCACATGCTTGCACCGTCTGTCGCAGGGAGTTTTTAGGTGGCCATTTCCTAAGACACTTGCTGCTTCGCAGGCATACAGGAGCAAGCGCCGTTCTGCAGGCTGCACTCACAGCAATGGGGGCGCCCTGCACCGGCAGGCCCGCCTTGCTGGCGGCAAACAGCAGTGCCGCGGTGCCTGCAGCAAATGACGTGGGAGTGGTGTAAACGTGAGCAGCTTTTTTCTGGCACAGATATCTGAATTGATCTGAGCAGTGCAGGCTACTTTTGCAAGTGTACAGCTGTGCCCATCAACAGCACGTGTGCTGCGGTGCAGCGGTGCCCACCTGCTTGTGCCGCTGCCACAGCGCCCAACAGCCGGACGCCAGCAGCCCGTGCCGCCTCAGCGCTGCCTGCCACCACACTGCCGCAGACCAGGGACACGCATGCCAGGGCCGCAATGGGGAGCAGCGGAGCCACAGCGGCCACACCGCTGGGCAGGGCAGCCTTGACAGCAATGCCGGCGAGCAGCGGCAGCAGCAGGCCCTGCAGGAGGGTCATGGGGCATGTTCAGGGCGTTCGCCTTGCTACGAAGTCAGCCAGTATGGATTGATTCGCAGCTTCAAGGAATCGATCTTGCCGGCAGCAGCGGCCGCACCTTTGCCGCCGCGGCCAGCAGAGCGGTGGGGTCCAGTGCAGGGCCAGCTCCCAGGGCAGCCTGGGCCAGAAACGGCGCAAGCTGTGCCCCAACCGTCAGCCCAGCTGCCGCCAGGATCGCACCCTTCACGTCCTGCCAAAAAGGCAAGTTCAGCGGATGAGGGGCAACCCAAGTAAGAAGATTGTCGGCGGCAGATCCTCAGCAATGCGGTACCACGTGCAAGTGGCCTATGCTGCAGATTCCCAGACATACAAGCACTGAAGAACCCGCAGCACCACGATGCTTCCCCACCTACCTTGCCATCAAAGGACAGGCCAGTCAGCAGCGCCGCGCCGGCGGCCGCGCCGGCTACATACGGAGCGGCGGCCGCAACGAGGGCGGGCTGCCACAGGCCCAGTGCGGCGGCCTCAGCCAGCACAATGGGGGCCGCCTGCGTGATGCGGCTGGCTGATGCCACTGCTGGGCGTGCAGCGGCATGGGCCAGGCGTGCAGGATGGGGACGAGGCCCCAAACCAACGTGCCTCTGCCGGTGGCCCGCCGGCAGCGGCGCCAGAAGATGCGAGCGGGCCGCGGCGCACAGCATCCTGCATGACCACAAACGTGGGTGCGCGTAAGATCATCAAGAAATGGGGCCGGATGGGGGCCCGCTCGCGCGACTGAAGCGACCCCTCCCTCCCAGCGCACCTTGAGCGCAAGTCCGAGCAGCGGCGCCACAAACAGACTTGTGAGGTCGCCGACGAGCAGGAGAGCGTGATTCTCCCCAGCTCGGGGGCCATCCACCTCATCCCGGCGGCACGCTGTGCTGAGCGCCGATTCCGCGGTGCACATGCCAGCCGTGGCACACCCCATCCATGCCTTCCACACCATTGTCCGATCCTTCTGCCAACAGCATGGGTGACCACAAGTTTGACCAAAAGGTGCCTGGCCTGGAGGCAGCGGCGGGCATCCAGCACGGCACCGCCGCCGCAATAGGTGCCCAGGCATGCTCTGAAAGGGCACTGCAACACCACTCATGTCAATAGCACCTGCTGAGCGGTCCAAGGCAGCGATCAGTGTTGGCCGCCACGCCTCTGCGTGCTGACGCTGCCGCCTCCCCCGCAGATGCCCCTGCTCCGCCGCAACCCGACCTGGAGCCTGCTGCGGTGCCGGCAGCCGTTGTGGGGGGCTATGGAGCGCTAGGCAATGCAGTTGGAGGCGCTGGTGAGTGGAACGGGGTTGCAAGAGAGACCGGGGATGATCTGGATGCGCCGGCGACAGTGTTTTCGCGGCATCAAACGACGAGCAGGGGAGGTGGGAGGAGGCACATGAACTGCCCTAGCAGGCAGTTGCAACTTTTGTCTGCCTCTGCCATTTTCTCACAGACACCATGGCGCCGGCAGCTGCCACACCAACCAGCGGCATGGCTGGCGGCGCTGCTGCAGCGCCTGGAGCAGCACGCGGAAGCAGCGATGCCGCCAGCGGCAATGGCACGGGCGGCGAGCATGCGGCAGCCCTGCGTGACATTGCAGAGCGTGCTGGTCTGTGACATGGTAAGATGTGTTGCAAGAGGCTGATCTGACCACCAACACAGATGAACACACACTGAACCCAAAGGCCGAAGATCCGCCCGAGTACCCGACGAAAATGGGCCCAGGCGACATCGCGCCGCATCAGCATGGCAGGAGCGCGCCGCCCAGCTCCCGAGCATTCAGCCGCCGTGCTCGAGCTCCGTGACGCCCAGGCAGGGCGCCCTCGCAAAGAAGGAGCGCTTCGGGTCGCGCCTGGACCGCAGGCGCGCCTTTTGGCAGCACCCAGGCTCAGAAGCGTGTGGCACGGTCACAGAAGCCTATTTCCGCGCGATACGGCGCGGCCGCACCAGGTGCGGCTGTGGGACCGCAACGACGGCTAGCGGGGGCCGCTCGCTGCTGCAGCTGCAAGCTGCAGCTGGGCCGTTCCGGGGCCACGGGATGCGCAGATGCGTCGCCTGCCTGAGCCGCCGCTCCGCTGCCGCAGTCCCGCTGCGGCCATCCCCCAGTCGCGCGTTCTCGTTGCCTGTTCCCTCACCTCGGTTGTCCATCCCGCTGCCTGCTGCCCTGCAGAGGCCATCGCATGACAGAGTCCAACATGCAGAACGTGACGTCACAGCCGCCGCAGGCTGCGGCGGGTGCAGGCGCGGCAGGCAGCGCCGCATCCCGCCCGGGTGCATCGGCCGGCCATTTCCGCCTGCCCGCCCACGGCCCCGCGTACCAAGCCATGCACGCCATGCTGCAGCGGCGCCGGCAGGAGCTGCAGAAGGAGGGGGCCGCTGCAGACGGCGCGGCAGCACCCAACAGCAGCACTGCCGTGTACCCGCTCGGCCCGCCCTCCGTGTCGCTGCCTCCCCAGTTTGGTGTGGTTGTGGCTGTGGGCAGCACCAACCAGGGCGTCACAGCCGCGCCCGACCCTCTGCAGCCCATGCTCTCCTTCTGAGGCGCGCGTTTCGATACGCGTGATGCCACCCAGCCGGCTGCCGCGAGCAGCTTGACCCTCGATTGTGCCCCCGTTGCTGCCACCCTGCACATTTGCAGCACCGCCAACCGCTGACCCATGCAACCCTCTCCTTGTGCCCCGTCCGTGCTGCTGAGGCACCGGCCCCCTGTTTTTCCCCGCCTTGTTGCACCGGCTCTGTGAGAGCCCTCAGCCATACGCACTCCTGTCATCGCCGGCCCTCTGCATACTCCCACAGCCGGCCTTCACACTCCCTCCGTTTGTTCGCACTGACACCTGCCCCCAACTGCCACCCTGCCCCCACCATCACTGCCACCTGGCTGCTGCGCCATGAAAGCCATGTACCATGAAGGCGCACGCCCCTCGCCCCCAGTTTATTTGTGAGAGGCACGCCCCGCCCTGGTGCCCTGTGGCCTTCCCCCCAGCACGCTTTGCTTACGTTCATCACTTTACAATTCGATGCACGCCCACGCCTGTGTGAATGGCACCACAGCAGGGAGGGGCGGGCACGCAGGCAGCAGGCATCGCTCAACGCGGGACGAGTTGGTTGCTCCAGGATCGGTCGGCGCAAATGTGCATGCATCCACTCGATTCACTCGAGAATGCTTGGGGATCAACGAAAGGGAGGGGAGGGGGAGGATTCATCCGATGGGAATGAGGTGCGGAAGCACCCGCCTGCGGCAAGGGCCGGCACGGCGAGGCCCGCAAGTGTGCAAATCATCCCGAGGGGGCAGGTGCGCAATGGCAAATGGGGTAGGGAATAAAATGCGGTGGGAAGAAAGGATGCGGGCGGTTGGGGTCCTGAGTTTGTACATGCACATGCATTTGGGCTGGGGGCTGACGGGCTGGGGCCTACAGCCGATAACCTACAGGGCGAGGGGTTGCCTCGTGCTAGCTAATTCTGCCTATGGTACAGTGTGCTTGGGTTCCGAAGCTGGGCGGTGACCGAAGGCCCGGCTCCTGGTAAAGTGCTATGCTTGGCTACGGCGAAGCAGTGCGCTCACTCGGAAGGGCTGCTGCTGTCGCTGGCGGTCGGTGCTGTGCCGTTGGCCGCCTGGGCAGTAGCATGCTCCCGCAGCACCTGCAGAGGCATGTGGTGAATGCCACGGCGAATGTTGATGCAACTGGCACGCAACACGGACTGCACCACGGCCAGACCCTCGCACCCCAGCCAGCCGGCCTTGCAACAACTATTTCGCACCTGGCCCAGGCGGCGCATGCCCTCGTCCAGATCGGCGGCCGACGAGTTGCTGAACGAGATGCGGGCGTAGGGCGAGCGGAAGGAGGGGTCGCCAGACCTGCAGACAGGGCAGTGGGAAGCGGTTGTGCGGGGTCTGGGGTGGCAAGTGGGTGCCCATGCAGGCGCAGACGGGCAGAGGGAGGCAGCAGCGGCAGCAGAGCCCCGGCACACGCAGGGCATGCAACACAGCCGGCTGCTGCGGCAGAGGGCATGCCGGCTCGCACCTGCAGTGCATGGCGCTGGCGGGCCATGCGCACCAAACCTTCAACTACCAAAATTTCTGTAGCTCAAACGGCATTAAAAGCAATTTCATTCAAGTTTGCAAAATCGCACCTGCAGTGCATGGCGCGGCCGGGCAGCACCACGACCTTGGCGGCCTTCAGCGCCTCCCACACCTCGGTGCAGTCTGCGGCAGAAGAGAAATAAGAAATGAGCAGAGTTGGATAACTTAGGGGCCCACACCGTGCTGCAGCCATGTATGCGCACACCCAAACGTCTTGCACATAGCTTGTGAACAGGCGCCTCGGCAGCAGGCGCCTCAGCAGAAACAGCATCATTCAACCGAAATACAAACGCGGATGCATGCAGCAAACAGCTGCTGCTGCCCCTGCCCGCCCCGCACCTTCCACGGTCAGCAGGCGCAGCCAGAGGAACATGCCAGCGGTGGGCATCGACCACTCAGCCAGGCCCGACAGGTGCTGCGGCAGCGCAAAGGGTGTGGGAGGCAGACGCATGGTCAGTGGCCGCGGCAGCTGTGGCAGGTGCAGGGCAGTTCCCCCTGGGCCAATTCAAGTTCCACCGCTGGCCAGCAGCATGCCAAACCGCGACAGCGTCCCCCCTCCCGCCCCATGAGCTCAAGCCACACCAAATCACGAGCCCCGCCGAAACATGCCCAGCTGCAGCACCTCACCCGCTCGGCGGCGGCGGCGATGCACGCCGCGCGCTGCGCATACTCGCGCTGGATGGTGCGCAGGTGGGAGTCCAGCCCATCCTCTCCCCAGGCCCGAAGCATCTCAGCCGTCACCACCTGGCTGAGCGAGCAGGGGCCCACGGTGTGCGACTGCAAGAGTGGGGCGCAGAAAGGAGGGAGGGCGGGTGAGAAAGGGTGGTGAGACCAGCTCTGATAGGTACCCCGAGCTGGGAACTGAGGGTAACAGCGGGTCGCTTTGCGGAGCACACATGGGTCGCCATGGTCAGCTTGCCTATGCTACCTCGGCCTAATGCCATGAGCACCGAACCTTGCACACAACTTGTGTGTCACGACCGCACCTGGATCGTCATGGTCAGCTTCTCAATGATGGCCGCCTGCGCGGTGACCCAGCCCAGGCGCAGGCCTGCAGGTGATGGAAGGGAGAGCGGCGGTTGGATGCGTGGTTTGGGAGTGGTCACTGAGCCGCGCACCGTGGGAATCACAAACTTGCGCCACACGCTTGCAAGGCACAAAACACCGCTCATTCCGCTCGTTCGCTCACTGGCATGAGGAGCTTGGCAAACGGGTCCACACAGCTGACGCAATGCCAGGAGGGCTGCCAAGGCTTGGCAGCACCCAAAAAGCAACCAGCTCACCGGGCATGAGGAACTTGGCGAACGAGTCCACACGGATGACGCGGCCGTCGGTGTCCATGCTGAGGTAGGAGCCCGCGCCGCGCAGGCCGTGCAGGCCTGGCACAGCGTCTGCGGGGGATGAAATGGCGGGGTGGGACAGCAGTTTGGTCAGCTGGTGACGTTGGTGGGGCGAGATAAGGAGGGCTTATTACCTAGGTTTTTCCAAACGAGTTCGAGAGCCGATTGATGCAGGAGCGGCGGCATGCCTACTGGCCCACTTGCCTGCATCTACAGCACACACCTGTGTGCCAACACTTGATTTCATGCTGCACGCCCCAGCCAGCACTCACCAGGACCGCCGGGGTACCGAATGTAGCAGTACGGATCGTCCTCCACAATCAGCAGGCCGTACCGCTGGGCCAGGCGGTACACGGCTGCGCGCCGCTCCGGAGTGATGGTGCAGCCTGCGGCAGGAGGTCAGGGTTCGGAAGTTGAGCAGCAATCAGCGTGCAGGGTAACACATGTGCAAAAGTTCTCAGGGTGGCAAGACGAGAGGTAAACCTGCGCTGGGCCCTGCAAAGACATCGCAGCATTTGCGCAATGCAAGTATGGAAGAACAGCACCAACACTTCAGCTCGGCAGCAACATCAGCAGTAAGCTTGGCTTGCCTGTGGGGTTCTGCCCCGTGGGGACGGTGTACAGCAGCTTGGGGAAGCGGCAGGCGCCGGCGTCCGCTCGTGCGCGCACCTCAGCCAGGGTCTGAGGTGAACGAGGCAGGGCAGCAGGGTGGGAGTGGACCAGCTCAGCACGTGGCAGCGCATTAAATGATCGACTAAAACCTACACAAACTTCACTGGCTGCTGAGCTCACTCCCACTCCAACACACTTGCAATCACTAGGCCCACCTGCTCCAGGCGCTCAGGAATGATGCCCTGTGCATCAATGGCCACAGGGATGGCCTGCACGCCCTTGGGCTGCGCCAGGCTCTCTGCGGGGTGGAGTACGCAGAGCAGTGGAGAGTAAGGAGAGCTGAATTGCTGCTCTTGTGCAGCTGCAGCGCACAACCTGCACTGCCGGGATCCGTGGCGCCCTCAACAAGAGTGGTTGCGAGCAAATGGGTAGGCACTTCACGCAGCACACTCAAAAGCTTGCCTGTGACCACGGGGTAGGCGTACTCCTCCAGCAGCAGCGAGTCTCAAACCACACTTCCAGGCAGCAATGCTTGCAAGCAGGATATTGAATTAACTAAGCTTGCCTGTGACCACGGGGTAAGCGTACTCCTCCAGCAGCAGCGAGTCACCTCGGTCCATGAACACCGCAAAGATCATCTGCAGAAGGGTAGACCGGTTGCAGGCGCAGTCGGCAAGTTGAGCACAAGAAATGTGAGTGTGGGTGGCAAGGAAGTCGTCAGGCGACGGGGCCCGCAGCGCAGCAGCCAAAGCAAGTACAACGGCCAGCGGCATTCCACAGCATGCTTCAAATGTGCAAGGGGGCGCCCTGCTGCAAAGGTACCAAACCAGAAGCACCAGAATGCAGTATTGGACGCACCTCGAGCGTGTGGTTGCCGTCATTGGTGACGAGCACCTGGTGTCCCCTGGTGCCCCACAACAAAGCAAACACCCATTCTCCTCCATTCTCAGCATAGTCTAACCCACCTCCAGCGTGTGGTTGCCGCCGTTAGTGACCAGCAGCTGGTGCCCCGCCCCCGGCGGCGGCGCGTGCATGGCGGCGGTGTGCCGCTCCGCCCAGCTCAGCAGCGGCGCGTAGCCCCGCAGGCTGAAGTTGTACTGCTGCGCCGCCGTGACCTGCGATACACAGAAGGCACGAGGAGGGGTGGAGTGGGGTATCGAGGGTGGGCATCTGCCTCCCTGCAGGGAGCTCAAGCCGGCATGCAGCATGCATGCCTCTCTGCGCCAGCAACGGACACGGCGCGGCGCAATCCCACAGGCTCCTCCAGCTGCAACCGATAAGAAGTGAGCAGCAGGCAAGCGCCTCACGTCAGAGATGTCGACCGTGCCGCCGCTCGCCAGCTGCAGCTGCATGCCGGCCAGCGGGAAGAGCGAGGGCGGGGGGAAGCCACCGCTGAGGGACACAATGCCTGGGATGCCCGCAAACTGGCCCGCCAGCGACCTGCGTTAGAGGGAAGCCAGGCAGGGTGAGCCAGCTGGCGGCCTTGGAAACTGGCGGCCGGGGTGCGCCAGAATGCAAGCGGCGGCGGCTGCGGCGCCAGAATGCGGGGCGGCGGCTGCCAAAACCCAAGCTGGATTGGGGCAGATGCATGCTGCTCTAGGCGTGTATTGAGCCATGGCGTATCGCATGCAAGACGAGCCGGCCTGGGGAGCTCGCCGGCCGAGCGGCGGCGGTAGTGGCGGCGGCAGCGGCGGCTGGGCCACCCACCTGAGCACGCCCTGCTGACGCGCCGCTCCCTCGGACGAGAACATTGACTGCACGTCCAGGGTGCTGCTGGGCTGTTTCAGTGGCGCAGGGGCGCCCACAAAGGCCGAGTCGTCGCGGGCAAGCGCGGCGCCCTGGGCAGAGGACATGCTGGCCGCGACAGGAGACATGGCGCAGCTGCCCTGGCCGCCCGCAGGCCGGCGCTTTGGTGGGAGGGGGCGGGCGCAAGGCGCGAGGCAGGGGGGCACGGGAGCCTGTCGGGAGCGCTTGCAAGGCCGTGTATGGGGTATGCAGAGCCAGTGCAAGTGCCAGAGATCGACTATTGGCCGCCGCCGCCACGGGAGAGCAGCAATCTGTCCGGCCCGCTCAGCATGAGCAGCGCCCCGCCACCTGTTGAAATGTCTCGACTGTGCGACAGCTTTGTGTTACATTCTCTCTCCAACAACGACCCGCTACTCCTTGAAGGTCATGGACCTGCATGGCAAGGTGCGGCAGCAAGGTGAGGCGGCTGGCCGCATCAGGTGCCGCTCAAACCGCCTGCATTCTGGACGGAGCAAGCCACCCGGACAATGCATGGCCATTTTTTGCTCGCATCACTCCATTCACCACGCCGCAAGCCTGCATTGCGACCACAGCGCACCTGTTGCCGCTGCGCACGTGCACCGCCGACCGCTTGCCGCCCTTGAGCGCGTTGACCTCTGCAGCAAGGGGGAGGGGTGGCATGAGAGAGTGGCGAGGGCATTAGAGCGCGGTGAGGTTGGTGTTTGAAGGGGGTGCAAGAAGAGTGAGTTGAGTAACAAGTGGAGAGGCTGGTTGTGAGCAGCGAGCCAGATGCTCTACGCTGCAAGTTTCCAACCCCCCTCAGCTAACCCACACACAACCAACACTCACCTGGCATGGCATAGGGGTTGAACTTCCCAGGCGCGATGAAGCGAGGGGCGTCCTCGCCGCCCCGCCCGCCCCTGCCGCCGCGCCCGCCGCGCCCGCCGTCCCGGCCTCTGCCGCCCCGCCCGCGCCCGCCGCGCCCGCCCCTGCCGCCGCGGCCCCGCCGGCCGTCAGCCTCCTCTGGTTGAATGGCGTGGGGGTTGACGATGCCCAGGTCAAACTTGCTCTTAGCTGCGCCGTAGTCAACCCTCTTCCCCGCCTTGCCTGCAGAGCCCGGAGGCTGCTCTTGCAGCTGTTCCTGCTTCTGCGCCTGCTGCTTGCCGCCCTGCTGCTTGCCGGCAGCCTGCTGCTGCTGCTGGCCGCCCTTGCGCTTTTTGCGAGAGGCCCGCTCGTCTTCGCTGTCCTCAGCCTCGCTGGCATCTGCAAAGCACAGACAGGCAGTTGCAAATATGCAACTTGTTGACGGCAAGACAGGAGGGTGCTGTGCCCAGAAGGAAGTGCCAGAAGCAGCCAAATCTGCAGCCCCAGCGAGCGACCACAAACCAGCACCAGAACCTTCACAACAGCATGCCCAAATCCGACCCACCTTCCAGTCCCAGCTCAACCATCGTCTGCTTGAGGTGGCGCTCCGCTTCCCGCCCCTTCTTTGCCTTCTTCTTGCCCGCTGCACCCGCATTGCTGCCACCGCCGGCGCCACCGCCGTCGGCTGCGTCAGGCTCGGCAGCTGCTCGCCGCTTCACCGCGCCCTTGCCGTACTTTTCTGAGACCGGCAGGGGCATGAACTCATCCAGGGCATCGCTGCCGCCCTTCTGCTGCTTCTCCGCCCGGCCCTGCTGCTGCTGCTGCTCTGCCTGACCCTCTGCCTCCTCTTCAGAGCCCTCTGCTGCTGCATCCCCAGGCTGCTGCTCCTCGCCTGCCGCAGGCTGCTCTGCACGCATGGCCTCAACAGCGGCACGGATGGCATCCCGCTGCGACTGCCCTCCAGCAGCTGCACCCTCTTGTGCCGCCTGTGCCTTCTGCTCCCCTTCCTGCTGCTGCTGCTGCTGCAATTGCTGGGCTGCCTGCGGGGCCGCTGCCGCGGCTGCCGGTGCTGCTGCACCATTCGCTGCAAAGCTGAAGGGTAGGGCAAAGGATGCCTTGACCGCCGCTGCTGCTGCCGCTGCTGCTGTGGAGCCGGCGCCTGAGGCGCCGAGCAGCGAGCCGGCGGCGGAGGGCGCACCCCTGCCGAGCAGCACTGCTGCCGCTGGCTGCCGCGCCTGCGCACCGCTGTTGCTGCTGCCAAACAGACCGCCGACTGCCGGCTTCTGCTGCAGGCCTAGAGGCTTGACTTGCTTTGCCTGCAGCCCTGGCTTGGCCACCACCGCAGGTGCTGCTGCTGCTGCCGCGGGTTCCGCTGCCGGGGTTGCGTCTTCCTCAGCCACTGAAGGTGCTGCCTCTGGCGCCGCATCTGCCGCCGTGACCTCAGCAGCAGGCGCAGCAGGCTGGGCGGGTGACTGCACAGCAGCCCCAAACATGCTGCTGCCAACAGCAAGCGGCTTGACGGCACGCGGCTGCAGGGCCGGCTTGGCAGCCGCTGCTGCCGCTGCGCCGCCCAGAGCTGCGCCCAGTAAGCTGCCGCCGCCGCCGGCTGCCACCAGAGGCTTAACAGCCCGCGGCTGCAGGGCGGGCTTGGCGGCTGCTGCAGGCGGCGCTGCGGTGACCTCAGCGGCCGGCTGCTGCTGCTGCTGTTGCTGGGCCTGCTGGGCCTGCTGCCCCTGCTGCGCCTGGTGGTCGGCCAGCGCTTCCTTCCAAGGCTGCGCCCGCAGCTCGCGAATTGCTGCCACAGACTCGGGCTCCAAAGCTTTTTTCACAGCGGCAAGCACCTCGGTTGAGAGCCGGGTCACCACTTGGCTGCCGCGGCCCGCCGTGCGGGTCAGCTCTGCAGCAGCAGGCAGTGGGCAGGAGGAGGATTGTGGGGTGTGAGGATGCAAGCAGTCGGGCTTTCCACAGCAACGGCCTGGCTGGGGTGGCGACTGATGGGCCGACCTTTGGCCGCAGGCAAGGTGCATTGCGGCAAGGCAAGCCCCCTGCAACAACTTGCGTACCGGCGCAGTGCGGCGCAGCACGGCACGGCTCAGCACAGCGCAGTACAGCGCAGCACAGCGCGCCCACCTGGCAGCGTCTTGGGCATGGCCTGCGCCAGCTTCAGCAGCTGTGCCCGCGGCATGATGAAGCCGGTTGACTCGTCCAGGCGGCGGCAGCACTCGTCCCGCAGCTCGTACAGGGCTGCAGAGGGAAAGTACCAGGGTGGCACCAATGAGTGATGAAACGAACGCCAACATGTGTCCAGATATGGCCTTCTGGCTTGAATGCCTTCCGCCAAACGCCTGGCTGCCAAACAAGCAGTGGCACCAGCACCGGAGCCACGCTTTCTCACCCGCAAACACAGACAGCTGCTCGTCGCTCAGCATGGCGTTCAGCTTGCTGAACAGGTCCATAAAGGCGGTGGGCGTGAACACCTCCTTCTCGTACTGCAGCAGGCACAGCCTGCAGGTTGGAACAAAGAGTGTGGAGCTGGCCATCAGGATACACCACTGGTAACAGCTGGCAAGGCGCAGCCGACGAACGTGGGGGGGCGGGCATTAGGCTGAGCAGCAACGCCGGCGGAAAAGCCTGCAGCAGTGTCTACTGCGGTCCTGGCGGCTGCGCAAGCCAGCATTCATTCATTCACCAGCAGCCCCAACCACCAGCGCTTCAGTTGAAACAACTCAAAACCCACTCACTTGCGGCTGCGCTCCAGCACGGTGGCCAGCGCAGCGCTGCCGGTGGCCTGCTGGGCGGCCTGTGCTCCCGGCGGCAGCTCCACTTGCAAGTGCTCCGGCACCTTGTCACCGGCCTCCTTAAGCGCCGCCTGCACAGGGCGTTGCAGGCTTGCGTGAGTGCAGCAGCTTGGCACAGCTGGACGGTTTTGAAAGGGCGGCAGTTTGAGTGTTGCAATTGGCAGACCGCCCACCCACGCTCGGCTCATCACGGCAAGGCGCAGCATCTGCCCACATGCAGCACGAATTCCCACAACAAAAAGCCAGCTTGCCTTCAGCTTGTCGTAGCAGTAGAGCAAGTGTGGTGTGTCTGCGCATGGCCCAGCATTTCACAAGCCCTGAAAACCACTACAGAAAGGCTATGGAAGCTGGCTTGCCTTGAGCTTGTCGTAGCAGTAGAGCAGATAGTGAGTGTCTGCCCGCGCGTAAGCCAGCATCTCGTCGTTCAGCGGCCGCGCCCGCCAGTCGGCCAGCTGGAAGCGCTTGTCGGCCTGTAGCACGAGGTTTAGCTTAATATCCCTGGGGCAGCTAGCAGCGCAGTGGTCGCCTGGTCCATGCAACAGCCGGCTGGTGGCCTGGCATCTCAACCACTGATCCAGCCTTAGTGACCCAACTTTTTGCTGACCCGCCCAGCAGCCCCACCTTGAAGCCGCAGTAAAAGTCGAGCAGGTAGGCCAGGCCGTGGCCGGGGAACTCGAGCACACGGGCGGCCTGAAACAAGGGCATGGGCGACACTGCCGTCAGCACTGCATACTGTCGCTCAACTCGGCATGGCGGCTCAGGCAACGGATGGCACAACTGGGTGACGCAGTCATTTGTTGCCGCCGCCGGGTCAGCTTGCTTAACAAGTATATCCTCAGCTTCTCAGGTGATCAAACCAATGGTAAACACGCAAATTCACCTGGCCGGTGTCAAACAGGTTGGCGATGAAGATGCCAAAGTCGCGCTGCGGGGGCGGAAGACAGAAGAACGGGTGCAGCTGCCGGTCGGCAATGTTGCTCTAATGACTGGGCAAGAAATCAACAGCTGCGAGTTCACTCCAGGTGTAGTCGTGTGGAGTGGAACAAGGCATGCCAGCGTAGCACTGCGCATGCCTGCACGGTTATGCCGGCCCCAGCCCCAACCAGCGCAAGGGGTTAGCCGACACACCTGCAGCCACACCACGTCGCTGTCGGAGCCGTGCAGCACCTTGACCACCCCTGGGTCCGCAAAGATGGGGGCCAGTGCAGGGCCTGGAGGCAGGGGTGTATGGGAAGGATGGGCAGAATTTGTACCAGGAAACAGTTCAACGAAGGCTGGCCAAATTTTCCAACACTGCGGCGCCACTGCCATAAAGGGTTGCAAGGGTGCTTGCAGGAGTGCGCGCCATACCCACCGATGTGGCTCCTCAGCGCCAGCACATCGATGATCAAGTCCTCGCTGCGCGTGCTGAGCTGCATGAGGCAGCAGAAGCCCTGCGGGGGAGAGGTGGGGGTGGCACGAGAGGCAGCATGGGATGGGCTTGGGGCTTGAATGGCTGCCGTTTGCACGTCGACACGTGTGTGGGCAGCAGCAGCAGCAGCGCTGCAGAGGCAAGGAACGAGTTGCACCATGTTTCACACATGTTTAGCAACTACGTGCTTTGTAATACAAAGCGCACGGTTGCGGCAGGCCGCACCTGGAAAGAGCGGTAGTTGTGTGCCTCCAGGTCCACAGCGATCTCCCGGGCGGCCGCCAAGCGCTCGGCTGCAAGGGGGGTTGCATATGCAAGCAAGGTTAGTTTAAGCGGGCGTGACGCACTGCAGCGCGGTGGTTTACATGCCCTGCCAGGGACACCCGTCAAGTGGCTTGCTGTCTGCTGGGCATGAGCCTGCAAGCGGCCATCAAGCCAAGCCATGTCCACAACAACAGCTCCACAGCACCCCAAACTGTGCGCCAGCACAGCCGCCGAGCGCACCCGCGGCCCGCAGCGCCGGCACTGAATCGATGTATGTGAAGGGCGTCTCCTCGTTGCTCTTGGGCGGCACCGCCTCCCCAACTTCCAGCTGCCAGGCGGGGTAGGCCAGAGCTTCGAGGCGAGCTGCCAAGGGGTGTGGCCGCTGCGCGCCTGCCGCTGCCGCCGCCGCCGCAGCAGCCTCGGCAGCCTCCACATCAATCACCCCCACCAGGCTGTCCAGCTTGTGCACAAACGGCGTGCGGCTGTTGTCGGTCGCGTCTGCAAAGCGCTCCTGCGGCCGGGGGGCTGCCTGCGCTGCAGGGGCCATATAGGATGTAAAGCCTCCAGAGCTGCGGCCGCGCTGGGCCGCCGGCGGCGCCTGGGCTGCCGCCGCCGCCGCCGCCTCGCTGGCCGGCTGCTCTGCTGCGCGGCGGGCCTCTCCCAGCGAATCGTCTACCGCTTCCAGCTGGGCATCCAGCAGGCTGGAAACCCAGTCGGCTGCATCGTCGGCGTCGTCAAATGTGCCGGCCGGCGGAGCGGGTGCGCCCTGCAAGGTTTGGTTTGGGGTGTGCAAGGAGGCATTGTTTGTGTGGCTGAGGGGGGTGCAGATGAAGTCAGCGGCAATACAATGAAGTTGAGCCACAGGCTGCAGTCCCAAGCATCGTGCGTGCAAGCAGGCCCTGGCATAGTCGCAGGCACGAGGTGCGAATGGCAGGAGTGCAGACGCGGCGCACCGGCAGCGCCGTCAGCAGCTGCTGCAGGCGGCCGCGGAAGCCTTCCACCCCCTCCTTGAAGGCTGAAAAGTTCTTGTAGTACTGCGGTGAATGCGAACCAGGCAAGGGCACGGTGTTAGGCAGGGAAACAGGACAAGATGCGGCGCCTTGGCGGCAGGCGGCGGCGGGGGCTGCGGCGCCGGCGCGTCATCAGCGGCCCTGGCACGCTGCCATTGGCCTGTCGACACTCCATAGATACTGCTTACAAGCGGCAGCGACCACAGGCGAGGCCAGCGAGCTGGGCGCCGGCGACATGGGCAGCGAGCAGCGCCTGGCATATGCAACAGCATGTAATTTACACGCACATAGTGCTCGCCCTCCAGGGGCAGGGCTGCGTTTGCTGCTGCAGCGGTCGCACGAACGAGCTCTTTGCGCGCAAGCTCGTTGGGCGGCCCCGACATGGCGAACGGTTGTTAGACGATTTTCAATACTGGGATCGATGCTGCATGCTCCCCCCGTGCGCTCTGTTGCTCAAAAGTGCCCATGCGCACATGCGGGTCGAGTGGTGCCTGATCGGCGCCCGCTGCATAACAATTGCGCTGCATTCCGACCGGTTGAAGTCTTGGAGGGTGCAGTAGGGTGTGAAGCTCGCCCACCGCGCCAGACGCTCACCAGTATGGCCCAGCAGCTACAGGCAGCGGCTGGCAGCAGGGTCGCCGTGCCCTGCTGCAGCACGGGCCGCATCGCGCGGCCCAGCAGCAGCATCCGCAGCAGCAGCCGGCCAGGCAGCAGCCGAGCGGCACGGCGGCCAGCGCCGCAGGGCCGCCTGGAGGTGGCATGCAGCCTGAACAACAGCACGGGCAGCACTGGTGAGCGCGGATGGCCCGCAGCGCGCAGCCAGCCTACCTGAGCGCCGCCGCCGCCGCTGCCTCACCGCCCGCCCGCCTGCCGGCCTTGACCGCGCTGCTGCCTCTAATTCTTGCGCTGCTGCAGTCACCAAGCCCGCCAAGCTTGAGGCGCGGGACACGCTGCGGCTGGCGCTGCCCTCCAAGGGCCGCATGGCTGAGGACACGCTGCAGCTGCTCAAGGCAAGCCGCCGTCCTGCATGCTTTCGATTTCGCGCCCTGTACTCTGGACGCTGCTGGATGCGGCTGGGCAAGCTGCATGCCTGTGACAGCTAGGCTGCAGTTGTTTGCCTGTGTTTGCAAGTCGGCCACAACTGCTTCTGGCATGGCTGCTGCTGTTGGTCTGCTGCTCCTGCTCCCCTGCCTGCTGCCGCTGGCCACCGCTTGCCAATGCTGGCTGCTGCTGCCGCTGTCTCGCTGCCTGCTCGCTGTCATGAGCTACTGCTTGTGGTGCCGACCACACTGCCCCTCACTCTGCCGTGCTTCCCCCGGTTGCTTAACCTGCCCGCCTGCTTGCAGGACTGCCAGCTGAGCGTGGTGAAGCCCAACCCGCGGCAGTACGTGGCGCGCATCTCGCAACTGCCGGGCCTGGAGGTCTGGTTCCAGCGCGCCACGGGTGCGCACCTTGGTGTGGTTGTGTCAGGCGATAGAGCAGTGGCAGTGGTTATTGCCTGTTTTTTTTGGGACCAGGTCTGCTCTGCAATCTCATGCACATGAGGCGCGCCAAGATCATGTGCAAATGCCGTTGGATTCCCCATGCCGCTGTCCCCACTGGTTGCCCTGCCCTGTTTGCCTTCAGATGTGGTGCGCAAGATCATTTACGGCGACGTGGACCTGGGCATTGTGGGCCTGGACATGCTGGCAGAGATTGGCAACGACGACCCGGGTACGAGGGGTGCAACACAAGCATGCACAACCGCGTGAATGCTTCCTCTGCCAGACAGTTGTCAGACGGTGGGCATCGTATGGCGCTGGCTTCCTGTGAGTGCAGCTCAAACTCCAAGCTCGCCGCCTGAAAACCAACCTGCCTTTCAATCTTGCCGCAGACATTGTGATCCTGCACGACCGGCTGGACTTTGGGCAGTGCCACCTGGCGCTGGGCGTGCCCATGGGCGGCAAGTGAGTTCAGTTTTGTGCCCTCTTTTCCTGGTTTTAACAAGTTGATTGACTGCCAATCGAGTGCCACCTGGCGCTGGGCGTGCCCATGGGCGGCAAGTGAGTTCAGTTTTGTGCCCTCTTTTCCTGGTTTTAACAAGTTGATTGACTGCCAATCGAGTGCCACCTGGCGCTGGGCGTGCCCATGGGCGGCAAGTGAGTTCAGTTTTGTGCCCTCTTTTCCTGGTTTTAACAAGTTGATTGACTGCCAATCGAGTGCCACCTGGCGATGGGCGTGCCCATGGGCGGCAAGTGTGTTCAAGTGCAGGCGGCTGCACGTCCCCAATTTGGGACCGGCCCTTGCCATGGTTCGTTGGCGCACATGCGGCCTTCAACAGGGATGCCGTGACTTCTGGGATGCAGGTGTCCACTCACCCAGTTTGTTCTTCTGCCCTGTTTCCATGCAGGTTTGCCGACGTGAACAGCCTGGAGCAGCTGCGGGCCATGCCCTGGAGCGAGCAGTCGCCGCTGCGGTGCGCTGGGTGGGGGCGGGGCGGCCGGCAGGGGTCTGGTTGCGGGATGGCCAGTCAGGGCACACCTGTTTGAGTTTGGCATAGTAGATCCCCTCCATTTGGTGCCCCAATGTGCACCTTGCAGGGTGGTCACTGGCTACCAGAACATCGCCCGCAAGTTCTTTGCGGAGAAGGCATCCCTTTGTCGCTCAATTCAATCATCGAAAAACACTCTGTGTGCACTTGCAGGGTGGTCACCGGCTACCAGAACATCGCTCGCAAGTTCTTTGCGGAGAAGGGCTTTGAGCACGTGGTGCTGCTGTCTGCTGACGGTGAGAGATTGGCGGGTCTGTAGCAGGGTGCATGCTGTGTGACAGTTGTGTGCAGTCAAAGAGGCTTTGAGCACGTGGTGCTGCTGTCCGCCGATGGTGAGGGAAACAGCGGGGCTGTTTTGTCAAGTAGTTGTGCCCAGTGGCAGAGGCCCCATGAGCAATGCTGCTGCCTGCGCATAGTGCACGCTGCATGTTTCGCTCATGTTGCAATGCAAACCTGCCCACAGGCGCGCTGGAGGCTGCCCCCGCCATGGGCAGCTGCCCGCTGCCCACACGTGCACCACATTCCTCCCTCGTTGGTCTGTGCTTGCTCATGTTTCAACAACTGACCATGCATTGCAGGCGCGCTGGAGGCTGCCCCCGCCATGGGCAGCGCCGACATCATCCTGGACCTCGTGTCCACGGGTGTGACGCTGCGGGAGAACAACCTCAAGCAGATCGAGGTACTTGGATTGTTTGGCACTGTGGTTACTGAATGTGTGGGGACAAGCGGAGGGCGTCGCGCTGCGGGAGAACAGCCTCAAGCAGATCGAGGTGCGTGTTTGAATGTGCTGCACTTTGGGAGCTGGAATGCTCGGTGAGGAGTGGGAGGCGCGGCGCTGCGGGAGAACAACCTCAAGCAGATCGAGGTGCATGGTTGGTCTGTATGTGCTGCATTGTGCGGTGACAAAATGCAGCGTGACGCTGCAGGAGGGACCACGCAGCAGCGCGAGTCTGCTCCGCCGTGCAAGTACGTTTCCCTTTTCAATGTTTCGCCTCGATGTTGCTTGCCCCCCTTCCCC
>VFQQ010002245.1_pt1 | contig 22644 bp, 19 predicted proteins | sample 3512341 | NCBI WGS metagenome assembly VFQQ01 (sample SAMN10412373, study PRJNA504923) | tailings metagenome | isolation source: Relicate 2 Philex TSF1 revegetated site | place: Philippines: Tuba, Benguet | collected 2017-08-29 | reverse complement strand
GACCCGCGGCAGCACGATGCGCCCAGCGCGGTCGACCGCCAGCCGCCAGTCGCCATCGATGCTGCCCCACACGTTGACGGCGAGTTCGTCGCCCACCTGCACCGGGTAGTCGGGCGGCACGCGCGTGTCGCCCTCCGAGGCCGGCAACGGCAACCCGGGCAGCCGGGGCTCGGCACCGAAGCGCCACACGCGCTGGCCGCCGTTGGCTTCGGTGGCCAGGCGTTCGAACGGTGTGGGCGCGCGCAGCACCGGCGGCGGTTCCGTGGCATCGGCCAGCGTGTCGCGCGTGGGCTGCGCCCTGGGCTCCCGGGGCTCGGCCGCGGCGCCAGCGGATCTGGCTTGTGCGGCCTGGGCCTTGCCGGGCCCTGCCTTCTGCGGCTCGGCCGCATCGGCCTGGACGGCGGGCAGCACCGTGGTGAGGGTCTGTGCCGGCACCGGTGCGACGGCCAGCGTGCACAGCAGCCAGGGCAGCACGAGCCGGGTGGCCGCGGCGGCGAAGAATGACGAGGGAACAGGCATGCGGGACACGCGGCGGGGCACGGGGGGCAAGGGTCGGCGTTCGGGAAACCGCGGCCCGGCGCCGGGCCGCGTGATCCTTCCGGCTCAGGCTATGCGGCTGCCGTGAACCGTCGGTGTCGGTTTGCTGACCCTGGCCGCGGGCGGATGGTCCGCTTGGATCAGGCCACGCCAGCGCAGATTCCGTTTGGCCGCGGGTCGGCACCCGCACTGCCAGGGCTCGTCCGCCCTGGTGATCGCTCAGGCCGGCAGCCACCGGGCGGCCGGCTCGGGCTGAGCGCGAAGGCAGGCGGCAGCATCAGTGTGCCGACGGCAGACGCGCCACGGCACCAGCGTCGGGGCGCCTGAAGCCCACGCGTTCGCGCGGCATGCCGGGCGCCGGGCCCACACGCCGGACCAAGGGCTGCTGTCCGCGCGTGCCGTCGGTCAGCAGGCGCATCAGCCGCGCCAGTGCGTCGAGCGCAGCAGAGGCCGAAGGGGGCCACAAGTGCGGATCGCGCGCCCCGTCGTCCCACAGGCGCAGGCGCAAGGCGGCGGGGGCGTGCGGCCGCTGCAGAAAGGCCCTCGCCTCGTGCAGCGGCATCGCACCACCCTGCAGCGCCAACTGGTGCAGGGCTGCCGAACTGAGGGCGCGCCGGTAGTCGGGTCGCAGGGTCGCCATGCAGCGTTTGGCTTCGACGTGCAGCGCCACAGGTCCGCTGACGCTGGCGCCGAACAGCGGCAACAGCAGGGCCGCGCCACGCCGCGCGTGTGGGTTGCGATGCTGCAGCGGCAGGGCGGCTCCACCGTCATCCGCTGCCCCGCCCCCAGTTGCCGCTTCAGCACCCACCAAGTGTCCGAGATCATGCAGCCAGGCGGCCAATTGCAAAGAAGGTGCAGCGCCCGCGTTGCGGGCCAGGCGCGCGCACTGCCAGCCGTGCTGCAGCGGGCTCAGACCGCCGGGCACCGAGGCACGCAGACCCTGCCGCTCGTAGAGATCGAGGATCTTCCGGTGGTCCATGCACGCCCCCGGCGCAAGCCCAGCCGCCGACCGCGCCTCAGCGGCGGCGCAGCCGCATCAGCAGCACACCCAGGCCGGAGGCCAGCAGCGCCCACGAGCCCGGCTCCGGGATCGGCGACGTGACCGACAGCGCCACGAACTGCGTGAACTGCGTGGCGCCGAAGTTGTTGTCGGACACCAGCACCAGCGTCGGCTTGCCGTTGTACTCGGGGCCCCAGGTGATGCCCTCGATGTTGTCCAGCGCGAGCGGCGTGCCGTCGTCGTGCATGAGCGTCGACAGGTCGAGCAGCAGCGTCTTGGCCGCCGGCGTGTAGCTCGCACCGGCCAGGCTGGGCAGGCCCGAGACATCGGTGGCGTTGCTGGCATCGACGAAGTACAGGCGGATCGTGTTGCCGGTGGGCAGCCCGTTCGGCCCCACGCCGGGTGTGGCGGCGCCCACCGCGAATGAACGCTCCACGGCGATGAACTGCCGGTCACCCAGCGCCAGCAGTTCAACAAGGCCGTTGGTCGCGAAGCCGCCAGCCGGGTTGGGCGGCAGCACCACCGGCTCGACGGTGTACACCCACTGCGCACCCGCCGCGCCGGTGGTGGTGTCGAACGAGACGATGCGCGAAGGCGAGCCCACGCCCAGGGCGGCAGCGGCGCCGTCCTGCACCAGCGCGTTCTCGGTGGCGGTGTAGAGCGTGCGGCCGTCGGTGGAGAAGGTCAGGCTCTCGAAGGCGAGGTTGTTGCGGATACCGCCGTCGCCAGGCGCCGTGCCCGCCACGCTGCCCACCGGGTTGAAGGTGGTCGGCACCGCGAAGTCACGCAGGGCGCCGCCGGCCAGCGTCATCTCGTGCACTGTCGGGTTCTGCAGGCCGGCCGCGGCGCGCTGGCCTTCGTTGCTCCACACCAGCGTGCCGGCCGCGGCGTTGTAGCGGATGCCTTCGGGGTCGAGCGTGTTGCTCGCGAAGGGCTGGCCGTTGCTGTCGAGGATCGTCGTGACCGACTGGAAACCCACGCCGGCCTGGCCCGGGTTGGCCGAGCGCACGAACTGCGCGAGATCGAGCGTGAGCTCGTAGTAGCGGGCCGGGTTGAAGCTGCTGCGGTCGTCGCTGATGGCCACGTAGCGCCCACTCGATGCCACGAAGTCGATGCCGGACAGCCCACCCACGGTGGTGCCCTGGAACTGCGTGCCGCTGGGCACGATCTGCTGGCCGATGTACTGCAGCGACTGCGCCTGGGCGGGCCACCAGGCGGCGGTGATGAGCAGGCAGGCCAGCGTGTGAAGGCGAATGGAAGGGACGAACTTCATGGTCGCAGGCTTTTCAGTGTGGGGTTGTGGTGAGTCTGTCCCTCGCGGGTGACAGCGACACGACAGCGGTGCTGGTTCCGGCGGCGGGTGCTGCCGGGCCGACCCGGTGGCAAGTCCTTCCATGGCCGCACTTCCAAGCCGCCCCTGCCTGTTTGATGACAGGGCGTGCGCGGAGCAGCCACGCGGGAGACATCGCCCTCGTGCACGCTTGCCCGTCGTCGAAACAGACCCCCTGTGTGTCCAGCGACGCTGGCATCGACTCCATCGACATGAAGCTGGGTGACGTCACCGACCCATCACCGCGTGAGCAGCGGCTCGGACTTCCGAAGACCTTTCGCCTGAGCAGGGCCCGGCAGCAGGCCCTTCGGCAAGGCGGCCATCCGGTTCACGCGGCTCTCCTCGAGCCCGCGGTCACGGCAAGGATGAGACCCCCCATCACGATCACGAGGCCCGTGGTCTCCGCGGCGGTGGGCACGTGGCCCAGCACCGGCCAGGCCATCAGCGCCGCCAGGCCGGGTGCCAGCGCGGGAAAAACCGCCGCGCGTGAAGGGCCGAGCAGCGACACCATCTTGGCGTAGGTGTAGAGGGTCCCGGCTCCGGCCACGAGACCCTGCACCAGCAACTCGGTCCACAACACGGCGGGCGCCGCCGCCAGCAGCCGGGCACCGCCCGTGGACAGCAGGTACACCGGCACATAGGTCACGAGCGCCGAGAACGACACCACGGCGGTGGCCAGCAGCGGGTCGAGCCGCTGCTGGCGCAGCAGGATGCCGAAGCCCGCCCACAGGCCGCCAGCCGCGATGAACATGGCATCGCCCAGGGCCGCACGGGCCGAGAAGCTCGATGCCTCCACGCCGGACAGCAGCACCAGGCCCGACAACACGACGCCGATGCCCAGCCCCTTGCGTGCGGTGATGCGGTCACCCAGCACCCGTGCCGAGAGCACCAGACCCATCACGCTCATGGCGGCGAAAGGAAACACCGCCGCGTGGCTGGGTGGCGCAAACTGCAGCGCGCCGAACATCAGCAGGCCGAAGGGCGTGCCGGCCAGCAGCGCCAGCGCACCCCACAGGCGCCAACGTTGCACGAACTGCGCCGAGTCGGCCCGCCAGGCCCACAGCAGGACCGGCAGGGTCACCAGGCCGGCCACGCCGAAACGCAGCACGGTGAGATCGGGCGCCTGCAGCCCATGGGCGATGCCCCAGCGCGCAAACACGGTGTAGAGCGCGCCGATGCTCGCTGCCAGCAGGCCCACGGCGATGCCCAGCACCAGGCGGCCGTTGGCCGGTGGTGCAGGTGCTGCAGGTGGCGCCAGGTTCAGCGGGGCGGTGGCAGCGTTCATGGCGGTGTCCTGGATCGGTGCGGGTGCTTCAGAGCCGCGGCGCGGCGGGAAAGTCCACCGGCACCTTCGTCGTGGCATGCAGGTAGTTCGTGACGGTCTTGTCGCCGATGACGACGATCGCGTCGACCAGGTTCTCCTTCGTCCAGCCGGCGGCGAAGAAGGCCTCGACCCGGACCGGGTCCGCATGGCCGCGCTCGCTGGCGATGTTCTTCACCAGCCTGGCGAGCGCGTCGAGCCTGGCGTCGAAGCCGGCGCTGCCGCCGCGGATCTCGAGGATCTGCGCCGGCGTGAAGCCCACCATGCCGCCGATGACGGTGTGCGCGGCGAGGCAGTACTCGCAGCCATTGACCTGGCTGACGACGAGGTTGACGACCTCGCGCGCCTTGCCGGTGATGCTGCTCTTGGCGTTCTGCAGCGCCAGGTAGCTGGCCAGCGCGTGCTCCGAGTGCGCCAGCGTGGCGTACAGGTTGGGCACCATGCCCAGGCCCTTCTTCAGCTGGTCGAAGAGGGCCTGGTTGGCGGGCGACACGTCGTCGCGGGTCGGGACCTGGAAGGTGGACATCGGTCTTCTCCGGTTCGGGTTCGGGTTCGGGTTCGGGTGGCAGGGGAACAGGTTCACTGCGCCGTCAGGCCGCCGTCGACGGCGACGCTCTGCCCCGTGAGGAAGCGCGCCTTGTCGCTGGCGAGGAAGACGATGGTCTGGGCGATCTCCTCGGGCGTGCCGGCGCGGCGCGCCGGCACGCTGGCGAGCAGGCCGCCCCTGGCGGCGGCGTCACCACCGGTAAAGCGCTCGAGCATCTCGGTCTGCACCGGGCCCGGGGCCACGGCATTGACGCGCACACCGGCGGCCGCGCCTTCGAGCGCTGCGCTCTTCGTCAGGCCTTCCACCGCATGCTTGCTGGCGACATACACCGAAGCGCCGGCGAAGCCGACCTGGCCCGCCACCGACGAGAGGTTGACGATGGCGCCGGCACCCTGCGCGAGCATGACGCGCATCTCGTGTTTCAGCGCCAGCAGCACGCCGAGCACGTTGGTGTCGAAGGTGGCGCGGTAGTTGTCCTCGGACTGCTCGGTGACCGGCCCGAGCTGGCCTTCGGTGCCGGCGTTGTTGACGGCCACGTCGATGCGGCCGAAACGCTCCACGGTCTGCTCGACGAGGCTGCGCACGTCACCCTCGTGGCGCACGTCGGCACGCAGGTACTCGGCACGAACGCCGAGCGCGCGCAGTTCGGAAGCCAGCGCCTGGCCGGCTTCTTCGCGGCGGCCGCTGACCACCAGTTGAGCGCCTTCGGCCGCAAAGGCCAAGGCGGTGGCACGGCCGATGCCCGTGAGGGCGCCGGTGATCAGGACGACGGGTTGGCTCATGCGGGCGCTCCTTCAGGTGGTGCACGGGGGTGCGTTGTGATGGAGCGGACTTTGATTGCTGCCGCCTGCGGGCACTAGACCCGCCAAAGGCCTAACATCCAGTCCCATCAGGAATGAATGAGGTGCGTGATGGACCGCTTGCAGGCCATGCAGACCTTCGTGCGCGTGGTGGAGTCCGGCAGCTTCTCGGCCGTGGCGCGCGAGCTGGGCTCGACGCAGAGCGCGGTGAGCAAGCAGGTGGCTGCGCTGGAGCGAACGCTGGGCGCCCGGCTGCTCAGCCGCACCACCCGTTCACTGGCGCTCACCGAAGAAGGCCAGCGCTACTTCGAGCAGGCGCAGCGCATCGTCGCCGAGGTGCTCGAAGCCGAAAGCGGGGTCCGCAGTGCATCGCGGCAGCTCAGCGGCTGGCTGCGCGTGGCCGCTGCGGTGGGCTTCGGGCGTCTGGTGCTGTTGCCGATCGTGCAGCGCTTCCTGGCCGAGCATCCGTGCGTCCGCGTGGACCTGCGCCTGAACGACGGCTTTGTCGACCTCGTGGAAGAAGGCATCGACGTGGCGCTGCGCGTGGGCGAACTGGCCGACAGCGGCCTGCTGGCCCGCCGCATCGCCAGCACGCGGCGTCTCGTCGTGGCCAGCCGTGGCTATGTGCGCCGCCACGCCCGCGGCGCGGCCCTGCCGCGGCAACCGGAAGACCTGGTGCGCCACAACTGCATCGTCTACACCGAGCTGGCCACGCGCAACGAATGGCGCTTCACCGCCGGGCCCGGCGCCAGGCTGGCGATCGGCACTCAACAGACCGTGCGGGTGGCCGGCAACCTGCAGTCCAACAGTTCCGAGGTGATCCGGGCGGCCGTGCTGGGCGGCCATGGCATCGGCTACTCGCCGGTCTGGCTGTTCGCCGACGAGCTGGCCAGCGGCGAGGTGGTGCAGCTGATGCCCGACTGGCTGGCCCCCGAACTGCCGATGCACCTGGTGAGCCCGCCGGCGCGCCGCGGCTCGGCCAAGGTCCGGGTGTTCGGCGACTGCGTCGCAGAGGCAATCGCAGGCGCTTCCTGGGCCAGATCGAGCACCACCGCAAGCGCCGGCTGAGCGCCACCTCACCCTGTGCGCAGCAACGGGTGCCGCAGCCCGCGCCGACTGCGCCACGACACGGCGTCGCACCCCTGGCGCAGTGCGCCACGCGGCCTTGGCCGGAACGGGCCTCACGGCCCGTTTTTCATGCCTGCCCCGCCCACGGCACAGGCCTTGCGCCCGGCACGCCCACCGGGCACCCCCATCCACGGGGGGCGCGGCGTCCGCGCACCGCGCCGCAGGCGTGCTTGCGGGTTTTTTCCTACTCACAGCGCCTGCAAAGCAGCTTTGAATTCGAGCCGCGCAATGCACAAACGAAACGGCGTTCTGTAGAACAGAATCTTGGTTTCGAGGGCTGCGGCGCAGGCATGCACAAGCGCGGCGCACAGGTCATCGGCACCCGCGCCGCATTCACGAGCACCACACCGCCGTTGGCAGAGAACACAGGAGACCCCATGAAGCTCAACCACATCGTGACGTCGCTGATCGCATTGGCGGCGAGCGCGACACCCGGCCTCGTTTTCGGTGCCGACAGCTGCTGCACGCCCACGGGCAACGATTCGCCCAAGTCCGGCGGCAACCTGGGCAACCAGAGCTACTCGTCGCTGAACCAGATCAACCGCTCCAACATCGCCAACCTCGGCCCGGTGTGGATGACGCCGATCGGCATCGCCCCGGCCACGCAGCCGGTGCCGGGCCCGGGCTCCACCGGTGTCGGCCAGCAGACGACGCCCGTCGTCGTGGGTGGCGTGATCTACCTCGACACCGAAAACGGCGGCGTCGCGGCGCTCGATGGCGAGACCGGCGCCATCAAGTGGAAGTGGCAGCCGACCACGGCGAACTCCGGCTACAACCCCAGCGGCACACGCCGGGGCGTGTCGGTCGGCGAAGGCAAGGTCTACACGCTGTCCGGCGGCAACCGCGTGGTCGCGCTCGACCAGGCCACCGGCGCCGTGGTGTGGGCGGTGCAGCCCACCGGCCCGGGTGGGGCCGCGCTCGGCAACATCGCCAAGGTCGGCACGATCTACCACGACGGCCTGGTCTACGTCGGCACCAACGACGGCAACCGCGGCGCGGTGTTCGCGGTGCGCGCGAGCGACGGCGGCGTGGTCTGGTCCTTCTACGGCGGTGCCCAGCCCGGCACCGTGGTCACCGACGTCAACGGCGTCACCATCGACGCCGGCGCCACCTGGGGCCCGCTGCAACCCAACGGCCTGAGCTGCGCCATGACCGCCGGCGCCACACCCTGGCTGCACGGCGCCGTGGACCCCGAGCTGGGCATGTTCTACGTCACCTTCGGCAACGTGCGCAGCTGCGGGTCCTCGCAGGACGGCCAGGACCGCCCGGGCGACAACCTGTTCGGCAACTCGATGGTCGCGGTGGACATGAAGACCGGCCAGTACAAGTGGCACTTCCAGTCGGTGCGGCACGACATCTTCGACATGGACAACGTGCACTCGCCGGTGCTCGCGGACGTCACCGTGAACGGCCAGCCGCGCAAGGTCATCTACTACGGCAGCAAGTCGCACAAGACTTTCATCCTCGACCGCACCAACGGCAAGTCGGTCAACGGCCCGATCGAGATGAAGCCGGTGCCGGTGGACACGCGCCAGAAGAGCGCGCCGACGCAGCCCTTCCCGCCGCAGGGTTCGTGGGCCGTCAACAACTGCATCGTCTGGGAGAAGCTCGGCACCGACAACATCCCCGGCAACCCGTGGCGCGGCGTGCCCAACTACAACGGCTACCAGCCCGACGCCAACGGCAACCTCGCCTACACCGAGCCGAACTACCTCGACCCCGACAAGCCCTTCGTGACCTACCCGCCCGAGTACGGTGCCAACCACCGCAAGGGCTGCCTGTGGGACCCGCACTTCGACCTGCCGGTGCTTTCGATGGCCAGCCAGAACGGCGGCGCCGACCTCTCCAACCACGGCTTCAGCCCACGGCTGAACCTGTACTACGTCCCCTACGGCGTGGCGCCGGTGGCGCACTACCGCTCCGCCGGCAGCAACGGCCTGCGTGCACTCGGTGAGTACCAGACCGGCGGCGTGTTCGCGCTCAACGCCTCCACCGGCCAGGTGGTGTGGCAGAACCACCTGGGGCTGGACGCCGCGCACGGCCAGGGGGTGGTCGTGACCGCGGGTGACGTGCTGTTCGTCGGCCAGCCCGACGGCATGTTCTACGGCCTGGATGCCACCAACGGCAAGACGCTGTGGAAGTTCCAGACGCACAACGACGTCGAAGGCGGCGCCGTCACCTACGCCATCAACGGCACGCAGTACGTGCTGGCCCTTGCCGAAGGCGACAAGCTCTGGGCCTTCAAGCTCGGCGGCACCTACAGGATGCCCTCCGGCAGCAGCGAGGCGCCCACGCCGGCACCGTTCGTGGTGCGTCGCCCGGTGGGCGGCACGGCCGTGGAAGGCAGCACCGTCAACAACACGGTCTACCTGGCGCGACCCAACCGCACCGACGTGGCGGCATCGGTCGACAGCATCGCCACCAACGGCATGAGCCCCACGCACATGCGGGTGCCGGTGGGCACGACCGTGACCTTCACCAACCCGGGTACCGCACAGATGCCCAACTTCCCGAACACCAAGCCGCACTGCGCCACGCAGTTCTTCGAGGGCCTGTTCAACCCGAAGCTGCAGCCGGGCGAGTCGTTCCAGTACACCTTCGCCAAGGAAGGCGAGTACTTCTTCAACGACTGCACCGACCCGCGGCCCACCGGCAAGGTGGTGGCCTACCATGTGCCGCAGGACATGCCCGGCGCGCTGCGCTTCGTTCCCAACGTGCTGAACATGCGGCCGGCCAACGGCGTGTTCACGAGCGTGCAGGGTCTGGTCACGGCCACCTTCGCCGTACCGGCCGGCCACACGCTCGACGGCAAGGAAGGCGTGAAGCTGAAGGCGCCGCTGTCCACCGCGCTGTTCCCGGCCACCGCGGCCACCTTGTCCAGCGACGGCAGGACCCTGGTCGTGAGCTTCGACAAGGCGCTCATCGACAACAACATGCCCGCCGGCGACGCGGTGCCGCTGACGGTGACGGCGAACTTCATGCACGCCGGCGTGCAGAAGCAGCTCAGCTCCACGGCCACCGTGCGGGTCGTCAAGTGAGGCTGCGGGCCTGCCTGGCCGCCGTGGCGGCCCTGGTCTGCGCCGCTGCAGCACAGGCCGCGCCGGCCGGCGCGGAACTGGTGCGGCCGGGCCTGTACCGCGTCGACGGTGCGGTGGTGCGGGTCGGCGAACGCGGCCTTGTCGTCGTCGACACGCGCCATGCCGCGGCCTACCAGGGCCTGGCGGCCGCGGTGCAGCGCTCGGCCCAGGCGGCTGGCGAGTTGCCGATCCAGGCACTCGTCATCACCGCCGCGGGTTCGGGTGCGGCGGCGCCTGCTGCCGCGCCCGCCCTGCCGCTGGTGGTGCAGCGCCAGGCGCTGCAGCAACTCACCGGCGGCCGCATGGGCGCGGGCCACATCACCTACGACGCCGACTACATGCTGCGTGTCGGCGGTGTGGAGGTCGAAGTCGAGCATGTCGGCCGCGGGCGCACCGGGGTCGACAGCGTGGCCTTCTTCCGTGACCTGCGGGTCGTCGCCGTGGGCGATCTCTACACCCACGGCACACCCGAGCCCGACTGCGCCTCGGGCGGCAGCTACGCCGGCTGGGCCGCTGCGATCAGCCACCTGCTGTACTTCGACTTCGACATCGCGGTACCCAGCCAGGGCCCGCCGGTGGACAAGGCGCAGCTGCGCGAACTGCGCACGCGGCTGCAGGCCCTGGCCGCGCAGGCGCCACAAGCCTGCACGCGGGGCTGAGGCACGTTGGCGCGCTCCGACAGCCCGGTGTTGCCGCTGGTCTGCGCCGGCGTCATCGCCGCGGTCATGGTGGCGGTGATCGTGGACAGCTGCGTGCCCGCTTCGGCGCCGCCCTCGAGGCCTGCGGTGGCCGCCGTCGTGGTGCCGCCGCTGCCGGCGCCGCCCGCGACGGCGACCGGACCTCAGCCCGCAGCTCAACCCCAGCCCGCGCCAGCCGCCGCGCCAGGCCTGGTGGTGCACAACCCCTGCCAGCAGCCGCTGCTGCTGGCCGTCAACGTGCAGGCCGCGGATGGCCGACGCGTGAACGAGGGCTTCTTCAGGGTGGCGCCGGGCGCACGCTCGCTGCTGACCGCCAAGGCCGGGCCGCTTGTGCCGCACCATGGCACGGTGCACTACTACACCGAGACGCTGGAGACCGAGCCGGTGGAACAGGGCCGGCGCACCGAGACGGTGGGCGACCGCGAGCTGCCGATGAAGAGCGTCGAGCTCGATCCACCCAACGCCACCACCCTCGAACTGGAGTGCCCGGGCAGCACGAGCGGGCGGCCCTGAGCCGCGCGCGCTCAACGGGCCCCACGGGCGGCGCCCGCCGGGCCGGCGCCACGGTCTGCAGCCATGCCCTGGCCGAGCTCGCGGCGGAACTCGCTGGAGTCCAGCGCGATCAGGCGCCCGTCGGGCAGCTCCACCATGCCACCCTCGGTCAGCCGCACGGTGGCGAGCAGCTGCGGCCTTGAGCGGCGGATCACCGCGAAGTAGCTGGCTCGGTTCAGGTCGCCGAAGTAGTCGTAGCTGACGCTGCCCATCAGCTCGGGAAAACGCGCCGCATCGAAGCGCGTGTTGCGCAGTGCATCCATGAAGCGCTGCGGGTCGACCGCGCCCGCCACCTCGAGCCCGGCCTTGAGCATCTGCACCGCGAAGTAGCCCTTGATCGAGTTGAGATCGGGCCGGCTGCGGTAGCGCTGCTCGTAGCGCTTCACGAAGGCCTGCAGCGCCACGTTGGGTGCGTCGACGAAGTTGTTCATGTGCACGAGCACGCCTTCGGAGGCCACCTCGGCCTCGTCGATGACCTTGGCCGAAGCCACGAGACCGTCGGCGACGATCGGCCTGCCGTAACCCGCCTTGTGCAAGGCCTTCAGCGCAGCGATCGATTCCAGTTCGGTGGCGTACAGCACCAACGCATCGGCCGGGCTCGCGGCGATCGCCGCCAGCGTGGCCGCGAAGTCCTGCTGGCCGGGTTTGATGGGCAGGTCGAAGGCGAGCTTCACGTTGCGGCGCCGGAACGACTCCGCCAGCAGCCGGCGCCCGTCGCGCCCGAACTCGTTGTCGATCCACAGCACGCCCACCGATCGCGCGGCCAGGCCGTAGGCCACCAGCGCCGCCATGCGCGGCGCCGAACCCTGCTGCGAGAGCGAGGTGCGCAGCAGCGACGGGTGGAAGCGCCGCGTCAGCGAGGCCGCCTCGCCACCGGTGAAGTGCGGAACGGCACCCACGGCGCTGAGCGGCATCGCGGCGGCGGTGATGCCCGAGAACTGCGGCCCCAGGATGGCGAAGGGCTTGCGCAGCAGCGCCTCGCGCATCGCCGCCACCGCGGCTTCCGGCGTGGTGTCGATGTCGTGCTGGTCCAGCACCAGGCGCTGGCCGAGCACGCCGCTGCCGGCGTTGATCTCGTCGATCGCCATGCGATAGCCGTTGCGGAAACTCGCCGCAGCGGGTGCGCCGGCACCGCGTGCCTCGATCACGCCGGCGATCGGGATCTGCGCCCAGGCCAGCGCCGGCAGCAGGCCCAACAAGCCCAGCAACAGCCCGCCGGCGCGCCATGCCCTGGCGCACCGCGCCCCGGGGCCTGCGTTGGTGTTGCAGCGCGTTGTCACAGAGCCGAGCATGCGCAAGAATGGTACGCCGTTCTTTCAAGTGGAACTATCGGACTGCTGCCGATTCGCCGCCGCCATGCCTGCCCAGCTTGCCACCCTCCTGATCGCCGGCGCCCTGCTGGCGGTGGCCACCGCCGCCGGCGCCCAGAGCCCGCTGCTCAACCCGGGCCTGCGCGCACCAAGCTCGCCCGCCTCCTACCCGGCCATCCGCTGGCAGGCGCTGGCGCCCCCGGGCTGGGACGGCATGCAGGAGTTCCGCCGCCTCGACCTCGCCGCGATGCAGGACGGTGACCCCCGCGCCGCCGAACTGCTCAAGCGCATGCGCGCGGCCTGGGACCGCGCGCCGGTGAACCTGGCGCTGATCGGCCAGGGTGTCAGGATCGCCGGTTATGTCGTCCCGCTCGAGGAGACGCGCGAGGGCTTGAAGGAGTTCCTGCTCGTCCCGTACCACGGCGCCTGCATCCACACGCCACCGCCGCCGGCCAACCAGATCGTGCACGTGAAGCCGCGCCAGCCGGTGAAGGGGGTGCAGTCGATGGACACGGTGTGGGTTGCCGGGGTGCTGTCCTACGTGCGCAACGACTCGTACATGGGGACCTCGAGCTGGTCGATGCCGACGGCCGACGTGCAGCCCTATGGCGACGGCCTGAAGGCCGAGCCGCTGCGCTGAAGGCGGCCGGCGCTGCAGGGCAGCGCAACCCCTCGTCCTGGGGGTGCGGGGTCCGATCCTGCCCTTGCCCCCGATTGACACGCCCAACCCGCTTTCTATACTGCGACGGACCAGAAACAAAACGATGTTCTGCTCCGCAGAACCGTGAATCCGATCCACCCGACATGCCATCAGGGCCTCGGGCCCGGGGTTTCTGGCGGAACCTCACACCACAGAAAGGCCACCATGGACAGCAGGAAGACAACCGCAGCGCGAGCGGCGGCACGCGTGTTCGCCGCCGCAGCGGCAACACTCGCGGCTGGAGCCGCTTCGGCCCAGACCCCGCCCCCGATCAACAGCAACCTGCCCCCTGGCGCACTGCCGTCGAGCTGGGACACGCACTACAACGTGTGCCGCGGTGTCGACCCCAAGTGCTACCGCAACTGGGTGGACAACCGGCAGATGAAGGTGCTGGTGTACTCGCGCACGGCGGGGCCCCGCCACGCCAACCTGGGCACAGCCCTGGGGCCCGGCAAGAACACCCAGACCGCGTCCATGTCCCCGGGTGGCGACTGCACGCCGTCGGCCACCAACTGCCCGCCGGTGGATCCCGCCAGCAACACGGCCCAGACGGCGCTGCGCGCGTGGCTGAACGCCGAAGGCATCATGGTCGACATCACGGAGGACGTGAACCAGCTGTCGAACCTGAACCAGTACCGCGCCGTGATCTTCATGAGCCCGACGCGGGACACGATGTGGAAACATGGCCGCGCCGCCGCCGCACCCTGCACCGGCACCTCCAACAGCGGCTGCAACACCGACCTCGTGAGCGGCGCGCACCTCGACGCCGCCAAGACGGCGCTGCGCCAGTACATCCGCGCCGGTGGTGGCTTCGTCGGCATCCACAACGCCTTTGGCACCGAGTACAACTGGCCGTACTACGAGGGCCTGCTGGGCAACGCCAACTACTACGACCACGGCGCCAACCAGGCCGGCGTGGCCCATGTGACCGGCTCACCCGATTCGTCGACAGCCGGGCTGCCGGCCAGCTTCACCACGGTGGACGAGTGGTACAACCTGATGCCGTACCCCACCAACGTGAAGTTCCTGCTGCGCCTGGACGCCAGCACGCTGGCCAACCAGGGTGGCACGCACCCGGGGCACGGCAGCTTCCACCCGGTGAGCTGGTGCCAGTACTACGACGGCGGCCGCTCCTGGGTGACGACGCTGGGCCATGACCGCCGGCACTTCCAGGACGGTTCCGGCTTCGCCGGCCAGGAGTTCTTCAAGCGCCACGTCGTGGAGGGCATCAAGTCCGCGATGGGCCTGACGGAGTTCTGCAAGCGCTAACGCCAACGCTGACGGGCGGCCCGACAAGGCCCGGCGGGAACCCGCCGGGCCTTCTTCTTGCTGCCCACCGGTGCAGCAAGCAAAACGCCCCGCGGCTGCGGGGCGTCGGCGTGCATGGCGATCCAGGCGCCCGCATCGTCAGCGGCTGCGCAGGCGGCGGGCGAAGCCGGCGCCGAGCAGCGCGAGCGAGGCCAGTGCCAGCGACCCCGGCTCCGGCACGGCGGCCGATGACAGCGCAGAACCGCGGATCGAGAACGAGGCCAGGTCGCCGCTGCCGAGGTTGAAGGTCCAGCTGATGGAGCCCGAATCGGTCCGCGCGCCGCCCACCGCATTGGTGTTCACCAGCAGCGCGCTGGGCGCGAACACCTCGTCGGCGTCCGAGGCCAGCACGTCGAGCAGGACCTCGCTGAAGTCGGTGCCCGGGAACCCGGTCGGCGCGTTCACGCTGTACGAGTAGTAGAGCGTGAAGGTGATGTCGCCGGCAACGGCGTCGCCGTTGAAGTCCACCAGCCCGAAGGCACCCGCGATCTCGGCGAAGGCATTGCCGGCGTTCGGCGCCACCGGCGTTGCGTAGATGCCGCCGTTGCTGGCCGACGAGTGCAGGCTGAAGCCCGCCGTGCCGAGCTGGGTGATCGGGTCGGTGTTCAGCGAGAACGATCCGCTGGCGCTGGCGTAGGTCGATGCGGCGTTGACGAGCGCGCCCTGGCCCCAGTCGAGCACCGTGTGGGCGTTGATCGAACTGGCCGCGCCGACGCCACCGGCGTCGTCGGCGATCGACAGGAAGTTCTGATACGGGTTCGCCACCTGCGTGACGAAGCCGCCGTTGGAAGTGACGCTCAGGTAGTCGAGCGACAGCGCCGCGACGCCCGCCTGGGCGCTGCCCACGCCGCAGACCATCACGATGGCGGCGCCGATCGCGCCGAGCGGGGGGAATTTCAGTCTGGAGTCGGGGTTGCGCGACATGCGTGTCTCCAAGGTTGGCGATAGGTTTCGTGTTTCGGGGCAGCCGTTCTCTTTGATAGAACGGTATTCCGAAATCCTACGGCGCGAGCGCTGACGGTGTCAAACGCCGGCCACCCCCATTCAAGTGGTGGAAGCAACCCTGTGGCCGGCGGCACGGGAACGCCGGTGCTTACGGCACCGCGAGCGTGGTCCGGCTGCTGCAGCGGTGTTGGCGCCGGCGGGTCTTAGCCCGCGGTCTTGGCGGCTTCGGCCGTGCGTGCGCGCGCACTGGTGCCGGCTTTGCCGGGCGCGGCGGCAGTGCCGCGGCCGCGTGAGCGTGCTGCGGGCTGGTTCCAGCCCATCAGCGTGGGATCGTCGACGTTGCCGCCGAAGGTTGCGCTCAACTGCTTGGCGTACTTGAAGAGCACCGGCACGATCTTGCCCTCGCCCGTGGCTTCCAACCGGTAGCGCGGGCCCGACACGCTCAGGGCCCCCATCAGCTTGTTGCCCGGGCCGAAGACCGGCGCCGCGATGGCCGCGGTCTCGGAATCGCGCTCGCCGTACGAGGCGGCGAACATCTGGTGGCGGATCTCGTCCAGGCGCGCGCCACGCTCGCCGCCGAAGGCGCGCAGCACATGGCCGGCAGCGCCCACCGTGAGCGAGAGGCGGTCGCCCACGTGCACCGAATCGCGGATCGCGCGTGTGCTCTCGACGCGGTGCAGGCACACCCGCTGGTCACCTTCGCAGACGTAGAACGAGGCGCCCTCGCGCAGTTCGGCGGCCAGCTTCTCCAGCACCGGCGGCACGAGGTCCGAGGTGCGGAAGTAACGCTGGTACAGCGCGCCGAGCGACAACACCTTGGAGCCGAGCCGGTAGGCGCCGTCCGCGGTGCGCAGCACGTAGCCGGCCTTCTCGAGCGACTTGATCAGCCGCAGCACCGTGCTCTTGTACAGGCCCGTGCGCTTGGAGATGTCGGCCAGGCTCACGCGCTCGTCGGTGAGGGCGTCGAGGATCGACAGGGCCCGATCGACCGCGGCGACGCCATCTTGTTCGCTCATCCCTTGCTCCCCGCAACTTCCGAAGTGGGAAGGGTAGCCGATCCAAGGGGGGTGCCCAACCCTGCCTAGGAGGTTCCCTAGTGGGTCACACGGTGCCAAAAATTAGAATCCTGTTATGCTGAATGGAACGATGGACACTGCCACCGAGCCCACCGCCATGGCCCCTCCGGACAACCCGCTGCCCCGCTATGACCACCACATCGGCGGTGCTGCCGTGGCCCCGGCTTCGGGCCAGTACCTGCCCACCGACGACCCCTGGAGCGGCCATACCTGGGCCTGGGTGGCGCGCGGCAATGCGGTCGATGCCGCAGCCGCGGTGGGGGCCGCGCACCGCGCCTTCACCGAAGGCGCCTGGCCTGCGCTCACGCCTTCGGAACGTGGGCGGCTCCTGTGGAAGCTGGCCGACCTGGTGAGCGTCAACGCCGGCCACCTGGCGCAGATCGAGCAGCGCGACAACGGCAAGCTCGCCTCCGAGGTGGTGGCGCAGGTGCGCTACATGGCCGACTACTTCCGCTACTACGCGGGCCTCGCCGACAAGGTGCAGAGCAGCGTCATCCCCACCGACAAGAAGGGCGTGCTCGCCTACACACGCTACGAAGCCAAGGGCGTGGTCGCGATCATCACGCCCTGGAACTCGCCGCTCACGCTCACCAGCTGGAAGCTGGCGCCGGCGCTGGCGGCAGGCTGCACGGCGGTGATCAAGCCTTCGGAGTTCACCTCGGCCTCGATGGTGGAGTTCGCGCGGCTGTTCGACGAAGCCGGCTTCCCCAAGGGCGTGGTCAACGTCGTCACCGGCCTCGGGCCCGAGGTGGGGCAGGCGCTGGTGGAGCACCCGCACGTCGCGCACATCGGCTTCACCGGCGGCTCGGAAGCGGGGCGGCGCATCTACGAGATGGCCGCACGGCACTTCAAGACCGTCACGCTCGAACTGGGCGGCAAGTCGCCCAACATCGTGTTCGACGACGCCGACCTCGAACAGGCCGTGAAAGGCATCGTCTCCGGCATCTTCGCCGCCAGCGGCCAGAGCTGCCAGGCCGGCTCGCGCCTGCTGGTGCAGCGTTCGATCCATGACCAGCTCGTGGAGAAGCTGCTCGCCTTCATGCAGGGTGTGAAGCTCGGCGACCCCAAGCTGCCCGACACGCAGATGGGCCCGATCGCCACGCGACCGCAGTTCGAGAAGGTGCTGTCGTACATCGAGATCGCCAAGGCCGAGGGTGCGCGTTGCGTGCTGGGCGGGCGCAGCCGGCCCGACCTGGGTGCCGGCCAGTTCGTGGAGCCGACGATCTTCGTGGACGTGCGCAACGACATGCGCATCGCGCAGGAGGAGGTCTTCGGCCCGGTGCTGGCGGTGATCCCCTTCGACGACGAGGCCGACGCCATCCGCATCGGCAACGACATCCGGTTCGGCCTCGCCGCCGCGGTGTGGACGAAGGACCTGAAGCGCGCGATGCTGCTCACCGAGAAGCTGCAGGCCGGCACCGTGTGGGTCAACAACTACCGCGCCACCAGCTTCACGTCGCCCTTCGGCGGCTACAAGGAATCGGGCATCGGCCGTGAATCGGGCACCGAGACGATCAAGGAGTACCTGCACACCAAGTGCGTGTGGATCTCCAGCGATCTGGAAGTGCCCAACCCCTTCATCCGCCGCTGACATGGAGCCCGCATGCTCCCTCCCGGTCGCTGCTCCCCAAGGGGGCGCATGCTGCGGGCCGGCGGAGCCGGACCCGCGCATGAACCTTGATCAGGATCCAGGGAGAACGAACACATGACGAGCGCGCTGCAGGGGATCCGCGTCCTCGACCTGACCAATGTGCTGGCCGGACCCTACTGCGCCTACCAGCTGGCGCTGCTGGGGGCGGAGGTGATCAAGGTCGAGGTGCCGGGTGAAGGCGACCTGGCACGCCAGCTCGGTGCCGACGGCGAACTGAACGCCGCGCGCATGGGCGCCTCCTTCCTGGCGCAGAACGCGGGCAAGCAGTCGCTCACGCTGAACCTCAAGTCGCCCGCCGGCAAGGCGGTGCTGAAGCGCCTGGTGCAGACGGCCGACGTGCTGGTGGAGAACTTCCGGCCCGGCGTCATGGAGCGGCTGGGTCTGGCATACGCCGATCTCGCGGCCGTGAACCCGCGCCTGGTCTACTGCGCGATCTCCGGCTTCGGCCAGAGCGGGCCGATGAAGGCGGCGCCGGCCTACGACCAGATCATCCAGGGCCTGTCGGGGATGATGAGCATCACTGGCGGCCCCGACACCGCGCCGCTGCGTGTGGGCTCGCCGATCGCCGACACGCTGGCCGGCATGACGGCGGCCTTTGCCATCAGCGCCGCGCTGGTGCGCCGGCAGGCCGGCGGCGAAGGCGCCTTCATCGACATCTCGATGCTCGACTGCGCGCTCACTTCCATGGGCTGGGTGGTGTCGAACTACCTCATCGCCGGCGTGGAGCCGCAGCCGCACGGCAACGACAACTTCACCGCCGCGCCCTCCGGCACCTTCCGCGCGCAGGACGGCATGCTCAACATCGCCGCCAACAAGCAGGAGCAGTTTGTGGCCCTGGTACAGGCGCTGGGTCTGCCGGGGCTGGCCACCGACTCCCGCTTTGCGAAGCGTGAAGACCGCAAGCGCAACCGCGCGGCGCTCACGGTGTTGATCGAGGAACAGCTGCGCCAACGCCCCTGCGCCGAGTGGGAGGCCCTCTTCAACCAGATCGGCATCCCGGCCGGCGCGGTGCTCACGGTGCCGCAGGCGCTGGCGCTGCCACAGGTGCAGCAGCGCGAACTGCTCAAGCGCTTCGACGAAGCACCGGGCGTGGGCCGGCCGCTGACCATCGCGCGCTGCGGCTTCAAGCTCTCGGGTGGCGAGCCCGACGTGGCCACGCCGCCGCCCCTGCTGGGCGAACACACCGACGAGGTGCTGCGCTCGATCGGCTACACGGCCGGCGACATCGCGCAGCTGCGCGCGGACGGGGTGGTATGAGCGCAAACAAGACACCGGAAGAGCGCCTCGCGGCCGCCGCCGACTGGTGGCAGACCGCCATCACCGACATCCGCCGCGGCCACATCGGGCTGCGTGGCTACCCGGTGCAGGATCTGATCGGCCACGTCGGCTACGCCGAGATGGTTTGGCTGATGCTGCGCGGCGAACTGCCCACGCGTGCGCAGGGCGCCCTGCTCGAGGCCTGCCTGGTGGCGGCTGTCGACCACGGGCCGCATGCGCCTTCGATCGCCATCTCGCGCATGGCCGTCACCTGCGGGCTGCCGCTGAACGGCGCCATGGCCTCGGCCATCAACGCGCTCGACGACGTGCATGGCGGTGCCGGGCAGCAGTGCATGGAGCTGATGCTGGCCATCGACCACGCGGCGCAGGGCGAAGCGCCCACGGCGGAGCTGGTGGCCGCCGAGATCGACCGCTTCACGGCCGAGCATGGCAAGGTCATCCCCGGCTTCGGCCACCGCTGGCACGGCGTGGATCCGCGCTCGGTGCGCCTGCTCGAACTCGTGCGCGAGGCCTCGTCGCGCGGCGTGATCGGCGGGCGCTTCGCCACCATCGGCGTGGCCATCGAAGGCGTGCTGCAGGCGCGCAAGGGCGTGCCGATCCCGATGAACATCGACGGCATCACCGCGGCCATCTTCCTCGAGCTCGGCTTCCCGCCGCCGCTGGGCCGCGGCCTGTTCATCCTCTCGCGCTCGGTGGGCATCCTCGCGCATGCCTGGGAGCAGACGCAGCAGGGCGGCCGCATCAAGGGGCCGATGTCGCCCGAGATCCCCTACCGCTACACCGGGCCCGCCGAGCGGCGGCTCGACCCCTCCAGCAGGAGCAAGGATTCATGAAGAAGCTCATCTCCGAACAACTCGTCCAGTACCTCGAAGACCGCGGCGTCGAATACCTCTTCGGCCTGTGCGGCCACACCAACATCGCGGTGCTGGCGGCGCTGAAGGACGCGAGGACGCTGAAGTTCGTCAACACGCGCCACGAGCAGATCGCGGCGCACATGGCCGACGGCTACGCACGCGCGAAGAAGACCACGGCGGTGATGCTCTCGCACCTGGGCCCCGGCCTGACCAACGCTGCCACCGGGGTGGCCAACGCGGCGCTGGATTCGATCCCGCTGGTGGTGATCGCCGGCGACATCCCGAGCCACTACTACGGCAAGCACCCGCACCAGGAAGTGAACCTGCACGGCGACGCGCAGCAGAGCGAGATCTACCGCCCCTTCTGCAAGCGTGTGTGGCGCGTGGAGCGCCCTGACCTCTTCCCCGAGATCCTGGAAAAGGCCTTCCAGCTCGCCGAAAGCGGCCGCCCCGGGCCGGTGCTGGTCTCGGTGCCGATGGACATCTTCTCGATGGAGGTGGAGACCGCCCTCTTCGAGCGCCTGTCGCTGCACACCAGGCACCTGGCCAAGCCTTCACTCGACGACGCCACGGCCGAGAAGATCGTGGCCACGCTGCTGGCGGCGAAGAACCCGCTCATCTACGCCGGTGGCGGCGTGCTGCTGGCCGACGCGGCCGAGGAGCTGTGCGGGTTCGCCACCCACCTGGCGATCCCCGTGGCGCATTCACTGATGGGCAAGGGCGCGCTGCCCGACGACCACCCGCTCACGCTCGGCATGACGGGCTTCTGGGGCACGAAGTTCGTCAACGACCAGTGCCTGAATGCCGACTGGGTCATCGGCCTGGGCACGAGCTTCAAGGAAGCCGACTGCAGCAGCTGGGAGAAGGAGTTCACCTTCAGCTTCCCGCCGAGCAAGCTGATCCACATCGACATCGACGCCGCCGAACTCGGCCGCAACTTCCCCTGCGAGATCGGCGTCGTCACCGACCTCAAGGCCGCGCTGCAGGTGATGAACCGCGTGGCGAAGAAGCTGCTGCCGGGTGGGCGCAGGAACGTGACGCTGGAGAACCGCATCGCCGGCCACCGCGCCGAGTTCCAGGCCGGCAACCGAGGTTTCGTGCAGAGCGACAAGTTCCCGATGCAACCCGAGCGCATCCTGGCCGTGGTGCGCGAGGTGCTGCCGCGCGACGCGATCATCACCACCGACGTGGGCTGGAACAAGAACGGCGTGGGCCAGCAGTTCCCGATCTACACACCGGGCAGCATCCTCACGCCGGGCGGTTACGCGACGATGGGTTTCGGCGCGCCGGCCGCGCTCGGCGCCAAGCTGGCCTGCCCGGACCGTGTGGTGGTGGCACTCGTCGGCGACGGCGGGTTCGGCCAGAACCCGGCCATGCTCGCCACCGCTGTGGAGTCGGGCATCCCCGTGGTGTGGGTGGTGATGAACAACGGCGCCTACGGCACCATCGCCGGGCTGCAGATGGCGCATTACGGCACCACCATCGGCTGCATCTTCAAGAAGGAGGGCGAGCCGTATTCGCCCGACTTTGCGGCCATCGCGCGGGCCTACGGCGCCGAGGGCGTGAAGATCGGCTCCGCTGCCGAGTTCAAGACCGTGCTGGAGCAGGCCGTGGCCGCCGGCAAGCCGTTTGTCATCGACGTGGCGATGCTCAACAACCCGGTGCCCACGGCGGGCCACTGGAACATCAACGACATCTACACGCCGGGCGGCCGCAAGGTACACCATGTGTCGATCCCCTGAGCCCCGGCGGCACCAGCGCGGCTTCACGCTGCTGGAGCTGCTGGTGGTGATGGTCATCATCGGCCTGCTGGCCGCCTACGTGGCGCCGCGCTACTTCGCGCAGGTGGGCAAATCGGAGGTGCGCGCGGCGCAGGCGCAGATCGTGGCGCTGCGCAACGCGCTGGACACCTACCGGCTCGACGTGGGCCAGTACCCCAGCACCGAGCAAGGGCTGGGCGCGCTGCTCGCGCGCCCGCAAGGCGCCGCGCGCTGGGCCGGCCCCTACCTGCAGAAGGCGGCGCCGCCCGACCCCTGGGGCCGCCCTTACCAGTACCGCGCGCCCGGTGAACACGGCGACTTCGACCTCTACTCGTTCGGCCGTGACGGCCAGGCCGGTGGCAGCGGCGACGCCGCCGACATCACCAGCTGGTAGGCGGGCCGATCGCCATGCGCTACGAGGTGCGCGCCCTGAAGCCGGGTGTCGGCGTGGTGGCCCAGGCCATCGACGCCGATGACGAGCTGGCCGCCATCGGCCTGGCTTCGGCGCAGGGGCTGGAGGTGCTGTCGGCGCGGCGCGTGCGGGGCATCGCGGGCTTGAGCACACGGCGCGCGGCGCGCTTCGAACTCGTGCCCTTCAGCCAGGAGCTGGTGGCGCTGCTCGACGCGGGGCTGTCGCTGCCCGAGACGCTGGAGGTGCTGATCGAGAAGGAACCGCGCCCCGCGGCCAGGCAGGTGGTGCAGGCGCTGCTGGAGCGGCTGCGCGAAGGGCGTTCGCTGTCGCAAGCGGCCGAGGCGCAGCCGGCGCAGTTCC
>VFQQ010002244.1_pt1 | contig 22653 bp, 40 predicted proteins | sample 3512341 | NCBI WGS metagenome assembly VFQQ01 (sample SAMN10412373, study PRJNA504923) | tailings metagenome | isolation source: Relicate 2 Philex TSF1 revegetated site | place: Philippines: Tuba, Benguet | collected 2017-08-29 | reverse complement strand
AGGACTTCTTCGGCCCGCGTGCAGGTGGGAGGGGGTGCGCTGGCAGGCATGGGCTGCCTGGGCTGTGCTTGCATGACCGGTAGCAGCTGCTTTTGGTTGTGCTGACTGTCCCTCAAATGGCGCTGGCCGTCTGCCTCTGTCCTCCATGCTGCAGGGGGGCGGCAGGGGGCCGCCCAGGTCACGGCGGGCGGCCGCAACCGTCAGCAGCTAGACGCATTTGAGGCTGAGGAGGAGGAAGAGGAGGAAGAGGAGGAGGAGGAGGAGGGCTTCGAGGGTGAGCATGGCAGGCTGCACTGACCAGTGCGTTGCCTAATGCTCTGTCGCTTGCAAGGGGAGGTGCCCGCAACACAGCCTGTTTTGGGCATTTGTGCACCTTGCCTCTCCCGCCCTGCATTGCTTTGATCGCTACGGCCCGCAACCTGCTTGTCCACCCATGCACTGGCCTCCAAACACCGCCTTTCTATGCAGATGACATGCTGTCGGACGACATGCTCTCTGGAGAGGAGGAGGGGGAGGAGGTCCAGCGGCGGCGCGGCGGCCAGCCAGACGAGGACGGCTTCAGCGATGAAGAGGAGGGAGAGGAGGGCGATGAGTTTGAGGATGAGGAGGCGGGCTGGGGGCGGCAGCGCAACCTGCTGGCTGAGAGCGACGATGAGGAGGAAGAGGAGGAGGAGGCACCCTCGGCGCACGAGCGGCGGCAGCAGCGCATGGCTGAGAAGATCAGGTGCGGGGAGGGGAGCCGGGTGGGCTTGGTGGGGGGCGCAGGTCCGGGGCGGGGGAAGTTACGGTGGGAGGGGTGGGGTGGCTGCTGAGCAGCTCTTTGCTTTGCCACGTGGCAGCCTTGCCCTTGCTGCCTGTGTCGTCTGCTTCCTGCGGCTCTCATTCAGTCTGCCGTCGCTGCCCGCCCTGTTGAAACTCCGCAGGCGGCTGGAGGAGGCGGCCATGGGCAAGAAGGACTGGTTCATGCTGGGAGAGGTGGACGCAGGTGCGACTCTGTTTGAGTGGGGCCTGGGTGTGCACAACAGGCCTGCCTGCAGCCACCATGTTTGCTGGGCAGTGTCAGGGCACAGCGTGCGTCCTGAAGCATCGGCTGGTTGCGCTGCCCACTGCCCGTGCCTACGACCCAGCCCACCCACGATGCCTCCACCAGAAGCCCCACTGCCCGCTGCCCCACTGCCCCTGCCCTGCTCCCCCATTTGCAGCTGAGCGCCCCAAGAACTCGGCCCTGGAGGTGGACCTCGACTTTGAGACCACCGTCAAGCCGCCGCCCCAGGTCAGCAGGGGACACCACTTGGGGCTGCGGCGTGGGCAGCAGTGGTGCCTGGCAGAGGAGCAGCGTGTGGCAGTGACTCTGCTTCTTCGGTATGGTGCATGCCTCGAGTGACTGGTGCAACCCCTACCCCGCAAAAGCATCGGAGCAGCTTACCCCATGCCTGCCTCCCCCCATCCACTCACCTGCCTCCACCCCTCCCGCCGCAGCCCACGGAGGAGATGACTCGCAGCCTGGACGAGCTGATCAAGGCGCGCATCGCGGAGGGCCAGTTTGACGACGTGGTGCGCCTGGTGGCGCCGCCCCCCGAGGTCAAAAAGGCGACGGTGGAGCTGGACGACTCCAAGCCGCAGCAGGGCCTGGGAGAGCTGTATGAGGCAGAGTACACGCGCGCGGTGGCGGGCGCCGCGGACGATAAGGTGGGTGATGGGGTGGAAGTGTTGCTGAAAGAGAGCGAGTGTGTGGCTGTTGGGTGTTGCAATGTGGTGGGAATCCATCTGCTGGGGGCAGGGAAGTGGGCTGGAAGACAGATGACAACGGCGGCTTTCTTTTTGCCCCAGTACGAGTTGCATCCACCAAGTCATGTTCCCCCTCACCGCCCCACCCACCCACCCACCCTCCGCAGGACGAGGAGGTGCGGCAGGCGGCGCGGGCGCAGTTCTCCGCGCTGTGCGCCAAGCTGGACGCGCTAAGCCACCTGCACTTCACGTGAGGGGGCTGCCGACGCGGGGAAGCTGCCTTGCTGAGGGGTGCCTTGCTGCTTGCTGGACACCTGTCTGCCTGCTCAGTATGCCGCCTACAGCAGCCAAAAGGGCACTTTGCAGGCTGCTGTGTGCAAAGTCACAACGCTTCAGCTCCTGCCACATTGCTGACCTCATGCTGGCCCCCTGTCCCCTGGCTTCCTTCCCCCAGGCCGCGGCCGGTGATAGAGGAGGTGACGGTCAAGGTGGACGTGCCGGCCATCATGATGGAGGAGGCGGCACCGCAGGTGGGGAGCTTGACTAAAGTCATTCAGCAGCTTGGCTGCCCCCTCTCATGCACCTCATACACACAAACTGTGTGCTGTGGCTGCGCGCAGCCGCGCACGCAGACAGCTGCCTTGCCTCTTCAGCACCATGCTCCCCCGCCACCTGCTGAATCAGCGCCGTCCCACCCCCACCCCGATCACTTCCCCGCAGTTTGTGAGCGGCGCCAGCATGCGCGCCCCTGAGGAGGTGTTTGCCTCGGAGGCGGGCGGCGCGCCGAGGGCGGAGGAGGAGCTGGAGCGGGAGGACCGGCGGCGGCGGCGCGCGCAGGTGGGCGGGGATGTGCGGGCTTGGGTGCGGGCCGAGGGTAGTAGCTGGCGAGTGCATGGTGGAGGTGGTATCATGCCATTTGTAGCTTGCCAAGTAGGTGGGAGTTGTGGCCTCAGGTTTCTCCAGCACTCCAACGAGATGCATCACCACCACCCGTCCCTGCCTGACCTCCCCACCCATACCCCTGCCCCCCGTGCAGCGCAAGCGCGCCGGCCAGAAGCGGCGGGTGGGCAAGGAGGAGGAGCGGGCGGCACGGGCGGCAGCACAGGGCGGCACCGCGCCGCTGGCGGGCCGCAAGTCGGAGGCGGCAGACCGCGAGGCGCGCAAGGTGGGATAGAGGGCAGGCTGGTGTGGGGTGGCAGTGTCTGGGTCTGAGCTTGGGTGGTGTGTCCGCGCTGCCCTGGGATCTGATGCGCTGCGTTCTGCCCGCTTCTCAGCCCACCTGACTCGCCCACAACACCCTGTCCACCCCTTCCTTCCCTCTCCCGCAGCTGGAGAAGAAGGTCAAGAAGGGCGGGCGCAGCGAGTTTGGCAAGAGCGCCAAGGTGTTTGGCATGATCCAGCAGCACATGGACGGCACCACCGCAGCTGCACGCGCGCAGGCAGCAGAGGCGGCGGCGCCACGGGCGGCGCATCTCAAGCTTTGATCGCATCTCAAGCTCAGGGCGCCCTGCTATGGTGGCACGTTGCCACACCAGTCATCAAATCACATCTGAAAGTGCAGTGCAACAGTGCTGAGCGGAGAGCAGGGAGCACGGAACTGAGAGCAAGAAGTGGACAAGAGAGGAGAAGTGCATGCACGGGAGAAGCGTTTGTGGGTCATTCGTTGTCACATGCAGGCCAGGAGGGCAGGTGCACAGCAGGCAGAGGGAGGCCCTGCACAGCTTGCCGCTGCTCCGCCTCAGTGATTCAGGCAGGTGGCGGCTTGCCCAGCTGGCGGCAGATGTCAGCGGCCAGAGCGCGGGCGCCCCGTGCCACCCAGCCCTCCTTGTCATCTTGGTATTTGCGCACCGCCTTGATGGCCTCCATTCTGTTGAGTCCGTGCGGCTGCAGTAGCACAGCCACATCCAGCGCCAGCTGCTGCCAGGGCGTCTTGCCCGCCGCTGCCGCGCTGCCGGCCGCTGCCTTGCCTGCTGCGCACGCGGCACGCTGCTGCACTGCCGCCGCAGCTGGGGCTTGCGACAGCGCCGCCTGGGTGGCCGGCACACAGGCTGTGCTTGGCCGAGCCGCACTGATGCCTGCCTGGCCGCCAGCATCCGCCACTTGTGTGGTGCCTGGCGACCCGCCTGCGCCCCGCAGCTGCGGCGTCCAGTGCATGGCCGGCGTGACTTGCGTCTCCGGGCGGTGCACCGAGGCCTGCACCACGGTTGCCTGAGTGGCCAGCCCAGCGGGCGGCGCAGCCTGCTGGTCTCCTACACGGATCAGCCCGTCTGCCAGCGCCTGCCGAATCTTGGCTGCCCGCTCGCCGGTGGGGTCCCACCCCACGCTGCATGAAAAGGACATGGAGGAGGGCAGGCACACCGGGGAGTTGATGGAAAGGATGCACACTGAGTTAACAGCAAGCTTGGCCACCTTCAAGTTGCGTCTCCATTCCCCGTCGCCGCACAACCAAAACTCTCCAGAGACCCTGCTTGCCTGGGCACGTGCCGATCCGTCTTCTTCAGCAGGCAAGTGAACTTCCGGATGCCGCCGCTGCCACCCGAACCGCGGCCGCTGCTGCTAGCCGCTGCAGCCGACCCTTTGGATGCAGACTCCAGCAGCTTCGCGTTGCTGGCACGCAGCATGTGTAGCTGGTTGGGTTGGCTGCGGCAGGAAGGGTAAGAGGGATAGGGGACAGTGGGATACTTGATTCAGGACAGCAATTTTCCAGCACTAAGAAGGAGTGGCCAGAGGCAGCATGCAAGCGCTGTGCTCATTTGCAGCTCCTCCCGCGCCCCTGCCACTCCACCCATCCCCGCCTCTTGCTCCCCTGCGCGCCTGTCGAAGCGGCGCTGGGCCTCCGCCAGCAGCTGGTCAAACAGCTGCGGCTCGTCGGCCTGCTGCACCATGAGCGCCACCGGGTGCTGCCTGTGGTCACCCAGGTCCAGCTGCAGCACCCGCCCCTTGTGGCCGTCCTGCGCAGGACGAGAAGGGTTTGAGGGCAGGCGGAGGGTCAGCTGGTGGACAACGTGATCACTGCAGGCGTTGGCTTAGAGGCAGCAACGTGGCTTCAATGGAACTGGCGGGCACAACTGGTAGGATATGCATCTGAAGCCCGCCGCTTGCACTTGCCAGCTGGAAGCACAGCAAGCACAGCACAGCGGCACCCTTTGACCAGCGCAACACCCAGTAAGTGCCTCACTTTGACGGTGGGTCTGCGGCGCAGGTAGCCCACCAGCTGCACCAGCGTCTGGCTGCGCAGCCCAGCCAGCTCAAGAAAGGACACGTCCCGGTCCATCCAGAGCACCTCTTGGCGCGGCCCCAGCGCAGCAGGCGGCTGCTGCGAACGCTGTGCTGCGGCCGGGCCGGCGGGCTGGGACAGAGGCTCCTGCTTGACCTGCTGCTGCTGCCGCTGAGCTGGCCAGGCAGCCACAGAGCTGGCGCCGATGCAGCTGGCTGCGGGCGCTGCCCTGCTATTGCTCTGCTGCCGTAGCTGCGGCGGCGGCTGCTGCTGCTGTCGCTGTGGCAGAGCAGCGGGCGCCGTGACCATGCTGTTGCCGCCCATGCAGCTCGCCTCAGGCTGCGGCTGCACACCACTGGGCTGCGGCTGCGTGGCACCCGATTGCAGCTGGGGCTGTGCAGCAGCAGGCTGCTGCGCTCCCTTGGGCGCCATGCACACGCCCTTGGGCATCAGCGGCCCAACAGCCGTCCTCACCTCCTCTTGCAGCCGCAGGTAAGCGTCCTGCAGCGGCTTGGCCAGCTTGTGGCCGAGCAGCACCAGGCGAGCCGGCGCAAAGAGGCAGCCAAACGCCCACTGCTGGCCTGGCTGCAGGTCCTGCCACCGCTGCACGGCGCCGCCTGCTGCCGCTACTGCGGCACCTGCTGCTGCCCCCACCGGCGAGCCGCCGGCCTCTGCCGCTGCTCCTGCTGAGCCCGGGCTGGGCTGCCCGGCCGCCTCGCCGCTGCCCAGGTGGGCGTGCAGGAAGGCTGAGAACAGGTGCAGCGTGGAATGGGCCAGCGTCCATCCAAAGTCGCCGGGTCGGAACATGGCTGGCGCCGGCGGCAGCGCTGGTGCGGCACCGCTGGGCTGCAGCGCCGCTTCCCGCCGCAGCAGCTCCAGCTGCTTGGACAGCTCCATGCACGGCTGCTCCACATTGACGGTCCACTGCCGCACCAGCCCGCCGCACAGCCCGCTGACCGTGTTGACCGGCGCGTTGGCTGCTGGGTCCATGTCACGAGGCAGCAGCCGGGGCGGGCCGTCTGCCTGCAGCTTGGTGCAATACAGCTGCCGCCTGGGCTCCTCCAAGTGCTGCCACACCGGCTGCTTGCAGCACAGCAGCGCATCGGAGGCAACCGCCGTCCAGAAGCTGTGCAGCGCCTTGGACACCACGGCGGCGCGGCCGGTGCCGGGAGTGGGGCCGCTCAGCGGCGGCAGCAGCTGCGCCAGCGGGCCGCCGTGCTCCAGCAGGCGGGCCAGCATGCTGCGGGGCAGGGGCGAGAAGACGAGAAGATGGCGAGATGTGTGCAGCACTGTGACACAGCAGCCAAACAGGAAGGATGATGATGTGATGCTGCCCTCGTTAGACATGCAGCTGCTGCCAGCCAGCACCCTGCCATCCAGCAGCCTTCCGCCGCAGCCAGCACCAACCAACCTGAAGATGGCCTCCTGGGTGCCACTGCCATTGTAGGGGTCGGTTGGCGGGATGCGGGGGCGCAGCGCGTCCAGCAGCGACCACAGCAGGGGCAGCAGCGCGCCATGCACTTCCTCCTCCCCGCGCAGCGAGCGCAGCAGGATCTGCATAGGCAGGGCGCGTGGCGCACAAATGTCAGCTGGACCAAGACTGCCTGGGAAGCAGGAGCGCAGCATTGCATGGCTTGGTTAGAAAACGGTGACACTTCCAACACAGACCTGCCAACAATAAACCCAGCCACCCTCCATCCCCTACCCAGCTCACCTCCAGCAGGCGCACTGCATTGACTGCTGAGCGCTGCGCTCCATCGGCAGGGATGTGGCAGCGTGCCAGGTAGCGGCGCAGCAGCGTGGCCAGCACAAACTCGCGCAGCTGCGCCAGGGTGGCGGCCCCAGGGTTGGCCTGGAGCACAGCCTGCTGCTGGTCCTCGGGCAGGGCAATCATCGAGTCGGCCAGCCGCTCTAGCACCGCCTGGTCGCAGGGGCTGGCTTCTGTATCGCCTGCATAGCGGGCAGGCATATGTTGACGTGTGGTCAAGAGTTTGTCAGGAAGCAAAGTCTGAGATGCACCTATTGCAAGCGAGTAAATACGCACTGGTCCCCAAATGCAAATCTACATTAGCTGCCTGCTGGCTGGCTGCACCCACCCGAGCAGAGCTCCAGGGCGGAGCCCACCGCCGCAACCACCGGCTTGAGCAGCTGCGGGGTGGACTGGCAGGCGGCGGGGGCGCCCCACGCCAGCAGCACCTGCCACAGCACGCTCAGCTGGCCAAACGGCAGCCCCTGCACAAAGCGGCACAGGGAAAGGTGAGATGGGTCGCATAGCAAGCACACGAGGCAACATGCAATCACACGCTGTTGAGCACTTTCACCTGCTTCAATTGGCTGCCCAGCCCCCAGCCCAAGCCACCAGGTCTCACCTGCAGGCGCTGCCGCACGTCGCCCAGGCTACGCAGCGCGGAGCCCAGGTCATCCTCGGTATCCAGGGCCGCCAGACCCACCCTGCCCGCTGCTGCGCGTTCTGCCCGCTGCGCCACAAACTCGCGGTGCACCGCCAGGCAGCTGCCCACCACCAGCATGGACATGCGCTGCAGCAGCCGCCGCAGCTGGTCCACCACAGCTGCCAGCGAGGGGCCAGCGGGCACAACCGCCGGGGGCAGCGGCATGAGCGGGGTGGCGGCCAGCAGCAGCGCGCCCAGAAGGCGGTACAGGCGGGCGCCGTACCGCAGGCGGTCGGCACGGGAGCGGGCATCGGTGCCGGCCACCTCCTTGTCCCGCCGCTCCAGCAGCTGCGGGCAGGGGATGTGCGCAAGGGATGGTGGGTCGCTGCAATGCAGGTGCTAGCATGTGGTCCAAGCAAGCCTGATGCGGTCCCAGCTTGCAAGTGGAGCCGGGCCTGGCAACCCATGGCATCTACACAAATCTGCTGCCTATTCCCACCACCTTAGCTGCCCCCACCCACAAGCCGCACCTCGTCCAGCCCTTGCAGCAGCTCCGGCAAGTGGGGCCGCCACGACAGGTCGCGAGCAAGCGCTCGCATCACATGGCACAGCACCGCCGCTGTCTGCTGGCCTCGCCCGTCTGCCCCAACGGCCAGCTGCACGAAGGGCAACGCAAGGAATGTAAGGGTGCAGGGTGGGAAGATGAGGGGACAGGTGTGCGGGCATGACCTCCTGAGATGATGCAGATGGCCCATTTACTGTGCTTGGCTGCTCACACCCAGCCCGTGCCAGCCGCACCTGCGCCGGCTCCAGCCCAGAAAACAGCGGCTGCATCTCCGGCAGCTGGCTGAGCACCAGGGTGAGCTTCTCGCCTGCAGGCAGCAACGAGAGTTGAGGGCATTCTCAGGCGGCAGGAATCGGGAACTGCACACAAGGCACTAAAGGTCAGCCAGTCTGTCCAGTCCAGCCTCAATTCAGCAACCTTGCGCTCACCAATGTTGAACCTCCTGGAGCGGTCCAGCAGGCAGAGCAGCCAGTGGCGCAGCAGCCAGGTGCGGGCACGCGGGTCGGGCATGGGCAGGCTGGACACGTGCTGCGGTGCAGGGAGGGTGGGAGAACAACTCAGAATGGGGCAGATTCACGGATGCATGACACGCAATAGACTGCAGAGCCCAAGCATGCTTGCCTGCAGCGTGTCTGCAATAAGCGACATGCCAAAGCCGCGGTAGACGCGGTTGGACAGCTGCCAAAAGGTGGCGGGGGCTGCATGGGTTGCAGGAGCACACGGTGTGGAGGGTCGGCAGCGATTCTGGAGCTGGCTTGCGCAATGGACTCAACCAACACGCAGCCAATCTAGCGCACACCCGCCCGGTGGTGCATGCAGCACCTCGCCTTTCACCCACCCCACCCCGCCCCCGATCCCAGCCTCACAGTTGTAGGGCTGGATCGCCTTTGCCTCCAGCTGCTGCCAGCTCATCTGGCCACACTCCATGAGGAAGGCGTACGCCCTTGCCAGTGTGTCCACCTGGTGCAGTGTGGGGGATGGACAGGGCAGGAGCTTGCAAGGACAGTGTTAAAATGCCACGTCTGGCCTGCCCATGCACGCTGGAGCAATCAACGCCCCGGTGCTGACATCCATACACCCACGGGCACCATACTCAAGCCGCTGTGCCTTGCCCCCACCCAGCTCACCCCGCCCTGGCCCATCGTTTGCATGGAAGCGGGGCCCGAGGCTGTGCCCGTGGACGCCGCTGCCATGCTGTCCAGCCGTGCTGCGCCCACAGCGGTCCCAGCTGGCCGCCACAGCGGGTAGTCGGCAGCCACCACCTCCTCCAGCAGCGGCAGCATCTCCCTGACAACCTGTGTGGGCCAGGATGTAGGAGGCGGCAGGTGCCGTGCAAGCATCAGCGCATGACATGGCAAGGTAGGCATGTGTTGCGCGTCACCGGGCCCCGGGCATCAAGCACTCCCTGGCAAGACATGGCACAGCCATACCACATGGCACAGCCATACCACATCACTGCCGGGTCACATCCTGCGCAGCTCCTGCCGCGAGGCCGCCATTTTGCATAAAGGTTCTGCCACGTGAAGTCTACTGCCCCCAAGCCCACCTGGCACATGCGCAGCCGCTCCTCCCGCCGCCGGTTGATCTCCACCACGCTGAGCTGCAGGCCGTGCTGCCGCTCCTCGCGCAGACAGGAAAACCTCAGCCCCTGCAGGCGGGGCGTTGCAGAAAGCATACCGGGTGCTTCTGTTGGGCGACCTGCTTCAACTTGTCGAGTCGTCAACTCGAGCAGGGCTTGAACCTTGCAGCCAACCGCAGCGAAAGCCGACACATCATGCCGCTGATGCCCACCCAACTCCATCCAGCCAAAGCCATCAACCCCTGCAGCCAAAGCAGCCCTTTTCCCGCACCAGGAACACCAGCTGTGCGCCGGCCTGCTTGCTGCGGTGCGTCATGCCACGGTTGCCGCCCAGCAGGGCGGCCACCAGTCGAGGCGAGATGAGGTGCATGGCGTCGTGCTGCAGGTGCGCCGCCTCCTCCTGGCACAGCTGCAGGCTTTCATACAGCAGCTGGTCGACCAGCTGCAGAGATAGGGCAGGGGCGTTGGCAGGCGGAGAGGCAGGTGAAAGAAGTCAGAGAAAGGAGCGATGGATGGTAACCACACATCGTCGGGTTAGGTACAAACTTGCAGAGCACATTCTTGCGCACACATTGCCTGCATGCAGCCTGACTGGCACCCCGGCATCCCCAACTCACGCTGCACATGCCCTGCAGCTGGGTGTAGACTTGGCTGAGCCCCCTGGCACGCTCCGCGGCATCGTAGTGGTAGGGCCCAATGCGCTGGTCCTGCTCCGGCAGCTGCAGCAGGGAGCTGCCGTGCAGCGCCTGCTGGATCTGGCCCAGCAGGCGGCGCAGCTGGGAGCCGTCCTCAGCCAGGGAGGCCACTGCAGGACAGGGGAAGGTAGGCAGAAGGATGGGTCGTCGGCTGTATGTGGGTGAGAAATCAGGCACAGAGGCCTGAGCCCCAACATACAATTCAGACATCCAGCTCATGCTGCAGGCAGATCAAGCCTGCTTGGAGCACAGCTGCGCCTGCGCAATATCCAGCAACTCAGCCTTTGCGCCGCACCAATGTCGCTGATGGCTCGGTACACGCCCCGCAGCGGCGCGCGCAGCTGCCGCTCAGCCAGCGTCTTGCGCAGCTCGATCCAGGCCTCCAGCAGCACCATGCGCGCCGACCAGTGGCTGCGCTCGCAGTCCACGAAGCAGTCCTGGCGAAAAGGGAGAAGGGAAGGGAATGTGTGGCCGCTCAATTGTCGAGCAGCAGAGGGCTGGCCTGAGCCAGAGCGGCCAAACACGTTCTGTTTCAAGCACACGACGGCCAGCCATCTCTCCAAGCCAGCGCACCTGGCACACGAGGCGCTGCACCACCTGCCACACATCGTCATCAGGCAGCACGGTGGCCAGAAAGTTGTACAGGTCCACCATCCTGCATGGATTTGTGTGTGCACAAGTTGGGCACAAGCAGTTGGGATTGGCGCTGGCAAGCAGTGCAAGTTGTGCAAGCAGGGCTGGATTCGGGAGGAAGCTCGCCACCCTCGCAACCCTTGCACCGCTCACTCTCGCAGCGCGTCGAAAGGCAGGGTGTTGGGGACCGGGCGCATGTCGTCAGATCTGCATTGTGCCGGACAGAAACAAACCGAGATGAGAATGCATCTAATCGGCCACCAATGTGCCGGCAGGGCTGCTCTCTCACACATACGTTAGCAGGTCCCTACCCACCCCTGCCTGCCGAACACACACTCCTCACCTGAGCACCACCAGGGGCTCCAGGAGCCAGGCGTTGGCCTGGGCCAGCACCTCCTGCAGCGCCGGCATGTTGCGCTCGTACTGCAGACAGGATACAACCGAAGGCAGCAGGGAGGTGTTCAACTGAATTTCATCTGTCTGCAGCGGCAACAACACATGGTGCAATGTGCCAAGGAGCACGCAATGCACCACCGTGAGAAACAGTAGCGGTAATGATAGCAATCTGCTCAATTTGCACCACCCCACAGCCAGTCCAGGGTAGCAGCTGCATGCTCACCACTCGTGTGTAGCGGTCGTTTGCCTGCTCCGCGCTCATTGGATATGGGCCGGCAGCAAAGCTGGGCTGGGCAGGGTCTGCCTTCAACACCTCCTCAACTAGCTGCCTCGCTGCTTGGTGCAGGCAGTGCCAATCAGCTGCCGGGCTCGACATGCTGCGCCTCGCCGGTGCCGCCGCCCCAGCAGCCGCTGCATCACCCGCCAAGGGCGTGGCGGCTGGCGGCGGCAGGGCGGCCTCAGCGCCAGCAGCAGCAGGGGAAGCACTTGACGGCTGCGGCGCTGCTGCTGCGGGCAGCACGACCGCCCCAGGTGACAGCCCCACCTGCTGTGAGGGCTCTGCCACCTCCATGGGGCTGGCGCTGCGGACCCGCTCCTCTGCCGCTGCCTCTTCTCTGTCTGCCGGCTGTGCCGCAAGCTGCCCAGCATCTGCCAGCCTGCCGCCTGCCTGAGGCTCCACAGCAGCAGCGCGTGCCTGCTTGCTGCCGGGAGCTGCCACAGGTGTGAGGCGCGCCTGCTGCTGGTGCAGATGCGGCCGCAGCGGCGGCCGCGGAAGGCCTGCAGGCGGAGGTACTGCTGCGCCTGCCTGCCGTGCTGGCCCACGTGCTGACGCAGCAGAAGCGGGCCTCAGGCCCAGAGCCAGTCCAGGGAGCATGCCATCCCCTGCAAGGCCAACAGCATGTGGGCTCAGAAAGCGCGCACTTGATGTTCAAACATGCTGAATGCAACATGGGACATGTTCACAAACCACAAATCCACACATGACAGAACCATCAAAACTGCATTCCGAAGCCACAAACCGCTGTTCCAGCCCTCACCTTCTGGCAGGCCAGTTGGGAAGGCAGCATTGGCGTCCCGGTGCAGCAGCCCATCCAGCCGCTCCTGCCGCCCCGGCTCAGCCGCGCTTGCTCCCCCAGCTGCCGCTGCCCCAGAGCCAGCTGTGCCGTCTGCTGCCTCAGACGGCGCTCCTGCTGTGCTGGGCTCTCCGCCTGCTGCAGCCAGAGGCCCAGTTGAGCTGCTGGGTGCCACAGCGGCTGCTGCTGCTGCTGGTGCACCTGTGGCCGCTGCTCTCAGCAGGTGGGCCGCCTGCTGAGGTGCTGCTCCCAAATGCACAAACTGCCCTGCTGCAGGCAGACCAGCAGGCCCGGCTGCTGTCGCTGCAACTGCTGCTTCAGGCGCTGCTGCTGCCCGCTGCGGCAGCTCACCAGGGCGGCGCGGCGGCAGGCGGCGGCGTGCTGGTCCGGCACCCCCGAGGCTGGTGCTGCCAGCTACCAGGCTGCCGCTGAGCTGCGTCACCCCAGGTGCCCCCAGCGAGGCATGCGGCGCCTGCTGCAGAGCGCTACTGGCCACAGCTGGCGACCCTCGGGAGCCATCCGGCCCCAGCGCAGATGCGGCTGGTGGGACTGAGGCCGCCCGCGCTGCAGGGCGCAGGGCAGTGTTGCAGAGCTTTGAGCCTGTCTGAATAAACGTTTGAATGACCAGAGCAGGACCAGGGTGCAGACTTGGTAACGTGAGGCAGTCACCAGCCAGACACAAGGCATATCGTCCAGCTAGGCAAAGGCATGCGCCTCAACGGAGGCCCACCTCTCTCCTCCAAACACACGCACCTGCTGCGGGCGCAGGCAGCATCTCATCCTCGTCCTCCTCATCGTCCGCCAGGTCTGCCGCCAGCGTGCCCTGCCCAAAGCCCAGTGCTGCCAGCAGCTGCTGGTTGCGCGCCGCCACCGCACTGACGCGCTCGTCCGTCAGCCCAGTGGCGGCACGGATGGCCGCCAGCTCACGGTGCACCAGCGTTTCAGCGGCAGTGCGCAGCCCCGGGCTGCGACGGGGAGCAAGGCAGCAGATACGCATTTGGGCAGAAAGCGATGGTGAAAGCAACTACGGGAGTGTATCTGGCTGGGGTTAAAATGGCATCCCACCCTCTTCCCCCTCTCCAGCACTGGCCTTCCTGCTCAACCAGATCCCGACTCGCCCCATCCCCTTCCCGCTGCTGCCCCTGCCTCACCCCTCGTCCCGCTCGTTGCGCTGCCGCTTGGCCGCATCCACACGTCGCGCCACCTCCCTGTCCAGCAGCGGCTGCAGGCTGTTCACGTTGTCGGTGATGTTGGCCAGCAGCGACTCGTCCAGCTGGGACAGCACCAGGTAGTGAGCCACCTGGGAGGGAGGAGGGGCCAATATGGGAGCTTGCTGGTTGGCGTGGGTCTGCTGCGAAACTGGCACGAGCCAGACGGTGTGACTGGGTGTTTCCGCATTACAGCCTGGAACACGACCAGCTGCAACGGAATATCTTCCTGATCACCCTTGCCAGATAGGCATGCAGGCAACTTGCCCACCCTTGTGCCTGCATGCTTAGCCAAACACCCAAAACGGGCTGCGTCCTCCCGCCCCTCACCGACTCGTATCCCAGGGACTCAGCCTCCGAAATGAGCTGGTCGGTGGGGACCCAGCCATTCTTGTTGCGCACGCAGTTGTGGGCTGCCAAAGAGGGGTAAAAGTTGAGCAGGCATGCGTTGTTGAGGTCTGCAAGGATGCCAGACTGTTTTGAAGTGCACCACCCGCCAACCAACCCAACCATCAAACCGAATCAATACCACCAAATGTTACCGAACCCCACCCACGCCACACACATGAGCAGTTGCAGATCTGGCGGCAGGCGGGGCAGAGCCAGTTGGGATCCTGCCGCGCCTCGTGCAGGTTCTCGCCTGAAGGCAGCAGCGCGCAGGGTGAGGGCAACGTGGTTCTGGAGCACTTAACAGCGCTGGATGAACGCATTGTCGGGATGGCTGCCACATGAGCATGGAAGACGCAGGGCGGAAAATGGCAGCAGCAGCCGTTTCAAGCACGCACCGAAGCGCGTCCAGAGGCAGTTGCCGCAGATGACACCAGCATACGGCCCTCCGTACACGTTGTCGCGGTTTGCGTGGCAGGCCGTGCACTGCGTCTTCACCGTGGTCGTCTTCTGCCTGCGAGAGCGCAGGGCAAGGACGAGGCACGGGCGGGTGGGGTAGTAATAATGTACCCAGTTCAGCTGTGCAGTGGTGGCAGCTATTTGCACCCGTAGCATCCTGCCTCTGCAGGTTGGAAGCAAGACCACAGCTGCCGTCCCAGCAGCTGCCCCCGCCCCATCATCAGCCGCACCTGCACCAGTGGCAAGTGGTGCACAGCGTGCAACGAATGGCCCGCCCGTCGCGGTCGCGCTTGCGGTGGATGTCCTTGCACCACATGCGCGGCTCGGGCTGCCAAACGTGCCGCGCAGTGCCCAGCTTGTACACATGGGCCAGGCCGTACTTCTCGCTGCAGTGTGGGGCACATGGGGCAGGTAAAGGAGCACATGGGATGTGCAACAAGCGAGTCTGGATGCTGCGGCAAGCGCTCATTGCAGTCCCTGCAAGGGCAGCTGCCGCTGGCTGTGTACCCCACACTAGTGCTGCCCCAATGCGACACACTCACACAGGCAGGCCGTTGTGGCGCTGCTTCTCTCGCAGGTCCAGCAGGCGCGGCCCCATGCGCGAGCGGTGCGCCAGCCGCAGCCAGTCCTGCACCCTGCTGTCGCGCAGGTCGGATCGCCCTCCTGCCGGGTGGGAGCAAGATGGGGGGCCGAGGGGTGAGGCAGGGGGAGTGTTGGCCAGAGGCGGCCAAGAATGCAACGCATGCATATGCAAGTGAAATGACACAGATGCCCAACCTGCCACACGCTCCGACCTGCCCACTCACGAGATCGCGTGCCAGTGGACGCTGCTGCTGCCGCTGCAGCTGCAGCTGCCCCGCCGGAAGCGACTGCCTCCCCTGCCGAGGTGGCCGGGGCGCCAGGCGCGGCGCCACCCCCTGCCAGGCCCGGCACCGCCGCCAGGGCGGGCAGCGGCTCGCCATCATCAGGATCTGCCGCCCCTGCTGCCTGCGTGGCCAGCAGCATGCCCCGCCGTCGCTGCCCATCATCCCCGAAGCGCTGCGTGGCCATCTGGCTGCTCAGATGCGGCGGCACTCAGCAGCGGGGCGCCGACGGGCATGCGGCCGCCATGGCCGACTGCGGCGGGGCTGCCTGTTGAGTATGCACACAGGTGGCAGCAAATGAGTGATCAGAGTGGGTCACCAGCGCAGCATTTGTGGCTGCCGAAACAGTGGCAGGGCAGGCTGGGTGGCGAGCGGCGGCTGGGAGGGGCAAAAGGCGACTTGGCGGCGGCGCAGCCGGCAACAGCTGGGGAAGCGTGGGGCGCGGCTGACCGCTGTGATCGCACCTGCTAGCTTCCGGGATCGCCTGCCGATGGCCACAGCCCTGGAGCGAGACACCGAAGCTTCAAGCGATGGTGAGGCGGGGGCTGGCAGGCGCTGCTGGCGCCGCGCGTGCCTGATCGCCTGCCAGATGTTTGCATTGCGCGCGAGAGCGAATGCGACAATTCGAGGAGAACGCCTGCTGCGCCCCTGCTGTGGGTAACAATGCTGGGTTGGGCCTTTGGGGGCCTCCCCCTGTCAATTGGGCGCACTCACTGCAATCTGCGCGTCTTACAGAGCCGTTCGGGCAATGCCACAGCTTCTACGGAGCAAGGAGGAAGCACTGCAGGCCTGTGCTGAACAACACCGTGAGCCTGCGGGGCGTGACGCGCGGTCAGGGCACATGTGACAGCAGCGCAATCGTATGCGATCGCGACTTGGGTTGCTGGCAGCCCTGCCGCCGCCGCCGCTGCCTGCCGCCGCTGCCGCCGCCTGCACTCGCTCATGGCTTTTCATCCTTTTTGCTTGCTGCCCCCCACCCCACCCCTCTACACAGACGCGCTGGTCAAGTGCTTCAAGACCTGCAGCTTCGCCTCCTCGTTCACGGGCTGCTGCACCGCCGAGCACAAGGCGTTTTGGGAGTGCTACACGCGCGAGCGGGTGCGGCCAGGCGCAGGGGAGCTGTCTGTTGGCAATGATACACATGATACACAAGCGATTCACTTATGCATGGCTGAGCAGCAGCTGTTGTCCCCCCCTTTCCCTGCAGGGCACCAACCAGACCAAGGTCCACAGCTGGCTGGACGGCCTCTTTGGCGGCGAGGGCGGCAGCAGGAGCGGCGGCAGCAGCAGCAGCGGGGAAGCAGCAGCCACCCCGTCAGCTGCACAGCAAGCGCAGCACCCGTCATCACAGCAGGTGCCGGCCCAGCACGCAGAGCAGCAGCAGTCGCAGCAGCCGCCAGAGGGGCTAGAACTGCAGCAACAACCCCACCAACAGGGGCAGCAGCAGCCAGGCCGGCGGCGGTGGTGGCGGTGGTGGTGAGGGGCCATGGAGGTCGACCTGAGCTGGCTGGCGGCCGTGGTGGCGCGCCACTGCCCCACCTTCTTCCTGCACCCGGACGACCGCTTCATGCCATGCAGCGCTGACTTCTTCCTGCAGCACAGCGAGCTGCGCCAGCGGGATGCGGCGGGGGCAGAGGCCGTGCTGCTGCCGCACGGCGCAGTGGCGGGGCCGCTGCTGCTCGAGGCGCAGGTGCGTGCCCCGCCGGGCAGCCGGCTGTGGCTGGAGCTGCACCCTGATGCCCGCACCGGCATGCCAAAGGTGCGGTGTGGGTGATGGCGGAGTTTGGTGCAGGATGTGGAGGCAGCAGGGTGGTGGGCAGCAGGGTGCTGAAAATGCACACCAAATGCCACATGCTTTCTCTGTCCCTCACCAACTGGTGGTCCTTCTTTGCCCGCAGGACCAGCTGGCCGACGTGCCTGTGTACGCACACCCCAAGGCCGTGGTTCGGGCGGACGGCAGCGTGGAGGCGCTTGAGATCACGTGAGCCTGGCGGCCCAGCTGTGGCTCTTTTGTGCAAGCAGTTGAAGACCAGTCTCACCTGGCTGGCCATGCTGCTGCATGCACTGCTACAGCTGCACTCCTGATCAGCATTTCGGGAACTGCTTAGAAAGATGCCCGGCGAAGTTGAGAGACAAAGAGCAGTTGCCAGCGGTCTGCAATCCATCATGTCGCTCAACTGCTCCTGCTTCGTCAACCCTGAACCCTGCTGCAGCTACATCACCATCTACGCACACAACGGGCCGTACCGTGTGGGCGGTGTGCCCTTCCTGCAGACCGGCGCACACGATGTGAGGGGTTTGCGTCCTGAGGGCTCTCTGTAATGGGTGCATGGCATGCTGGTGCTGTCCTGTGGCACTGCGGCTCATTCACAGCCCGCCGAGACCTGGCATTGTGTCCAGCTTGCAGTTTTGAACCGCATCCAACCTCCTCTTGCCGCAGGGCGACATTGAGCACTGCACGGCGCGCGTCGACCATGCCACCGGCGAGCTGCTGGGCTTCTGGTACAATGCTCACCGTTGCCGTGATGGCTGCTGGGTGGCCGCGCCACAGGTGGGCAAGCAGCAGGAGGGCGGGCATGCTGGCTGCGCCACACCTGCTGTTGCAGGGATGTGAGTTTTGTGTTGCAGGCCGGCAGGGTGGGATGCAATCCCTCACCGCCTACCTGCCCTCTTCTTCTGTCTGCAGGTGCCGCGCTGCCGGAACGGCTCGATCGCCGCTTTCGTTGCCAAGCACGGCCATGGTGTTTACCCCTCAGCCGGCCGCGTTTACCGACATTTCTGCCTCGGCAACGACTTGTGCAGCAGCAGCGGCCCTGTGTGGCGGCCTCGGCGCGTGGTGCTGTTGCCTCCGCTGGAGCATGAGGATGCGGGCGACTCGCCCGCGGCAATCAGTGAGCGGGGCTGGGTTGGGCGTTGGGCGGTCGGGTGTCTGAGCGACAGGCGAGCGTTGATGCATGCAGCACCGTTGTGGCTGGCCAGGCACTGAGCGGGCCTCCTGTCTTGCTTATTACGCACTTTGCATGGACGCCTATGTGCAGGCCAGCATCACGGCGGGGCAGTGCCTCTTGATGCCGCCCTAGACGGCTGTGGCCCGGGCAGCTCGGAGTGCGGCATCGAGCAGGGCCTGGGCAGCCTGTCCCTTGGCCCCGCTGAGCAGCAGCAGCAGCAGCCAGCGGGTGGGGAGGTGGTCGGCCCTGCGGCGGAGCATGCCAGCAACGGGCACGGAAACAGCGGGACCGCCCCCACGACCATTCCTCGCCGCCATCGCAAGCTGCCACATGTCTCCTCACGAGGGTCGGGGCTGGCGGGCAGCGGCAGCAGCTATGGAAATGGCTTAGCGCCAGATGGTGACAGCCTACCAGCAGTAGAGCTGGACGACCCCTGCCTCTGGCTCGGGTTCAGCGGGGACTGGGGCGGCGACGGCCCGCCCGGCCCAGCCTTCCAGTCCTGGTACCACAGCGCAGAGTGCCCCGTCAGCCGCTCACCGCTGCTGCGCGTGGTGGGCCACTTTGTGCACGAACCAAAGAGCTTGTGATTGGCGTTTCTAGGTTAATGTAAAGCTGGCGGCATGTGCAGTCTGGCGGGCAGCGTGTGTGGCATTTCATGACGATGTGCCGGATGGGCAGGTGCCGCTGGCATTGGCATTTCAACACGCGTTTCAACAAAATCGATGCCAGCTGCAGAAAGGTTGAGGAGCAGATGAGCTGCTGAATCAGTGCAGCACTGGTGCATTTTAGTCTGCATAATGCCACGCTGTGGCCCAGCAGGCGCCGCCGCTGCCGCCGGCGGTCATGCCCGGCCCTTGCCTCGCCATCGGCCTCATTCCCCTCCCATCCACCCGATCACCGTACCGCCAGCCACCATGGTCGCCGCTGCCGTCTGCGCCGCCCCCGTGGCCGCCAAGGCCACCTCCTTCCGCAGCGGCAAGGCCCTGCGCGTGTCTGCCGTGCGCCCCGTGCGCGCCGCTCGCAGCGCGCTGGTGTGCAAGGCTGCGGTGAGCGCGATATCTGCGGCTTAGCCGCTGGGGCGATGCACCCGGGGGGAGCGCGCTGCCGGCCGCCCGGGCCACTGGGATTGCCGATCGGGGCGCCTGGGATCGGATGCCGGCGCCGCAGTGCCCAATGCGCTTTGGTTGCCGGCCCCTCTGGAACCCGTCCCTTTCCTCCAACACCCGCGCCCTGGCCGGCCCGCCAGCCCGCTCGGCGCAATGGCCCCGGCCTGGAAAGCGCATGGGCGGAGCCTGCGCTTGGGCAGTCCTGACCAGCCGCCGCTCCAGCCGCCGCCGCCACTTTGCCGGCGCCGTGGCTCCCTTTGCTCAGTTGCTGCTGCATTATATTGTCCTCTCACCATGTCATGCTGCCACCCGGCCAGCTGAATGCAGCCGTCCCCACCCATCCGCACACCTGCAGGCCCCGCTGGTGGGCAGCCAGGCCCCCGACTTCACCGCCACCGCGGTGTTTGACCAGGAGTTTGTGGAGACCAAGCTGAGCCAGTACAAGGTGAGTGGATGGGGGCTGCTGGGGCCGCAGCTGGATGGATGGGAAGAGAGCAGGGAGCATGCTGAGGAGTTTGTACACAGCAGGAATGCAGCCGCAGGCTGCCGGCATGCAGTGGCCTGGTGCAGCGACGTATGCCCGGCGTCACCCGCAGCGCTGCCCTGGTCACTCCCCTCTCATCCTCCTCGCCATTTTCCCTTTTGTTTCCTTCTCGCAGGGCAAGTACGTGGTGCTGTTCTTCTACCCGCTGGACTTCACGTGAGCGCTGCTTGTTGACTTGCAGGGAGTGGGGCTGGCAGGGGCGGCTGCGCTGCCTTTGCAGCCCGCCCTGCTGCGCTGCGCCTGCCTGTGCAGCTCGCTCTGGAGCTCACCCGCCCCTCCAACCTCCCCCCTCCACCCCACACCCCGCAGCTTTGTGTGCCCCACCGAGATCACCGCCTTCTCCGACCGCTACGAGGAGTTCAAGGCGCTGAACACCGAGGTGCTGGGCGTGTCCATCGACTCCCAGTTCTCCCACCTGGCCTGGATCCAGACCGGTGCGTGGGTGGAGCGGGGCAGGGCAGGATGGGTGGGCGGGGAAGAGCGCGGCCGGGGTGGTGCGGGGGAGAGCAGGCAGCTGCCGTGTTGGAAGGCATGCATGTTAGCGGAACTCAGCAACTTGTTGCCCCGGCAGCCGACTCGCGTGCACTCGCCCTCCCTTCCCCGCAGACCGCAAGTCTGGCGGCGTGGGTGACCTGAAGTACCCCCTGGTGGCCGACCTGAAGAAGGAGATCAGGTGGGAGCGGGCATGGACGGGAGAGCCTGGAATCGGTGCATGCTTGGGTGGTGCATTGGGTGGGGCAGCGGTGCATGCGCCCTCTAGGCACCACTCCACCCGCTCACTCGCCCCCTCCCCTCCTCCCCCCACCCCCACCTGTACAGCGAGGCGTACGGCGTGCTGTCCCCCGACGGCATTGCCCTGCGCGGCCTGTTCATCATCGACAAGGAGGGCGTGGTGCAGCACTCCACCATCAACAACCTGGCGTTCGGCCGCAACGTGGACGAGGTGCTGCGCACGCTGCAGGCGCTGCAGTACGTGCAGGAGCACCCCGACGAGGTCTGCCCCGCCGGCTGGAAGCCCGGTGAGTGGCGGCGCGGCGCTGACAAGTGGGGTGCTGCAGAGGTTGAAAAGCAGGTGGCGGGGAGGCTGGGCTGCCCTGTGGACGCCACCTTGACCTGCTGGTCGCTCATGCCGCGCCGAAAGCTAGCTAGGCAACTCCCATTTCCTCCCTGCATCCCCACCCGTCCACCGCGCAGGCGCCAAGACCATGAAGCCCGCTGCCGCCCAGGAGTACTTCGCCGCCATCTAAGCGGCCCGCCTTCCATGGCCCTGAGATGAGCGCACGTGTGCCGGGCGGCAGGGCGCTCCCCGAGGCGCACCGCCCACACGGCATGCGCGGGGCGCCCCTCCGCCAGCACTTTTGACCCCCCCAAAACGAACAACAACGCCAGCCTTTCATTCCAACATTGCCGCAATGCTTGTGCGAGACCACATATGCCTGTTCTGCTCTCAGTGCGCGCCATCCCACATTGGCGGATTTAAGCGTGCAACCTTTCAATAGCCGGCACCGAGGGGCAGTGGCTTGCAGGGTGCCTGGTTGTGTGGGCTTTGCCGGTGCATTACAGGCGTGCAAGAGGAGGCGTAAGGATCTCAAGGAATTAGAGAGGATTTGGTTTATGGCAGGCATGCAACATGAAAGGGTCAACTAAAAACGGGGGTAGAGGGTTCGTTCGTTGCGGGCTTTGTCTTCTTCTCTTCCAAAAATGCCGCACCAATCCGTGTGCGAGGATGAGGAGGCATGCCTTGTGGCCAGCTGGCACCCAGCTGCTGCCTGCGGGGCTGCTTCACGTGTCCATGCCCTGGGCAGCGGTGAGATTGGTGAGCGATGGAGGGCAGCACGGTGAGCAGCACGCCAGCTGCTGATGGAGCATGGACTGCGATTCAAACCGGCACAGCCGCAAGGAGCATGGCAATGCAGCACACGGCGTGCACCGATCTGCAGCCCAGGAGGTACAACAACTCACAGATATCCTCCAGCAGCAGCACCTCCCCGCACACCTCGTCGAAGCGGCAGACGCAGTCGTACACATCGCCGCGGAACAGGCTCTGTGCCAGGTGCTTGTTCTTGATCATGGCCAGCTTGAGCGTGTCGCACTGCAGCCGCGTGTAGTAGTTGCTGCAGGGGAGGCGGCAGGAGGGGCATGGTGGGGGAAGGTGAAGAGTGGTAGGTCGGCAGGCAGAAGAGGTCATGAGTGAGTTCCCCATGTTACAAGGAGCAGGGCAGGTGGTGCAGTGCATCAGACAGCAAACAAGCAACCCAGGCAGGTGGGGACTCACGTGTGGATTGCCCGGCCCATTCCCTCAATCACCACTGCAACAAGTGGTTGTAAGGTGAAATGTTTTTAGCTTTGGGTGCACGAGCTTTGATAAGGGCATCGCGGTACGCTGCATCAGGCAAGCGCGGTGCAGCCCGCTCCCACGCTCCAGCAAGCCATCGCCTGCAGGCCAACCCGCTTTGCTCACCCAGGTCGGTGCCCGCCGCAGCATCCGCCACCTCGCTGCTCAGGCGGCGCAAGTCCAGGCAGGGGCTGCCGTGGCCGCTGGCCGCAATGAACAGCCTGCAGATAGGGAACGGCAGCAATCAGGAGAGTGAGCAACTGGCGTCGTGCGGCAATTGGGCCTGCTGTGGCCTCAGCTTGTGCTGTCCGGCCATGGCCACTAGCGCACAGCGCCACTTCTCCATTCACACCACCGCCTCCCGCACCTGGGGTCGCGCCAGGGGCTGGGATAGCTCTCCCCAAACATGCCTTTCTGCCGCCGCCCGCGCTGCGACGGCGACCGCCGGCGGTGGCCGCACAGCTGGCGCTGCTGCCGCCAGGATGCACCACCCGCCTCGCCGCCATTGCTGCCGCTGGGCCCTGCTT
>VFQQ010002243.1_pt1 | contig 22659 bp, 36 predicted proteins | sample 3512341 | NCBI WGS metagenome assembly VFQQ01 (sample SAMN10412373, study PRJNA504923) | tailings metagenome | isolation source: Relicate 2 Philex TSF1 revegetated site | place: Philippines: Tuba, Benguet | collected 2017-08-29 | reverse complement strand
CCCTTTGGCCATGACAAGCTGGCAGCGCAGCAGGCGAGACTACTGGCAGCTGCGATGGAGGGGCAATGTATGGTGCTGGTATGCTTGGGCCGCTTGCACTGCATGCCTCCGCACAACTGGCCCTCGAACATCTGCAGCTGCAGCCAAATGACCTATATTCCGCCTGCACCCCTGCTGCAGTTTGACACATACCTGCGCCTGGCGCACGGCCCCTTTGCCCGCCGCTCTCAGCAGGCAGCAGCCGCGCTCAGCCCTGTTGCAAATGGCACTGCTGGGTTGAAGGATGAATGAGCAACATACATAGCAGCAGCATACAGGCATCATGAATAGCAATTGTTTTCATTTCATCATCATTTCATCTCACGATCGACTCGACCATGCATATGCAAATGCATTCTCTGGCATGTACTCTTTGCATGTGCATTTCACGAAGCTCAGGCTGACATCCGCCTGCCATCATGATTCAGCTCTGCGCCATTCTTTCCTCACATGCTACTAGTTTACAAGCGCTGCCGCACCAAAAGTGTAAGCGCCGCACATGGCAGACACACTAAGGAGCTGCTGCATCTGCTGCCAGACCCGCTTGCTGCAGTGCTTGCTGCAGCATCGCCCGCACCTCCTTGCCGCGCATCTTCGCTGCCTCTAAGCACTGCACCACCACCGCCTGGCTGACTGCTGCGGTGCCGCCAGCCGAAAAGCCTGCAGGCAATGACATGGCAGGGCGGCACATGTCAGAACAGCAACGCAAAGTAGCTGATCATCATGCACAGTTGCAGCAAATTGTCCACAACCTCTGCTCAACAGTGCCTACAAGATGTGCCCAACTGCACAGGCAGATACGCTGCACAAACCAGCACACAGCACAACCAACGGGGCCTGCAGCACTTTCAGCCGCACCTAAAACTGCTCCGCTCTCGTCCAGCACGGCTGTGACCTGCGCTTCCAGCAGCGGCTCCTCTTCAGCCGTTGGGTCTGCCAGCAACCGGCCGCGGTACAGGCCGCAGGTCGAGCTGACTGGCAGGCAGGAGAGGGCTAGCTGCCGCTCCTGCTGCCCCGCTAGCTGCTCCCCTTGCTGCTGCTGCTGCGCTGCTGCCCCTGTCTGCACGCGCCCTGACTCGTCTATGCTGACAGCACGCAGCCGCAGGCTGGACAGAGCCGCCAGCGCCGCGAGTAGGCAGGCATCGTGCAGCGAGCCATCTGCGTGCAAAGCAGGCAGGGAGGTGCAAGGCAACTTGGAAATGTGCAGCAGCAGGTGTGCAGGCGCACATCCAGCAAACCACAGCGAAGCGAGAAAGGCCTGTGGGATAAAAGTATCTGGGGATCCGCGCCGGGCCCGGCCGGCAGCAAAGGCCGGCAGGGCGCAGACCGGCGCGCCCACCAATCCGCTCTGGGCGGCGTGAAGTGTTGCACCTTGCCATGGCGGTGGGCAGGGCAACGACTCTAGTAGCCGCCGGGTGTGCAGGCACAAGAGACTGTGCAGAACGGCATGCAAAGGAAACCAGCAAAACAGCAGCAAGCAGGCAGGCCAAGCAGCAGCCGGCAAATGTGGCGCGCAGCAGCAACTGGCAACCACCTTCTGGCAGCCCCTGCAACACCAGGTCAGCAGCCCACCTGCATCCAGCACATAAATGTCAACGTACACTGCCCACGCTGCCTTGCCGGCATCGATGCACAGCTGGCGGGCGTCCACCACACTGCTTAAGAGTGCGCCCAGCTGCTCCGTCAGCACTTGGGCTGCCTCGGAGGGGCGGCCGGGCCGGGCAGTGGCGGAGCACAGCGGCGCCATTTCCACCTGCGAATGTGAGAGCAGGAGTGGAGGGCATGGGTACGTATTGCAGACGATGCGTCAGGGATCGAGACATTCGCTGCAGCAACCCACCGAGGTGCACAGCAGCAGGCCCAAACAAAGCAGCAGCCTGCAAGCACTACCCGCCTGCCTCCTGCTGTGCGCACCTGCACAGCTAGGCGGCCCGCATCAGGCGTCTCTGGCAGCGCAGGCACCACCTCGCACTTGACGCCTGCCAGTGCGGTGGTGGAGCCCACCTTGACGAGCGCGCTGCGGGGTAGAGAGGTGTGGGGTGAGGCAGGGCAAGAACGGCGGCCCAGCATGGCAGCAGCTGCCTGAGCGTGGCATTGAGCACGAATCAAACCACACAGGCACATCGGCCTTGCCCTGCGCACCTGGCATCAGCGGTGCTGACGGCGCCCAGGCCGATGGAGGTAGGGCGTGCTGCCGCCAGCGGGCGGCCGTCGGGCCGCAGCCCCTGCTCCACAAACTTGCGCAGGTAGTCGTCAGGGTACAAGCGGCGGAACGTGTCTGCATCCACCTGCCCTGCTGCTGCCGCCGCCGCCATGGTGAGCACACTAATGCAGCTGCGGCAGGAGGACGGGCAGGCGGCGGTGAGCGGCGGCGACGGGCGGCAGTGGCGGCGGCAGGCAACAGGGGTGCATGCTCGTGCCGGCACTGCCATCGGTCATGGCATCAGCCGTATCAAACCAGTGCGCGGCATGCAAGGGGCGGGCGGTTCTCGGTAAGCGGGGAGCGTCGGGTGCCGAGCGCAGGGAGGCCGCCGGCCCAATCGCAGCGCACCTCTATGTCCAAGGAGTTCCTGCTTGCTACAAGAGTGACTGGTCGTGCACCGGGAGCCTCTGGCGTGCGGGGCAGGAGCGATGCGGCACGATGGGTGCGGGCGCAAGCTCGATGTGTTGCTGAGAGGATCGCAGGCGCATCGGAAGCGTGCGTAGAGCCCTTTGGGCGCACCTTGGGCGCGCTGAGCTGGAGGGCACTCCCATGCAGACGCAAAGTGGCAGCCCTGCACCCCTTCTCCACTTCTGCGGCATCCCAGAAGCACGAACAACCCATTTCGTGCTCCACGTTCCACTCCCAGCTGCTCCCGTCTGTCCGGCGCTGCCGGCGCCCCTCTGCAGGCTGCCATTTCGCAGCCATGTACTCACGGGTGAGGACGCAACGCCAATGTTGTGCTGCCGGCCTGGCCGCCACCATCTGCCGCCGCCGCTGCCGCCGACGATGCCTTTCCCCACCCTCCCCCCACGCCTGGCCCCATTCCCACACAGGAGGAGAGCTTTTGGACGGGACGCCTGGCCAAGCTGCAGCAGAACCAGCAGCCTGGCGTCGGCCCCGCATCCCCCACCAGTCCCACAGCACGCATTCCCGCCATCCACAGCGCCAGCGCCGCCGGCCCGCTGGCCGTCATCCCTGCTCCCCAGCAACACAGTGCCCCGCTCTCGTGCGAGCCTGCCACCGCCCTGGCGGCGCAAGTGGAAGCGCTCAAGCTGCAGGTGGCCACGCTGCGGCGCGCCAATGCACAGCTGAGCCGGGAGCTGGCGGCGGTGGGTGCAGAGCGGGCGCGGGCGGCACGTGCCGCCGCACTCGACCGCCTCACCCAGCTGCAGCTGGAGGGCAGCAGCGCAGCGGCTGGCACAGCTGCAGCAGCAGCATCACAACCCACAGAAGCATCACAGGCTGCAGCGGCAGCATTGCAGGCAGAGCTGGGTGTTGCGCTGCCACCCGGCAGCGAGTCAGTGCCGCTGCAGCACCTGGAGCGGCTGCATGCCTCTTACCAGGCCCGCGTGCGCGAGCTGGAGTCGGCGCATGTGGCAGCGCTCGAGCGGCAGCGGCAGGAGCATGAGGCGGTGCTGCGCCGACAGGTGGGCAGCCGCTGGTTCCAGGTCAGGCACAAAGCTTGTCAACAGGGCTGTTGCTCTAGTTGCGCTCCGGCGCTTATTGTTGCTGCCTTCCTGTTGCCCATTGTATCACACTGCCCCGTCTCCTCACCTCCCACTGCTGCTGCTGTCTCAGGCTGAGCAGCACGAGCGTGAGGCAGCGCTGCTGGCAGAGGCAGCTGAGGACCCGGCACGCGAGGCGGAGGTGGCGCTGCTGCGAGACGACTGCGCCTACCTCAAGGCAAGGCGGTGGAAAGAGGGAGCCCTGCCGCCCTCCCTGATTTGATTTGGAACATCTTCTGCGTCAACCTTGTGTTGCGCAGGCACCTGGCTTGCATGCGCCATGAAGCTGCTCACATGCTCAGCCATCTCATTGGTGCCCGCCAAACTCCCGCCCTGCCCACGCAGCGCAAGATTGGAGAGCTGGGTGCCGAGTACCGGCAGCGAGTGGAGGTGGCAGCGGCAGAGGCGCGGCTGACAGCTCAGCACCAGGCGGCGCTGGAGCGGAAGCAGCTGCAAGCAGCGCTAGAGGAGCAGCGGCGGCAGGCCGCAGAGCAAGCAGCGGCAGCGGGTGCTGCGGCGGCTGCAGCACGGGAGGCGGCAGAGGAGGAGGCAGCACTGGAGCGCGCACACCATGCAGCGGAGTTGCAGCGATTGCGAGAACAGCACAGCTCTGAACTGACAGCACTGCAGGTGCGATAGACGGCTGCTCCTGTGTGATAGCAGCTTTGGCAGAGCTGGGCTGGCAGAGCTGGGCTTGTTGCTGTGCCCAACCGCCTCTGGTGCACACCCACCTATTGTCCCCTGCCCCCACATCTCCTGCAACTGCAGGCTCGGTCCTCTGCTGCACTGGAAGAACGCGAGCGCGAGTATGCGGCCATGCTGGATGAGCTGCGTACGCTGCGCTTGGCAATGAGCAGGGCAAGCACAAGGCAGGAGGAGCGGGCAGATGGCGGCTGGCAGCAGTTCGTGCTGCCGGTGCCTCTGCAGCAGCAGCAGCAGCAGCAGCAGCACCAAGGGCAGCAACAGCAGCAGCGTGGCAGCCGCACACCCACAGCCCCGGGGCAGCTGATGGAGCCCCATTCGGACGAAGAGGAAGGGAGGTGGTGGGAGCAGCCGCGCGCCGTGCCGCCGCTGCCACTGGCCAGGCAGGCAGCATGAATGCTGTACTCTAAGCTTGTCCGAGTTGGTGGCAGTGTAAACGATACAGCAGCAGGGGGGGTCGTCAAAGCGATTAGAGGAGAGCAAAGGCAGCTGCAGCAAGCGTCACAAACAGAGGTAGCAGCAGCAGAACAGCACACTGGTGGGTTGCAACACAATGAAAGAGCAACAGGGTGAGACCGGATGGGCGGTCTTTGCGAGGGGCTGCCGCGGCAACTTCTGAACGATGCCAGGGCTGCAGACCGAATGCCGCTTCAGTCCTGCAACAGGGAAACAGCAACAAGGGGAAGTGAGTGAGCCACTGAGTGCACCAACGTGTAGGGCACAGCGGCTGCGATCAGAGCGCCAACCAAGTGCAGCTAAACTGGCAGCCTCCCCGTCCCTCCCCCCCCACGTGCCGCTGCCGCTCACCCAGAGCTTGATGTCTCCGTTGGCCCAGCTGCAGGTGGCCACCTTGCTGGTCTCCAGCGGGTGCCACTGGCAGTCGATCAGCACCGAGTCGTGGCACTTCATGGACCGCACAATCTGCAGGGCAGGGCGTAAATGAGTGGGGCGTTGCTGCACAAGCAGTTGACCTTCGCCCCAGCAACTGTCTCCTTTGGCGCCGTCACTGCGGAGAGTGCGCAACCGCCTGCTTACGTCATCCACGGGCAAGCTTCCTCCACAACGCAACAGTACACACCTTTGTGCTCTTCCAGTCCCAGATAAACAGCTTGCCCTCGCCGTCGCCGCTCATCACAAAGCGGCTGTCCCAGCTGAAGGCCACCTGGCACGCGTAGCCTGAAGGGGCAAGGAGTGGATGGCAACACTTTTCAATTGAGTGAGCGGGAAGGACAGACGACGAGACGGCAGCGTGGCGCCGTGCTTGGCAAATTTACTGCGGCATTTGCAGCCACCGGCATACCAGGGCAGTGCGGTGCAGCCAGGACATAAGCGCTTGCAGCTGGCAGCGAGGCGCACCCGCCACCAGGTGCCCCTTGAACGTCTTCTTCTTGTTGGGCTTCAGCCGGTCCGCGCTGTACGTCACAACTGCAAGAAAAAGAAGCAAGAACACGCGGCAAGGCAGCATGAGCGGGCAGCGTGCCAGGCACGGGGCACAGCAGCGGTGGCAAGGCAGCAGGATAGGATGCAACGTGTCGCGCTTGCTGTCAGCACTTGCGGCACTGCTAGCAGACATGCAGCGACCTGGCAGCCATCACACTGGCAGCCATAACACAGCCCGCAGCCACTCACTGGTGTTGTCCATGGACTGGCCGCACCACCACTTGTCGTTGGGGGTCACCGCCGCGCTGGCGATGGCGTGCATGGAGGGGTCTGCGGCAGAGCGTGGCGGAGGCTGGGATGGGTGGGACAAGGGAACCAGCAGGCACAGCCCAGCAGGCACATCCGGCAGCACACCAGCAATGCTGCCGTAACTGCGCAATCAAGCACAGAGGGAGCATGGCAGCGGCACAGCAGCCAGTGCAGCAGTGGGGCAGCGACAACAACAGCTTGAAGAACAGCATTCCCCGCACCTGCAATGTACTTGGCCTGCGCCTGGATGCCGTACTCCCACATGCGGATAGTCTTGTCGTCTGCACAGGTACGAATTGGCAGGCGGTGCAGGCTGAACCGGGCGCCAGTGCAGTGGGCAGAGCAGGGCACATCGCACTGCTGCGAGGAGCACCTCACCTACGCCGCAGAGCCGGCGGCTAGTTGCTGCCCAGCACAGCTTGCAAGACGCAGCCATTAAATGCAGGTGCTGGCCAGAGCACTCCCCGAGCCACACCCGAGGTGGAGACGAAGCGCCGGTTCTGGTCGATGAAGGTCACTGTGTTGACGGCACCCAGGTGGTAGTCGTACGTCTGGGACGGGTGAACAGGGTTCGAGGAGTTGATTCAATAGGCGGCGAGTGACTGTTGAACGAGAATTGTGGTGGTGGGGGGGCGCCACTTGCACAGCATAGGGGCAGGCAGGACAGCAGCCGCGCAGCCCCGTCACACTGCCGCAGGCTCCACAGCTGGCCCTTTGCTGCTTTCCCGCCCGCTCCATGCGCTCACCTGCACCATGTCGCCCGAGTTGAGGTCCCACTGCATGATCTTCTTCTCCTGCGCTCAACCAGCATGTGAGGGAGCGACAGGTGTTAAGCGAGTGCAGCACGGGCTGACCAGAGCTTGAATGTCAATAACACGCTGCCTGCCACACTATGCGGCTGCTGATACGGCTCTGTGCCTGTGCTTGGCTGCAGGCATGTCAACCATTGTTTCCAGCTACCCACAGCTTGTTTGAAGGCCTGCCACACACAGCTGCTGCCTGCTGCCCACAGTCTCCCTGCAGGCACTATTCCGCCCACCTGCGTGCCCGCCAGCACCACATGCTGCTCCTCGGGGTGCAGCCGCACGCAGTAGGACATCTTGCCCTCGCCCACGGTGCTGCAGCGACGACAGGCAGGAGTATGAACAGGCAACGTGAGGGCGACCGTAACGAGGCGAAACTACAGTGCTGGTTTACCATGCTTGGGAGTGTTTGCAACCTGCAGATCATTGTGCATTCATTGCTGTGCCCCGACCAGCTGGCAGCTGCACAAGCCATGCGCGACTGCCCATCCCGGTTCCAGCACAGCCCCTCACTTGATGATGGCCCCCGTCTCGGTGTCCCAGTACCGAATCTTCTTGTCGTAGCCCGTGGACACAAAGCGGCGGCCGTCGTTGGAGAACCAAATGTCCTTGACGCCCTGCACAGGTTGGGTGGGTGTCGCTCAGGTCTCAGTAGGGGGCAGGTGGGGTGTGCTCTGCAGCCGCTGCCAGCCAAGAGGCAGCAACTGGGGCTGCCGCCTCATAAATCCGACACTTGATGAGTCATACGGGGTGCGCAGGAAGGCGGTGGCCACCAGTTCGCCCCTCCCGCCCACCTTGGTGTGCCCCATGTACGTGCGCATGCACTTCTTGTGCCCGTTGACGTCCCAGATCTTGATGTTGCCGTCCAGCCCCGCAGACAGCAGCAGGTGGCCCGTCTCGGGGAAGAAGCTGCGGCAGGGGCGGGTTGGGAGGGAGGGCATTGCTCGGTGGGATGGAAGGCGGGGGACAGCTCCCAGGCGTGTAGCTGTAATCCTGCTGTGGGACACAAGCCACCTCTGCCCTGCAGCATGTGCCAGCCCCAGCTGCAGCCAGGCCCTCAATGCCAAGCCACCCCCGCGCACCGTATCGCATTGACGCCCTTGGTGTGCCCGCTCCAGGTGTGGATGAGCCGCTTGGGCAGGAAGCATGCGTCCGCCTGAGGGGTGCAAGGCAGCAATAACAGATTGTGTGATCGGTGGTCGGTCGGCGGGCGACAGGCAGGCATGCTGTGACTGCTGCGCTGCACCCCTGAAGATCGGTGCAGCTGCGGGATGCAGCGCAATAACCAGCGAGCATGCGTAGCCTCCTGCCAGCCCCTGCTGGAGCGCACCTCGCGCTTGCTCTTCTCCTTGGGGCACTCCAGCCAGCTGCGGCCTGCAGTTGAGAGGACGGGCAGCACATTGGTGAGGCATGGGGCTGGTCAGAAAGGGTGCATCCGCCAGGCAGGCAGGCGGACTGAGCTCATCGGGCGCTCCTCCCCCTCTCGCTGCGCGGCATTGGACCCTCTGCACACCAAACACAACAACCAGGAGCCACACAGCTGGCCTACCCTGGTAGTCGGCCTCGGCCTTTCCATGGAACACGCTAGTCCGCCCCTCCTTGCCCTCTCCCTCTGCAGCCGCAGTGCCCGCCCGCTCCGCCTTCTCGGCGTTGAACTGCAGGGGCGTGTTGAACAAGAAAGCACTCAGTGTGCCTGCGGCTTGCACAGACTTGTCTCCGCCTGCCTGCAGCTCGCCCTGACTTGGACAAGGCACCCAGCCCTGCCAGCTGTTCCATGCTGCACCACTCTAGCAACACAGACCCACGCAGCCAAGCCTGCCTTCTCCATGTACGCCTGTCCTCCGCAGCCAACCGTCCCATGCAACCCGCTCAGCTGGTTGCAAGCCCATTAAGCCGTTACTACCCTAAACCCCACCTTCTCCATGTACTCTTTTTCCTCGGCCGTCAGCTCCACAGCCACCGCCTCCTTCTCTGCCCACGGCTGCCGCGACCGAAGCGTGAAGGGCTGCGGGGAGAAAAGGCACATCAGGGCAGAGTCGTGTGGTGAGGCAGTGAGCGCAGTAGGGGTTGCAGCTGCATGTTGCTGCATATTACCGCAGCGGCAGAAGAGCAGACAGCAGCAACGCCCAGCCAGGCAGCCAGCCCAAGGTAGCCGCGGCCGACACCTCTGGCACTGCAGTGCAGGCAGGGAACAGTCAGGCCAACAGCCAGTGTGGGAAAGCACCTGCGAGGGGTCGAAGGCTGGCGCCTGCTTCTTGGCCTTGTCCGTTTTCTGCCGCTTGGCTGCCTGGCCTGCAGGCAGCGGGAGCAGGCCAGGGCGGGGCAAGTCAGCGGTGCCTCTGCCAGTTGCCAGGCCAGCAAGGCGCAGCTCAGTGCAGCAGTGAGAAGATGTGCATGCCCGCAGCAGCACCGAGCAGCTGGCAGCCATCAGCACGCTGCAGCGAAGCCTGCCGAGCTGGAGCACTGGAGCATTCTGTTCACACCGCCACCACTGCTTGCCTGCTGCCGTCTCAAACTCCTCCTTGCCCGCCGCCACCAGGTCTCGGTGCCGCACCACCGCAGTGCCCGAGGGATCTGCAGCGATGCCCTTGCTGCAGCAGGAGTTCGGCAGAGTAGGGTGCACGTCAGCATTGAGGTGTGGGCTACCACAAGCAGGCGCACCATGCCTGCAGCCTGCCAGCACATCTGCAATGCCGTCTGCAGCACATACGCACTGCCATCTGCCTAAATACGCCCCCACCTATGGAACATGTTGTACTGCTCGTCAAAGCTGTAGGACGACAGGTTGGCGTCCTCCACATGCCCCGCCCGGTGGTTGCGCAGCCCTGCAGCGGCGGCAGCGGGAGGGCATGGTGATGCAGCAGCAGTATGGTGTGACATGCAGCCATGGCAAACAATGCAGCACCAAAACAGCAAGCCATCCACCAATTTACAACAAGCAGCGGCTGCAGGCTGCACGCCCGCTGCCCTCCCTGAGCGCACCCGCCAGCGCCGACTTTTGGTTGTGGTGGGCGGGCCCCATCACCGGCGCGTGCATTTGGTCCACCGGCAGGTTGTACATCACCTGCCGCGCTGCCGCGGCTGCGAGCAAGCAAAGGAGGCAGGGGGCGGAGTGTATGGCAACAAGCCACAAGCGCAGCTTGCCGTGCAACAAAGCAGCTGCAACAAGCCTGCTGCCCACCCGCCCATTCCTGCCCTCGACTTACGCTGCAGGTGCAGCGCCTGGCCAGAGGCTACCGCCTGCCCCTTGACCAGCTGCAGCCCCGCCGTCTCCACATCAGGCGCCGCGCTGACGCTGACAGACAGCAGCTTGACGGGCTGCTCCTCGCCCGACGAGGCAGGGCCCTCGTCGCCGCTGCAGCGGCGGGAGGCAGCGGCGGCGGCAGTGAGAGCGGGGTGCACGGCGAGGCGGCGCGCCGCTGCTGGAAGATGGTACAGGGCTCGGGAACCGCTGCACGCAGCCGCGGCCCCTGCAAGAGGTAGCAGCGCTCGCGCAACGGGGGCACTGCAGCCGCAAGTCGCAGCGGCCAGCTCACCTGCCGTAGCCTGCTAGCAGATCCATTGTGCGCGGGCCCGTAGGCCGACAGCCCCTACGGACGTGCCCGCCGACTCGCTCCCTCGCTACAAGGCCCCGCACGCCAGTTGCTTCACGTTGACAGCAAACGAAGCGGTGCTGGGATCAAGGAGAACGCGCCGCAGCTGTGCTGGGGCCCGTTTCCTGCCCGCCGCCAAGCGTGCTGGCCCGGCGGCGCTCCTCCTGCCGGGCTCCCTGCCGTGCCTGAGCCTTTGATGAAGCGCGCATCCAACCCAACTTGTTCGATCTACAGTTTTACATGAGCACTTAATTCACATGGCAGTCTACTGTTCAAAAGCCAATGGTGATGGCCTGCAGCAGCAGGCCCAATGCCAGAAACAACACAGGCCGCCGCACAATCGAAAAGGCGGGAGGCTCACTGCGGCCCGGGCGGCTGACCTGCCCCAAACTCAGTGGAGTTGCCATTCCAGTAGCTGTTGCCCTCATCGCGCCTGCCACTGCCGTCCTGAGCGTCCCCGCCATCGTGCAGCGTGTGCACGTTGCCGCCGCCGCGCTGCCCCTGCTGCTGCCCGCTGCCCGCTGCGCCCGCTGCCGCCTTGCCGCCGCCGCCAGCCGTGCCGGCCGGCCCCGTGACATAGCTGTAAGGGTTGAGCCAGGCCTTGGCTGTGGCCAGCAGGCCTCCCACGCTCCAGCCGCCGCGTACGGGTTCTGCAGGCTCCAGCAGCAGCGCCTGTCGCGGCTCAAAGCCCAGCTGCGCCAGCGGCGTCTGCATGTCGGCGGCGGAGAAGCGGCGGCGCGGGAACGGCTGCACCAGGTGGTAGGGCGCCCCGCCATCTGTGGTGGGCAGGAGGCGCATGACACAGGGATTAGAAGCAGGTGGGGAAGCGTGGTCCTGGAGGCTGACTGCCGCCAGCTGCCCTTCCAACAGCAGCATACGGACGCAGGATGCACAGCGGAAAATGGTGCAACTGCCCACGCAACTTGCCCTGCCCTGCCCATGCCGCCGGCCCATGCCGCGGCCCGTGCCCTCACCCGTGCGGTGCGTGTCCACATAGTGTGCCACCTCCTGCAGCACTGCTTCTGGCAGGAAGCTGCCCCGCAGCGCCTCCCCATTCAGCAGCTTGAGCTGCAAGGCAAAGCCGCCCGGCGGGGGCGCCGGCGGCGCTGCTGTCGGGGCCTGGCTGCTGGTGGCGGCGCCTGCTGCCGCAGCAGCAGCTGGCGTTTGTGGGGCCACTGCAAACTTGGTGCGCTTGGAGGCAGGCGGCAGCAGCTCCAGCTGCAGCGCCGTGCGCGCCTCAAAGCCCAGCTCCTGGAGAGGGCAGGGGAGGAGGAGGGGCAACCAATGCAGTGGCAGGAGGAGGAGCCGCACAAATCGAGCGTCTTCTCCTGCTGAACCGGCAGCCGATCTGCCACGTCGACTCGAGAACTATCCCCCTGCAGGAGCGAGCACATAACAAACCTGCAGGCTCTTGCCAATGTCCCCCGAGAAAAAGGTGCGGGCCGGATAGGTCTGCGTCAGCTTGTACGCACCCCTGCAAGGCAGTTGAGGAGGACAATCAAACACTGTTGGCCACCCACGGGCAGCAGGCTCCCTGAAAGCAGCCCTCTTGGAGCAAGCAACACACTCGAAAGCACCCACACCGGCCTCCCGGGCACAACTTGCAATCCCTCCAAACAGCGCAGACGCAGAAACAGCAGCCCAAGTGAGGGCCTCACCTATCGGTGCGATTCGCATCCACCCAGTCCAGAACATCGCTCAGCGTGGCGCTGCCTGGGAACGTCTGGCGCAGGCTGTCCCCGTTGCTCAGCCGTACCAGCAGCACCACCTCGGCCAGCGGCGGCGGGGGCGCTGGGGTCGCCTGCTGCGGCTGCTGTGACTGCTGCTGCTGTTGCGGCTGCTGCTGCTCAGCTGGTGGCCCTGCTGCATCCCCAGCTCCCGATGCTGCCTGTTGATCCGCCTGAGTCTGCGGCTCGGGCTGCGGCTCAGGCTGCACCAGCTGGGGCGGCGCCGGCGGCTGGTGGCCCAGTGCTGCATGCGGGATGACCTGCAGGCTGGTGCGAGGCTGCACACCCGACTCCGCCAAGCACCGCTCCTCATCAGCTGCGCCCAGGTGCAGGCGGGGAGCCGTCTGCACTAGCAGGTAGGCCAGGTGACTGCGGAAGCCTCGAGCCGCCCGCGCCTCATCCACCTGCTTTGCAGGGAAGGGCAAGCAAGGGCGCTGTTGGGAGGGAGTGGCTGGCGCCAACCTCTGCCAGGCCTGGCACTGCGGATGCCAACGTGCAATCGCAAGCCCCACCTCACGATGTGCATGGCATGTGCATAACCTGCCAAGCAATACAGATAGCCCCGCTCACCGCCGCAAACACATCGCGCAGCAGGGTGGCGCCGTTGAAGTCGGCTCTGAAGTTGCCGCCGTCTGTGAACTTGAACTGCAGGCTGTAGGGCACAGTGGCTGGATCCACAGGCGGCGGCGGCGGCGGCGGCACCTCCGCCTCCATTGCCACCGCTGCATTGCCGACTGGTGCTGCAGCCCCAGCTGCCGCTGCCATGGCTGCCGTGCGGACCGCGGCTGCCGCCTCGAAAGCTCGCTCGTCCTCCGAGTCGACCTCATCAAGCGCAGGCATGTCGCTGTCATAGCCTGCCTCCCCAGCCTCCTCCTCTGCCTCCTCGAGAGGCGGCATCTCATCATCGCCCTCGCCGTCTGCCGCCGCCGCTGCTGCACCCCCTGCTGCCGCAACATCCGCCACTGCAGCAGGTGCCGCCGCTGCTGCCACAGCGCCGCTGGCAAGGGCAGCAGCCAGGGCGGCCTGCGCCAGCTGCTGCTGCTGCTGGCGGCGGAAGCCGGCAAAGGCGGCGGCCAGGCGGCTGCGCAGCTCTGCGGCCGGCACCACGCCTGACACCTGCGCCAACACAGCGCCGCCGGGTGCCACCATCACCACCTGCAGGCAGCGCGGGGAGAAAGGCGGCACACTGGACAAGTGTGCTTTGAGCTAACTGGGGAGACCTAAAAGGCGGTCCACAGCTTGATCAGCCAGTGCCTCATGCAGCCCGTTGATGCCCAGCTGCGGCATTAGCAGCCCCCTGCAATGCTGCCAGGCGGTCGGCTCACCGCGGGCAGGCTTTCCACGGGGCAGAAGCTGCGAAAGTTTTTGGCGTCCATAAATGCGGAGCGGTCGGCGTTGCTCAAGTCGTCCTGTGGGCAATGAGCAGGGCGGCAGTCGTGTGCCATTTCAAGTTGACAGCAAGCAGGAACAAGCACGCGCTTAGCGTGCCGCTGAAGCAGCAAGCCAAGTGGCAAGCCAGCCAGAGCTGTGCTGCCCATGCCAAGTCAAAGGGCGCTCTCAACGCTAACAAGACGGCGCTGTGTGGCACACCCTCTCAGGTTTGAATCAATCAAGCCCTGGCACCCACCTCCAGGCAGAGCGAGATGCATCCCTCCACCTGCTCCTCCCCCGCCTGCTCCATCAGCGCATCCTGCACCGCGCGGCTGCCCTGGTCAAAGCCTGCCGGGGGAGGACAAAGCGATATGATTTGTTTATAAGGCTTGCGAGCTGTGCGGCGGCGGCACGGTACCACAATAATGTGCAGGTGTGCTGACCTGGTCGCCAGGCACACACCTGTGAGCAGCACGAGCAGCGGCTTGCCCTCCTGCCGCGAGGCGGTGATGGCCTGCGCCACACTGCCCTCAAACCACATGGCTGCAAGGGAGCCTGTATTAAAAGCAGGGTAGGGCAGCCGGCGGCGGCGGCAGAGGTCGGCGGCAGGGCCGTGGTGGCACATCGCGGCCCGCTGCGCTATCCACACACTGCTAACGACATCTCCTGCATGCTGACAGGGCACTGCACCGCGGTTCAACCCAAGGAGCACGAACGCGTTTCCCGCCAAGCCGTGCGGCACTATTCTGGCCCTGGCGGCATACCTACTCGCTCCCGACACGATATACACCGTCCAAAGGATGCTGCAAGCGCCCAGACGCGTGCAGAGGGCCGGGCCGAGCCGTGTATGGGAAAGGAGGGTCGCACCCAGGCTGTCAAGCAGCAATCGCGATTAGACGCGGCTCGCCACGCGTGAGCAGGGCAGCGCTGGCCCTTGCAATGCTGCCGCCGGCCCCGCCGCGCCCGCAGGGGCGCGGCATCTGTACGCCTGTACACATATTCCACTTGCAGCCTTCAATAACTACAGGAGACCCTCCAATATACACGGCTGGAGTAAATGTACAAGTCCGTGGTACAATTCGTAAGTTCGTGAGCCTTCAGAAGAACTCTGGGGGCCCGTCCGAGTTGCTGCTGCTGCCGCCCGCTGCGTCCTCATGCGCCGCATGGTGCCGGTGGTGCAGCGCCCCGCCCAGCCCCGATTCATGCAGCAGGTGCTGCTGCAGCAGCGACTCCGACAGCTGCGGCGATACAGACAGCGGCTGGGCGCTCTGACCGTTGGCTGGGGCGCCGGCTGCCGACATGCTGCTGTTCTCCCGGCTCAGTGTGGCCAGCTCGGCAAGCAGCGGCCGCCCCGGTGGCGACCTGGGGATTGGATAGGTGGCAGAGGAGGGCGGGTTGAGGTGCCGCAAAGCACACTGGCCGGTGAAAGAGAGGGTGAGCAGAGGCAATCGTGCGGGAGCACCCATGCACGCCTTCGAAAACAGCCTCCCTGATTGCAGCACCAAGGCACCCACCTGCCATGCCAAGGCTGCCGCGGCGAGGGGGCCGCCTGCGAGGCCGGGGAGGCCAGCAGTGCATGCAGCGGGGACGCCGAAGCAGGCTGCGAGGCGGCGCCTGGCCGGGAGCTGCGAGGCGCCTGCTGTGGGATGGGCAGCGGCGCTTGCACTGCTGCAAAGCCATGCTGCCGCAGTGGCTGCGCAAGCTGCGGCTGCTGAGGCTGCTGCGCACGCAGCTGGTGCAGCGGGCCGGCGGCTGCTGCTCCTGCGGCTGCTACTGTGGCGGGAGCGGTAGCTAGGCCTGCCCCCGCCTGCTGTGCTGGCTGCGATGGCTGCGGTTCCCTCTGTTCATACAGCGACTGCAGCATGAGCTGGCTGGCAGCCAGACCATCCACCGGTGCCAAGTCAGCAGCCAAGCTAGCTGCCAGGTTGGCCTCTGCACCTGCAATGCCTGCTGCTGCCACTGCTGCATCTGCATTCCTCACCCCCTGCTGCTCCTGCGCAGTGAACTCCGCAGATCCAAAGATGCCGCTCTCTGCAGGGGCGCCGTTCGGCCGCAACCTGCGCCCTGCCAGCGCCGCCGCCAGCTTTGCATGCCGGGGCGACGGCGGCCCCTGCCGCCGCAATTGCTGCTGGTGCGGCAACGGCAGCATTGACCAGGCAAGTGAGGCTGAGGCAGCGGCTGCAGGCGCCGCCGCTGCCACCTGCGCCAGCAGCTGCTGGCCCGCTGTGTCCGGCTCCCATGCAGGGTAGGTGGCTGCGGCAGCAGGTGAGGCGTGGTTGGACGTGGTTGGGGATCAGCAGATGCAGCGAGCACACCAGTCAAAGCCACCTCAACCAGCACGCCGGTTGGACACGTATCTGCTGCAATCATCCCTCTGCCCATTGCCCAGGCATGCTTTGGCTCCTGTCCCATGCAAGTGCATATTAATGCACTCCCGCACCTGCAAACACCCAAGGCATCCCCTCGACCCACTGCCCCCGCACCTGCAAAGGTGATCAGGCTCTTCTCCATCTTGCCCTGCCGGCTGCGCCAGGCCTTGGGCGCCTCCACGGGCGAGCCGTACCGCGCGTTGCCGTGGCGCTGCAGCAGGATCGGAGTAAATAGCAAGGGCGTGCAGGAGGTGATTAGCAGGGTGCAGGTGCAACGGCCAACGTCAGCGGCAGGCACACCAAAATGCGGCATCAATGGCGGTTCAAAGCAGCGCGCCGCCCAATTGCAGCGCCAGCGCGCACCTGGAAGTCAAAGGCGGCCAGGGAGCAGACGTCTCCCACGCCCTCAATGTGCACGCTGTTGCCCTCCACAAACTCCAGCACCGCGCCTGTCATAGGGTTGAGGTGAGCGAGCAAAGGGGAGGTTGGAGGAGGTTATGGTACAGTATCCTGCAAGCGTGCTAAAACGTGAATATGCATCCCGGCTGCAGTGCTGCTCAGCAATTTCAGGCGGAACCTGACCGTCCCTGGAATGCCTGACTGGCCGCCTCACCCGCGCACTGGGGCAGGCTGAACCAGAGCAGCAGCGGGGTGAGGAGGATGGAGGCCAGCTCTTCGAGGAACAGGCGCGCCTTGAACTGCGGGCAGAGACATTAGCCAGCATGTTACGCAGAGGGCAGCCATTTCAAGCGAAGGATGGAGGGACAGCAGTGCAGCCGTAGCAGCAGCTTCCGCACAGGCCAGATGCTTGGTTTCTACAGATTGATCAGCAGCAAGGCGCACCTGGAAGAGCGCCTCAAACTCCTGCTGCACCTCCAAGCTGTGAGCGCTGCAGTACGTGTCAGGAAAGATGGAGCGGCTGAACGGTACAATGTCAGCGCAGCAGAGAAGCCCGCTGCAGCGGCAGTGCCCGGCTGCTGCCGCCGCCAAAGCAACTGCTTGCAAGCAGCCGGCAGCGGCAACAACTGTGTCAGGCCCATGCGCTCTAAAAATTCCAGCTCACCGGCCCCGCCAGTGGCGCGGCAGGTAGTGCGTGTGCGCCACCACCTCTGCAGCGGGGGCAGCACAGAAAGAGCGTGTAACGCACCACCCTGCCAGACATGCACACACGCGCTCACCACACAGCAGCTGCAGGGCAGGCAGGGTGGCAGCATCTGCTGCATCTCTGCAACAGCAGCGCACCCATGAGGGCTGCCTCTGGGTCGAAGGCGGTGCCGGACTCGATGACGAATGCGCGGCTGAGCGCCAGCACCACGCCGATGATGGCCACCCACCTGCGGGCGGGGGTTGTGGGAGGGCAGAGAAGTGGGCAGGCGAGCAGCTGCAGTGCTTGCAGGCGGGCAGGTGGGCAGGGCAACAGAGCCGCGGCACATGGCGCAGTTGATGCAGATGTGTACACTGCGGCGGCTCGCATCACCCTCAGCCCACCACACGATCTGGCGCCCAAACAGGCCCTCGTTCCAGCAGGCGCTCGTCTAAAGCAGACACTGGCAGCCCCCCAAGCTGAGAGTGCCACGCGCTGATCACACGTCCACACACGCCTTTATTCTCACCACACAGTCTGGCGGCCAAACAGGTCCTGCCCCAGCAGCCAGTTACCAGCCAAGCGACAAATGCAGAAGCTGATGCGCACGCTGGCACCGACCCTAATCGCAAGCGCCAATCTCCCAAAACATGCCCACATGTCCCCCGCACATCTCACCACACGATCTGGCGGCCAAACAGGTCCCGCTCCAGCAGCCGCTCGTCCAGGAGCGTGACAAACAGCAGCAGCGCCTCGGCGGAGCCGGCCACAAAGGCGACAAAGCGCGCCACGTGGCTGCAGCAGAGGGTCGCAGGCAGAGTGAGTGACGGGCCACAAAGGCCACAAAGCGCGCCACGTGGCTGCAGGGAATGTGCATGCATGTGGAGCGCAGGTCGTTGCGGACAGTGCACGGTGCGACACATTTGACCAATGAGCGCAGCCACTTGCTGGTGCGCACGCAGAAGCAGTTCGGCACCGCCTCGCATGTGCGCCCTAAGGCGGGCAGGCGATGCCCTGCAGCACCAGCGGCAGCGACCAGCCGACAGGTCGGAAGATCGATTCTGCTTGCCTGATGGTGGGGCTGGGGAACTGCTGGATGTACTCCTCCGCTGCCTTGTGGGACGCGTTCAGCCTGCGCACACATTGCATGTTGAAACCACCATGCCACAGGCACCAGCTGCCGAATCCCAGAATTTACACCCATCACATCAGCCAGGCGCAAGTCAAGGCAGGTGTGCCTCCCTAGCGCTAACCCTCCCGCGCACCTGTGCTTGATGAAGTGAGGCAGCTCGTTAAACTCTCGCAGCCGCCACTGCGCCAGCGGCGACCAGCGCCGCGCACCTGCAGGGCAGGCTCACATGGTTGCTGGGCCTGACAGGTTGCAGCGGAATTGGACTGGCGCCTGCAGCTCAGCTGCCGCTTGGGGCCCAGCACATCCATGGAACGAGCTGCTGGCAAGAAGGCGGCAGACAGCAAAGCGGCAAAGCAACGCAGCTGCACAGGCACACTCACCGATGCTGGAGGGGTGGTGATAAAAGCGCTCAGCATTCTGCACGCAGGGCCGGGGAGGTGCAGCGAGGGCAGGTTGGCGAGTGCGAGGCATGGAAGGCAACAGCTGAGCAGCATGCCCAGAGCAGGGAGAGCAGCTGGGTGTGAGTACATGGCGCGGCGCAACAGACATGCAGCAATGCATTGCCGCTGCTACAAACTACCAAATCAGCGTGCCTTCATGAAGAAGTAGATGACCAGGAAGACGAGCAGGAAGGGGGCGGCCACCAAATTCAGCAGCGCCAGCAGCCTGCAGCACGATGTGAATAATTGAGGGAATGACTGCCGCTGCTTCAACGCAGGGTCAGCAGACAGGGCGTGGACACACACAGCGGGCGCAAGTGCCATGCAGCCCGGCCTGGGCCCGAACCAAGCACAGCAACAACCGCTGGCCAGCTCAGCAAGGCCATGCAACACAGCACTACCGGGGCAGCACGTTCTCACCGCAGCCGGCGCTGCAGCGCGCGCTCGTTGTGCAGGAAGGCGGGCTTCAGGCGGAAGCGCTCGTCAAACATGGCGTCCAGAATGCACCTGCGCAGGGGGGGGGCAATGAAACACAGGCAGTTTGGGTATGACAATCTCAATCGCTTCAGCGATGATGTGGCGTCAGGATGCACCTGCGGGCGTGTATCACAGAACAGGCGGCGTTGCAACGAGCCTCCCCACGGTCACTGCAGGGGACATGTGAAGGCATACCAGGTGCGGCAAACAAAATGTGCCCACAGCATCTCCAAACGGCGGCCGCTGCAGGCAGCACAGCCTGCGGCTGCCCACTAATTGTATGCATCAACTGACACAAGCAGCCCTTGGCTCACCAGTACAGGTTCCACTCCAGCGTCTTTGTGAGTAGGAAGTGGCGGCGCAGGCCGGGCACAGGCACATTCAGCGCCAGCACGCCCTGCGGCACGGCGACAGCCAGTGCAGCGTCGTAAGTGTTGCACTATCCCGTGCAGAACTTGAAATTCCTAAAGGGCCAGGGCAGCGCTTGCTTGTGAGCGCTGCCAGACGAGCTGCTGGCAGCAGACGCTGGCTGTCAGCCGAGGCGCAGCAGCGCTGCAGCACATGCACGGTGGCCCCCCCAGGTGCCAATACCACACAACTGCAAACGCAGGCTCGCTCCCTGGCCCTGCCCACCCTCCCGCAACACTCACCTTGTTCAGCATGCCTATGAGGTAGTTCTCCCGCCGCATGATTCGCGCCACGATGTCGTGCTCAGTGAGGTCACGCGCAGCGCACAGCCGGTGCGTGCGCTGGACCTGCAGTGTGGGCGCAGTTGTGTGGCGTTTTCCCGACTGACGATGCAGCAACCTGCTGTCCCTTCAGCAGCACTGGCAGTCAGCCTCAGCCTGTTTGTCACCACTCGCATGTCCAGACACAGGCAGCAAGCCATGCAATGTGTTGCCCTGCCGGCACCAACATGCATGCAGGCAACAGCTGGGCATCAGCATGTGCAGCCCACCTGCACGAGCCGGTGCGCCACCTCGGGCCACGTCATCGTGCCCATCTGCCGCTCGCTGCAGAAGCAGGCAGGAGAAGGGCAGGAGTGTCCAGGTTTGCCTCACAATGGCCAATCGCTGCACACGCACCAAGCATCATGCTGGGCAGCCCTTCCCAGCCATTAAGCATTGCTGCACCTGATGCCCAGCTTGTGGTTGCAAAAGTGCCGGATCTCCGCCAGGTCGCGCACCTCCACCACAAGGTGCGCCTGTGTTGGGGGGATGTAACAAGCAGGGAGGTGATCAGTTTGCGCCACGCACAAATGCTGGGTGACGACAAGACCGCATGCATTGGCCAGCCGTCACCAAGCCCTGGGCCTGATTTGCTGAAGCTAAAGCTGGCTGCACAAAGTGCATCACCGCGCATGCCAGAAGCACAGCATTGGCGATTCCCACCCACGCACCACAGCCACGAGCCAGTAGGCTGCAAACAAGGTGAGGTAAGCGACCGCCAGGGAATTCCAAGGCGTGAGGCCGCCCTCCAGCGGGTGCCGCCGGATAGCCACCTGTTGCGACAGACAGTGGCGGCAAAAAGGATGGAGTATCGGCAGCTGTCGCGGCGTCAAACAGGGCCGGCTGCCTCTGCAGTCCACAGCGCATGCTTGCACAACCGTGCCAGCCCTCAGAATGCAAGCAGCAGAAGAACCAGCAGCACAGGCAGCGGCCCGGAAAACATTGCAACCAAACACTCACCTCCCAGATGTCGCAGGTGTCCTTGCGCAGGCACTCGGCCTGCAGCGCCCCCCAGTTCACGTACAGCAGCAGCAGCGCGCTCATGCCGGCTGCGGCGGTTGAAGAGGAAGCACACAGCAATCGGTTAGTGGGCAGATGACAGCTGAAGCTCAAGATAACTGGCATGCCATGGACAGATAGAAAGCAGGAGCTGCTGCTGATGTTGTTGCTTTTGCTGCAGACTACGCGCTCACTAGCGATTTTTGACCTGCAGCTGCCACTTCCACCCTGCCCCTGCAACCCAACCGCACCCGTGAAGGCCAGCGCCAACAGGTTGAGCAGGCGGGCGGTGAGGATGACTGCAAACCCCTTGCCCTCCCAGTACCTGCAGCGCGGTTGGTGTGATACCAAGAGGCAGCAGACTGGGCAGGGCAGCAGCACCAGAGTGAGCAGGACACATTGGGCGACGCCGGAGCAAGGCAAGCTGAGCAAGGCAATGGGCCCAGTGCAATACCGCAGCTCATTCCCACAACAGTCGGCCAATCCAAAAGAAAGCGTTTGTCCCCCTGCCTGTAAATGCGCGTGAAGAACTGGTCCAGGTTCGCCACGCCCTCCCAAGTCCACGCCTCGCTGCCCAGCAGCGCCAGGTGCGGCGGCTCGGCGCCACCCGGGCTGCCGCCGCGGCCCAGCCCTGCCTCCCCGTCCTCGGCGGTGCTGCAGGACGAAGGTCAATGCCAAATTGAATGCACACGGAAGTGTGATAAAGGTGACGGCAGCCAGTCGCAGGCAAGGGGATTGGCTGAAACCAGGCAGCGGCGGCGAGGGTGGCAGCGGCAGTGGCAGCTGCCGTGCCGGCGCGCGACATACTCGCCTGGGCAGCGGCTCGTAGTGCTCCATCTGACGGCCTCCGCTCAGCGAGCGGCCTCAGAGGCGTTGAACCAGGCTAGGGCTTGGCCAGCTGCTGCTCGGCACGCCGGTGCATCGCGGAGCGGTGATTGGACTGGGAGTGAAAGTTCCGTGGATTGATTGCAAGTGGCTCAGGCCGACGGCAGTGCCCCGCCTGGACAGGCGCAGTGCTCGGCCTCCCTGGCGAGCACGTGCGCTGGTTACAGGTGCCGGGTAGTGATACCAAGTCGCTGTGGATGTCGCCTGTGCGAACAGACGGCCACATGAGCCCATGGCGACAGCACCCGCAACGGCACCGCCGCGCGGTCGGCGAGCGGCTGCTGCTGGGCACTGGAAAGGCCAGTTTTGACAAACTCTGAACTGTCACCAGCTCACAAGACGTCCATGGCCGCACTGTTGTATTGCAACGAATCCAGCATGCGAGCTGCAGACCGCGTTCCAGCATGAGGAGCGCACTCGCCGGCATGCTCACCGCCCCCTCACCGCCTGTGTCTGAAGTCGCAGCAAGCTCTGTTGCACGGGCTCGCGATAAAGGCAATTAGAATGGAAGCAAATGGAAAGGGCCGGACGGCTGCCGGCACGGGCGCACTGCCTCGGCCGGGCAGTGGCAGCGGCAAGCGGGAGCAAGGGTGGGAGGCACCGGAAAAGCGGAAGGGGGGCCCTCATTCGAGCATCATATGGGGAGCAGCATGCCGCCTGGACGGAAGAGACCAGAGGCGCTGCGTCGGTCAGTCAAAGCCTGGCCAGGGCGGCAAGGCTTTCCATGGCCGTTTACTTCTTCTTGCTGCCGCGCACCGCCACACCCTGGGTGGTCACGCCGCCAACCTGAGCATGCAGGTCGGTGCCTGCAGTGTGTCAGAGGGCGGCCGTGCCGAGATACGTTCAGCAGCTGCTGCGGGAGAGAGCAGACAGCAGACAGATGGGCAACAAAGGGATCCTGGCCAGTAAAAAC
>VFQQ010002242.1_pt1 | contig 22665 bp, 38 predicted proteins | sample 3512341 | NCBI WGS metagenome assembly VFQQ01 (sample SAMN10412373, study PRJNA504923) | tailings metagenome | isolation source: Relicate 2 Philex TSF1 revegetated site | place: Philippines: Tuba, Benguet | collected 2017-08-29 | reverse complement strand
CCCGCCCCCCCCCCCCCCCCCCCCCCCCCGCCCCCAGGCTGTGAGGGCCCGCGGGCCGCCCCAACGAGCGCCATCAGGTGCGCGCAGGGCGATGGAGCCAGCCTGCGGCCGCCGGCTGCGCTGGATGCATCGCTGCAGACGTGCCGCCCTGCCGCTGCCGCCGCAAGCTCGCGCGTGCATGTCGGGTGCAGTCACGCCTCCGCTCCAGTCCTCTGCAGGCCCGTGCTGCCAAACGTCTTGACAGGCATGAACCACGGCATGTTCACAGTTGCGCTGCTGCTGGCGGCCGCAGCAGCTGTGCACTGCGCACCGGCGGCACTGGTCCCGGCACTGCGTTCGAGCTTTCCAACCCGGCAGGCCGCGGTGGCGGCCATGGCGCCCTTCCTTGCTGGCGCGCCGGCAGCAGGCCCCACAGTTGCCGCCCGCAACCCCACATATGTAAGTTACTTGCAAGGCCGGTGCAGGAATGCACGCCCACTCTCATGCCCCTTGCCTCATGCAGCGTTGGCACGCCATCTGAGCCGTGTGGCCGCCACCTGGCCGTTCTGCCACCCTGTGACCAAAGTGATCTGACGCCACATTTGCGCACATGTGCCCGATCTCTATTCCTGGCCGCAGGACTTCCAAGTGCGGCGGCTGTGGCAGCTGTGGAAGCAGCAGTATGGTGTGGCGTTCAAGGACAGGAAAGAGGTAAGGAAAGAGGAAGCAGCTTGAAGCAGCAGTGCCAAGCTGCTGAGAACCGAGGGCTACTAATCAGATGCGATGTGCAGACAATTGGCCCTTGCAACAGAATGCTGCTACAGCCCAGCAGCCGGCCGAGCCGTGCTGTGCCGTGCTGTGCCGTGCTGTGCTGTGCTGTGCTGTGCTGTGCTCTGCTCTGCTCTGCTCTGCATCCCGCCCAAACGCCGCCTGCCAGCTGGCTGCCGCCAACCGCGCCGCTGCAACCTACACGTCGCTTGCGCCTCCCACCTTGGCAGGACCTGTACCGCTACAATGTATTCAGGGGCAACGTGCAGCGCGTTTGGCAGGCCAACAACCAGGCGGGGGCGCAAGTGAGGACTTTGCTGAGTGGCACTGGGCCAAAGGCGTGGCGTGCCAGCTGGCATGCCGCGGGCGCCTGCTTGGCGCTTGGTCGCAAACACCGTACTGTATGAAGAAAGGAGCTTGACCGCCAGCAATGGCTGGGTTGCCTGCAAGCCTGATGTGGCACGCCTTGCCGCTGCACTGTCCCATGCAGAGCTGGCAGTCCATCAACCAGTTTGCAGCCATGACTCGGGAGGAGCGCCTCGCCATGTGAGTGCTTCTTTTGAACACTAAACCTGCTCTACTGCTGCCAGCCACCGTCCTGCTTGCAAACCTCTCCTTTTTTGTTGCGGCGCTGGTTGATGTACTGCCAACCACATGTCGAGCGGCTTGACACTCAGCCAGTCGCCTGCCTGCTGCCCTGCCCCCCTCTCGCAGGTACGGCTCCCCGCAGCCCCCTTACATTGTGAATCCCGAGCGCCCCCGGCGCCCACTGCTGGGCAACCCCATCGTGAGAGCAGCTGCAAGCAGGCCCTTGCCTTGCTGCCTGTGCCGCCAATGCGTTTCGGGGCACAGGTACCTTCACCAAACGCTTGCCACTCTGCTGTGTTATTGGCATGCTGCTGGCACTGCCATCCTAAGCACAGCTTGGCTCTGCGTGCTGCTGCCCTGGCAGGTGCCATCTGTTTGGGACTGGCGCGCCAAAGGGGTGGTGAGCCCCGTGAAGCACCAAGGAACGGTAAGCTGAGCAGATACGCCCTGGGTTTGGCTCACGTTCCGCACCAGAAATACTGCCCGCACTCGATCGCAGCTGCAGCCATGTGCAGCAATGTGCTGCAGCCTGTTGTCAAGAGCAGCCTACCCCCACTTCCTGCAAGAAGTGCATGTCACGTTGCAGCCCAGCGGATATTGCCTCGCTCCGTGCCTGAACCCCACCATGCCCCACCTGCATCACTTTGCACCCCACGCACATGCAGTGCAACACATGCTTTGCCTTTGCGGCGACAGCTCAGATCGAGTCCTACCTTCTGATCAAAGGCGCCCAGACGTATGCGCAGCGCCCCATTGACGCCTCTGAGCAGGTGGGACCGGCCGTCAGGAACTAAGCTTGGACCCCTGACTGAGGTGGAATGGCCGGCTGCCCGGCCTGTTTGCCAGCCTGCAGAACGTCGCTGTGGCACCCGCCAGCCAGCCAGTCACTGCCCGACTGCGCCCAAGCAATGTGCCGCCATTGATGTGACCCCGCTGTTGCTGCCGCTGCAGCAAATTGTGGACTGCAACAGCCCCACCGGCGACGGTTGCCGGGACGGCGGCTATCTGGAGACAGGGATCGAGTATGCCGGCAGGTGAGGCGGTGCGGCAGCTGCCCAGCTTTGCATGCATGCTGATGCACCATGCCTGGCCGCGCCGTCGCCCTCAACTGTGCTGTGGGGCATGCACTTGCGCGCAGCATGCTCGCCTGACTAAGGGTGCTTGTCTGAATCGCAACACATGTTGCTGCTCCGCAGGAATGGTGTCTTTGTCACCACGGAGGCTCGCTACCCATACCGCATGAACAGCGGGGTGTGCCGCTTCGATTCCATCAAAGCGAGTGTCCCGGCGCAGGACCAGTTCTCTCTGAGGAGCCCCGGGTGCGTTCATCTACTGGTTGGCAGCCATGCCACGATGCAAGCCGTGCTGGGCAGCTCCACAGGCCCACGGCTGGGATGGCCGCCTGCTTGGCATGGCACTTGCACTTAATGCATGCAGCTGCCGGCGCCCGTGTTGCATGCCTGCATGGCCACTGTCTTCCCACTGTACAATCCTGCAGATGGGCCGAGCTCACAAAGTGGGATGCAGTCACGCTCCGCGAGGCAAGTGGAACCGCTTGCGAACTCGGTGTGCTGGGAGATCACAGTAGCAGGCAGCCTCCCGTCGCATGTGTGTGCCATGCAGCAGGCCTGCTGCTCAGCAGCCAGGCTGGGCGGCCGCAACGCGCCCGGCCAGGTGGCGCCCTCACATCATGCACTGCTCAATGTGTCGTATGGACGGCTTTGATACCATCTCTCCTGCCCGCAGGAAGTGTACAAGGCCCCAGTGGCAATTGGCATCCTGGGTGAGCTACTTGCATGCACAATGTGCAGCCGGGTGGGGTGCTGCCAAGTAGCAGCCAACTCCGAGGTGCCGCCGCGGTGCCACGAAGCCAAACGTCTCAGCCCGCGTGTGCATGCGAACTCATACTGTGCAGGACCTGGCGTGGATGCCTTTGATTCGTATGGTGGCGGCATTCTGCCCGCCAGAACCTGCAGCGCCAACCAGCCGGCGCGTGCCCCCACAGCAAATGACTATGGCGACATAAACCATGCCATGGTGCGGCCACCCATTCGAAGTGACTTGGTGCAAGTTGCACGCTTGCCCACCGGTGGTTGAGAAGCACTGCCACTACCAAGGTCAAACAGATTGACCTTCCAATGGGCAGATGCGTTCAGCTTGCATGCCAACAAGCAGCGCTTTGCCTGCCCCTTCGCCAATCTGCCGCAGGTTGTGGTGGGCTTCAACCGCTCCAACGTGCCGCCATTCTGGATTGTGCGCAACAGCTGGGGAGCCAGCTGGGGCGAGGGCGGATACATCCGAGTCGAGATGACCGGGAATCAGACCTGGGGGGCCTGCAACATGTACTACGTAAGTTCGTGGATGCCGGATTGTTGGGGTTGTGAAGCCACCCGCTGGAAGCAGCCTGGTGCCCCATGCGAGTGGCTTTGGATCAGCCTGGCGGCACTCTTTGCCAAGTGGTGCACGGTCCGAGCTGCGAGTGGTCTTCCCTGCCCTTCCCGCAGAACATGGTCAAAATTCTTGAGAAATAAGGAAGAAGAGGCGGTATGATGGCTTGAGCATGCCATCTTTCTACTCCGCTCCACAGACCGCACCCCTGCCCGTGGTGCTGCAGTGGGGCAATGGCTTTTGCCGAATCTGCTAAGGCAGCCTATGCGCCAGATGCGACAACCAATCAGCAGCAGCTCGCGTTGCCGTCTCAAGACGTATCGCCATGAACAACCAGGCTGACCATCCTTGTCTTTGCTGAGTTTATCTATGTTAATGACTATGGAACGGCGCAAAAATAGGCTCATGCAGACGAGCAGCACCAGCATGCTGTCGGCATGCGGCGCTCTCTTTTTGCTCGGCTTGCGCATCTCCAAAATGATCGGCAGGGCGCCTATTAAAGTTAGTGCTGAATGAGAAGGCCGGGCGCGACACGCAGCGCGTCCCTGCCTGCCGTCAACGAGAACTGCCCCGTCAACCACGGCTGGGCCAAGGCTGGTGTGGCGCCAAAGCGGTGAGTGCCGTGTCGCAGCAGATTGGTGCACGAGAGGGACAAACTGCCCGGCCGAGGTTCGAATGGACGCTGCGAGCGGAAATTGTGGCAATGAGACTTGCTGTGCAGGAGCAGGCCTGATCTGACGCTGCATGACCCCCCGCAGGCCGCCCCTGACGCTGAGCGCCTTCCGCCGCCAGCACCGCCGCCAGCGCCGCCGCTCCGCCATGGACAGCCTGCAGCGGCAGCTTGCCGAGCTGGATCACAGGTTGGACGAGCTGAGTGCGCAGCTGGAGGCGGGGGGCCTTACAGCAGAAGAACAGATGGCGCTGTACCAACAGCTTGCTAGCGTGTCCGCTCAGAGAAGGGGGCTGCGGCAGCAACTTGCCCAAGGCGGTCGCGCGGGAAGCAGGAGCGGCAGCGGCGACGGTGGCCATGGGGGCAGCGACGGCGGCAGCGCAGGCGGCGCCGGCAGCCTCGCCGGCCCCATGGGCGGCAGCAGCCAGGAGGGGGAGGGCGGGGCCATGGCCGGCGGAGAGGGCAGCGATGGTGAGGGCGGCCATAACATTGAAGCGGCCATGCGCAGCAGCAGCGAGGAGCGGGAGGGCGTGGCAGCCATGGCCGGCGGAGAGGGCAGCGATGGTGAGGGCGGCCATAACATTGAAGCGGCCATGCGCAGCAGCAGCGAGGAGCGGGAGGGCGTGGCAGCCATGGCCGGCGGAGAGGGCAGCGATGGTGAGGGCGGCCATAACATTGAAGCGGCCATGCGCAGCAGCAGCGAGGAGCGGGAGGGCGTGGCAGTCATGGCCGGCGGAGAGGGCAGCGGCGGAGACGGTGGCCATGGGGGCAGCGACGGCGGCAGCAGCGTGCACACTGGAGAGGTGCAGCAAATGCTGTTTGTGGGGGACGATGTGGAACAGCAGGGCCCAGCGGATGATCTGGCGCAGCAAGCGGCGGAGCTTGGGCCCGTGCATATGGCTCAGGAGCAGCAGCAGCAGCGTAAGTGGGTGTGGGCGTGGCGTGCAGCGGTTGTGCCCGCACTGGCAACTTGCTGGCCTTTCTCGGCTGGACACCCAGCTGTGCACCACCACCACAACAACAACAACAACAACACGTCTTGCAACACTCTCAGTTTTCTGTCGCCTTATGTTGCACCTGCAGCGGTGGAGACTCCGGCAGAGCCCGGCGACAACGCGGCTCAAATGCCCACGCCGCCCTCGAGCTTGCCACCCAGCTAGCATTCCCTTCCGTAGCACGGCTGTGCTGCTGCTGACACGAGGGGTTGCCCACTGCAGCCACAATGCGCCTGAAACACTGATTCCGCGCAAGGGCGTCTTGCTGCTGCGTGCCCCTTTTGTCCCTGCTGCCTAGATAGATGTTCGCCAGCAACGCGGGACATGTATATATGCGCTTCCGCTGTAGGCCCTGCTCATGTACAGCCTCCTGCTCTGATATCATGTCTTTCAATTCTCCTATGCCCTGCTCATGTACAGCCTCCTGCTCCGATGTCATGCCTTTCAGTTTCTCTACAAATACAGCCGTCACAATAGGCAGTGTAACAAGCAACTAATATAGGTGGCGGTGCAGAGCTGCAGCATGAGCACCTGCTGGCTGGGGCTTGCATGCGGCTGTGACGCCAGAACAGCAAGGCCAGGTAGGGAGGCAGCCTGGGCTGCAATGCACGGCACCCATGAACCAAACGAGCCCCCGATGGTGTTGTTCAGTTGTGTTGCTTTGTTGGCTCACGACGCAGCAGCTGGTTGTGAAGAGACACAGGCAGCTGCAAACATAGCACTAGGCGGCAGGCGGCAGCGGGCAGCGGCGGTGGCCGGCAGGTGCCCGAGTAAATCAATTTCCTGGGCAAGTGTCGAGCCACATGCCGCGCTGCCACAGGCGTGAGCCCCCTGAACCGGCCGCAAGTCCGCTACTGCCAGCCGGGCGGGCGGCATAGGCGGCGGCGGCAAGCCCATGTGCGGCCAGGCGTTCGGTTGCAGTGGCTGGCGCTGCCAAGCGCACGAGCCCCACTCAGATCGCAGCGGGCTTGGTCATTTGGGCGCCCCTTGGGGCACGCTGAACTGCAAAAGAGGACCCTTGCACCGCCGCAGCCCACATTCGGATCGCGTTCATCGGAACGTTTTCAGCCTGTTGCCGCGGCCGCAGCCCCGCCCGTGCGCCCACGGTCGCCGACACAGTCGGAACCCTGAGAAGGCGCAGCCCCTCAGCTGCTTGAGAGTAGCTCGCCATGCTGCCACGAATCGCCAGCGCCGCGGCGGGCGGGCTGCTGCGCCCGGGGGGGACACTGGCGATGCGCGGCTTTGCTGCCGCCGCCGCCGCCGCCGGCCCCCACTTTTGCATTGTGGGCAGCGGGCCGGCGGGCTTCTACACCGCTGACAAGGTGCTGGGGGTTTCGAAGAGGCTAATTCAGCTGCGTGAGGCGTTGGTTGCTGGTACCTGCCCTGGCCGCGGGTTTGTCTGGGTTGCACGTCCTGCATGACCCACCGCCGTCGCCTGCCCCGCTGCCACCCACTGCCTGCCCTGCCAACCCATGTCCATGCCTTGCAGCTGCTGAAGAAGTTCGGGGAGGATGCCCGGGTGGACATTGTGGTGAGTTGGCCGGGAGGCTCAGAGCCAGCCAGTTGGAAGTGAAACTCGCATTTTTGCCGTGGGCTGCCATGCGCGCATGATCCCACCAGGCCTGCAAGTTGCCGTGCCGCAGCAGCTGGTGTGACCGCCACCCTTGCAGCCTTTTTTAACCTTATCACCTGGCGTCCTGTGAGCTCAATGCACAGCCATCGCGCCGTGCTGCTGTGTACTTGTTGCCGCAGGAGGCGCTGCCCACCCCCTTTGGCCTCGTGCGCTCCGGCGTGGCGCCCGACCACGCTGACACCAAGGTGGGCGATGTTTTGCTCGCGATGATGTGACTTTTGTGTGTCATGATGTGACAGCTGATGTGGGCTGTTTGCTGCTGCCCTTCCGGCGGCACTGGTCTGCCGCGCAGGGTGGGCCGCTCAGCGCTGCTTTGCTTCAAGGTTTGCTGCTGCCCCTCGACTTCACCAGTCACCATTGCCCTCCCCTCCGTTATTGCTTCTCTGCCCCTCCATTCTACAGAACGTGATCAACCAGTTCACGGCGCTGGCGCAGGACCCGCGCATCTCCTTTTTTGGAAACGTGCGGGTGGGGCGCGACCTGTCCCTCGACGAGCTGCGCTCCTACTACAACGCGGTGGGCTGCCCATGACTTGACAGCTCAACTCTTTCAACCGCTCTGATATCAATCGCGGCACTGCTGCTGCTGCCGCTGCCGTACTCGTGCACATCATGCCTGTTGGACCCGGAGTGCCGTGTGTGCTGCTTGCGGGCACGGCATTGGCCGCCTGCGCTGGCCGTGAGGGCGCTGCTTTGGCTCCGCCGGTTTGATTGCACCCCCATTTTGATGTGGCTCTGATCACTGCAGGTGGTGCTGTCATACGGCGCCGAGAGCGACCGCAAGCTGGGCTGCCCCGGCGAGGTACGGTATCGCCACCGCTTGGCACAGCCTTTCAGGGCTGTACATACCAGCAAGCTGCCTCCTGCAGCCGGCACCTGCACACGCTGCGCTCAGCACCTGCAACTGCTGCTTGCCTGGCCCTTCTGCTCAGCTGCTGGGAGGCTCGTCAGCCCCGCCGCCCGGCCATGCCGGCCAACCCTGCCGCAGGACCTGCCAGGCGTGTACTCGGCTCGCGAGTTTGTGTGGTGGTACAACGGCCACCCCGCGTACCGCGACCTGCCCATCGACCTGACCCGCACACGCTCTGTGGCCATCGCCGGGCTGGGCAATGTGGCGGGTGAGCGCGCTGCTTGCTTTGTCCGGCCCGCACTGGCTTGGCTGCCGCCGGTCATGGGAGCAAGTCCCCACATGCCCTCCACACGCCCCGTGGCCTTGCCGGCCTGGCTACGCAACGTGGCAGGCGCAGCACTCTCACCGGCACGAAATCAGCCGAGCAGCAGCAGCCGAGAGCCGTGGACAGGCGGTAGCCGCCGCCAGCCTGAGCAAGGCTCTGCACACCGCCTGCCTTTGCCACCTGCAGTGGACTGCGCCCGCGTGCTGCTCAAGTCGGCTGATGACCTGGCGAAGACGGACATCTGCAGCCACGCGGTGGAGCAGCTTAGGTGGGGAGCAGAGTGGCAGGCATGGCTTGGGCACGTGCAGTGCAAGTTGCGTGCATCTCAGCACGTTTGGCTGCGCTGCCTTGCACGCACAGAGGGACATGGGAGGGGCATCTGCTCAGCCATGCTCATCACGCACTCCTGTTGTCTATTCTCTCGTTTGCTGCTGTGCAGGCGCAGCGCGGTGCACCTGTTTGGCCATGCTACTACAGAATGTCACAAGGCGTCGCATGGCTGCCATGCCCTCATTCATACCTTTGCAGGAGCAGCGCGGTGCGCGAGGTGCACCTGCTAGGTCGGCGCGGCCCGGTGCAGGCGGCCTTCACTCCCAAGGAGCTGCGCGAGCTGCTAAGCCTGGAGGGGGTGCAGGTGGGCATTGTAGTTCGTATTTAGCTGTACCTGTTTTATATGATGGGTGCTGAGGAGCACGCCCAAGGAGCTGAGGGTGCTGCTGAGCCTGGAGGGGGTGCAGGCGAGCGACCGGGGAGCAGGGCTACCAGTGGCTCAAGGCCTCTGCACACACATGCGCTCCTCCTGTTTGCCCTAAGGCTGCCGCCGCTCTCTTCACACTGCAGTAATCCTGCCCAACGGTCCGTGGGCTCTCTGCCTGCCTTGCAGGTTCAGATGGACTCCGAGATGTTCCAAGTGTCCCTTGCCTGCTCACCAACACTCGTCCAGTGTCCATTGACTGTTGCCCCACTCCCCTCTGCAGGTCAAGATGGACCCAGAGGTGTTCCAGGTGTCCGCCGCCTGCGAGGGCGAGATGAAGGCGACCCGCATGAAGAAGCGCGTGTACGACATCCTGTCAAAAGCGCTGGCGGAGCCCAAGCAGGGGTAAGGCGGCGGTGCGTGGCGTGCACCCTGGCCGTGTGAGTGCAGCGTGAAGCAAGTAGTGCGCAACGCCTGGATCATTGCTTTCACACCAGCTAAATGCCACGCCACTGCCATCCGCTGTCCCCTGCAGGGACAAGTCGCTGTACTTACACTTCCTGCGCAGCCCGGCTGAGGTGATTGGCAAGGATGGCCGCGCAGCAGAGGTGGGCTGGGTGCGCGCAAGTTGATGTGGGTGGGTGGGCGGTTGGCTGGCTGGCTGGGATTTGAGCTGATGGGCAAGGACGGCTGTGTGGCAGAGATGGGCCGGGAGTGTGGGTGGGGTAGGTGAGGCCCAGGTGGGTGGTCGGATGGCTGGCCGATGGCCCTGGTGGGTTGGGAGGGGCACGAGAGCGCCCGCACCCTTGCACTCAACTCCTGCTGCGCCCTGCTTTCCTCTGTGCAGGTCAAGCTGGAGAAGACCCGGCTGGAGCCGGCCGGGGAGGGCAAGGACCAGACGGCCCTCGGCACCGGTGCGCGCCGCTCATGTGCTTGCTGGGCTGCTGTGTGGCAACCGTGACAGCGAGCGTGCTGCGCTACGAGGTGGGATGCATGGCATGCTGCAGCGGCATGTCCTGCAGGAGCAGCGCTGGTGAGTGACCATGGCGGCGCACCCACAAAAGCTGGCCGCGACGCCTTGTATCCACAGAGTGCATGCCACAATGTGCTGCTGGCCAGAGGCCGCTGCGTATCAGCCACACGTGTTAACGGTGCAGCATGTGCCTTGCCCCACCTCCTGCAGGCGAGTTTGAGACCATCCCCGCCGATCTGGTGCTCAAGAGCATCGGCTTCAAGTCGGTGGGCATCCCTGGGGTGGCCTTTGACGGCCGCCGCGGCGTCATCCCAAACCAGGCCGGCCAGGTGCGGCGGCAGGCTGAGCCGGGCAGGGCGGGGAGGGCGGCAGGCAGGCAGGCAGGCACAGCTGGCTTGGGCTGGGCGAACAGGTGGCTCCGCGGCGGCTGTGGCGGAGCGGAGCGCGGAGGTGCATAGGCGTCTCGACGTGGCGGTGTGAACCTACCTTTCAATCTGCACCTGTGCAGGTGTACACAGAGGACGGCAGCAGCTTTGAGCCGGGGCTGTACGTGTGTGGCTGGCTGAAGCGCGGGCCCTCTGGTGGGTGGTGGCTTCTGTTGGTTCCCAACAATGAATCAAAGGGGGCTGAGGGAGTACCGTGTGCCGGCTGACTCAAGCGCGGGCCCTGGTGGATGACCGGGGCTCAGGGGAGCACAGCACGCATGCCGGCTGCAGGCGGCAGGCGCCTTCCGAGGCATGGAGGCTGAGCTGGCTGGGAAGGGTGGCAGGCACAACGCCCAACCTCCTCTGCCCTACTGCACTTTCCTGGTTGCCACCCAGGCATCATCGGCACCAACCTGGTAGATGCGGAGCAGACGGTCGACACCATGGCATCCACAAAGGACAGCTTCCGGCCTGTGGAGGCCGCACAGCCCGGGGCGGCAGGCCTGCGCCAGCTGCTGGGCGACCGCGGTGTGCAGGTGAGGGGCAGGGCTGGGGTGTGACGGCATTCACGGGATTTGCTGACTGGGGTGGGGTTCAGGTGGCTGGGTGTGCGGCAGGCAGGGGCGGGTGCTGGGTTGTGTGTGCCTGGGCCGGGGCATGTTGCTGCTGCAAGGCCTGGTGGAGGCATGTGCGGAATGACAGCCAGCCCGTGAAGCCCTTGCCGAGCTGTCGTCGTCGTTGTTTAATGCTTGCAGGTGGTTGACTTCAAGGGCTGGCAGGCGGTGGATGCAGAGGAGGTGCGGCGCGGCACAGCCCAGGGCAAGCCCCGCGACAAGTTGACGAGTGTGGACGAAATGCTGCAGATCGCGGCGGCGGCATGAGGGGATGATGCATAGATGGCATCCTCATCAGAAGGTCGCTCGCATGAGATGAACGCTACCAGCTGCCACTGCCTACTCCCTGCGCCAATTCACGCTTGTTCCACGGCCGCCGGCCAGCTCACCCTGCACATGATTTGACTGCAAATCAACACCCGCTCCCAGTCCGAATGCATGTACCCCTCTGCAACCTGCAATGTGCTCACTCTCATGATGGCCGCAGCATAACTGCGCCATGACTGTTACATTGCAAACACACCATGCCGGGGTTCTGGTGAAAGAAGCGGTTTGTGATGGAAGAGAATGTGGAAAATTTGGGTTTTGCTCTCGAGCATTTTGCAGGTCGATTCCGGGGTTGGTTCTAGCTCAGTGCAAGGTGCAGCCATGCAGCAACTCACAAAACAACTGATAGTGCATCACGCATGCACTATACAAGCGTGCGCTGCCTTGACACTGATGTCCACCTTGCCTAGCTACCTTCAGCCTGGCGGTAAGCAATCACGACGGACAGCTTCCACAGCACGCCCAGCAGCATCCACAGCGCAGCAGGGAAGGTCACTCGGTCAAGCGCCTCGCCCAGGCTGCTGCATGCATCATACACCCACTGCATGTGGCCGCTCTCCGGCCGCACGCCGCACTGCCGCCGCTGCCGCTGGTGCTCCTGAAACAGCGAGCTCTCCAGCGCTGCCTGTGCCAGCAGCGGCAGCACCAGGCCAACGCTGAGCTGGAGGTAGCCCAGCACCGCGGCGCACTCGGCGGCAGGCTGCACCTTGGCTGCAACCGGCAGCGGGCTGAAGCTAGCTAGCTCCAGCAACTGGAACAGGTGGTGCGTCTGCTGCTGCGCCAGCGGGCGCGAGAGCGCAGCTCCAGAGCACATCGTGCTGTTGGTTTGCATGCTGCAGGGATGGGGGGGTGAGTGAAGCAACGCTGTAGCTACGTTGTAGGGGCACAGCAGGGCAGGGCACAGCAGGGCATGCCACCAGCGCGAATGCAGAGAGCATGCTGCGCAGAAGGGCCATGATCAGAGGCACATGAGAAGGCGCATGCGGTCCTGTTACATTTGCCACGCACCACTTCAGCACGACGAACAGCTGCACGGTGAGCGCCAGGCTGCATTTGGGGGTGGTTGCATGGCGGAGCGGGGCAGTTGGCAGCGCAGGGCTGCCGGTTAAGAGCAACCATCTTAGAGCAGCTGGCCAGGCGCCAGGCAGATGAGCAGGGAGCAATGTAGTACGGCAGCTAGCTGTTGCAGCTGGCCTGCCGGGGAAACAAAACCCATTGCCTTCATCTCCCGTCACTTGGCACCTGCATCCCCTGGGCCCATTCACAGCTGAGGGACTCCTTCGCTGCCCATTGGAGCCTCACCTGAGGCGCATGGCCTTGGCTTGGATGAGTAGCAGTGTTCCGGCCCCGGAGGAGAACAGCATGAGCATTGCGTGGCGCGCCAGCGCCAGCCGGCCGGTTTGGCATGCCGTCTGGTCCAGCCACAGCTTGGTGATGGCGTTTGCGGCCCCCATGCCGAAGCTGTTCAGGCGAAAGGTGGCTGCCCCCAGCTCCCGCCAGGCGGGGCTGGCGCCACGGCGGCACAGCACGATCTGGACTGCAATCTGCATGCACTGCGCCGCCATCCAGGCATGCCCTAAGGGTGGGATGTGGATGCGCCGCGCAAACAGCAGCCAGGCTAGCAGCAGCGTAACCTGCGAATGCAGGAGGGGTTGGCCCAAGAGACACGCCAGGCTATCTCGGGATCAAGCATCTGTCTTCATGCATCAGATGCGCTTTGCATGGACTGGCTGCCCGTGGGAGAGTCTCAAGGGGGCGCCAGAATGCGTGGAAGCATGCCAAGCAAGGCAGCCGCCGCCGGCGCTGCGTACTTGCTAGCGGCGCTGTAGCGGCAACAGCGGCGGCAGCGCACGGCCGGGCTGGGCGCACGGCTCATGACAGCCCTGCCAACTACCGCCGGACCTCCCCCCCGCCTCACCAACGCTATTAGATCAGCCAAGCAGTTGGTGGCGGTCGTGAGCAGCCAGCGGTGCGCAAAGCGCTGTGTGTGGTCGCCTGCCAGCTTCATCGTGCTCCCAGCACGGTGTGAAGAGGCGCAGGAGGCAGCGGGGGCCGGCCAGGAGGCAGCGCGGGGCGGCGGCAGCGGATACCCAGCGAGAGGAGGGCGCAGAGCCTAGCAAACGTGACGTACTGATCGAAGGTCCGCAGTGGAGCACGTTGGGACGGCCGCCAGCAAACGGCACACCTGGGCCTAGTGGCATGTGCTGCTGCGTGAACCGGACAACTTGAAGTTGGAGCTACCGCTGCTGCAGCGCAATCGAGATGAGCGTCAGCCTAGCCACGACCCATGGGCCTCTGCAAGTGCAGGCTGGTTCGCACCTAGCAGCCTTCAAGCCTTTGTTTGTGTGTTTAGATGAGTCTTTCAGGCGACACGTGTGCGGTGCGCCGCTTGCAAGTTTGCGTACCATGCACGGCGAAAGGAAGGCTGGCTACTCTGCAGGAAGCGAATGAACCTGAGTAGCAATTGCAAACAGCTGTCAATTCATGGAAAACAATCGGGTGGGAATGCCTGCACGGCGTCAGTGGAAAGTCGGCTGGCCCTTGCACACAGATTGGAGGAGCGGCGGGTCAGGTATACAAGGTGCATTTCAGAGGAGCGAAAGGTATGCAGTCAATGGAACCGAGGTAGTTTGGAATAAAATTTGGGCTGCGCCCCATATCACGCGTGCCTTGCCTCGCCTAGCTGCCGTCTGTCTGGTAATATGCCACCGCCACGGCCAGCTTCCACAGCAGGCCCAGCAGCATCCACAGCGTCGCCGCCAGCATGACGCGATCCAGCGCCTCCCTCAGGCCGCTGATCAAATCATACAGCCGCTGCATGATTCCACACTCCAAGGGCATGCCGCGCTGCCGCCGCTGCCGCTGGTGCTCCTGAAACAGCGAGCTTTCTAGCGCTGCATGTGCCAGCAGCGGCAGCACCAGGCCTGCGGTGAGCTGGAGGTAGCCCAGCACAGCGGCGCACTCGGCGGCGGGCTGCACGCTGGCTGTCACGGGCAGCAGGCTGAAGTTCGCCAGCTCCAGCAGCTGGAACAGCTGGTGCGTCTGCTGCTTCGCCGCTGGGTGGGACAGTGCAATGGCTGAGCAGATGGTGGGGTTGAACCACACACTGCGGGGGACGGGCAGGGAGGCAGCGGCAAGTGGTGTGAGGCAGGACAGGGCGGGCGGTGCCGGATGAGCACAACGCAGGATGTGTCAGAGAGGCCAGCTGATTGGCACGGCTGGCACACAGCATGAATGCCACACACACGCAGACAGCACACCGCATGCGCACAAGCAGCCGCGCACCAGTTGATAACCACCAGCAGCTGCACCGGCACCGCGAAGCTGCGGAGAGGGCAAACCGGGGAGCGGCACTGAACAGCAGATGTGGAGTGTGGTGTGCGGCACATGTGTGGCTGCAAATGACTCGCTGTCTTACATTGGCTGGGACGGCGGCACGGCACAGCCTGCATCCAAGCTGCGCTGCCAAGAAGCTCCCCTGCTAGGAAGCCCAGCCCAGCCCAAATGCCATTACCAAGCCCCTGCTCAGCTGCAGCTCCCTCACCTCAGACGCATGACTTCTGCTTGAAGCAGGACGAACGTCACCGCCCCGGATGAGAACAGCAGGAGCATGGCGTGGCGTGCCAGCGCAAACGGGCCGGTGACAGGCGGCGTCTGGTCCAGCCAAAGTTTCGCAACCATGGTGCCAGCTCCCATGCCGAAGCTATTCAGGCGGACTGCTACAGCGCAGCGCTCGCACCACAGGGGGCTGGCGCCGCAGCGGTGCATGGCGATTTGGGCCGCATAGGCGATGCACTGAGCTGCCATCCACAAGTGGCCGGAGGGCGGGATGAGGATGCGCCGCGCAAACAGCGGCCAGGCTAGCAGGAGCGTGGACTGCACAGGTGGAGATGGTTGCCAGGGAGGGTGGCCCCGCTGCTGGTGAGGGGGTGCATGATGCAATTTGCAACAAGCCGGGACAGGCAAGCAAGCAACGTGCAGCATTTGCGGGGGGCCTAGGCTGGGCTGGGCATTCGTGGCTGGGCTGGGCATGCGCAGGAAACCCACACAAAGGACCGGCGGCGGCGGCGGCGGCGGCGGCGGCAGTGGGGCTGGGGGCCCAGCATAAGCTCACCAGCGCTATTAGATCGGCCAAGCAGTTGGTGGTCGTGAGCAGCCAGCGATGGGCAAAGCGCTGGGCGGGGTCGCCCCCCAGCCTCATCGTGTGAAGGGAGGCCGCCCAGGGCCTCTGAGTAGTTGCACGCAAGAGGAGCGGCCCGACGGTCGACCGCGCACGGGGCAAGCACGTGGGCAATGAGTGCTCTTTCCTTGATGCGCCGCTCCCTTGCCATGTGAGTGCAGCTGTGCAGATTTACATGCTGATCACTGCTACAGCTGATCACAGCTACAGCTGATCACTGCTACAGCAATGGCGGCGGCATTCAATCACTCCAGTCATCGCCGTCGCTGTCGCGGCCCTGCCAGCCGTCCCGCTCCGCGCTCACCGCCTCCCGTGCAGGAGACCACACCACTATGTTGGAGTCGCTGCTGCCGCTGTACAGCTCCTCTGCCGCCGGGTTCCACCTGAGGCAGCAGGATCGCAGGTTGCGCAGCGCATCGGGCACATGCGCATGGCGGTGCACGCGACCCAGGGCAGCTGCATCGTTTTAGATTTGCCTCCCGCGAGCGTGACAGCACCCCGGCCTGATGCAACTACACCGTCTCCATGACACTCTGTGACATTGAAGACTTGTACTTTTTGAGCAACTGTCAGGCGGGCTGCATGCCGAACCTGCACTACACTGGCCCCTGCTCACTTGCAGCAGTTGATGGCGTCAAAGTGGCCGCCACCCAGCGTGCGCACCAGCCGCCCGCTCTGCACATCAAACATCTGTTGGGCACGGGGCAGGCATTGCGGGGATGGGCGCTCAAGAGAGCGACTACAACGCACGGGGCAGGCATTGCGGGGATGGGCGCTCAAGAGAGCGACTACAACGCACGGGGCAGGCATTGCGGGGATGGGCGCTCAAGAGAGCGACTGCAACGCAGTCAGTGACGGCCAGATGGACGGATGGGAGGGGTGCTCAGAGTGCCCGGCTGGTAGCACAACAGCAAGAACGCCTTCGCGCAGGAAAGGGTCGCACATCAGCAGCACCAGCACCGCTTGCCTGCACCACAGAGCCCGAGGGGTGGAACAGTGTGGAGGAGTCGTCGCTGATCGCCACCTGGCGCGCCCGGCTGGCGCGGTTGAAGGCGCCCGGGTAGTGCACCAGCCGGTGCCTGCAGGTGGGCGGCGGCGGGAGTTAAGTTGCGGCACGGCTTGGCGGCATTGTTGGAGGCGCAGGGGATGTCGCTGCTGCCTGGTAGGCAGTTGGAGCTGCTCAGACAGGTGGCTGGGATGGCTTGCCGGTGCAAGCATGACATCCCCACTGGCATGCTGCGGCCCCTTGCCACTGCGCCGCTCCCCCACAGCCGTCAGCGCACTTGTAGGTGGCCGCATCCCACAGCCGCACTCGGTCATCGGTGCCAGCGCTCAGCCAGTGCAGCCCATCCGGTGTGGCCACCACACCTGCGGCCAGTTTGACAGATTTGGCAGGTGCACACTACTCTCAAACGGCTGCATGGCCGCTGGGCTCTCAAGCACAGTACACTTGGAGGCCGCCCCAACTTGCAACTCGTACAACACAACAGCTGGCCAGTCCCCCCAGCGCACCGGTGATGGAGCCTGCGTGTGCAGTGCTGTACTTGGTCACTCGCTCCGGCAGAAACATGCGCTCGCTGCCCGCTGTGCTGCCGCCACCAACCGCCGCCGCTCGCCCGCTCCGGCCGCCGCCCCCGCCAGCCTCCCTACCCGCCCGCCGCCCGCTGCCGGTGCCGCCGCTGCGCTGCCGCAGCATGGCCGCAGCCGCCTGCTGCATGGCTGCCGGCTGCTGGTCATCTTGATCCCTCGGCGGCAGCGGCTGCGGCGCATCTGCGCCCCATGCATCCTGATCCAAGCCTTCCTCAATCTCTGCCTCTCCCTGCTGCTCCTCCGCTGCCTGCACGCCTGCCGCACGCGCCTCTTGAGTGTCATGCTGGTCGAAAATGTGCAGCGGCCCTGCCCGCCGGATGTCCCACAGCCGCAGCTGGCCATCGCAACCCCCTGTGGCCAGCTGCCATTCATTGGAGGGTGACCAGGCCAGGGACCACACCGCTGCACGGTGGCCAGCCAGGGAGTGGGTGAATGCTCCAGACACAATATCGCACAGCTGGACCTGTGGTTACACAGCAGCGAGGCGCCGGGCAGGCGGGCTGGTCGGAAACATTTATGGCAGCAGCGTGCAAGGAGCATGCAAGTTGCAAGTTGCAGGTGACTCCACGGCAGCTGGTGGGCCAATGCAGCCCTCGATGCCAGCCAATGCACAAGTGCAACTGCCACCCGCAAACAAGCCACACGAGCAGCGGCAGGGTGTCAAAAAGTCCCACCTGCGTGTCGCCGCTACCCACCGCAACCAGGCAGTGGCTGGCGGCGCATGCTGACATGGCAGCAGCGTGCACACGAGCGGCCAACTCGAAGTGGCACACCACTTGCAGGGTGTTGGTGTCCCAGGCCTTCACCTCATTGTCGTACCCGCCTGCAGCGGGGAGTGCAAAACTTTTGCTGCATCATCACACAGCTGCGCCAGCCTGCGCTGCAGGTGTACGCAAGCGCCCAATTCAGGCACGCTGCCAGTGCGCCGACTACCTCCGCACCACATTGCGGCGCAGCGCGCTCTCAGCCCCTTCAAGGCGGCCCGTGCTACACGCAACCATAAGCATGTGGCAAGCCAGACAGCTTGCGCTCCGTCACCGCTCACCCGACACAAACAGGCCCGAGTCGACTGGGTACCAAGCCACTGCTGACACGCTATACTTGTGTGCCTGGGGTGACTGCTTGTTGATGGACAGCACTGCGGCGTGCTCCGAGTGCTCCGCGCTGCCGCGTGCCGCCGCCACCTGGGCGCTGTCCCGCAGGTAAGCCGCATTGCTGGTCAGCGCCGCTTCAGCGCCCGCCGCCTCGCGGGCCTGCTGCTGCTGCTGCTGCTGCTGGGCCGCCGCTGGGGACGGCTGCTGGGTGTCGTAGACAGCGATGGAGGCATCGGCTGCACCTGCCAACAGGTAGCGCTGCTCCCCTGGATCCAAGTCCATGCAAAACACGCCGCCTGTGTGCACGCTGCGGATGACCTTGCTGTGGCTGAACTCGAGGGACTGCAGCCTGCGCGACAGGGTGGACGTGGCAGTGGTGGCGGCAGGGGCAAGTGCGGCGGCGGCAGCGGCGGCGGCAGTGCAGTTGGCTAGTGGCGCTCCCCCGCTCACAATTCCTCCATTCTCACCTCTCGCGGCTGAGGCGGTTGGCGGCGCCCCTGCCGCCCGCCTCCTGGCGCCCAAAAATGAGCGAGAGCCGCGATCCCGGCATGTCGGGCTGGCCTGGCGCCTCTGGAGCACTAGTGCGACTGATCGGAAGAGGATAAAACGGGCCGGAATCCCTGCAAGCTCAATCAGCCAGCCTGCGCTCAGCACCAGCGCTCAGCGCCGCCGGTGCACGCTGCCGATCCGCGCCGCCAGTTGTGCCTGCCTGTGCACTGCTTACAAACCAGATAAGCTGAACATAAAATGCATAACGGATGCTGATGTACAAATTGAGCAATGATACATGCGCAGCAGCAGCGGGGCAGCACACCAGCGCTTGTGCGCCCGGGCAGCAAGGTGACGGCCTTGCACTCTTCTTTTCACATGACGCTGCATCCCGGCTGCTGCACGTTTCCCAGCTGCTGCAGCAGCTGGCGCTGGTTGTCCAGGCGCTCCAGCGTGCTGCGGGTGGACAGGAAGGTGCGCTTCAGATCCCCCTCTCCTGCCAGGCAGGAGCAGACCAGGTTGGCCTGTGGAGGGGAGGTCGACGGGGTGGGGCAGGGCGGTGATATCAGCGTGTTGTTGGCCCGTTTGGCAGCAGGGATGCACGCTGCTGGTCGGGCACCTGTCAATGCTCCCACTTCGCGGAGCACCAACTCAACCATGAGCAGTTGCGAACACACTCCACCTGCAAGCAGTGCCCTGCTCTGGTCCAAGTGGTCATTTCTGCGCTCACCACCCAGAAGGAGAAGGCCTCAGCGTTGGAGCGCTCCGGCTTAGTGCCCAGGCGCGCCAGCAGCTCGCCAATGCCGCGCCGCGACTGCACAGCAAGAGCGGGGCAGTACTATGCGCAGCAGCGTGAGCTGGCGGGAGCTGTTGAGGAGGGGTTGTTCGCCTAGCGAACAGGCATCCCTCCTGCAGCCAATGGTAAACAAAGCCAGCCAGCGAAACAACAATCCTACACCCCTCACCTGTGACAGCGAGCGCAGGCGGTCCAGCAGTCCGTCGGCCAGCTGCTCTACCTCAGCAGCCGCCTCCTGAAGCCGGCGAGCCTCCTCACTGCCCTCTGCAGGCGGCTCGTCAGCAATGAAGGTGGGCCGTGCCACGCGGTAGCCGTCCTGGGAGATATGAACACAACAGGGCAGGAGATTAATCTAATACGGGTTGCCGCAGCCAGCAGCCGGCTAGGTTGGCATGAAGGCCAATCACTGCTGCACAGGCTGCGCAAACAACGTGATGTGTTCTGCTGGATTTTGCAGTGCTGCAGGGCAGCAGCCGCCTTGCCTGCTCCCACGTCTCGCTGGGCTGGAAGCGGCGGCGGCCCACAATCTCAATGTAGAAGCGCCCTGCTTGATGGAGGACGAAGTGCCAGCAATCGATGTGACACAGTTGTGTACAAAGAGCTGCAGCCCATGCCTGAGGGCTAGGTGGAGCCAGGCACATGCAGCGCCGCTGACAGCAGCAAGGACGGTGGGCAGTGCAACAACACCGTCCTAATGGATCGACACCCAAACACTCGCATGTGCTGGCCTGTCCCTGCGGGGCAAGGCTTTGGAGTGGCTCAACAACTAAGAAATCATCTGCGACCAGCTGGCGGCGGGGCCTCACCGTCGGGCAGCGGCTGGCACTCCAGGATCTCGCTCTCGCACGCCACCTGCAAGCGTGGAACACGCCGGATGTGAACCAGTGAGCGAGCACTGCAGCTGGAGGGACATGGCTGGCCTGCTTGTGCGCCCCCAAAAACAGGGTATGTACTGCCCTGAACAAGCCCCCACATAGCCTGGCGCTCACCGGGCCGATCCGGTGCTGGCGGTCCACCGTGCCCATAGCGAAGCGGCGGTTGCCCTCCATGCAGCGGCGCACCATCAGGCGGTACCGCGGCTCGAAAATGTTGAGAGCCATCACCTCGCCTGCGGGCGTTCCAAGGGTGGAACGGGGGCAAAGCATTGTGGTTAAAACGCTCTCAAGCGAGCGAGCGGCGACCCGCACCTCATCAACACCCTGCCCAGCGGCCTCCGCGGAATGCAGGTAACGGCAGCCCCCACGCCCCGGCAAGCTTGCACACAGCAAGTGACACAGGTCCCCCATCACTTTCGCACCAGGCAGCAGCAGGCTCATGACGAACATGGGCAGCGGCGCGTCGGGCGCGCCGCCCGCAGGGGCCGCCGCCGCCGCCTGCTCCTCCCGCCGCCGCGCCGCATACTCCTCTGGAAACGACTTCTCCAGCCTAAAGGAAGAACAGAGGGGTGAAGGCATGGGAGGAGTGGCTCTTGTTTGGGGTGGGTTGCCATGGAGGCAGGGGCTGCGGCAGAGGGCCCTCAGCAGGCCCAGCAGCATGACACCATGCAGCGTCTGCATCTGCATCCCTCGCCCCACGACTCACAAGTTCTTCAGCGCGACAGTCACCGTCAGCTCTCGCCCCGTGTGCAGCACCTGCAGGCAAAAAAATGCAAGGTTGGCACGCAGATCTCGGCTGTGGCCTCACATGCAACCAAACTGCCCTGCCGACCACACCAAACCCAACTTCTGCCGCAAATGCAGGAGCTTTTGGATCGTGCCTACCGTTCGGCACATGGGACAGCGAGAAATGCTGTGGTCCAAGGCACGTGCGAAGCAGGGCTTGCAGAACGTGTGGCCGCAGGGCGTCGTCACTGCAAGCGGCAGGCAGTAAGGAAAGAGCTGCGGTTCGGGCCACGCGGTAAAGAGGTCCTTCAGTGTTGCTGCATGCCTTGGCAGACACACCGCAGCAGCGGCGGCAGCAGCAGGCGCTGTCCAGTGCATTTTCGACAATCTGGCCTCCAGCACCCACCCGGGTCGTACAACAGCCGCATGCACAGGGTGCAGTCTGTGTCGTCGGTTAGCTCCTCCAGCCTGCGACGCTCCTGCCCGCTGGCCTGCTCCCTGCTGCCGCCGTTCCCGCCTGCCGCTGGGCCGCTGCCGGCCGCCACACCATCGCCGCCCGCCTGCCCATCCGCCAGGGCTGCCCGCAGCTGCTGCAGCTGCGCCTGCAGCTGCTCGTGTGTGGGCTGCTCTGCCAGGCCTGCTGTGTACGCTGCCTCTGCCTCACCATAGCGCTCCAGCAGGCTCAGCGCCCTGCCGCGGCACAGCTGGCCCTCTGGTGCATCCGGTGCACCCCCAGGCAGCAGGGCCAGCGCTGCATCTGCGTCTTTCAGGCCCAGGGCCGCCAGCTGGGTTGGGTCGGGCGCAAAGATTGCCCGACGCTCCGACTGTTGGGAAGGGGTCCAGGCGAGGGTGGCGGTGGTTGAGCGGTAGCTTCTGCCCAGAGGCAACTCTGCATGCTCGCTCTCATGCCGGCGAAATGGATGGGGTATGATCGTATGGCACACAAAGCCCCAAACATAGGCCCACCTGGGAGGCAGGCACGGATCGCAGCTGCTCGCTGAGGGAGGAGTAGGCTGCGGAGCGAGCCAGGAGCAGGACCGCATGCCTCTGTGCTGCGGCCGGCTCGCCAGCTGTGCCGCCGGCGATGGCGCTCTGCCGCAGCAGGTCGCTGCAGGCGTTCACAGCTTTCTCAAACTGCACAGCTGGGGTGCGAAACGTTCATTCTGAGGAGCCTGTACACACTGCCAGATGGCGCCAAGTGCGCTGGTACAGCTGGCTGGGCGGGCGGGGGACAGACAAGCGCCTGGGCATAACCCAGCCCGTTGAGCCACCGCAATCGTACCTTCTCCTCCTGCATGTGGAAGTTCACTACCTGCAGCCCGGCTGCCCAGTCTTCAGCCGCTGCCAATGGCGCCGCCACCGCCGCCGCCCCGGCCGACCGTGGCGTTGCGCCGCCAGTTCGGCCTGCATCATCCTCCTCTTCAGAATTCTCGCTGCTAGAGCCAGTCACATCTGTGATCTCCTCATCGCTGTCCTGCAGTGGTCAGGCAAGCGGGCGTCGCGAAATGCAGCACAGAGCAAAGCGCAAGCAAGCGCCTGTGCAGCGGCGCGGCGCCGGCGGGGCCTGTCCGGCGTCAGGCGGCGGCAGCGACCACAGCGCACCTCTCTGAGGTCCAGCGCAATTCTCGGTTGCTGATGCTGCTCAATGGCGTCGTCTACCGGCTGCCCTGCTGCCTCCCGCTCGTCC